>Ga0335073_10005536_pt1 | contig 17717 bp, 22 predicted proteins | sample Lox_Sample_22_FD_207093 | JGI IMG/M metagenome (GOLD analysis project Ga0335073, IMG submission 207093) | Soil microbial communities from Loxahatchee National Wildlife Refuge, Florida, United States - Lox_Sample_2.2 | ecosystem: Environmental > Terrestrial > Soil > Wetlands | place: USA...
TTCTTTGGTGATTGCATTTTTTGGAGGATGGAGAAGGAAGAGTGGTGGAGGAAGAAGGGGAGCTAATGCGGAGGAGCATGTTAGCGTGTGTGCGTTTTTGTTTCTTTTTTGGAGAGATTTCGTCACTGTCATTTGTGTGGAGCAGATATTTAATAGCTCGGCTTCTTTTTTGTTTCTTTTTTATCCCTCTTCTCTATTTCTTGGCATTAGTTGGTTAGAGTCTTTTTTGGATGGCATTCTGAAGTGGAGTAGTTTGTGTTAGAGTCTGGATGAATAATGTGTGGAGTAATATCTCATATCATAGCAATGCACTCTCATCATCATCGATATAGCTTTCGTGTGCATTAGATCGTTATCTTACATATGCTGGATATCCCTCTGTCTTGACGACGTCTTCATCCAAAAAGCAATAGATAGGCAATGACGAGTGTGTTGACCGCAATCAACGGTACTATTGTCAGTTGCTTCTAAGGGAAAAGGAACGTACTTCGTAGCAATGTCCTCACTGCAGTGACCAAGTTTATCAATTTCGTTTTCACGCTTGGACTGTTGTCGCCGCCAAAGCCAGTGGCATCTGGTTGAGCTGACCATCCAACTACACGTGTCAACCTCCGCCAACATGGACATGGAAACTCACCTCTGAGGAGAAAACGGTCCTCGGAGAGGACTGCAATGGAATTTACGATCCTGTTTCCGTTAGTTTTAGTTATGTTGAGACCTACAGCAGCGAAATATAGAGTAATTTTCCGAAACCGAACATGACGCGACGGTGAAGAGGTTGTTCAGAGAGGCACCAAAATTTCGAGAAGGGTTGAATCGAAAACCCTATTTTGCATCGAGAGCGTCATCCAGCGATGGCATGAGTGTCCGACATACCGGACTTCAGAAGGTAGCCCTCTGAATTGAGCGTTGCTGACAGGCCAGGAGATCCTAAGTCTGTATAGACAAAGTTTGAGAGCAATTCGAGCGAAACCTGTGGTACTTCATGCCGTTCAGAGCCTTTCTGACAACAGGCAAACCGAGGCAATTGGTTACTCTTCGCAAAACGAGAATTCCGGCGGTATGAGGATGTATCAAAAAAGGATTTTGCCACGATAGAATATCTCCTTCGCAAAGGACGCAAGACTCTGGAAACATATGCTCAACCGGGAATAAAAGATATTCAGATCTGAAACAGAGTTGCTTTACATACTTCCTCATCATAACTTTCCCTGGGACCATTTCTTCCCCTTACTGCCCAATTCCACGGCCGCACTGCCCCAATCGACAGCGTGATTATGCATTTGTCCGTCTATCATCCCTGCTCTCGCCATGGCTTGCTTCTCCTCCAACACAGTCAATAATCCAAAGATCACCGGTACGCCCGTATCGAGTCCCACTCTCATCAGACCCTTTGACACTGAATCGGCAATGTATTCGAAATGCATCGTCTCGCCCTTTATAAGCACTCCGATCGCAATGACTGCATCGAACGGAGACGTTGAGGCAGAGTCACCGGGTTGAGGTGTGGACATGGACACATCTCCAGAGCCGAGGAGGTCGGAGGAGCCAACCGTTGATTGAACTTGCGAACCAGCTATCAATCTAGAATTAGACTAATTCCAGGTAATTCGAACCGTGATACACTTATCGGGAGTTCCCAGCTTCCAGGAACGCTTTCGATATGTATATTCTGCTCTCGGACATTATGCTTTTGGATCATCGTCTCCGTTGCGCCTTTGACTAATGCGTTAACGATTTCCGAGTTCCATCTACACGTCAGGGCGGCTTTTGAAAGGCATGAATACCTTGCATGAACAATCAGAATTCGCAAGTTGGAACCTAAATGACGTTAGCCATAGTTGAGGGAGGACGGTGCCGTCAAGATTGGAGGGAACCTGTCCCGGAGCCTTCATTGTCGCCATGAGTACGTGGTTGAAGAATTGGTGATCGCCGTCCTACGGACAACGAAATGGCTGCGAGGGTTGCACCCTCGAAACGTCTGGCACCATCAAGTAGAACAATAAAGATCTCAATCAATATTATAAGTCTAAAGAAAACTACAAAGCGTAATGTAAACCTGTGTATATGATGCACCTGCGAACCCCGTGGCCGACACCATTAAATCACAGGGAACGTATTTCTATGAGCAAGGAAAAAAGAAAAGGAAAAGAAACAAATCTCAAACTTTTAAAACATCTAGTGACGAATAATCCCCGTCTGAATTGTGATCCACATTTGAAAACTCCTAGTCCAAAAACTCTGCAATGCGCGGCTCGCTAGTGACGTAGAAGACTTCGCTGGCGCGGAACCCGTTGAAACAAGTTGCTGCACAAATGGTGTACGCTCCCATGTCTTCAAAGTACAGCCAGTCGCCAACTTCGAGGACGACCGGTAGTTGGAATGAGGGAGCAATACAGTCGAGACCGTCGCATGTTGGTCCCCAGATGGAACATTTGAACTTGTTGGTCGAGGTCGGTTGACTGTCGGGAGAGTTGTAGTGGAATCGTCCTTCGTGAGAGAGGAGTTTCGGTATGGGATTTTGGTGATCGTATAAAATGCAATTGAAACTGCCGTAGACTCCGTCGCTCAGATAATCTATTGTAAGCGTGATGGACGGAAAAGGAGACGTACACATGTACGAGTTTTCTGGATTGGATTCAGTTGGATATCCGACCCGTCGAGCAATGACGTTGGTTGCCAATGTGAAAGCGCTGGCCACAAAATATCTCCCTGGCTCGGCAATAATGCGTACACCCATCTCTTCCGGAAATTGTTCATCAATTTTCCGACCCAAGACTCGTGCCACACGTTCAAAATCATCGTGACAAAACCCTCCGCCGACATCCAAGATATTGAATTCAAAGCCCAAATCATGACCAATGTCGAATGCCCGTCTCGCCATATCCACTGAAGATACAAATGCATCAGGGTCGTGACTGCCAGATCCGACATGAAACGACACGCCAATGACATTCAGCGATAAAAGCTTGGCGAGTTTGAGGAGAGGACGAATCGATTCCTCGGATGCGCCGAATTTGCGACTCAATTGACACTGCGACTTTGAATCGTCCGTCCAAATACGAAGTAAAAGTTGTGCATCGGGATAATGTTGTTTGCATTTATGCAACTCGTCCATGTTATCGAACGTCATCATCTTGACATTGACTTGTTGTGCGTATCGGATTTGTGGATTTGCTTTGCATGGATTGGCAAAGATAATGTTTCGACGGGGCACGGTGGGTGTAAGAGCGAGGACTTTGGCGATTTCGTCTTTGGAAGCACAGTCGAATCCCGCCCCCAGTGACGCAAGAAGACGAAGGACAAGAGGATCTGGATTGCATTTGACTGCGTAAAAGGGTTCGACACGTGGTAAATTCCTTTTCCAGCGCAGGAATTGACGATAGACTTCTCCGAGATCTGCGATGAAAAAACTGTATTCGATGTCGGATTCGACGTCGGCGGTGTCGGGCGATGCTTGTTGTTGTTTGAATAATTGAAGTCGGTGTTTGAGTTCACATCCGACTGTTTCGCGGCCAGGACGTTGAGGACTGTTGATTTTCAACGTCGGCGCCAAACATTCCATGGGGACTGTCATGGCGGCAGAGGATGGCTGAACAATTGCTTTGGAATTGAGACTTTGTTCAGGCAAGGAGGGCAGAGCGATGACCATATCGGCGTTCGTCATTGAACGATTTTTTGGGGGGAAAGAAATGGTGCAGGTGAAAATTGATGAGACGAGGGGTGTGTGAAATGCCGCTGTGATGGATAGTTTTATAGTCGACTGCAGCGGGTGGTGTGATTGCGTTTGTTGGGGATATTAGGGAGGTTGGGTAGACTCTCTGACTCGTCGCTTTGTCGCTTCCTTAGGACATGGGACGTCTGTTGTAAACTCAGAGGAGGAGGATGAAGAGAGTGCGTAAGAGTTGCGTGGTCCCTGGTGAAAATTGGGCAAGATATGGATTTTATTGCCGTCCAATAAAGACACCTCTAAGAGAGATAGAGTTGCGGCTGGTTGGGGCCGACCAACCCTACCGACAAGGTGGACCAAGCGGCTTTGGGTGTGATGGGACGGAAATTGGGTGAGGCTTGTTTGAAGGAGATGGCAAAACTCGACGGGAAGTATCGACGTGATGAACGCGAGACTGTGAAAAATCTTGGTCTGTGCAAAGAGGGTGTCCACTAGCAGGGAGGCACCGTGCAAAGACCGTCTGACGAGTGGACCGACGCGGGCCTATTTCCGTTAACCCATTTGTTTCAGTTTACACGAGGCAAAATATAAAAAAAATTAAGACAACACACTCGACGGTAGCAAAAAAGGGTAATCGGACCGATAAACCTTCGGTCGAAGGCGGGTCGCGACGAAGGGAGAGGAAAAGTTTACCTTCGAGTGCAACGAACTCAAATTGATGAGATGATGGAATTGCCGAGTCAGAGACTCTTATATGGTGGGCGAGAGCCTCGCGAACCTCGAGAGTCCTGGTGATGGAATCCTGTCCACGGGGTGTGATGTCGAGTCACAGGTGACGGCACAGACTATTTTTTAAAGAAAAAAAAATTGGCCACAAATCGAAACTTTTTTTTGGTTATGCCTGCACGTGCATTTGAACCAATCAGCACTCTTCTTTTTCGAGGCGGCGATCGCACCGAACCGAACTAGCTGCTCACAGCAATAATAGACTTTGTCGCAATGAAGTCTCAAGGGAATAAGGAAACGGGATCATGAGGTCATAAATTCAGGGAAGTTGAACCTAGTTGCTCCGCCGCCAATCGCCTCAAATCTCAGTATCTCTACGGTATACTAGTACGACGAAAATTGGATTTCTATATGGAGACGGATTAATCAAAAAGGGGGGAGCCAGGTCGAATACCTTGTTTACCTCCCTGCAGTGCGACCTCCCCTTTTTTGAACTTTAATTAAAATAAGTCCAAGCCGATCGGCGATGGCCGAAACTGGGCCTCCGCTCAACCTTAATTAAGAGAGGACCGAGCGTCGATGGTCCAACTCTGTGGGTTCAGATGGGCTTGGAATGGATAACCATGGAATGACGTAAAATCCGACGTAAAACACGGCAGCCGGCCCGAGGGCTCGTCTGGAAAGACCCTCAGATGACGCAGTCAGAGGACTCACAACGGGACTTTATGAACCGTTCGTGATGTTTCAAAGTGGGTTGGACAAACTGGCTTCCCGTTGCCGGGCCGAGTGTACTTCCAAGCCGGCTGCAAGACCCAGGAACACTGTGCATCGTCGTTTAGTTTAGATGCACCTTGAAATTAAATTTAGAATATACTTTTCTAGATGCCCCATCATTCCGCTTTTCCAAGCATTCAGGGGTGCGGACGGGAGCTTTACCGCCGAAGGGTTAGGTTTACCTGAAATGAAGTGCATACGGGAAACTCCTCAACGCACAAAGTACATGGCCCCTGTCACCAGTAATCCATCACAAATCGCCTTGCCTCCTCCGACTCTGACAGACCCGTCCATCCTCCATGTCCGTGACACCATCAACCAGATCAAACTCGTCGTCGCTCGTATCATAAGCCTTCGGTCTCGGCCAGACCTTTCGGACGATGAACAAATACAACTCCAAACAGACCAGAAAAAACTCACAAACCTCAAGATCATGCTCCGCGGCTTCAACAGAGAAATGTATCTGCAAAACAGAGCTGTTAAACAAGCCACCTCGGAAGCGAAAGCCCAAGTCGATAATCTCTATCTTGCCCTTCAAAACCTGAAATACGAACAACAACATCTTCGCTCTGAAATCCAGGATTGCCGGAATTATGCGTACGCACCATCACAAATTGTCCGTCTCTGACTTTGCCTAGAACGCTGTATACGGATTTAGAGTTGACCAACGAGGAAGAGTTTCTTGCTGCGCATCCAGAGTTTGTGGGACTGGAGGGACATGACTTGATGCTGAAACGGTTGGAGGATGAAGCTGAGCAGCGGGTCGAGCTGGAATCGAGGAGGAAGGATCTGGCGAATCGAAGAATCGCCACACAGGCCGATAGTAAGAAGCGGAAAAATGATCTGGACAATTTGACAGAGACACTCAAGAAGTTTATCGAGGTTCAACTCCTTATCTCGAGGCATGTATGCTGACCAATACAGAGTTCAAAGCCTATTTCGGAGGTGTTACAGAAGTATTGATGCATCATCCTGTAACATATGAGGTATCAAAGGTTTGGGACTGCTTTGTTTCAAATCCCCAAAGTACGTTTGAATGGATGCCGGATGGGCTATAATTGATACCCAAGGACAAAGGTTACGTATCAAATGATTGTGTATTTCAGTAGAGGACTGGAGATAGGATCAGTAACGCTCTCGTTTACACTCAATCGCTCAAACAATTAAGCCTTCCTAAAAGGGTAAAGTTAAATTAAACCCCCCTATTTAGAGGCGACTCTCAAACCCGAAAATTGTCAATTCTAACCGATCATTGGCTGAATTCCGTGACCGCGATGCCCTTTTTCACCTCTCGTAAATCTCGACCCCTCGACACCGCCATGACCGTCACCGCTCCAAAGCTCTTTACAGAGATCCATCCCATCGAGGCTACCTCTCTACCTCGTCCCGACTCGCCAGAGTATCAAAAACATCTCGACGAGATTGTTGCCGCTGCCACCGAAGTCATCAACTCCACGTCGAAATGGAAGTCGAGGGGACAGTATCATCATATGGTGGAGGTTCGGGAACGGATGGATTGGAGGGGGAAACGAAATTGGTTCCTACGGAAGAGTGTGCACAAGGACATTTCATTTGAGACTTTCAAGGTTGACCTTCTTTGGCTTTGGTGGGTGGGTGAAGACTGACGTGGTTGTAGAAGGGATTGCTGGAAAATCATACGTTGAATGAGAAAGAGTTTATTGAAGTCGTCAAAGAAACAAAACTCATTGAAGCCATTGATCCGGGAGTATTGGAAAGTTCATTTCCCCGCATTTTATCAAAGTACTCATGTTAGTCTGGCTGAATTCCTACCACATCCCCATGTTTTCGGATCGAGATTTCTTGATAGCAGTCTACACACCCGCCCCAAAAGACGACAAGACCTTCATCGTCGTCTCAAGACCGGTGCTTCATCCTGACGCACCTCCCCAAGCCCATCACACTCGAGGCATCTACGAGAGTATCGAATTTGTCAGGGATTTGGGGGAGGAAGGTTGCGAATGGTTGATGGCTACAGCAAGTAGTCCCGAGGGGAATATTCCCGCCTGGGTCAGTGAGAGAGCCATGCCCGGACAGATTTCTAATGATGTCCCTGCATTCTTGCAATGGACAGAAAAGAAGGGATGGAAACAGTAAAGTCTTGCAGGCTCGCAAGGAGTTTAGCGTAGCCTTTTTGTCGTACGTTTTTTGGTGTGCGAATGTAGAACGAATAATTAGACTTTCCATCCTTTTCGAAATTAATAATGCCCTTGCAGCCATAACGTCGATCTAGATTAGCTTTGGCAAATCTAATTCCTCATATTACTGAATCGAATAATGAATCCAAAACTCAGTCTCAAGCCGAAACGAATAGAAGATATCCCCGCAAAGCACTCCGATAAAGAACACTCGCCTCGCTTAGGGGCCCGAATGGGTTACACTGGAACGGGGGCCATAGCCGACTGGTATGTTCGGAGCCTCCTTACGTCCGTCCTATGGCGCGGCTATTAAATTCGGGCCGTATTCTTCCGTGTTAACGCAAGGAATGTTTTTCTCGCCGATAAGTGCGGCGAGTTTCGGGACCCTCGCTTTCCAATGACGATGTGGCAGTTTACCTGCCGAAGGTCGGCGAATTCCCCTCACTTTCTCTATTAGGACATCACAGCCTAAACTAAAGCTTTGTGGCACCAAAATCAAGGCTGTCCTCAATTTCCGTAACGAATTGACGTAACTCGGATTTGCGCCACCGCCGAGCCAGGTTTTGCCCGCTTTGCCACTGCAGAACCCGTCAAATCGGATTTCGACCCGCTTATGTAACACGGAAATTTGATTCGTCAAACTTTAAATTGGTTACTCTCTGGATATTTTGTGGAATGACAGATCCAGGAGTTGAGTTCGTGGCAATTGGATCCGGGAAGCCTTGGTTTAAGTGGGTTGCGCTAGGTAAAAATCTACTTGGCTATTTTTATAGCGCGCACCATTCTTTTTCCGCCGGGTTCCAAATCAATGAAAAAGACCGGCTCACGTTCGACAGTCACATGGAATTCACTCATAAAGTTCGGCTCTTTTGATAGATCAGAGTAGGATCCAAACGAAAATCAGGTATACGATCGCCGATTGGGTCGCATGATGTCAAAGGTACAAGGAATCATTAAATTGTTCTTGATCAAAGCGTAATATAGCTATTGGTCGAGTCGATCTTCCCTGAAATTCCATTAAACAAATCACGATATTGCGAGCAACCGAGATACAACTCTCTGAGTACGATTTCGAGGTGTTAGCCTTCTCTCATAGCCCTCTGTGAATCGGTGATCAAACAAGATCAAGGCCTCAGTCCCTGGAGCAAGAATCATAGACCACTGACCAACCATGCTCGCAGTTCTTACATTGCTCGGAGGACTCCACAAGTGGTTTCCTTCTCAAAGCCAGAGGGGTCTACCGGCAGCCATCATCTGCACGGAATTTATATTATTTCCGGGCGTAAGCGATTTCAAATTCATATTTGCGGCCGCACCCATTGGCCAGCGGCATCGTTCAAGGCTGGGGACTTTAAGATTCGTATCTTTACGGCACAATTAGCAGCGCTAGGAGTGAGATATTCCCGACGTTCATGAACATTTGCTAGATCTCGGCTTTATGTCCACCAAAAATGTAAAATGGTTGTAATACTGTAACTCCGGTTTGCGTGATGAAAAAATGATTCGACTCGTAGACGAATTGAAAATTTGAAATCATGCGCCACTTGTATGTTGATCGGGATGTCTCTCTTACGTCTACCACTGAGCGCCACCGTATGACGAACTCTTTGCATTCCCTTTTGCCTCCACCGAATATATTTCGGGCGGTGGCAAATATTTTCGAAACACCCTGATCGCCCGTATATTGATCAATCGTGGCAAGTGGATTTCTAAGTCCCATCATATTTGCCACCTTAAGGTTGAGCGACCTGTGACGAGTTAAAAACTGGCGCGAAGTGCCGGGCTGGCGCTTCGGAGCCTAATTTTCGTGCTGGTCTTTTCGTCCCTCTTTAATTGACTGCGGTCCCTCTTCTGGGAGGCGGTCTCGGTCCAACCGGCGTCGTCGCCCTGCATCATTAGGCTTTTTCCGGGGGTACAAACTCCCTTTCACACCAAAAACTCTTTTTCGTACATTTCTCATTGTCGGTTTAGTAGCCTTATTTCACTCTTGCATGTTGGCAGTGGAGAGATGATTAAAATTCGCTGAGGCTCTAACGTTCTTGCCACACACCCTATTTATTCCGGTGTCAGCCTACTCTCGGATTTCCTGCCTGCGTCGTCTTATACTTTCGACATATGGAAGGCCAAGGCCAGCAAGACCCGCAAAAAGCCCAAGGCACTCTTTCCATGGGGGAGATCGGTCAGGCACTCCCCCAAGTATCATCTAACGCTCCTTCTTCGCCACCTTCGTCGTATCCTTCCACGTTCCCGCCATATCAACGTCCACCCTCTTCGCCTCCATCTGTGTATCCGGCGGGACAGTACCAACAACCATACACGGCTGGTCAATCTCCTGCAACTTACGGTGCTGGGCAATCAGAATCACCATACTACTCTTTCACCCTTGGACCTCAACAGTCGGATCCTTCACAGTTACAAATCCAGTATGGAGGACAGTTTGGATACAGGAGTCCGATGGCGAGCCCGGTCGCCCTATCACAATATTCGTCGAATATTCAGCGGCCATTGCAGCAAGCACAACCTCAGGCATACAGTGTTCCAAGATTTCAATATCAGCAACATTTTCCTCTAGGTGCAAGGGCAATGTCTATCCCAAACACTTACGCCACACCTCCTCCAAGTCGAAGCCCTCAACAATTCGCCTCACCTCCTCAGTATCCCACTCAATACCAATCCCCATATCTTTCGGCTAACCCCTCATCCCTTGCTTCGGATGAAACTTCTCTGGATCCAGACCATCTTTTACCACGAGGACCTCCCCGGAAACCTAAGCAATCAGGATTTGCGTTGTGGGTGGGCAATCTTCCGCGAGACGTATTATTGGAGGAACTGAAAGAATTCTTTGCTCATGATGGTCTCGAGAGCATCTTTCTCATTCGCAAATCAAATTGCGCGTTCGTAAACTATAAAACCGAAGAGCAATGCTCACAGGCGTTATCGATGTTCAATGATAAAAGTAAGAGAAATCGTCTTCAGGGCTGACCATATAGTGTTCAAAAATGTTCGATTGGTTTGCAGACTAAGGAAGTCTTCCCCAGCGAGGACGCCTACAGGCGGCTCCTCGGCATTGTCTTCAGCAGTTTCATCAAGTCAAACGCTTGTGTGTGATGTTACGCCAACGAAATCGATCACGCCTCTCCCTGAAAAGACAATGGAAGGGGGAGAAGAAATGGAACAGAAACTTGCTACCGATACGCCTCTTTCTACTTCAACCGCAGCACCGACACCCTCCAATCGCTATTTCATAATGAAGAGCTTGACGAAGGAGGATCTGGTTTGGAGTGTCAACAATAAAGTTTGGGCTACTCAGCCACACAATGAAAGTATCTTGAACGATGCGTTTCGGGTAAGTCACCCTCGGTAACCATCTCATACAGCAGACGTCCGAGAACGTTTACCTCATTTTCAGTGTCAACAAAAGCGGCGAATTCTTCGGTTACGCTAAAATGGCCTCCGAAATAACCGACCGATCGACTTCCGATTTGTTGGGCGATGTCGAACCCGGAGTCGAGGTCCAAGTTTCAGATCCGCCTTTTATTCTCGCAGGTCCTAAGACTACCGTCACTCCAAAGACCGAGTTGGCTCCTCGCGGCAAAATTTTTGAAGATGAAGTCCGCGGAACAGTTTTCTGGGAGGTCGCGGACTCGAGCGATGAAGAGGATGTCGGAGACGAAGAGGAAAAAGTGAACGAGAGATGGGGAAACCCTTTTAAGATTGAATGGATCAAATGGTATGACATTGGTACTGTGTGTATTAAAGTTATAGGGAGAATCCGCTTCTTTTTCAGAGAACGCGGCTGCTGAGAAATCCATGGAATGGGAACCGAGAAGTCAAAATCTCACGGGACGGAACGGAGCTCGAAACATCTGTTGGCGCGAGACTGCTGAAAGAATTCGATGCCGAATCACCTAATATTCCTCTCAGCGGAAATACTCCAATGCAAACTCAGCGCCGAATGAGCTATCCGATGGCTCCCTATCGACCTATGGCGCCTGCTCAGCTGCTCTACCAGCAAGTGCCCCAATTGCAGGCGCAAGGTGTGACCTATGTACCTTATGCGACTCTTCCGGCTTCGCAACCTATCATGTACAGTTACAGTCAAGGCCCTCAAGGTCGAGGCGTGCCTCAACAACCTTACGGTGGTTCCGGTCAACAATATTACGGCCAATCTTTTCCCCAACAATAGCGAGTTTTTCGATGGAGCTCAGAAAAGTTTCGTACTTCGAGCGGGAGTTTCAGTGGTTCATTATTGCTATCGTTTCTCTTCTTGATTTCTATGTTGGTCTATCTGTGCTGGCAGGACTTTTGGTTTTTTTACTTTTCGGTTCCCTTTTGAGTTTGAATAGGATTCCCCCTCTAAGTTTGGTTCATGTTCTGGAAGATCAATGTCATTTATAATCATAGACATCTCTTCCAAATGAGCTGAATAGAGAGGTTCATGGATTGCATCGCGCTGAGGGTAGGCGTTGGAAGGACTCGGGGCATAAAGGATGATTCACGAGAAGTATTATTCATTGGAGTCTTTTATGTAGTCTTCGGAGGATTGTAGTAAATGTATGATAAAACCAGTACTTTTACAAGTTACCATTCCCAATTATCCAAGAAATGATGATGATGATAATTGTCTCCCAGAGCCATCGAGACAAGAGACACTTCCATTGCTGTTTGCAAAGTCGGCTATTTCTTACGACGAAAACGATGGGTCACGCGAGAGAGTGAAGTCATTTGGAAAACATATCGGTTAAGCTTTGCACTCCTCAGCGCCTTGGCTCGCCTCCAACACCACATGACCTCATGCTAATCTGACGACTTTCTATCTCTAAACTCCTTGGTATAAATGATATAATCCTTGGCTCTCCTGTGGACACAAAATTTCCGTAAAGGCTTGTCCAAAAATTAACTTTTCTAGTCCTGACAAAAGAGCTTCGGGTCGGTACGGTCGGTTATGGAGACCCTGACGCTCGTGGCGAACCGTCGAACTTGGCTCTTCACATACATTAACCAATCAATTAGCGGGTAAAAGTGGTCGCCGCCACAGGTATCGTCCAATCATTCGAGGGCTTCATCAGGGTGGTGGCAATCTGACCACATTTTCTTGTGGCTTGACTACTGCATGGGCCAATCAGGTTTGTGAAGGCCACTTCGCGAGGAGTCACCACCATCGACGGCAAACACTCTTTGAGAGGCCCAACCAAATAAATCGGTGATTGTCATTGGTTCATGAAATCTTGTACAAGCCTACAAGGTTTGTTTAATGAGCGCCAGGTTTTTAACTGTTGACACGGGCGACCGTATTAGAAAATTATAAAATTTGTCGGACCTCCGCCCGACATTTTGCTTGAATCTGATGCACTGCATCTGCACCAGTCGTGCGCTAAGACCCTAAGCGTTGGGTAATTTCGTTGCCGAAGGCAGATGTGTTGGTCCTCATATACTCTGATTTACGCAGCCAGTGATCCGAGGGACGAGCCTCAGCCGTCAGTACACTGATCAGTGGTGAGGACACGGCTTGACCACACAATGTAAGTAAAAATCCTTTAAATTGGCGTCTCATAACGCCGATTTTGTTTTTCTGTTCCCGTTGAATTGGCTCATTCTAGTGGTGTACTTCGCCGTACGCTCGATTCGAATCGCAGCTTGATTTGTTGCCACTGGGTCACAGTTTTGGCCTTTAGGGCTTCGGCCTTAACTCCGACGGGCTGACGTCCCGCGGCGCGTTACTTAACTGCTCAGAGATGCATCAGCCGGAACTGCTTGCATTGTCGCTTTGTCACGGCTTCCAATGTTGGTGTGCAACATGAACATATCCACAGCTGCGCGCTTCGAAGCCGATGGCAGGAACGTGCAATCTGCCGACATTGGCACCCGACTGAAGGCTATCGAGACGCCTAGGGAACTGAGACGTAGAGTGGGAAGCCATTGACGGTAATCACTAACTTCTTTTGGAATAGGACCTGGGCAGAAATTTAACCTGTCGACTTCATCATCAGACTTCGGGCTGTTTTTATACTAGGTTCTCAATAATACGTCAGACAACAGAGATCAATCTTACCAAACCGCCATCACTCAACAACATTGCGAGAGACATTAGCTGCGCCCTCGTCGCGAGGACCGGGGGGTCCGATCTCGTAGGTGGCAATTTCTTAAGGTTTCTCGTTGGGGACGAGTCGGGAAACGTCGAAACGCCGGCTTCTTGGGCGATGGAACAAGCCTGAGGGTGAGAGTTGGCCTGGTGTGTCATATCGGTATTTTCGTAGCAATCTGATGTTGTTGATACAAAAACCTTCTGAGACAACCGTTTCGCCACCGACGACATTTTCGTTCGCGGATTAGGCGTTTAAGCCCGAACGCCTTCGGACATTACATTTCGCGTTATTCCAGGTTACTTTGACTTCCCTGGCAATCCGAGAGAGATCAATTGCGTCTGTGGGGCTGTGAAAAGTGACACAACGTCGAGATACCGATATCTCCATCACCTCAAGACTTTTGATCCCGGTTTGCGCGATTGAATCGGGTAGGGACGGCGGGCTGTCTTGTCCTTATAGCCAATCAGAGGCCGGACGTACCGATGTGCGTCGATCACACACGGTCGAACTTCCGAATTCGGTATTGTCCTCGGTCAAGCCAAACACGTGCCCATAGCGCCGCAATGCCATCCTCAAGGCAGTGTCACCCCAGGGTTGCTAATGCTTATGCTCTCATTTGTTGGTTTTACTCCTCAATCGTTGACTTGGAGATCTCCCGCAGAGGCGGCAATATAAAGATGCCGCGAGCGAAGGACCCTTCCTCACTTGTGTTTGAGGAAACTTACTAGTACACCATGATGGATAGGAAGTTCAGAAAGAAGGACAACAAAGAAACTTCGAAATATGCCACTATAGCGCAGCCGCCAACGAAGTTGATTATGGGCAATGTCTATCTCCTCGATAAAGAAGTCCCAGTTCAGTCGTTGGTTGAGCTCTCCAGGCAGTATGGAGACGGAATTTACAAATTGCAATTGGGTCCCCGGTATCAATTCTTTCTTGCTGACACTAACAGAAAGCGTCGTTCACTTTATTTCGACTCAAGAGTTAGCCAATGAGCTTTGTGACGAGAAGCGTTTCCGCAAATTCGTTGGCGGGCCCCTTGGTCAAGTCCGAGCGTTTGCTGGGGATGGTCTTTTCACTGCGCAGACGTACCCAGAGAAAGAAGCCGAACCTAATTGGGGCAAAGCTCATCGTATCCTGATGCCTGCTTTTGGACCTCAATCTATTCAACAAATGTTGCCTAATATGCTGGATATCGGTAATCTCTCGCGTCTTCATCTGTATTAACTGTTTAAGGTGAGCAAATGCTTCTCAAATGGGAACGAGCTGGACCGGAATATGCTTTTGATGTTGCAGATTCGATGACGGTATTATTTTTTTCTAGATCTCCAATAACTTTTTAGAGACTCGCTCTCGACACTCTCAGCTTATGCTCTTTTGATTACAGATTCAATAACTTTTATCGCGAAGACATGCATCCTTTTGTTCAAGCTATGGTATTGTCTCCTCTGTGAAGTTTGAACTGAAACGCAAAGGTTGACGGCCTCCAACAATCTGGAGAGCGAACAAAGCGTCTTGGCATTCTGAAGCCTCTCTATCGTCATGCCGACGCAAAATTTGAAGAGGATATCGAATTGATGAACTCTATTGCGGACGGCATTATTGCAGAGCGAAAGAAAGCCGGACCCGACGGGAAAAGAAATGACCTGTTGCAAAAGATGCTGGACGGCCGCGATCCTGTCACAAAAGAGGGTCTCAGTGACCAAAATATCCGCTACAACATGCTCACGTTTTTGATCGCTGGGTATATCGCTCAGCCTTCCTGTGCTAACTATTGTCAAGGCACGAAACCACGAGCGGCATGCTTTCATTTACGTTCTATCTACTGTTGACACACCCTCATGTCATGAAGAAACTTCGTGAAGAGGTGGACAGTGTCCTTGGGTACCGCTACCCTACAGTACATGACATTCCGAAGCTTCAATATCTGGACCAAGTTTTAAAGGAGTCACTTCGTTTGTGGCCTACTGCTCCTGTATCTTGTCAACCATTAACGAACTAATATCAGGCTATGTCTGTGAGTCCACTTATGGAAACGACAATCGGAGGAGGGAAATACTTCCTGAAGCCGTATGACAGATTGACAATACTTTTTGGTGCCCTACACAGGGACCCGAAAGTCTGGGGAAACGACGCAGAAGAGTTCAAACCGGAGCGCATGGCTCCCGAATTGTGGCAAAAGCTCCCACCGAATGCATGGAAGCCGTTTGGAAATGGCGCCAGGTCTTTATCCTCTTTACTGTGGTCTGATATCTAGGGGTTGTATTGGACGTCCATTCGCATGGCAAGAATCGATCATGGCGGTATCTATGATCCTCCAACGCTTCGATCTCTCAATGGGAGATCCGGCCTACGTTCTCAAGATCAAACAGACCTTGACTATAAAGCCTCTGAATTTCACTATGAAAGCCAAGATCCGTCCTGAATACGCCGCCAACCGACCTTCGCTTGCGGCAACGATCCCCAAGGAGCTCGCTTCAGATAAAAGCGCCATTAGCGGCTCCACGACGCATGGATCACGGGGTAGAGGAGTGTTGATTCTCTATGGGTCCAATTCGGGATCTTGTGAAGGTTTCGCTCAAACCCTCGGCGAGGATGCGGGCAAGATGGGATTTTGGCCTGTCACAGTTGCGCCGCTCGACGAGCACGTCGGGCAACTTCCCACCCACTTTACGACAACGATCATTGTCACTTGTTCATACGAAGGAAAACCTGCGGACAATGCTCGAGATTTTGTCGCATGGGTCGCGAGTCTCGCGGATCCCGAAGCTTTGCGGGGAGTCAGATACTTGGTATTTGGATGCGGACACAAGGATTGGGTCGATACGTATCAGCGAATCCCCAGATTGATCGACGAGAAACTCGCGAAAGCAGGCGCAACAAGAATTTTCAAACGTGGCGAGGCAAATGCGGCCGGAGATTTCGTTGGGGAATTTGATGCATGGCGAGAGAAGATTTGGAAGGAATTCGGTACTCCAAACCAGGAAGAAGAAAGACAAAAGGGTGGAGTTTTCGATGTTGAGGTTATTCCGGGAAAAAGAGGCGAGATTCTTCGAATGAGCGAATTGGACTTTGCTCGTGTTCTCAAGAATGAGCCTTTGGTTCAAATGGACGGAGAGAAGTATTCGATGAAACGTCATATCGAAATTCAACTTCCTGAAGACATGACGTATCTCCCAGGAAGCTACTTGCAAGTGCTCCCGACGAACGGTCGAGAGATAGTTCAACGTGCGCTTACGTATTTTGGACTTGACAAGGACGATTCGATTATCATCAAGAAAGTTTCCGGCCATGTCAGAGCGCAGTTTCCTACCGATTCTGCTGTCAACGTTCAACAAGTCCTCGAATGCTATGTCGAATTAACTGCAACCGCGTCTCGAAGTCAGATCAAGATTCTCGCTAATCACACAACGGACAAAAAGGACAAAGCAGCTTTGGAAGCTGTCGCGGACGCCAACTACGACTCTGAGATTCTGAGCAAACGCATTTCCATCATGGATCTTCTCGCCAAATATTCCAGCGTCAAACTTCCGATTGCAACTTTCCTCGAAATTGCGACCCCCATGCGCGTCAGACAGTATTCGATCTCTTCTTCTCCCAGCTATCTCGGCGAAGGGAAATGTTCCTTGACGGTGGCAGTTCTTGTCGCTCCTGCCAAATCCGGAATTGGGATGTACAAAGGTATTTTCGGGGGATTCTTCATTTTTAACGTCCAGGTGTTGCATCCAACTATCTTGCTTTACTTGAGCCTGGACAGAAAGTCTTGGCGAGTATTCGACCCAGCGGATTCAGATTGCCCGACGATCCTAAACAACCAATTGTCATGATTGGAGCCGGAACCGGTACACATCTCTGTTGAATTCGCTGACGTGAGTAGGAATCGCACCGTTCATGGGCTTTGGGCAAGAGCGCGCCTTCGAAAAAGCTCAAGGAGAAGAAGTTGGACCTGCATACCTGTTCTTTGGTTGTCGCCACCCCGATCACGATTTCCTATATCGAGAGCAAGTCGAACAGTGGGACAAAGACGGCATCATTAATCTCCGCCCGGTTTTCTCGAGGTACAAAGACACAGATATCAAATATGTGCAACACAAATTATGGGAGTGTCGGAAAGAGATCTATGAACAACTCAAGAATAACGCCAAGGTGTATCTCTGTGGAGAGGGCGGTGGAATGGCGCTCGAGGTTAAGCAGACGATCGGAAAGATCTGGAAGGAGGGCAGCGGGTGTGATGAAGAGGCGATGAACCAATGGATGAAGGATGAGCTTACGGAGAGGTTTTCTATTGATGTGTTTATTTAAATC
>Ga0335073_10005537_pt1 | contig 17717 bp, 10 predicted proteins | sample Lox_Sample_22_FD_207093 | JGI IMG/M metagenome (GOLD analysis project Ga0335073, IMG submission 207093) | Soil microbial communities from Loxahatchee National Wildlife Refuge, Florida, United States - Lox_Sample_2.2 | ecosystem: Environmental > Terrestrial > Soil > Wetlands | place: USA...
GAGATTACCGTTGCTGTCGATTGCCAGTTGACCTCGAGGTTCACCGCCGTCAGCCCCACCCGTGAAGGCATGGAGAAGCGCATACGTCCAGCCGCCCGAGGAGGGAGACAGCTCAAAAACCGTACCCCAATCGTAGGGGCCTGCTTCTTCGGTCGTGCCGTAGAGGTTCCCGGCTGAATCCATCGTGACACTGGCCACGGGGCCTATAGCGTTTCCAACCAACGAATAAAGCAAACTAAAATTCCACACACCGCCGGACGGCATCATCTCGAAAACTGTTCCCGAACCCCCTGAACCCCCGGCGGGGGTCGTCCCATACAGGTTACCGGAGCCGTCTATCAAAAGACCGGAATCCGGCTCCCTACCGTCCATTCCGTTGGTGAACGCATAGATGGTATTCAGGGTCCACTGGCCAGGCGCTAACTTGAAGACTGTACCCCAACCGTACATACCGCTGTTGGAAGTGGTCCCGTACAGGTTTCCAGTATTATCGAAGACCACGCCTCCCATCGGCTCCTGACCGCCCAGAGCCAGATGAAAGGTATACAGCAGTGTCTCGGTCCAACCTTGGGCTGAGTGAGCCAGCTGGTAAGCCGTTCCGCAGCCTAAAGGAGCATTGCATAGCTGGTCACCACCTTCGCTAGTGGCGCCGTATATTGAGCCGGCAGAATCGAAGATCAGGTCGCCCTGCGTCGGATATCCCCCATCGGGTCCGTGAAACCGATAAATCACAGTCTCATTCCACGGACTGAAGATAGAGCCTGAAACATGCGGAGGTGGCGTTAAATTGAAGACCGTCCCGCAGCCACCGGGACAATTGCCTTCTCCTCCGACCGTAGTCCCGTAAAGACTGCCATCGGGGCCGAACACAACCCTCGACTGCGGGTTTCCGCCGCCTTCGCCGCCCTGAAAGGCATAAAGTGGATTTAGGATCCAGCCGCCCCTGTAGGAGAGCTTGTAGACGGCACCATACCCGTACTGTCCGCCGAAAGATGCGGTTCCATATAATTTCCCGGCTCCATCAATGGTGACTCCGGCTTGGGGATTCGAACCGTCGTTCCCGCCGGTAAAGTTGTAAATCACTCGAAAGGTCTGGGCCGCAGCACTCATCGGAACGACTGCGCACGCCAGAACAAGCATGCTAGAAACGATGCCCGCAACGAAGCGCATTGATTTTGCTCCTTAGGTCGAGGGCGCCAGCCTTTTCTACCAGACGCGGCAGGCGGGTTCGCGCACCATGGGCTGACCGGCCTTGCATCCGAAGGCCTGCTGGAAGCCGGCCGAGTTCTGCACCACGCCGTTCACGCGCCAGCGGCCAGGCGAGTGGGGATCGATGATGGCCAGCCGGCGCGCTTCCTGGTCGGTCACGTTCTGGCACCAGATCTGTCCATAGGAGATGAAGAAACGCTGTTGCGGCGTGAAGCCGTCGATGGGCTTCACCGGCGTGTTGCCGATGATGTTGGTGAGCGCCAGGTAGGCCAGCTTCAGGCCGCCGTTGTCGGCGGTGTTTTCGCCGAGCGTCAAACGGCCGTTCAGTTTCACTTCGCCTTTGTCGTCCTTCACGGCGACGAAGCTGGAGTACTCGTCGGCGGTACAACTGGCGCGCTCCTCGAAGGCCTTCGCGTCTTCCGGAGTCCACCAGTCCTTCAGATTGCCGTCGGCGTCGAACTTGCGCCCCTGATCGTCGAAGCCGTGCGTCAACTCGTGCCCGATGACGACGCCGATAGCGCCGTAATTCACCGCATCATCCATATTGTTGGAGTAGAACGGCGGCTGCAGAATTCCGGCGGGGAAGTTGATGTCGTTCATGCTGCCGCGGTAGTAAGCGTTCACTGTGGGCGGCGTCATGCCCCAATCTTTCCGGTCGGTGGGCTTGGAAATCTTGTTGCGTTGGCGCTGCACCTCGAAGGCGGTGGCGCGCATGACGTTGCCGGCGTAGTCATCGCGCGTGACGACGACGGTGCTGTAGTCGCGCCACTGGTCGGGATAGCCGATGTTGTTGACGATGGTGTTCAGCTTCTCGTAGGCCTTCTGCTTGGTGGTGTCCGACATCCAGGTCAGATCGGTGATGTCTTCATGCATGGCGGCTTCGATGGCGTGCACCATCTTTAGGGTGCGCTCTTTGCCTTCGGGGCCGAATGTCTTGTCGACGTAAAGCTGGCCCAGCGCCATGCCGAGGTTGTGGTCGGTAGAACGGACGCACCGCTTCCAGCGCGCCTCGATCTCTTTCTGACCCGACAGGTACTCGTCATTGAAGCGGAAATCTTCGTCGACGAATGCTCTCGACAGAGTTGGCGCATAGGTATCGAGCGTGCGCCAGCGCAGATAGATCTTCCAGTCGTCGAGCGAAGTCGACGCGATTTGTTCGTTGACCTGCTTGAAGAAGTCGGGATTGCCGACATTCAGGCTGGTGAACTTGGGCGCGTTGCTTTCGGCGAAATATTCGGTGAGCTCGAAATTGGGGGCGAGCGTGGCGGCCGCTCCGGATTGCATCATGTGGTCGCGGTTTTTGGGATCGCGGCGAGCGGTGCGGTCCATGGTGGCCTTGGCGAGCGAGGTCTCGATGGCGAGCACAGTTTTCGCTTCGGCGGCGGCGGCATCGGGCTTGTCGCCCATCAGCTCAAACATTTTCTCGATGTGCTCGACATATTTCTGCCGCGTCTCGACGGACTTGGCATCATCCTTCAGGTAGTAATCGCGGTCGGGGAGGGTGAGGCCGCCCTGGTCGACGACGGCGATGGTCTGGCGCGAGTCGTGCATGTCGGGCATCTGGCCGAAGGTGAACAGCGCCGGAATTCCATCGCGATGCATCACGCCGATCTGCTGGATCAGCTCCTCTTTGGTCTTGACGGCAGCGATCTGGTCCATGGTGGGCGTAAGCGGCTCGGCGCCGCGCTTCTCGACGATGGTTTCGTCCATGCAAGCCGCGTAGTAGTCGCCGACCTTCTGCTGAATCGGGGTGCGCTTGCCCGGAGCCTGTGCCTGCTCGAGGATGTCGCGCAGGATGTAGAGATTGCGCTCAGCGAGCTGGTTGAAGCGGCCCCAGCGCGCCTTGTCGGGCGGGATGGGATTGTTCTTCATCCAGGTGCCGCAGGCGTACTGATAGAAGTCGACGCAAGGATCGACGCTCTGGTCCATCGCGGTCACGTCGAAGCTGGGGATTTCTTTGGGGAACTCGGAAGGTTGCGTGCCCGAGTTGGCGGTTTGGGCTGCGCAGAAGAAAGCAGAGAACAACAGAGCGAACAGGAAACAGCAACAGGAGTGAAACCGCATACCTGCCTCGAAGAAGAGAATTCGGCCGCCATTGGGGGGCCGAGTGTCGATGTCTCTGCCAAATGCTAAATGCCAACTACCAAGTGCCAGGGCTTCAGCCCGCGGTCACCCCGCGGCCCTTCACGTTCGCGCGGATGAACTCGATGATCGAGTCCATCGGCGTGCCCGGCTGAAACACTGCGGCTACGCCGATCTGCTTCAGCGCTTCCACATCCTGGTCAGGAATGATGCCGCCCACCAGCACCAGCACGTCGTCCATGTGGTTCTGCTTCAGCAGTTCCATAACGCGCGGCACAATGGCATTGTGCGCGCCGGAGAGAATGCTGAGGCCGATGACATCTACGTCCTCCTGCAACGAGGCGGTGACCACCATCTCGGGAGTCTGGCGCAGGCCGGTGTAGATGACTTCCATGCCGGCATCGCGAAGGGCGCGGGCGATAACTTTCGCGCCGCGATCGTGGCCGTCGAGGCCGGGCTTGGCAACAAGTACGCGGATTTTGCGGTCAGGGGACATAGGGTAGCTATCAGCAACTAGCAACGAGAGGCTATCTCATAAATGGGTTTGTATCAGGGCATGACTTCAGTCGTGCCATCCAAAGACTGCGTAAACGCGGGCTCTAGGGAGACTCCGATTTAAGTCCCTCAGCGGCTAAAGCCGCGGTCGGAAAAGGGCTAATTTACGGACGGTCTGAAGACCGTCCCTTTCAAAACCAGCCTTAGCCAGAGACTCCCTAGCAATCAGCGACCAGCTACTGATTGAGCAAACCCGATGATAAACCTTGTCTCGGAATTCCGTAAGTGAGCGAGCGCACAAACCTGCGGTTCGGCGCGATGAACGCCAGGGCCGCAGCCGTCAGTGGCCGCCGGCGATCATGTAAACGAAAAGCCCGCTCGCGCGGGCTTTCCTGACTCGGTTAGGTTAGGTCCGGAGTTCACCGGCTGCTGGTGGCCGTCTCGCTCTGCTGCGCGGTCAGCCGCGCATTGTTGCGCTGAGCGATGATCTTCCGGGCGTTGTCGGCCAGCGCCTTGGCCTGCGGCAGAAGCTCCAGCGCCTTCTGCACCTCGGGATCGTTCTCGGCGTGCACCGTCATGCCGGCCTGCTGACCGAATTCGTTGATGAACAGCTCGGCCTTGATGTTCGACTTGATCCAGTCGAGGTTCTGCGAGAGATCGGCCTCGGTGAAGGGAATCTTCTGCTCGTCGAGGAATTTGCGGAACTCCTGCATCACCGCGTCGTCCACTTCGAACTGCTTCGTCACCTGGTGATTAATGACGTAGTGCTCGGCAAAGTTGAAGAAGGCGTACTTCTCCAGCAGCTTGTCCTCAAAGGCGTTGGTCTTCTCGTTGGGAATCTTGACATCGGGGGTGATGCCGCCGCCGCCGTAGACGGTGCGGCCGCTGTCGGTCATCTTGACTTCATGATTGCCGATGGCGGCGTCGCCGTTGTCGCGGTCGTTGTAATAGTAGTCGTAGAGCGAAACTCCGTCGTAATTGCGTTGGATCAGCCGTCCGCTGGGCGTGTAATACTTCGCGGTAGTCAGCGCCAGGCCGGTGTTTTCCGAGAGCGGATAGACGGTCTGCACCAGGCCCTTGCCGAAGGTGGTCTCGCCCACGATCAAGCCGCGATCGTGGTCCTGGATGGCGCCGGCAACAATTTCAGCCGCCGAGGCGGTGCCGCGATTCACCAGCACAACGATGGGATAATCCTTGCCGCCGTTGCCGTGCGTCGCCTTGTAAACCTTCTCCGCCGAGGCGCGGCCATGATGCGAGACGATGACCTGTCCCTTCTTGAGGAACTGATCGGCCACGCCGACGCCCTCGCTCAGCAGGCCGCCGGGATTCTGGCGCAAGTCGAGGATGAGGCCGTGAATGTCGCCGAACTCGTCCAGCGCATCACGCACTTCCTTTTCGGTGGTCTCCTGGAAGCCGGAGATGTGGATGTAGCCGATGCCGGGCCGGATGAGGAAATGAACGTCGACGCTGTAGCGGGGAATCTCGTCGCGAATGACGGTGAAATCCAGCGGCTTGTCCGAACCTTCGCGCAGCATGGTGATCTTGACGCTGGTGCCTTTGGGACCTTTCAGCAGATCGGCAACATCGCTGGTGCTCATGTTGTCGGTCGGCTTGCCATCGACCGCGATGATGATGTCGCCGGGACGAATGCCCGCGCGATAGGCGGGAGCGCCCGCAAACGGCGCGATGACGATGACCTTATTATTGCGCGGACCCACCTGCATTCCCACGCCGAAGTACTTGCCGCGCTGCTCTTCGCGCAGGGCCGCATACGCCTTGGGATCGAAGAAGTTGGAGTGGGGATCGAGCACCCGCAGCATGCCGGGGATGGCGCCGTTGTAAATGGCCTTGTCGGGATTGACCGGCTCGGCGTAGTTTTCCTGCACTACGCGGTACACGTCGCTGAAGCTGCGCAGGCTGTCGCGGACATCGGTGTCGCTACTGGAAGAAGTGGAGTTGAAGGGCAGCTTCTGGCCCACCAACATGCCCAGACAACCGCAGGCAAGGATAATGGAGAGAACCAGAAGTGCAGAGCGACGCGAACTACGTAGCATCTAGATATCCTTCAGCCCCTTGCCTTCGTAACAGGGGCTAAGCTCGGCCGGGGATGCATTCGCTTGGAAAACCGGCGCAGCGGGTGATACTTGGCCGCAGTATATCACGCGCGCCGGAGGTGACAGCCAGCGCTCCACCCCGTTCACTTTGATGCTGACCCCAGAAATAGGGTGCGAAATCGATGTCGCACCGCCTTCTTTAGAGACGGCAGGCGCAAGCGATGGTGAGCAGTTGGGAGGGGAGTCGGCAGTTGTAAAGGGGTCATCCCGACCGAAGCTGCTTTAGCGGGACTTTTGGCTCCGCAATTCTTCCGGTGGAGCGGACAGCAGGTCCCTCCACTCGTCGCTACGCTTCTCGGTCGGGATGACACTTCGAAATCTTTGCAGTTCGCCTGCAGACGATTCCTTGCGCACCCGCTGCCCATGCTAAGTGCTAACTGCCAACTGCCACTGCCAAAAACCTTGCTCGCGCATTATGATGGTTCCACGGAGCGAGACGGTCAGCCGTACGCAATCGGAGCTGGTGAAGATGAGGAAACCTGAACCCGAGCCGGTCCCTTCCGCAGCCGCGCCGATCGCCCAAGCTGAGCGGCCATCCCCGACAACGACTTCCGTCGGCCCCGAGTAACAATGCCCAGCCCCATCCTCGAAACCGCCCAAAAACGTGCCTCCGAAGAGATGACCGGCATGAGCTTCCTGGAGCATCTGGAGGAGTTGCGCCGCCGCATCATCTATAGCTTTCTGTACATTGTCGGCGGCTTCTGCCTGTGCTGGTGGTTCCACGAACAAATCTTCGCCATCATGCAGAGGCCCATCGTGACCGCTCTGGCCGCTCACAAGATGGACACACAACTGGTCTATCTGAATCCCACTGATCCCTTCAACATGTATCTGAAGATCGCGTTTCTGGCGGGGATCTTCGTGGCGTCGCCGTTCGTGCTCTACCAGGTGTGGGCGTTCGTGGCGCCGGGATTGTATCGCCATGAGCGCCGCTACGTGTTGCCCTTCATGTTCAGCACCGTGGGGCTGTTTCTGGCGGGCGGGTTATTCGGCTACAAGATGGTTTATCCCGCCGCGCTGGATTTCCTGATCGGCTGGAGCTCGCAGTTCAAGCCGATGATTACCGTTCAGGAATACACCAACCTGTTCCTCACCATCATTGCCGGCCTGGGCATCGTCTTCGAGATGCCCATCCTGGTTTTCTTTCTTTCGCTGATGGGCATCCTGAGCGCCGGCTGGATGTGGCGCAACTTCCGCTACTCGATTCTGGTGATCTTCATTATTGCCGCCGTGATCACGCCCACCACCGACATCATGAACATGTGCATCTTCGCCGCACCCATGATCGTGCTCTATCTGGCCAGCATCGCGATCGCGTGGTTTGTGCATCCGACGCAACGCCGGAAGCGCGCGGCCAAGGCAGCGGGAACCAGCTAGCGATTCGCGGCAAGCTTTCGCCTAAAGCGTGTTTCAAAAATGGTTCTTTGAAGGGGCCCGGCTTCAGCCGCGCCGTTCCGACCCTTATAAGAACCGGGCTTTAGCCCCTGAGGGGACAAGCCGTTTGCTGTCGGGCCATTCTTGAAGCACGCCCTAGGGAGATTCTGATCAAGTGACGGCGGAATCCCTCAGCGGCTAAAGCCGCAATGACTTTGCAGTATTTACGGACGGCCTGAAGGCCGTCCCCTTCAAAACCAGACTTAGTCAGAGCTTCCCTAATTAGTCAGAGCTTCCCTAAGAGGTCGCCTGCGAATTTTCAATGCCAGCCCTCTATCGATCCTCCTCGGGATCGCATCCCCACTAAGGCGCGAAGTAGCTCGCGATATCCAGAATCAATTGCGTAGTCCCATACGCGTAGGCATCGCTGAGGCCGTCGTGATTGCCGATGATGGCCATGTTGGAGGCGGTCACCCCATCCGTCGCATTCAGTGTCGATACGCCCGGCATGGGATCGGGGTCAGCCCACAATGTCAAATATCCCAGCGGGCCCACGGGCAGCACGGTGGCGTTGAAGACATATTCCTGGGCACTGCCGGGAATTCCGCAGGCGCTGCCCGCCACATTCACGGGCGGATTGCGTTGTCCGCTAAAAGCACCTCCGGTGAAACGTGTGTCGAGGACGCGACAGGGGGCCAGCGGGTACAACGACAGTCCGCCCGCGGCGGGCGCTGCGAAGTAACCATTGATGTCGCCGATCAAGTGCGTGTCCTGATCGGCATAGACGGCGATTGCGCCACCGCTTCCGGCGGGCACGATGGCGGCATTGGCGACGACGGTCGCGGTCGGGTTATTCAGGGTCGAGACAATCGGCTGCGTGCTGCCGGCGGGCCAAACCGTCAGATACCCCAGATGCTTGCCTGCCACCGGCACGACGGTAAAGTTCATGGAGTAAGCCAGAGCGTTGGGCGGAAGCTGGCAACTGCTCGCCAGGAGCGGAAAGTCGCGCTCCACTCCGCCCTGCAGGTACGGCCCGCCGAAGGTCCCATTTGCGCCCCGGGTATCGAAGACGCGACACAGCGGCATGGGAAAGAACTGCAGGGTCTGCGATTGCGGCGGCTGGAAGTAGCCGTTGATGTCAAGGATCACGTCGGTGGAATCGGTGACATAGACACTGACCGCTCCACCGGCACCGGCGGGCACCATGGCCGCGTTGGCCTTCACCCGGCCATCGGGCGCGTTGAGGGTGGAAACCAGCGGCTGCGCCTCTGCAGTCGGCCAGATGGTCAAATAGCCCAGGGTCCCGGTGTGCGGGACCACCGTCACATTCAGCGAATAGGCAGTGGCGGAGCTGGGGATGTTGCAGGAGCCTTGCGGCACGGCAAAGCTGCGCGTGGTCCCAGCGGAGAGATACAAGCCGCCAAACGGGCCCTGCGGCCCTCGTGTATCGACGACACGGCACGGCGGCACGGGCACGAACTGCAGCGGGTCGGAGTTGCCGCCCGCCAGCACGGAGACAGTATTGTCGAGCGAGTTGGTCACGTAAATCCGGTTGCTCAGGGGATTGATGGCCAGCGCAGTGGGGAAGGTGCCGAGCGGAGCGCTGCTCACCGTGCCGCTGGCTTCGTCGAGCATCGTCAACGTGCCCTGGAAGAGATCGTTGACGAAGTACGCCTTGCCGGTCACCGCATCGACGCTCACCGCCATCGGCGAACTGCCGGCCGCAATCGTGGTGGTGGAGAGCGTCGCGCCGTCAATGTCGGTGGCGGAGTTGCTTCCGATGTTCGCCACGAAGATCTGATTACTGACAGGATCAATCGCCAGGGCGTTAGGCTGCGTGCCGACGGCGACGTTGGCGGTCACCGTGTAACTGGTGCCGTCGATCACCGAAACCGTATTGGATTGGTAGTTGGCAACGTAGATCTGGTTGGTGACTTCATTGACGGCGATGGCGAGCGGATACCCGCCCACGGCGACGGTTGTGACGGAGTTGGTGACGCCGTCAATAATGTCGACGCTCCCAGCGCCGGAATTGGTGACAAAGATCTTGTTGGTGGTGCTGTTGACCGCGATGGCGTAAGGCCGGCTGCCCACGCTGATGCTGGCAGTGTGGTTGGTCGCGCCATTGATCACGCTGACGGTGTTTGCGTCGTAATTGGCGACATAGATGTTGTTGGTCGCCGCATTCACGGCCAGGGTAAACGAGCCGGTGCCGGTGCTGACGTTTGTGGTTTGATTGCTGGCGCCGTCGATGACCGTCACCGTTGCGCTGTTGGCATTGGCCACGTAGATCTTGTTGGTGACCGAGTTGACGGCGACCGCGTTCGGGCCCAGTCCGGTGGGAACATTCCGTGTGCTGTTGGTGACGCCGTCGATCACGGTCACGCTGTTGCCCTGCTGGTTGACTACATAAATCTTGTTGGTCGCCGGGTTCACCGCGACGGCGGCCGGATAAACGCCGACGTTGACGGTGGTGAGCAGGCTCTGCGCCAGACAGGAGATGGAAGCCGGTATCAGCAAACCGGAAGCGAGCGCACAGATCGCAGTTTGTCGCGTATTCATCACGCGCACAGGACCCTCCGTTGGCCGGGAAGACCGCCGCAAATCAAGTCGAACAGCGCGCAGCTTTACGTTGTCTTTGCGTCGCGGTCTGACGAATAGAGGAGGGTCTTTGGAACTACGCCGGGGGCGGACCGCCCGCGTCGGGAGATGCGACAACCTACGGCGCGACTGCGATCTGCACGGGGCTCGCGCAATCGCGCCGTACCTACCACAAAGAGGAGATGATCCACAGTGACGTTAGCGCACGCGCGCTGCGCTCGGCAGTGATATCGGGAAAGATTTGCATGCCAGTGCCGGAACGGGAAAGCGGCCCGACTCGTCAGCATCGCACTCGCGGGGTAGGATTGGTATGCACAATTGGAGCCTCTATGACACCTGCACTGGCGCAACTTGAACCGAAAGAAGTTTGGAAGCACTTCGCCGAATTGGCCACCATCCCGCGCGCCTCGACCAAAGAAGCCGCGGCCCGCGAATACGTCCTGTCCATCGCCAAACGGCTCAGCCTGGAAGCCGACCACGATGACGTCGGCAATACCGTAATCCGCAAGCCCGCGCATCCGGGTCGCGAAAGTGCGCCCATGGCTTTGTTGCAGGGCCATCTCGACATGGTCTGCGAAAAGAACGAAGGCACGCCGCACAACTTCGACACCGATCCTATAAAGGTGGAGCGCGAGGGCGACTGGCTGAAGGCCGATGGCACCACGCTCGGCGCCGACAACGGGGTCGGCGTCTCGGCCGCGCTCGCGGTGATGGAGAGCACCGACATCGCGCACGGCCCGATGGAGTTCGTCTTCACCATTGACGAGGAGACGGGGCTGACCGGCGCGGCGGAGTTCCCGCCGGGACTGCTCAGCTCGAAATACTTTCTCAACCTCGATAACGAAGAGAAAGACACCATCTGCATCGGCTGCGCGGGCGGCATCAAGACGACGGGGCGCCGCAAGATGAAGCTGCAGCCCGCGAGCTACGATGGCGGCTGGCGGATCAAGGTGTTCGGGCTAAAGGGTGGACACTCGGGCATCGACATCAATCTGGGCCGCGGCAATGCGCTGCGGATTCTGGGCGGAGTGCTGCAGAACCTGCTGGAGATTGCTCACCTCGAGGTCGCGAGTGTAAGCGGCGGCAGCGCGCAGAATGCGATCCCACGCGAAGCTTCGGCAATCATTGCGATGGACCGCTCGCGGGAGGAGCTGTTGCGGGCACGGGTGGAGGACCTGGAGTTCAGCTACAAGGCCGATTTCGGCAGCTTCGATCCGGACTTGCAGATTAGCGTGGAGAAAGTGGGGCGGCCGGCCACAGTGTTTGAGGCGGGCGATGCCAAGCGGGCCGTCGATCTGTTGGTCAGCTTGCCGCACGGCGTTCTGGCCATGAGCCCCGACGTTCCCGGCCTGGTGCAGAACTCCACCAACCTCGCGACCATCGCTACGAAAGAAGATGTGGTCGAGATTGTCACCAGCCAGCGCAGCGCCATCGAGAGCAGCAAGCTGGCGGCCGCGCAGATGGTCGCGACCGTCTTTGGCATGGCCGGATTTGCGGTGGAAAATTCCGGCAGCTATCCCGGCTGGAAGCCGGAGCCGAACAGCGACATCGTGCGCACGCTGCAGTCGGTGCATGAGAAGGTCTTCGGCCATCCCGCCAAGCTGATCGCGATGCATGCCGGCCTGGAATGCGGTGTCATTGGCGAGAAGTATCCGGGAATGCAGATGGCGTCGTTCGGCCCGACCATCGTTAGCCCTCACAGCCCGAATGAACGGGTCGAGATATCCTCGGTCGACGGCTTCTGGAAATATTTGAAGGCGGTGCTCGAGAGCCTATGACGCGACCGCGGTTTCCGGCGCTCGAGGCCTGTTCCAGAGTAGCTGTAGACCGGGTAGAGCCTTCATGGTGGCGCGACGCAAAGAGGTTTGTTCGGGATGAACCCAAACCGACCCGCACCCGGCGCCCTGCTGCCTAACTCCAAGCCTATCTGCGGATTGCAACGATTTCCGGCTGGCTTTCCCCGTCGATCACGGTTCCCCTTGCGATCCAGTCGGTGTCGATCTAGGAACCCAATTTCGAATAAGCGCAATTCCCTATTGGTCAATGAGGTACTTAGGTGTATGTTTCCATCACCACCTAACAGGTTACATCCCAAGCCGGATCCACCAGAACTCCAGGGCTGGTATTCGTTCGTATAGCTTGCCGCGAATGCCGACCGAGTTCTCCGGTTTGGCAAGGAGAACAGTATGCGAAGTGTCCGTGTTGTGTTGTGGCTGTTGGCGTTATGGCTCGCGATTGCAGGCAGTGCGTACTCGCAGACCGCCGCATTGCAGTTTGTTCCCATTACCCCTTGCCGGCTGCTCGACACCCGCCAGAGTCAGCCGCTGCAGGGCGGACAACAGGTAACAATTCCGGTGCAAGGGCAGGCTTGCGAAGGCCTGACGGGCGCGCTGGCGTACTCCTTTAACGTGACCGTGGTGCCTCACGGATCGCTGAACTACCTGACCTTGTGGCCCGCTGGAGAAACTCAGCCCGTGGTGTCCACGCTGAACTCCTACGATGGCCGGATCAAGGCGGTCGCCGCTATCATTCCGGCGGGCACGGACCCTCACGGGAGCATCGACGCCTACGCCACCGACACCACCAATCTCATTCTGGACATCAACGGCTACTTCATCTCCGGCACCAGTGGGACACTGGCGTACTATGCTCTGCCGCCTTGCCGGCTGCTGGACACGCGCAACGGGCAATACCTCCACGCCCAGGAGACATACAGTTATCCGATACAGGGTTCGCCTTGCAACGTACCGACGACAGCGGAAGCCTACTCGCTGAACTTCACGGCTTTGCCGCGGACCGGTTCGTTGAACTTTCTGACGGCGTGGCCGACGGGGCAGCCGATGCCCGGCACTTCGACCCTGAACGCGCCCACGGGCGCGGTTACGGCGAATGCGGCCCTGGTGCAGGGCGGCACCGACGGGGAGATCTCGGTCTACGCCTACGATGACACCAACCTGCTCATCGACGTCAACGGCTACTTTGCGGCTCCGGGACAGGCGAACCAGATGGCGCTCTATACGCTGACCCCTTGCCGCGTGCTGGACACGCGGCCGCAATACTTCGATGGTCAATACACGGTACAGGTGGAACACAACAACAATGGGTGCGTGGTTCCACCCGTGGCCGGAGCGTACGTGATCAACGCCACGGTGGTGCCGCATCCCACGCTGGGATATCTGACATTGTGGGGCATGGGACAGCAGCCAAGCGTGTCCACGCTCAACGCCTCTGACGGGGCGGTAACGTCCAATATGGCGATCGTGCAAGCCACGACGAGCGGGACGTTCATGGCCTACGCCTCCAACAACACCAATCTGATCATCGACCTCTTCAACTATTTTGGCGCGTCGCTGGACGGCGACTACGCTTTCGCGATCAACGGCTATCAGAACGGCACCCCGTTCGTGATGGCGGGGTCGGTGGTCGCCGACGGCAACGGCAACATCACCGACGGAGTGCTGGACCTGAACACGGGAAGCGGCTCGCCCCTTAGCGGCACCAGCTTGACCGGGACCTACACCATGGGCAGCAACGGGGTGGGAACCATGTCGCTCAATGCCAGCTCGCTGGGCATGATGTTGAACTTCCATTTCACGCTCTCCGTTCCAGGCCAAGGCCAGCTCATCTGGGATGATGCCGATCCCAGCCCGCGCGGGTCGGGCGTGTTGGCCATGCAAACGCCGGGGGACTTCTATCCGCCTCAGCCGGGCTCGTTCGCCATCGGCTCGCTGGGGGCCGATTCCAGCTTCAACCGTTATGCCAACGCGGGACAATTCCACGTCATTAACACCGGAGTTGTGGGTTCCGGAAGCGAAGACGTGAACGACGATGGCACCCTGGCAAGCCGCGGGTTCACCGGGTTCTTCCAGGGCGTCAATACCCGCGATGGCCGCAACCTGGCGACGTTCACCTTCGCTAGCGGGGTCAACACCTACGCGTACTACACCATTCGGCAAGGCTACATCTTCATCGTCGGGATCGACGCACTGGCGGCCAACGATCCGCTGACTCTGGGCACCATCCTGGTGCAGCCATCCAGCGGATTCACCAACGCCTCGCTGCAGGGTACGACCGTCGACGAACTCACGGGGCTCGCGCCTAACGACGGAAGTCCGGCGGCTGACGTGATGCTGGGATTTGCCAACTGGGACGGCAACGGCAACGGGACGTTCAGTCTGGACGAGAACAATGGGGGCACGATCACCCAGCAACAGACTTCGCAAGGCACCTACAGCGTTGCGTCGAACGGCAGAGTGACGCTGAGCGGCTTTGGCGGCAGTCCGCCGATTCTGTATCTCACCAATACCAATACAGCATTCGTGCTGGGACAGACGAACTCGGTAGCTTTCGGCAACCTGGAGTCGCAGAGCGCGTCTCCGCCTTTCAACAACCTGTCTATCCTCGGGACCTATCTGGGTGGAACCATCAACCCGGCGCAGTCGCCGGTGGTGGATTCGGTCGCCTACCTGCTCGCCGACGGCGGCGGGAACATGACGGGAGTGGCGTACACCAGCGGGCCGTCGGGACCGGGGAGCGAAAATCTGGCGGCGAGCTACCAGGTCAGCTCGACCGGCCGGGCCGTGCTGACAGGTAACCCGGCGGGATTCATGTACGTGGTTTCCGCCAGCAAAGTCGTGCTTCTGCCTACCGGAAACACTCCGGCGTTGAGCGTCTTCTCGACCGGGCCGACCAACTAGCGACACTCACAAAAAGCCCCGGCCACGTGCCGGGGCTTTTCTTTTGCGACGCAAGAAACCCGAATTCGGCCGGCAGGCCGCAGTTTGCAGGCAGGGGCACACTGCGGGTGCAGTGGCGCTGTCGCCGGGAAAACGATGCTTTAGGGAGACTCTGATTAAGTCCCGCAGCGGCTAAAGCCGGAGTCGAAAAGGGCCAATTTACGGACGGTCTGAAGACCGTCCCTTTCAAAACCAGGCGTAATCAGAGTTTCCTTACAGGATTATTCACTTGACACAAACTCTGCTATGATCGGGGAGCCGTGACAGGGTACTTAACGTGCTACTCGTTCTTTGGTGGGATTGCTAGGTATTCATAATTGGGCTATTCTAAATCTTAAATGGAAAACTCCGCCTGCCAGCGGAGTCCTCACGGAAACGGGTCTGCGTGCCGATACACAGATCATGTCAGAGGAGTGTGCGCCGTGCAAGTCAAATCAGGAGCAGCCAGCATTGAGTTTGAGAGCACTACCGTTTGTAGCTTTACCGAAGACCCGACTCAGAATGCGTACGTCCTATACGACGGTCACATTGTCGGAATCAGTGATGCGCCGACATTAAAGGCTGACCCCAAACCCCTCGATAGTGGTGCGAATAAAGTCGAGCTTAACCGCTAGGGAATAGACTGCGTGTAGGTGCTCGATATACTGATTCCCCAGTCCCAGCGGCAATTGGGGAATCATCGTCGCCGTTGCTACGATTTCCCTGATCTTGACTGCATTGAATGCACGAACATATCCCACAACCCTGCCGTTCTCCGCAGAAAAAACAGGACCGCCGCTGTTCCCAGGAACGAACAGGAAATTGACTTCTATGTACGGAACATTTTGGAGCACTCCGTCATTTGCGGTAAGCCTTCCGGTGACACAGCCGCGACCAGCTCGATAAAGAACACCGTCCAGAGCGATGCTGTTATTGATTGCCCGTAGTTGCGCTAGTGGGTAGCCAACGACCCCAATATCCTCGCCTTCGTAAACATCTCCATAATCCAGCGCGACGAACGGCTGATCGTATGCTGTAGTTGAAACACGCAGAACCGCAAGATCAAGATTTGGGAACAGATTGATTTCGTTCCCCAGTTGGGGCGCTTGAATCTTATAAGTTGGGCCGCTGCGACCGGTAAGATTAGCTACCAGTACATACGAGTCTCCGGGTTGATGGGGATCTGCTGGGGGATTCACGACATGCTCGCACGTGATAAAGATGTTGCGAGCAGCAAAGAATCCGGTGCCTAATGCTATTGCACCCAATTGCCCCTGCATCTGCCGTTCGCGAATCACGCTAAAAACCACGTGGCGCATATCAAATACGATCTCCACAAAAGACCGCTTCTTTGCTTTTAGTCGGCCGGTGGGCGCAATCATTTTCCTTGTATCCTCCAACGACAGTACGGCTATAATGAAAACGGCGGGCAGGGGACTTGAACCCCATCGCTCTCACGATCCCGGTTTATAAGACCGGTTCTGTCACCTGACAGTTACCCGCCATACGACGGCTCGATTCGACTCCCGGCAAGGACTTGCGAATCGAGCCTTTTGTGTTTTTACTGCACTGCGTGCGAAAGCGTGGCGAAGTCCTCCCGTCGGTTAATAAATTCCGATAGGTCATTTGGGTCAATCGTTACGTGCACCGGCTCACTGACTCGATTTACTACCTTGGTCAGGATGTCGCGCAAATTGACCTCAGACATTTTCTTGGCGGCTTCTGCTACGCTCGGCAGAATTTCGCGGTCACGTAGCGTGTCCTGCAACATGCCGACAAAGCAAATGAGGCGTAGCGCGGCATCTGACCGCTTGCTGATCTTCCGGCTACCGTTTTCCCAACGGCTGATCGTGCTCGCGCTGACCCCCAGGGTTGTTGATAGTTCCTTGCTGCTCAATCCGGCCATTTTTCGCAAGAATCTGATCTCTTGTGCGGAAAGCAGTTTAGTCTTTGTGATAGTGGAAAGAACCAACACGCGATGCAGTTCCCCACTAGCGGGAATTTCCGGCACGATCGCCCCGCAAGAGGAACAGCGATACACAAAAATATTTTCCAGCGTGACAGAATCCAGTCCGCACTCGGTGTATTTGTAATATGTTCGGGTGCCGTGCATCGTGCCGCGGCACTCGAAGCACCTCTTAGATTTCACCTGTTCTTCTTTCCTCCGTGACGTAGCCATGTCTTATCTCCCTTGCACATTCCTGTGATGTAAACAACAGTAGGGAGTTCTAGGTCTTCCGACCAATCGAGAGCGACCCTAGCCTCGAAATTACGGGTTTCACACTTACCCGTTAGGCGAAACACCCAATTATTGAAGTCTTCGCAGTGCTCAGGACATCCCACAATCTTGCCGTCTCGAAGCACCCGCTCGACATCAATCGTGGTAAAGCCGCGCTCTACGCTCCTTTCCCTAAAATGTTTGGTAATTAGTATGTTCCCGACCATCACAGCGCGAAGAAGCAGGAGACGCGCGTTATCTAAGCTCAGGGGGAACTCTTCTTCCGTACTGAACAGGATCAACTGTCTCCACTCGTTCACGCCGGACGGCTCCACTTTCTGCTCTGCCAATTATGGTACATATGGGCATTTTGTCCGTCAAGGACAAAATGTCAACTGCTGGCATTAGTGGTATAAATGGTCTATGCAGGCTGACAAAGGCCAATTCGACACGGTTCTCTCGCAGATGTTGCGGACCCCGCCCAAGAAGGAATCGGAGATAAAGGTGGGGAAGAAGAAGGCCCAGGCCGAGCAGCCTAAGCCTTCTCGCCAGCGGTGAGATCGGTAAAGCGCAGCGGTTCGACGCGGCACAGGCGGCGCACCGTCTGTATGAATACGTCATCATCGTGACGGCGGTTGAATCGATATTCGAACTCCCGCAGATACCGATGCAGGTGCTTGCCAGAGAGCTTGTGATACTGGCCTATGACTCCGCGCTTGAACAGCGAAAAGGCGGATTCGATTCTGTTCGTCGTCACGTCGCCGCGCACGTATTCGCCGATTATGTGATTCACGGTTTCGTGTGTCGCCGGGTTCCCCGCCAGCGCAAACGGATACACAGTTGCCTGATCGGTCATAATGCGCTCGGTTTCGGGACCGAGATGTGTAGAGATGAAACCCTTAACGGTTG
>Ga0335073_10005538_pt1 | contig 17716 bp, 12 predicted proteins | sample Lox_Sample_22_FD_207093 | JGI IMG/M metagenome (GOLD analysis project Ga0335073, IMG submission 207093) | Soil microbial communities from Loxahatchee National Wildlife Refuge, Florida, United States - Lox_Sample_2.2 | ecosystem: Environmental > Terrestrial > Soil > Wetlands | place: USA...
CCCATCCTGCGGCAGGCGCCGTTCGGCTATATTCAGTCGCGCCATCAATTTCACACGCGAGATGATGGCCGCTTTCAGCTCGCGCGGCGGCGCGTCCTGATTCACCAGCACGCCGTCGATGCGGTAGCGGATGCGAAACTCTTTTTCAAACGGCTCGATGTGAATATCGCTGGCGCGCTTTTCAACGGCTTGCGCGATGATGGCATTTACCAGGCGAATCACCGGCGCTTCGCTGGCCATGTCGCGCAGATGTTCCAGGTCCTCCGCGTCGGCGCCGGGCGCCCCGGTGAACTCGGTTTCCGGTTTTTCCGTCTGGCCGTAAAATTTGTCGATCGCGTCCAGGATCTCCTGCTCGGCCGCGATGCCCGCCTGGACCTTCAACCCGGTGCAGGATTCGACCGTCGAACGCGTTTCGAAATCGAGCGGATCGGCCATGGCCAGCGTCACCGTATGATCGTGCAGCGCGACGGGCAGGCACTTGAACTGGCGCAGAAATTTCGGCGAGAGCGTTTCCGTTTCGGGCGAGGACGCGGGCGCGTTATCGATCACCAGCAGCGGGACTTCTAACTGCTCGGCCAGAGCGGAGAGAATGTCGCGCGCGGCGATGAAGCCGAGGTCGACCAGAATTTTCCCGAGTTTATCGCCGCGCTCGCGCTGCAATTCGAGCGCGCGGTCGAGATCGTCCTGTCCGATCTGGCCGCGCGCAAGAAGAATTTCACCGAGTCGCATTTTGCTGGTGGGTAGTGGGGAGCCGGGGAACCGTCCCGCTTCCCAGTTCCCTAATTCTCGCTCACCTGAATGACGCTCTCTACATTGCCGGTGCGTTGCGCGTCGAGTAGTTTTCCCTTCACCGCCTGCACCATCACCTGGCTGGGCAGACCGCTCAGGTCTTCCCACGCATAATGATCGAGCAGCGCCACGATGGTCACCTGCTCGGTTGCCGGAACCGTATCGAGCGACGCCGCGGTCGAAACCAGCGCCTCGCGCAGCGCTTTTTTGAGCAGCGGAATGCGCTCCAGCTTAAGCTGGTGCAAGCGCGCGATATCCGCCTTGCTCACCACCGGCGCCATCAGCGAACTGGGATTGGGAACCAGGTTCACTTCGGCCGTGAACACGGCGCCGTAGCCCTCCAAATAAACGCCGCGCGTGGGCCCGATCAGCAGATACGGGACGTCGGGCCACAGCCGGGAAATCTGTTCATCCAGGCTTTTTTCCATAGCCCGCAGAGCGGTCCGGCTCACGCGCGGCGCGGTCGCGGCCGCAAAGGCCATGGCCGCAAGGAGGAGGAAACTCACACAAATGTTTTTCATAAACGCACCCTTTTACTGACGAACGAGTCCCGTATTTTTGATGTATTCGAGCCGGTTCTGTTTTTGCAATTCCTCGTAATCGGCGAGAAGCTGCTGTTGATAATGCTGCTGCGCGTCGGCCACGGCGCGCGCGACAATCGTCTGAATTTGTTTTTGATCGACACCCGCGGGATGCGCGAACGCGTGCACCAGAATCGCGATCGCGATGAGCAGCGCGCCGGCAAAGGACGGCGTGCGGAAAAATTCCCAACATCTCTGCCACCAATGCGGCTCGAAAACTTTATCGGAAACAAAAGCGATGCGCCGCGGAGGGTCCACATCGTGTAACACCGAAAGCGCGTCCAGCGTCAGCCGGGTGCCGGCCAGCTCCTGGCGGCAATCGGGACATGCAGACGCGTGCGCTTCGGCCTGGAGGCGCGCGGCGGCGTCCAGCTCGCCGAGCGCGTAAGCATTCCAATCGTAATTCGAGCAGCTCATGATTCACCTCGCAAGAGCGCGGGGGCTAGTGTCGTTTTTAGAAGATCGAGCGCGCTGTAGAGGCGCGATTTGACGGTCGAAACCGGGCAGCCGAGCACTTCGGCCATTTCTTCGAACTTGAATCCCTGATAAACCTTCAAAAGAACCGCTTCGCGCTGATCCTCGGACAGACGCTTCAACGCGCTTTCGACGGCCAGCGACAATTCCATCGGCAAAAGCGCGGGGCCGCGATCGGCTTGCGCGGGTTCGCTCAGTTCGCTTTCCGGACGCCGCTTGCGCAGCAGCGAAAACGCCTCGTTGTGGGCGATGCGAAACAGCCAGGAGGAAAATCGCGCCGGGTCGTCGAGCTTGTTCAGGTTTTGGTAGGCTTTCAGGAACACGTCCTGGCTAAGATCCATAGCGTCCTCGCGATGATTGACCAGCCGGACCAGGTACGAAAAGACGCGTCTTTCCCAGCGCGAAACGAGAAGGTTATAAGCCTCCACGTCGCCGCGCCTGGCCTTGGCGATCAGATCGCGATCCTCGACTTCCCGGAAGATCAACTCTCGGCTCCGTTCATAAAGACGGCGGGGGGTGGGAAAAAGTCGGACATGATTCTTAAATTATTGCGCCATAATACAGGCATGAGCACCAAGGTGCTGATGAGCGTGGACGAGTACCTCCGGACCAGCTTCGACGGCGCGGACTGCGAATACCTTGACGGCGAGGTCGTGGAACGGAACATGGGCGAATACGGGCATGGCAGGTTGCAGTTCCATTTAGGACGCCTGTTAGGGCAATTCGAAGCGCAGACGGGGATCTGCGTAGCATTGGAAGTACGGATTCGCGTCAGTCCACAGCGATATCGGATTCCGGATATTTCCGTTTGGCGCGATGATACCGTCGGCGGCGCGATCCCCACTGTCGCGCCGTTCATCGCCGTCGAGATTCTGTCGCCAGACGACCGGATGACGCGGATGGTGCCGAAAATTCAGGAGTATCTCGGCATCGGAGTCGAGTACGTCTGGGTCGTCGATCCACAGGAGAAAAATGCTCTCTGCTTCACGCGTGAAGCCCCGGGCGGCTCGCTTTGCGAGGTGTTGAGGACGGAAGATCCACGGATCGAGATTCCGCTCTCGGCGGTGTTTGACATCGCGCCACGATCGGGCGAGTAGACCATCATCTCTACAATTCCTCCCGAGGGGATCTCCGAATCACCCGACTCGCGCGAGCAGTCTTGCGTGCGCCGGCCGCAGCGGACGTTCTTCGGGAGCGTCGAGGCGCACCGAGACCAGTTCCTGGATTAAAGCTCCCGCCCAGCGGTAAATGTTGTGCTCCCGCACGTAGGTTCGCATTCTCGCCATGCGCGCGCGCTTTTCTTCGGGCGACATCGCCAGCGCGCGATGAATCGCGTCGGCCAGTTCTTCGGTGTCGTAGGGATTCACCACCAGCGCGTCGGCCAGTTCGTGACTGGCGCCGGCGAAGCGCGAAAGAATCAGCGAGCCCTGCTCGTCGGCTCGCGCGGCGACGAACTCCTTGGCGACCAGATTCATTCCATCATGCAGCGAAGTGACCATGCAGACGTCGGCGGCGCGATAGTACGGCAGAATTTCGTTGTGGCTGTGATGGCGCGGCAAAAAAACAATCGGCCGCCACGCGCCGGCTTCAAAACGGCGATTGATGCGCGCGGCTTCCAGCTCCACTTCTTCGAGCAGATCGTGATAGCGGCGAATGTGCGTGCGGCTGGGCGCGCCGATCTGCACGAAGGTGAATTGTCTTCGATACGCCGGGAATTTTTCGAAGAACATTTCGATGGCGCGGAAACGTTCCGGGATACCTTTGGTGTAATCGACGCGATCGACGCCGACGCCCAGCATGGTCGCGTCCACGCCGAGGTTGCGGAAGATATTTAAACGGTCTGGAAAATCGGACGCGGGGTCGGTGCAGGGAAATTTCACGCTGATGGGAAACGCACGGACGCTGGTGAAATGGCCGCGGCGATTGACCGCGAAATGCTCGCGGTCGATGCGCGATTCGAGGGCGCGGTCGACCGTCTCTAAAAAATTATTGCAGTGTGACTGGATGTGGAACCCGATCAGATCGGCGCCCAGCAGGCCGTCGAGCAATTCGCGCTGCCAGGGGCAGATGCCGAAGGCTTCCGGATTGGGCCACGGAATGTGCCAGAAAATAGCGACGCGCGCGTCGGGGCGCGCTTCCTTGATCATGCGCGGGGCCAGCGCGAAATGGTAATCCTGAACGAGCACCAGCGGGTTCGCTTGGCCTTGCGCTTCTTTTAAAAACGCGTCGGCGAAGCGGCGATTGACGGCGCGATAATTTTCCCAATCCTGCGCGCGGAAAATGGGACGCGTGTGGGCGATGTGGCACAGCGGCCACAAACCTTCGTTGGCGAATCCGAAATAAAAGCCCTGCTCCTCTTCGGGCGTGAGCCAGACGCGGCGCAAGGTGTACTGCGGATGGTCCGGCGGAACGCGAAGCCGATCGTTCCCGTCGACGGTTTCGCGGTCGGCATTGCCGGTGGCTTGCGCGATCCAGGTGCCGTCGGTGGAGCGAAGAATGGGTTCGAGCGCGGTGACCAGGCCGCTCGCCGGGATGGAACATTTCAAGTCGGCGTTGTTGCGGATGTGTTCGTAGGGTTCGCGGTTGGAAATGGCAAACATGCGGGAGCGGCCGACTTTGCCTTCCACGAATACGCGCAGGCGCTCGGCGGTCCACAACGATTCGCCGGCGTCGCGCAGACGCGCTTCCTCTTCGGCGGCGGCGCGAGCGGCGTTCAGAGTGGTCGCGAGCTGCGCGACTTCGCGGCTCAGCGGCCCGAAGGAATCCTCAGGCGGCAGTTCGGGCGTGGCCGAGGCCGACCCGCGGCGCACCTCACACATCCACTCGGTGAGACGTTTCAAGGGGCGGCGCAAGCTCCACTGCAGGATGAGCAGCGTGACGCAGATGATCAGCGCGGCTTGCACGGCGAGTCCGGTGAGCGCGTTTTTCCAGAGCGTGCGCTGGCGCGATTCGATGTACTGCGCGTCATGGAAAATGTCCAGCGTTCCACCCGCTGTTCCATTAAAGGTAATGGGCAGCTCGAAGACATGCATCAATTGGCCCCGCGCGCGGAAGAATTTCGAGTGCAGGAACGGGTGCGGGGGGCCTCCCAGCCGCGCGGCAAGATCGGAGCTGATGGCGACGGGTTGGCCTGCGGAGTTGTACACGGCGACGCCAGCCAGGCGCTGGCGATTTTGAAACGCGTTGACGAGAAGCTGCAATGCCGAGGGATCGGTGATCAGCGGTGTCGCGGATTTTTCCAGGCTTTCGGCGAGGATCGCGGCCTGGCGATCCAGATCGCGCTTGAGGGAGGTGGTTTCGCTCTGCGTTTGATAGAGAGCGATGCCGAGGGTGACCAGAGTGACTCCGGCGACGAGAGAAAGATTCAGGCGGACGCTTAAACGCATGGCCGAAGACCTGAAACTCAAATGTTGCATGTGGCGGGCCATTCGCAGGTGCCTCACTTACCCTGTGAATTTGGGCGAAGCCAAGAAAGATTTACGGATTTTAAGAAAACGTTGCATGGTTCGGCAGGAGTCAGAGACTGACGGCTTGCGGCAGCGGCTTCGCAATCCTCTAACAGGTGCTGGATAAAAGCATGGTCTATCCGCGACAAGGTGGCATCGAAGCGCCATCTTGTCCCATGCGCCCGTTCCATTTATTGCTAGCGTGTTGAAATAATGGAGTTTCGGTTGGCATGCCATTTGCAAGCTCCCGCGTCATGTCCAGGAGCGCCAGACTCTACATTTGGGCCACTGTCGTCGCGGGAGCTTTTGCGTTGGCGTATGGACTAGTACCCTTCCGCTCCGACGATCTACCTCGATTTATCTGCTATTTCCTGATTTCCAATCTCGTTTCCGGATTCAAAGTGCGTTTGCCGGGCATTACCGGCACCATGTCGACGAATTTCTTTTTCGTATTGATCTGCATTACGACGCTCCAGCCCTCCGAGACGCTGACCATCGCCTGTTTCGGAACCATTCTTCAGTGCCTGTGGCGAGCCCGGAGCAAACCGTCGCTGGTGAAAATCGTCTTCAACGTCGCCAGTATTTCGCTGGCTGTGGCGGCCACCTCCTATTGGTATCATTCCCAGGTTCTCTCGCGTTTCGGCGTCCGCCAGCCGGTAATTCTGCTGATCGCCGCCTGTGTTTACTTCTTCGCCAATACCTGGCCCGTCGCCGTCATTGTGTCTTTAACCGAACGCAAAACGTTGGTCAAAGTCTGGCGCGAATGTTATTTCTGGTCCTTCCCGTATTATCTTGTCGGGGCGGCGATCGCCGGGTTTATGCCCACGCTGAACCGCTTGCTTGGGTGGGAAACCGCACTTCTGATGTTCCCCATTCTGTTCTGGACCTACCGCTCCTATAGCCTTTATCTGGATCGCCTCGAAACAGAAAAAAGACATGCGGAGGATATCGCCAAGCTTCACTTGCGTACGATCGAGGCGCTCGCACTCGCCATCGAAGCCAAGGATTTTAACACTTACGACCACCTGCGCCGCGTGGGCGTCTACGCACGCGAGATCGGGCAACGGCTGGAGCTTCCCGAAGACCAGCTTCAGGCGCTTCAGGCCGCATCACTGCTCCACGATATCGGCAAGCTGGCCGTTCCCGAGCACATTCTTTCCAAGCCCGGCCCGCTGAAGCCGGTCGAATTTGACAAGATCAAGATTCATCCGTTGATCGGAGCGGAAATTCTGGAACGCGTCGAGTTTCCGTATCCCGTGGTGCCGATCGTGCGCGCGCACCATGAAAAATGGGATGGGAGCGGTTATCCCGACGGCCTCAAAGGGGAGCAGATCCCAATTGGAGCGCGCATTCTCAGCGTGGTCGATTGTTTCGACGCGATGACCTCGGACCGTCAGTATCGCCGCGCCGTTTCGCCCCGCGATGCAATCGACTATATCGTCGCGCAGGCGGGAAAAAGTTTTGACCCCTCGGTGGTCGAGATCCTGGCGTCGAAACAGGTGGAACTGGAGGCCGTTCTGGCTCTCGAGCCGATTCGCGGCGCGTGCCTTTCGCGGGACGTGAAAGTCATTCGCGGCGATGCTCCGGCCGCCGGATTTGAAGCTCCGGAACATAAGACCAGCGTGGACGATCCGGAATTTCTCACCTCGATCGCCGCGGCGCGTCAGGAAGCGCAGCAGCTTTTCGAACTGACGCACGACCTGGGAACCTCGCTCAGCCTGGATGAAACCCTTTCCGTACTCGCGCTGCGCCTGAAGCGAATCTGCCATTACGACTGCATTGCGATTTACGTTCTTCACGACCAGATCTTGTCCCCGCAGTACGTCAACGGCGAAAACTTCAGTTTATTCGCCGGATTGAAGATTCCCTTAGGAGAAGGATTGTCGGGATGGGTGGCGCAGACCAAGCGCCCCATCGTAAACGGCAATCCCTCGGTCGAACCGGGCTACCTGGACGATCCCACGCGATTCAGCACGCTTCGTTCCGCCATGGCCGTTCCCCTTGAAGGGCTGAACGGCGTGGTCGGCGTGCTGACGCTTTATTCCAAGCGTTCGGAGGCGTTCACGCCGGATCACCTGCGAGTGCTCTCCGCCGTCACCGGCAAGATCGCGTTTTCGATCGAAAACGCGTTAAAGTATCGCCAGGCCGAAAGCTCGGCGACCACCGACGCTCTGACCGATCTGCCCAACGCACGTTCCTTGTTCCTGCACCTGGATGCTGAGCTGGCGCGCTGCAAGCGCTCTTCTGAGCCGTTATCGGTTCTGGTCTGCGATCTCGATGGCTTCAAGCAGGTGAACGATCGTTTCGGTCATCTTGAAGGAAACAAGGTTCTGCGGGAAGTCGCGCAGGCGCTGCGCAAGACCTGTCGCGAATACGACTACGTGGCGCGCATGGGCGGCGATGAATTTGTCATCATCCTGCCGGGTTATCCCACCGACGTCCTGGTCGAGAAGGTCGCCGCGCTTCAGAGCGCGGGGCGCATCGCCGGCAACCAGGTGATCGGAGAGAATCTCCTTTCGCTCAGCATTGGTCAAGCCTCTTATCCCGCCGATGGCGGCGACGCCGAAGGGCTGCTCGCCGAAGCCGATCGCTGCATGTACAAAAACAAGGAAGAGCACAAGCGCCGCTCCGCCACGCGCGGCATTCTGAACCTCGCAAGCCACGGCTTGCCCGCCGCTTCGACCGCCGCAGCCGTGAATCTTTAAGAATCCTGAGTCGAGCCCTTTGTGGGTCAGGCTGTCAGCCTGCCGCGGATTTTTTTAATCCGCCGCGCGAGCTGCTCGCAGAAATTACTGAGCGTCGCGGAATATAGCGGACAATCCCCATCTCTCAAAGCGCGATTTCGCCGTACTTCGACGGGCGCACCGTCTCCTCTATATTCTGCGGCATTCAGCAGAGCATTTTCACCTTCTTCGTAGCCCACCGAATCCCGTAGCATTTTGCTCTTTTCGCAGACCGGAGCAGTGGCATAAGCCGCCAGGCTTGTGCTGTTCGCGGCCGAATCAATCGACAGGCATCGAGCGCAAGCCTGGCGGCTTACGCCACTCCTCTGGCGGTCTATAGAAAACGCGAAAATAGTCTAGTGACTCAGGACACCCGCAGGGCTTCGGAACCGGGTATCCGCGCGTTTGGCAGGGCGGGATTTATCCCGCGCGGAGCTTTAGCTCCGCAAGTCGCGCAGAAGTCGGCGGACACCAGCGTGGCTTCGCCCCAGCACATTTGCATCAAACCTTACTCACAGGACTTCTGCCATCGGCCACTAGAACTTTCCCGCTTCTAGTACGATGACAAAGCGTCGCCGCGAGCGACACCGACGACAGTTTGTCATCCGTCTTCCGCGAATAACCAATTTATTTTCAAGCAGGCGAGAACGGCAAAGTGCGTGCTCCTGTGACCAGCAAATGAAGCACGAACTGGAATCGACTACGCTGCACGAAAACGCGGTTTGGGGTGATTGAACATGAAAAACTTCTTCCGAGCCGTCACATTATTCAGCTTTGCCGTGGTCGGACTCACCACGGCGCCTTCGCTTCTCGCTCAAGGGTCGTCAAGCGCGAAATACAAGGGATCTCCCGACCTTCCCTCGAGCGGCTCGATGACGCCGGTCGATGTGATTATTCAATTCAACACGCCCCCGTCCAACAGCCAGTTCCAAACTTTCTCGTCATACGGGCAGGTTCAACATCAATTCGTGCACGTCAACGCGATTCACGCCACCATCCCGGCCGCGTTTATTCCGTTTATCGAGGCTCTGCCGTTTGTGAAATACGTGTCGCTCAATCGCGTGAACTCGCGAATGCTCGACATCACCACGGCTTCGGTGAATGCCAACGAGGTGTGGGCGTCCGGCTATGACGGCTCGGGAATCGGCGTGGCGGTGATTGACAGCGGCGTCTATCAGCACCCGGATTTATCCACAAGGAACGGGACAGGTTCGCGCATCGTGTATTCGCAAAGTTTCCTTACCGGACTGAACGCCTCCGATCAATATGGCCATGGGACGCACGTCGCCGGCATCGTGGCGAGCAATGCGACCGATTCCACCGGTCCGGAATTTTCGCGTTCCTATAAGGGCGTGGCGCCGAACGCCAACATCATCAACCTGCGCGTTCTGGATGCAAACGGGGACGGCACCGATAGCGGCGTCATCGCGGCCATCGATGAGGCGATCGCGTTGAAGAATACCTACAACATTCGCGTGATCAATCTGTCGCTCGGCCGGCCGGTGTATGAAAGTTATACCCTCGATCCGCTGTGCCAGGCCGTGGAAGCGGCGTGGAAGGCCGGAATTGTCGTGGTCGCCGCGGCGGGCAACTACGGCCGCACTACCAGCCAGAACACCAACGGCTATGGGACCATCGTCGCTCCGGGAAACGATCCCTACGTAATCACGGTCGGCGCCATGAACGCGATGGGAACGCCCTCCATTTCCGATGACATCGTGGCCAGCTATAGTTCGAAGGGCCCGACGGCTTTTGATCACCTGGTGAAACCCGACCTGGTCGCGCCCGGCAATGGTGTGGTTTCGCTCATGGCTCCGAACTCCACGCTGGCGACGCAATATCCCAGCGTGTTGGTTCCCGCATCCGACTATGAGCCCGGCGCGACCGGAATGTCGTCAACCTACATGAAGCTCAGCGGCACTAGCATGGCCACGCCAGTCGTTTCCGGGACGGTCGCGCTCATGCTCGAGCAAAATCCCTCGCTCAACCCGGACCAGGTAAAAGCGCGGCTCATGAAAACCGCAGTCAAGAATTTTTCGCTCTACAGTACCGCTTATGATTCGTTTACCCAAGCCGCCTTTCAGAACCAGTCCGATATTTTCACCGTCGGCGCAGGCTATCTGAACGCGCAGGCCGCCACGCTCAACACCGATGTGGCCACTCTGCCGGCGATGTCGCCGTTGGCAACCTTCGTCGCGTCCTTCGACGTGACCATGAATCGCAATTTCTCCCTTGTCTGGGGCAGCTCTGTGGTGTGGGGAGACACCGCCGTTTATGGCGCCCAGGTTTTCAAAGCCGTGATGAACGGCGCATCGGTTGTGTGGGGCGATTCGGTGGTTTGGGGTGATACTGTGATCACCGGAAACAGCGTTGTCTGGGGTGATTCCGTGCTCGCCGGGACATCCATCCAGGCGCTGGACGTGGGCGACGGCGACAGTTCCCAATGAGGTCAGGTGTTCTCGCGCTCATCATCGCGCACAGATTTAACTCACCGCCGGGGCTCGGGGAGTTACTGTTTAGAGACCCTTTGTTACCGGCTGTGCCTGATGATGGCGGTAAGCCCGCCAAGAATCAGCGCGACCAGGATCAACAAAACGCGTTCGCCGTGGCTCCTCCTTTAGCCTGAACAGTTACCCACGCGATCGGAGGAATCCAGTGAGGCGCCAGACCGAAGGAGCCGGACAGGTTTGGAATCTGTAACGCGTACAACATTGACGTCTGCTTTGAAAAGATGTATATTTTCCCACTTGGAGTTCAACGCTGCTGAGTTTATTCGGAGGCTCGAAGCCGGCGAGTTTGACAAAACTCTTCGCAATGAAATCGATCAGTTATCCGAATACGAAATAGAAGAGCTGGCTTTCCTCCTCACGGGCCGTCTGAGAGCGAACGCAGCAGGCACTAATTAGAACCAGAATGGCGAGAGACGTAAAACCATAGGCGAATGGCGTCTGGTTTGCACATGTTTCGCGGTTCTTTTGTTTTCGCCGCCGCCGGTGCAGGCTGAGTGGGTGGTCGCGGCGTACCTCGGCGCGGCGCATACCGCGGAAAGCTCGCTGCAGTTTCAGGTTCCGGACGAATCGACCAGCCTGACGCTTCGTTCCATCGCGTATGCTGGCAAGCCGTTTTCGCCGGCGATCTATTTTAACGTTGTGAACTGCGTGGGCGCTTATCAGTCAGCGACGTACTCCGTCGAAAACAGGCGGTGCTAAACGCGCGTCCACTTAGGGGAGGAGTGCCGGCCGAGAAAGCGAGAGGAACGATGGCTCCTGGAATCATTATGTCCGCCATACTCTGCTTCGCGCCAGCCGCCGGCACCAACCGCGCACCAAGCGTCGGCGAGTTCGTCCAGAAATCCGCGCAGGTAACGGATGCGGATCGAAAGGCGTATCCGGAGTACGACTTCAACGAAACGGACCGGGAATCGACGGTTCGACGAAGACCTATGCGGTGCACCGGCGGGTGCGAAGAGTGAGTGAATTCGGACAAATCACGCGCTTGAAAGACGGGCGCGCGGCGCTGGCCCACAAGGCCGAACAACCGGTGCATACGGATAGCTGATCGACGTGGCGGTCACCACGCATGGGGGCGAGACGGGCGACACGGAATCGATCGGCGAGAAGGTTGTGGCGCGGGAGAAGCAGTGGCTGAGCAAGATTGCCGAAGCCACATGCGCCGGAAAGTATCCGGTGCGCGAAGCGGGTGTGGAGGGTGCTGCGAGAGCTGGCCGAGTGGGGTCTACGAACTTATATTGCGTAGCCGGACCGGGCGGCCCGGCCACGAAAGGTCGGGCGGCGGAGCAATCGGCCCGTGTACGCCAACCGGCGGTGGATGGAGGGCGCGCGGGTGGAGAGGAATGCGCTCGATAACGGGAGGCATAGACCGCCTGCGGGCGAGAGGTCTGGTCGCTCACATCTGCGACGGGTTTTCAGCATGTCGTCAAGGCGATGCGAAGGCCTGCAAAGAAACTCGCAGATGAAGTTGCAGATGAAACGCGAGCCCTGGAAAAGATCAATTGGCAGGCCAAGGAAGTGAATGATTTTGGTGCGGCCAATAACCCGTTTTTCGCACAGTTTTGATGAGTTCTTTAGGCTGAGGACGGGTTTTTCGGGATGGATGTTGGGCGAGAAGTGGTTTAAGATCAAGGAAGAGTCATCTGTCGGGGCGTAGCGCAGCCTGGTAGCGCACCTGCCTTGGGCGCGTGAAGTTCCCTTCCAAACCGTCCATTCCGTTTCACGTTTTCTCAGTCTTTCCAATAACCTGGGGAATCTGCTCTTCGCTCGACGGACAACCCCAGTGGGTAGTTGAGATGAGGTTTTGATACAGTTTTGATACGGTCGAAAAGCAGGTGCGCTCCCCTAAACGCTGGGAGCAACATTAAGAGAGTGGTGATTCTTCGATGAGGGCGGCCTGGTACGAGAAGCAGGGTCCGGCGCGGGACGTGTTAATCGTCGGCGAGATGCCCGACCCACGTCCCGGAGCCGGCGAGGTCCGAATTCGGATCGCGGCGTCCGGCATTAACCCGGGCGATATTAAGAAGCGTGAGGACGCGTTCGGTTATGGAATGGCATACCCCCGGATGATTCCGCACAGCGATGGCGCCGGAGAGGTCGATCAGGTGGGCGACGGAGTTTCCCCGGATTGGATTGGCCGGCCGGTTTGGTGTTACGGCGCACAATCCTACCGCCCCTTCGGCACCGCCGCAGAGTTCACCGTTGTGCCGCTGGATCATCTCGCTGCTCTCCCTGAGAACGTGTCGCCCGAAGAGGGCGCTTGCCTTGGAATACCGGGAATTACGGCGCATCGAGCCGTACATGTCGCGGGCGACGTCTCCGGGCGGACTGTTTTGGTACAAGGGGCTGGCGGCGCTGTCGGAATGTGCGCAGTCGCGCTTGCGCACTATGCCGGTGCCCGCGTAATTGGCACCGTGCGCTCGTCGAGCGAGGAATCGGCGGCGCAGACGGCGGGAGCGGACCTAGTGGTTCTTAATGACCAGGAGTTGGTGAGCCGTGTGAAAACCGTGGCTCCCGACGGTATTGACCATATTGTCGAGGTCGCGTTTGGAGCCAATATCGACGCGGATGTAGAGATGTTGAAGATGGACGGATCGATCGGTGCTTACGCCACCGACACCGCGACTCCGAAGATCCCGTTCTGGCTCATGGTGTTCAAAAATATCCGCATTTTCTTCCTGGGAAGCGACGATTTCCCGGCGGAGGCCAAGGTGACGGCGGCGCGAGATCTGAATGCTGCGCTGCGGGCGGGGTGGCAGGGCTGCGAAATTGGCGAGCGAATTCCTCTGGAAGACATTGCACGGGCACACGAACTCGTAGAGCATCCCGTGCGGCGGGGACGGGTGATTGTGACATTGTGACCCAAGCCGGGCGGTCCTTCAGGTTTACACATTTGACCAGGACGCCCGATACAGAGCACGCGAAATTCCTACTTGCCGCCGAAGGGGGCGCGACTGCCCGCCGGCAAGACCGTTTGTTAGCGGAACCGTGTTCGTCGCGTGGTCGGGATCGGGTCGCTCGGGAAGACAACCTTTGCCTTCAACTTCGATTGCGGGAAATCGCTTCGATTCAGAGTGGCAATGAAGCTGGCCCTCCCGGCCTCCGCGCATCCGCAGAATGCATTATCCTTCGGATCAGGAGACGCCTCGCTCGCGATACGAACCTCCACGAACTCCGCCTCTTCCCGGAGGAGGTTAATAATCCGGCCGACTAAGGGGCGCCGGACACCCAGTCTCATGAGGACCTCTTTGTATTCGGAAAGAATCTCTTCCGTCACAAGCCAAGTGAACGTTGACTCTTCGAGCCAATCACGAAGAAATCTAGCACTGGGGTTCGCAACCGTACCGCGAGATTTGAAACCGGCAATCCCGGCCACGAGAACTGACGTATCGATGACGCCTCGAGGCTCACTTTCGGGCCGCGCCAACGGTAATCTCCGGCGGTCGCTTCTTTGCGGCTCGGTAGCCGCGAACCGCGTCGACAATCTGCGATTCGGTGATGCCACCCAGTTCGCCTGCTGCAGTTTGGAGGCTCCGCACGAAATCCAGCTTCCATTCAGATCTCTTTCTGCCACGCGGCAAATCCCGGTAAACTTCTGCCCGAGGGAGCTGCTCCTCAAGTTCCTTCGCAAGGTCCCGGAGGGGAATGCGCACCTCTATCGGCTCCCGGCTTGCGGCGGGTCGAGACTGTAGCCACACATAGCGTCGCGCAGCAACATCCTCGTCCCCTATGAGGTTTCTTGATAGAGCTCGGGTGAAGAGAGCGAGCAACTCTGTTGAGGTGCCGAGCGACTCTTTCAGGTAGAAGGCCACCTTCGCCTGAAGGAGGACTCGATTGTCGAACAAGTAGAGGCTGTCGCGCCGTCGCGGCCTCAAGACCTTGAACTGGACAAGATTCTGCAGGTCCTTGGGATCAACACCCAAGACCGCGCTCGCCTGTTTTAGCTTGAGTTCCACGGCCTGCATTTTTAATCTACCATCTATATTTTAGATGGTAATTCGCGGCCTCGTCAAATGTCCTCGCACTCTATCGTGCATACGCGTTTCCGTCGCGGCGGCGGACTCGCGATGAGCTTGCCGAGGCGCCGAGAGCGGCGCTCGAAGAAGAATCCGTTCGCGTCCCGGTGGGTATTGTGGTCAGTCGTGTTACACGGCACCCGATCGAGGCCTAGCGCGTCGGGGATCACGGATGAGAGTGGCTGCACTGATTGAACTGACGATTGCCAGACCAGCGGACAACCACAATACTGAGCGAAAGCCGGCCACAAATGCTTCTTTGATAGCGGGCTGGCCGCGTTCGTCATCTGTCTTTGCCGCGGCGAGATTGGATAGCTGCGACTCGATTTGCGATCGGACGGCGGGCGACAGATCGACGCTGGTCAAGCGCTGCTCTACGGCGGTTCGGAAAACTCCACTCAGAAGTGCGCCGAATACTGCAATCGCCAGGACGCTGGCGATCCGCAAGACGGCGTTGTTGATGCCGGATGCCGTGCCCGCATAGATTCGATCGACCGCATTCATGACCGTCGTGGTAAGGGGCGCCACGCAGATTGCCATTCCCAGCCCCAGCACGAGCACTGCCGGGAAGAATGTCGTCCAGTATTCGCCGCCGATGCCCGGCCTGGCGAAGAGCGCAAATCCGCCGGCCGCGATGAAGGATCCAGCGATCAACGGTAGTTTGGCGCCGTAGAGATCGACCAGTCCTCCAGACCAGCGCGAGAGCAGGAACATCAGGAGAATGAAGGGCAATATCGCGGCTCCCGCTTCGGTCGGCGAGTAGCCTTGCACCTGAATCAAATTGAGTGGAAAGAAAAAGAGGACTCCGCTCAGTGCGGAGTATAGAAACAGCGTCAGCAAGTTAGCGCCAGTGAAATTTCGGGATCGGAACAGGCCGAGCGGCACCATAGGTAAGTTTGAATGAGCTTCGCGGTACCACAACCCGAAAAGCGCGGCGACTCCGGCGACGAGGGCAAGGGTCTTCGATTCGATCAAACCGACAACGATTCCGCCGAAGGCGAGCGTGGCCAGCAACGCCCCGAGCCAGTCGAAACCGGGCGCCTGTTGGCTCGACTTGCTTTCCGGAATCTTCCACAAAGTGAGCACGAGCACCGCGAGCCCGACAGGCACGTTGATGAAGAATGCCCACCTCCACGAGCCGTGCTGGATGAACCACCACCGAGCACCGGTCCGATGGCCGCCGTAATCGCCGTGAACCCTGACCAGGTGCGAATTGCGCGACCACGTTCTTGTTGAGGGAAGTTCGCGCTGATCAGAGCGAGGCTGCCGGGGACGAGCATGGCGGCGCCCACGCCCTGAACACTTCTCGCCGCGACGAGTTCACGAATCCCATGAGCTAGCCCGCACCATGCCGATGCCGCAAAGAACACGACGACCCCGGCCACGAAGATCTTACGGCGACCGTAGCGGTCCCCGAGTGCCCCGCCAAGAAGCAGAAGCGCCGCCAGTGGAAGGGCATATGATTCCACCACCCATTGGACCTCCGCCAAAGTCGCTTGCAGCGCCGCCTGGAGAGCCGGCAGTGCTACGTTTACGACCGTGCCATCAATGAACGCCATGCTCGAACCAAGAATGGTCGCTGCCAAAATCCAGGACTCGTCCTCATGAACCGGCGTCGTGCAGGGCGCCGCGAGAACGGCTGCTTCGTCGCAGGGAGGTTTCGCAAAACCGGCCACTTTACATTCTCCGCCCGACCCGCCCCGTTGCCGGAATGCATCGCTTTTGAAAGCCGATCCGGACCGGAGGAAATATTAGTTCAACTTCTCAAAGCTTAACAACGAAGGATCGACGAACTTTTCATGAAGCCCCGCAGAGCGTAACGTACTCTCGATCTGGCACGGTGTAAGCGCGTCTTCGTCGCCGCCACTGTGATTCCAAGTCTGGCCGCTGTGTCGTGGATCGATAGGCCAGCGACGTTGTACAGATTGACAACCTCCCGATATCGCGTCGGAAGCGCGGACAGGGCGTCGAGTAACGCTCCGCGGACCTCGGCGCGGACAGCAAGCTCCTCTGGACCGAGATCGCGGTCGACAAAGACCCGCGGAGTTTCGCCGGATTCCAGATCATGCAATCTCGGCATCCGCCCGCGGCAAGCCGGACTTCGAAGGTGCTGGAGGCACTCATTAATAACGATACGCGTTAGCCACGTCTTGAAACTCGATTCCCCGCGATAAGACTCAAACTTTTGAAATGCCGAAAGATAAGCCGACTGAACCGCGTCCAAGGAGTCTTCCTCTCGAAGAAGCCGGCGCGCGATCGCGAGGGAAGACGCATAATGGCGCCGGAACAATTCGGCCATGGCATCCGCGTCGCCAACTCTCGCCCGCGCGATTAGTTCCAGGTCGGCGTTTTCCGAGACTAAGCCGTTTTCCACCGCCTATTCCTTTCCTTTCCAAAACGAACCGCACGAGCGCGCGAGATCTTCTGCGTAAAGTTTCCCATCAGCCCACAGGCCTCACGAGCTCGACGTCAATGTTAATTTGTATGTCGTCGCCGACGAGCCAACCGCCTGCTTCGAGCGCGGCGTTCCAGGTTAGGCCGAAATCCTTCCGGTTTATGGTCGTGCTGGCCGACGCGCCGCGGCGGAAACCGCCCCACGGATCCTTCGCTTCAGGTGTAACATCTTCAATCTTCAGTGCGACCTTTTTCGTAATGCCGTGAATGGTCAAATCTCCGATGACCTGGTATGCATCGCTTCCGACGGCAAGAACCCCGGTTGCTCGGAAAGAGATTTCAGGAAACGTTGAGACATCCAGGAAGTCTGCGCTGCGCAGATGGCCGTCGCGCTGAGGCTCTCGGGTATGAATGCTAGTCGCGGCGATGATCACCTCGATCGACGCGGCAGACGTGTCCGCCGGGTCGAAATCCACTGTGCCCGTGACATCCGTGAACTCACCTTTGACATGCGCAATCATCATATGCCGAATCTTAAAAGTCACAGCCGAATGCGCAGAGTCGATTTTGTATTTCGCCATGTCGGTTGGATGCCGGGACTGCGCACAGGATTCACTCGCACACTTATTTCCACGTTTTTTTATTGGTAAGACACAAGTGGTATCGAACAACAACTGAATTAGGGGATTGCTTCTGTTGCTCGCTATTCGCATAGTTGAAGAAAGAAAGGAGCGATCACAATACACTCTGATGAGCAAGTCTAAGATGCCCACACACGATCAA
>Ga0335073_10005539_pt1 | contig 17716 bp, 22 predicted proteins | sample Lox_Sample_22_FD_207093 | JGI IMG/M metagenome (GOLD analysis project Ga0335073, IMG submission 207093) | Soil microbial communities from Loxahatchee National Wildlife Refuge, Florida, United States - Lox_Sample_2.2 | ecosystem: Environmental > Terrestrial > Soil > Wetlands | place: USA...
GCCCTTTGACTGGGAAATGCAACGTATATACAACTCCGTCAACGGATACTGGCGAAGGGCATATGCTGCGAAATGGGCGAATAATAACCCCCTGTGGCATGTGACGTTGATTTCCATTGCGGGTGGCGGACTGGATAATACGGTTGCGTCGGATTATACTGCTACGGCGAGTATTGTGCCTATGACGAATGGGTTTACAGTGTATACTTCGACGGTGCCGGGGGTGTGGACGGGGATGGATCATCAGGCTATACTGTGGTGTGATCAGTTTAGAAAGGTTGTCGCGAGGAGTTTGTTGGAGGTGGTGGATGTGAGACGACCGGCTCAGACAAAGTCGCGGGCCGAGAGAATGCATGTGTTTCGGAAATTGTATCTGACGGGGTTGGAGGAGAATTCTCAAAAGACATTGCCTTATGGATGTATCCCCCCTTTCTACTGAAAAGTGCTGACTGTAGTGCCTGTGACCGTCTTGACGGTTGGGGATGCCTCGCATCGGAATTTACGACTTGGTGAACGGTTACGGATACCTACTCTTGGTGCAGGCGTCACCTCAAAACCACGAATTCATCTCCTTCCCGTTCCACCCGAGAAATCCCACCCATGGCTCTCCTCATTCTCACTCCTCACCGATCAAGACTTGACGCAACCCGGTACAAGCGGCATCGACGTCCTATTCTGCACTGTTCTCCCACTCGAAGGAAAACAGAATGTCGGATGGCAACTCCAACAAGTCGATACTTTCGAAACCTCGTCCTTAATTAGTGGATCTCAAGTCAAAATCGACACAACCACTCGCTTAGCATGTAAGGATGCCTCTACAGACGCCATTTTCCTTCCGGCATCGACCGCACAAAGTGCATATCCCTTCTCCGGCGACACATTCTCCTATTTACAATATGACCTGGCGTCCGTGGGAGAACATCAATTTGTGGCTGTGGTGGAACATCCAAGAGAAGTCCCCGGTGGATTCGTTGTCGCAGAGTTTTACCACACCGACGCCTCAAAACTCCAATCCAACATCAGTGTCGCTGGCCTCGTCTCCCGCGGTCTGCACAGACGTTTCCCCGTCAACAGAGCTGTCACCACCGAACTCAACATCCCATCTCTCGAAAGCAGTCTCCTCGCCTACAAACTTCAAATCACCACCAATAACTGCGAATCTCAGCTCTTTAGACCGTTTGTCCGTCAATCGATTGCAGAACCATACGAATCAAAGTTCTTTGTCAATGTCCATGATGCGGATCTCAATTTACATGGGCTGGCACCGTACTTGGTGCCTCAAGTGCGACGCAACGGAGCGGTGCCAAGTCAGGGTGTTACCTTGCAGTTTTGGACGGATCCGTCGTGTGATTCTCCGTTGGATATTCAAATCAAGTTTGACTTGGCGGGGAGTTTTGGCAAGACGGTGATACGATACCGAATTGCGTTGGCGGCATTTCCGCTGGCGATTGTTGCATTATGTCTGAAACGGCAGTTTTCCGAATATAATGCCGGTGGTATGTTCCCCGATCTCGCAATGGGAATTAACCTGGTAGGCTACTTTGTCAGCTTTGATGATAGTCTGTTATTGGTGATTCGGGATAGTTTACCAGTGTTGTTGTTCCTGGTGTCAATCTCATCGGTATGGCTCGCATCAATCCAAAGACCAGAAGTGTCGCCATTTATCGTCCTCAATCGCAGAGCATTGGAAGCGTTGGATCGCATAAGAGGAGCGAACATCGAATCGCCGCGGCGGAATGATATGTTACTTGGTCTGCGAGAGCCGTTTTTATGGTTCTTGGCACCGTTATTCGTGTTGATTTGTGTGGGTGTAACAATTGTGGTGTCCAAGATTGCTTTCTTCGCGACGATGGCAATCACGGCTCTTTGGAATAAGTTTCCTTCCTTTCCTTGGGTAGGAGCGATGCAATGGCTCGATCGCACTGCACCGTGGCTCGCTGGAGTGTTTCGCACTGTCGGCTCATGGTGGGCAGTGGACCCACGGTATCCTTCTCTGTGTTCGTGGCTGACAATAGCGTTTTACATAATCAGAATAATGTCGCCGCGTCGAGTCGAACGAAACGACGAATTGTGGTTACGCTGGTGCTGTTATTCATTGTCGCCACAGTTGTGCCGTTCCAATTTGCGTATGTGGTTGCATGTGTAGTTCAGTTCTCGAGCTGCATCAAAGCCCTCAATCGCACCAAAGATGTAATCCTCTTGGCATCAAACATTGCTAACAGTAGATTCGCAACGACCGACGAACGGACAAATCCATTCAAGCTTGGTCATTCTTCAACTACACTCATTCCCTCTTCGTCCTCATGATATGGTTACTCCCAGTCAACATCCCTGTCCTCGTAGTCTGGGTACGAAATCTGCAAGTTGCGTGGCTCACACCATTCTCCTCACATCACAACGTCCTCTCCATCGCGCCTTTCATCCTCCTTGTCGAAACGGTTACGAGTAGTCAAATGATCCCCCGTCAAAACTGCTACTGCAAACGAATAACGTCAATCCTCTTCATCATCCTCTGTACGTACGCCATTCTCTACGGAGTCATGTATGCATATCTACTGCATTACCTCACCAACCTCGTTGCAGCATGGCTCGTCCTAATCCACTTCAGCGATGTGTGGCATCGACAGGGCCATCCCATAAAAGCTCTCTTCACCCTCTTTGGCAACGGCGAAACCAAAAAGCAACCGTAAACGTTATTCTTCTTCTACACGCCCTTTTCTGCGTTTTCTTAGTTCATCGATGGAGGTGAAGTGATGGTAATGTTATTGGGGTGTCTTGTTTTTGTTCTGTTTTTTATACCGGACTTTGCAACTCTGTCGAGTCCTCTGTTTATTTGTCGAGTTTGGTTTGCTGCGCGTTTTGAGTAATCTGGCATTTTCAGCGTTGAGAACGAGCGAGTAGGGTGCTGGGGGTAGTGTAATTCACTAAGGATAGGGGAAAGGCGGTGAATCTTAATGAGACGGTGTACAATACAAATAGAAAGCGCAAATTCGAATTGAATCATAATTACTCCCTATTCCTAACGAAAACATGATTTCACTAACGTACATTCACAGAAATGTTTCTATCCTCAAACATTTGAAATTTCCCAAGCGCCCATTTGTGTCTCCCGGCGAAACATTGTTCCAAAAATACTGAAATGATCGTAGAATTTTCTCCTCCCTCCCTTCCTAATCATATACATGCTTACATCTTGGAAAGTCAGAAATGATCGAACGGAGGGAGACATACACTGAACATCGTAGTTTTGTCTCACCCTTGAGAGGGCCGTTTTGCACTTTGAACGCATTGAATGTCCTTGCTCCGCAATTCTTACATACCATATCGTCACTCGACGACAACCGCTCCTCTGCATCCACAAAACTTCTGGCCTCGTCATCCATTCCCTCTGAAGAGTGGCCGCTGCTGATGGATCCTCTTCGAATGGGAGAAAGACTTGCTGAGTGATCACTAACGGAATCGTCTCGACGTTGAGCGGGGAGATGATAAAATGCGAGAGATTGACCGTCTTCTTGAAGCATCAGTCGTTCTTGGACCGTCGATTTTTGGCGGGTAACTCGCTCTGGAGATGGGGTCGTCAGATGATTGGGATCTTGCTGAGTGGCGGTTGGATTCGCCGTCGTGGATTTGCGACCTCGTGTCGGTGATGGACTTGCACCACGTCCATTTGCACGATCCACAGATCCGGCTTTTGGAACTTCGAGATTCTTGGCTAGCGTGGTCTGACTAGAATTGGTTGGAAGTGAAGGTGCGTCCGTAGAGTTTCGGCGTGACGAAGAGCGCGTTGATCCAGCACGGCTGCTGACGGTGTTGCTTCGTAAGGCCAACATTCCAGATGGACGGATCGAGGAAGTCGATCCTCGTGCAAGATTTGACTTGCGTAGTCGAATTGAAGCAGTATCGCTGTTGTCGGCCTTACGTTGAGACCACGCGCAATCCTGTCGAAATACTTTGATCTGTCCAGTATAATCCGCCGAGACGATGATATTGCCGTCGGCATGGAATGCAGTTTGGGAAACACCTTGAGCGGTGCTGACTTGTGACGCGGTGGATGCGGTGGACGCGGTGTGGGTAAGAGGAGGTGGGGGTAGCGGTGGACTGCACAGCTGATATACCGGATCTCCAGATTGAGCAAGTAGATGCCGGCTTTGCGAAGGAGCAAATATCGCCACAGTAACAATGGTCGAATGAGCTGGGTCAGAATAGTAAAAGCTGAGGGATACCTTCAAAGTACTCGTATCCGCGCTTGTCTCGCTTTGAGTTATTGGCTGCGGTGCCGTTCCATATATACACTTTCCGATCCTCACTTCCGCAGACAACATACTTGCCAGTATCACTGAATGTCGCGTGAATCTGACTGCACGTGTTCATGTTTCCTTTAAACTTGACTTCCAAACTCTTGTCTCGAAAGTTGTACATCCGTACACGCGAATCGTTACTCGTAATCAGCAGCTTTACTTCGCCGTGCGCGCTTCCAGTGGGCATCGAAACAGCTTGAATCCCAGTTATTTTACTGCCCTTTGAGTTTCTGCCGCGAGTACTTCGAACGTGGATCTGCGTATGGTACCGTAGACCATCCGTTTCGTAGAATAGACATAGTCCGACAAAACTTCCCGCGATAGAGAATTTGCCGTCGGGGGTGAACGCAACGGCAGTGATGAGTTCAGGGAGTTCGTTCCAGAAGGCGACTTGCTTGTCTGGGATGCTCCATAACCGGAGTTTACAGTCAAGTGAACCGGAAAGAAAGAATCGATCATCTCGGGGATGGAAAGCAATCGCAGTGACGAAATCACTGTGTTGGAAACAGCAGAGACATTCCTTCTTTGTGACATGCCATAGGCGAACAGTCTTGTCCATTGATGACGATAATAGAAAGTTGTTCTTGCTCCAACTTAGGTCGAGGACGTCCGCGGTGTGACCGGCAAACTCGTGAAGAGGTTCGCTCATGAATACTGGTGCGTTCAATTTGAGACCCTTGCCTTGGTGGTATTCGGTTCCTTCGCCCGTTCCGGCTGCTTCCTCGACTTTTTCGTGTTTATTTCTTTCTTCCCGTGTACTTATGAGAGACCATACACGGACAATCATATCCTGACCTCCAGCGGCGAGGTACTTGCCGTCTCGACTGAACTTCATCGACCATATAGCACCGGTCTTGTGACGAGGTAGAGCATTCGGAGCACCGGATTGTGGATCAGGAGCAAAAGGTCCGTTCTTGGCTGAGGATTTGGTACCGGAAGATGATTTGGATGTGCGGATGTTGGCGGGACAGAACAGTTCCTGTGCCAGGAAGAGGTGATCGAAATCCTTTTTAATTTTATTGTGTGACCGGACCTGGAACTAAGCTTTGTCTTGGCAGGGACGATACTCGGATATATTTAGGCGGTGCGGGAGCTGCTCCGGCGCCAAGAGGAGCAGAGAAAGCTTGGGCATCAAGACCTTCAGTACGCTTAAGATTCTCGGCAGAATCGTCATCTGACTCATCGGAATCCTTTCCACCCATAATTCTCGTTAACAAGGATCCCTTCCTATCAATTAGCCATCGGTATACTGTCCGGATCAAACTTTTTATGTCCGTTCTCGTTCCCAAGGACTTCTCCGAGGATTCCACGGCCGGCGTGCGCAATGGCTTTTACACCCGCAGTTGCCGCGCTTTCGCTGGGAGCAGGTTCAGGATGTAGACTGACACTCCCCTGACGACTTCTCATGCCCTCATCCCCGGGAATCGTTCCACTACCACGGTACTTTAATTGTGCTTCCGTGCCGGTTCGTTTGAGGATGTGGAGGGACAGTGGATCTACGCCGGTGTGGTCGTCGACGACAGAAGTCCGAGCTGATCCGGATGTCCGTGTTGAGGCTCTTCGGTCGTCATCTAGCGATTCCTTTTTCACCGATAGAGAGGGCGAGGTTGTGTCTGGTCTAGGCGATGCAAGCGGACTGTGAACTAAATACATTTCACGCAATTAGCTCTCATTCCGGAAACGTGTTGCGCATACCACCGGGGGGCGGGAAGCATGGCACGACATTGACACCTGGAGGGACAGACAGGGGAATGTACCTTGACCTGCTGCAGTATCACGTCTCGTGACGAGATCAGGGGAGTTGGAAGGCTTTTCGTTTGAAGTTGGAGACATTTCCTCAATTCCCTCCCCCGTGGGGGGCTCTGGAGTGGGCGGGAAGTGGCGAGTCGCGGAGTGACGGCTATTTTCCCTCCGTCGGACAAGAGGAAGTCAAGACAGGAAGCAGACGCGGGACGATTGCCGTGCTGTTGATGATGTTGGACAGTGCAGGAGGGACTGCAGGGACTAGGATTGGCTTGTGGTCAAGCCGAAGGGTCCGCTCTGGACCACTTTTGCGGGCTGTCGTAATGGACGGCCACTCATCACCCCATTCCAATTCAAGCCACCCGTAATCGGAGCTAAAATTAATTATCACCGTACTTCCTCTCTGCCTCGCTAAACGGCGCTTAACAATTTAAAGTTTTATCAGATTTGCAAGATATCTATTTTTTTGCCACCAGTGCGGACTTTTGTTGTATTCAGATGCATTCATATGCAACCATTAACCCATTAAAATGCAACAGTATGCACCCCATTACAACCCATACCCCAGCAAACTATGCCATCGAAAATGAATCTAGTAGATACATGTACGCTCAGCCTCCCCCCAATTCCGTATCCATACATAAAACTCACCCTATCAATGCAACACAAGAAAAAGCCCAATAGCATACAGGTCGAATGATATGTTTGAACCCCAGGCTCAAAACACACTGCCTCTCCTTCCAAAGTTATAACTGGACAATCTCCTCGACTCATCCATATCGCCAAACACAGAACTCACAGTACTGTTACTCCTGACCATGACAGCGCTGTACTCCCTACTTGCACGATGATCCGTAGCTGCACAACCGCCATTACTCAAATCGACAAAGTTGAATGTCAATTCGTGCGCCGAGTTTCGTTTACTGTCACTTTGTTCGGATCCAAAACTCGCGACACTGATTCGACGGGGATGACCTCCCGAGACACCGACTTTGCGATCACGAGGAACGGGCGACGAGTTTTCCTTGTCAAGGGGAAACGTAGGGGTTAATGGAGACGACAAAATTGACCCCGTCGACCGACGTTTCGCGGCGTTCAACGGATTCGGACGTCGTGCTCGAGCTTGAGGCGTTGGCGCAGCAGCAGCCTCCACTGGCGCGGAAACCGTAGGCTCTTTCACAGAGACGGGTGTCTGCGGAGAGGGTACCGGAACAGGGGTTTCTTGGCGTTTTCGTTTCCTTTCTTCTTCTTCCGCTTCTAATTCCTTGATCAACACTTCGAAACTTGCGATTGACAGGTTGGGCGGGGAAGTCGCGTTCAATCGCATCGCAGGAAGAGTTGCGCCTGAACGAGGAGCTGGCGACGCATGGCCCTGTGCAGGAGACGACGGTGTCGAGTCTTTGCATTCCTTGGCAGACAGTGTCGAAGCTTTCGATTTCAATGATGGCGCGCCTCCGAATCGTTGCTGATTTCTCCGTTGTCGATGAAATTGCATGGCCTGTTCCAACACCTTTTCCGCATTCAACGCATTCTCCGGTTCAACGTCAAAGTATCCTTGTTGTAGCCCTGTTGTGGCTGGCGGGGTGATGCTGTCGCCGCTGGTCAAGGAAGTCTGATCTGCGTCTCGAACGCGTTTGAGATCGGAGGGCGAGAGGGCGCGACTCTTTCTCCGTGATGAGGGGCTCGTGACGGAAGATAAAGCAGCCGAGAGATTGGACGTGACGGATTGAGAGAGGGATTTATGAGAGATGCTAGTTGGCATTGTGTTTCGAATGGATCCTGATGGTGTGGGGTAAGGCGTATACATACTAACTGTTCCGTATGGGACTTTTGGGACGGGTGGCGGTGGAGAGGGCGTCGACTGATAGAATTCTCCTGGGAAGGGCGACTTTATTCGGTCGTTGATAGACCTTTGCCATTCGTGTAATGAGATGGGAGAATCGGGTTCGGCGCGAAATTGAACGGGATTTGAGGGAGCGGGTTGATTGGAGGTGTTGTTGTGATGAAGAGATGGGATTGATTGCCGTCGAGCTCTTCGCATTAGAGTTGAAGTCGAACTAGCACTGGTTCTGTTTGATCGCGACTCATTCGGCGGCCGATTCGGATTTGGAATCAGGGAAAGCGCGGAGGGCGATTTCTTGGTTGGCTCAAGCATAGCACAAGTCTCAAAACTTGCTAGAGTGTACGCCACAGACGGAGGATTCGTGATTTCCTACAGGTTTCAGTACGTGGACATGATTGCGGCGATAACGTACCTTGTCTGTTTTGTAGATAAAAATAGAATCTGGAGTCAGAACAATCCATCTCCTCTTCCATGCCGGTTTCCCGAGAATAGACGCCTTGTCAGACTGTTGCCAGTACATCCATCCCTGGAGATCGATCATGTCGGAATTAAGCGAACGACACGGCCGAGTCTAACAGAAAGAGCCAGTCACTGTTGAGCGAGCGACCCGGAATTTGAGTCACGCAGCGATTGAGGGGGGGGAGGCAGAGACGACGACTCGTTCTTGTCCGTGTCCACAGCACCGGGGAGCACAAAAAGGACTGTTCCGGTGGTATTATAGATCTTGGCTGTGCTCTAGACGGCTTTTCTGGGACCGGACCCGAACAATTGTGCCGCTGGCTGTGGTGGTGGTGGTGGGAGACGAGGGGAGGGAACGGGTGGACTTTTGGGGGGAAACAAGGTTGCTGACAGAAACAGAGTTTCTAAGGTGGAGAGCGAGTGGATTTGATGAAAGGGAGCAGCCAATTCGAAAATAAATGTGTGCAGTCGCAGTGCGCACCCTGTAATTTTGGGAATTAGGCACACGGGCAGGCGGCACGTTGCGGCGAATCTGCGCAAAAAAATTGCAGCGGCAAAAAAAAAGCCTGAAATAATCACAGGCTGTCCCTTTTTTGCTTTTTCCCGCAAGGTACGTAAATAATTCGCCCTTTTCAGTGCCTGGTTGGTTTCCCTTTTTTGCCACGGTCCAAAAAGAGTGGGAGGGCGCTGACGAAGAATGGGAAACGAAAAAAGTTTAAATCCCTTGCCCGTTTTAAAAATGCGTCAGACCATGCGATATTTCAACTCTTTTTTGACATGGAATATTTCATCTAATGCTCATCTAATGTCGCATGTCCCGTTAATTTCATGTCTCTTCCCATTCAATTTGTCTTTCCCACCTCCCCGTCGACACCCGTTAAGGGGTTTTTCCAACGAAAAACCCCGGGAGCACCACTTTTCCCTCTTTGACATGATAAACGACGCCTTATGCATGACCCCTTACTTTACCAACCAATTATGGGGCACGGCGCCACCCCAGAAATGGAAAATGACGGAGCTCTCAACCAACCAAATGTCATTTGTGAGCAATCCGCAAAAAGGGGTTACCATTAAAATAAGTGATGGTAAAACTGGTTACGCGAATACGCTTTACCACTCATAGCGAAATTTTCGATATGTCGCGACATTCCAAGGTTCATCATGGAACAAAGCCACCATTTCCCATGGCTCGGGTCTTTTGATGAACCTTTTCCATCCAATGCCGCGTTCCCGATATGCACATAACGAGGGTAATATGCATTTAAAAGTAAAAAATAAAGTTTTGCCTCACCTGCACAAGAAGAATGGCGAGATTCATCCATTTTTATTTTCGTGTCCCGCTAAACCTCGCTTTTGCGATATCGGAACTATGGGTCCGCCAGTCAGACTGCGTTCCATAGATCATGTGCCGCCTTTCCACGATCGGACTCCCTAAGGCACACACACTCATTTAACTTTAAATATGGGATTGCATTGTCCGCCTCAAAAATAGGTGCCGAGCCCCTGAATTTCTTCCGCAACGCTATTTGAGTTGAAATAAATAGTTGCGCGACTCCCATGTGAATTTTTCTCTTTTCAGATAGAACAACGAGCGATTCGAAGCACTTGATACAGTTCTGATACCGAATGTCCCCGTTTCAGACAAGATTGTTTCACAAATAAAATCTACATCATTGAACAGCTGTCTTTTCCGGCATTGCCTTGCGCAACGCCGATTTCCACCGTGATACACCCTACATTCGGCTCATCAACCAACACCCGCAGTCTCTCTCGTTGACATAATTCATGTATCGCAGGTTTAATCTTTGCCATTCCATCCTTACTATGACTCCCCCACCCCGTCACCACCACCGTCCTCCTCAGTCCCCGAACTTTGCACAATGCCACGTGTTTTTCAACCCGCGCAATAGCCTCCTTCACCAACAGTCCATGGAGATCAATTCGAGACAGGTCTCCCGGGTACGAGGGATTATGATGAGTGAATATCTCGGTTTCGGCTTGAGCGTTTAATCTGTTGCATTCGTTCCAGAGGGATTTTGAGAGGGTGGAGAATTTGCGTGCGGAGGGATGGTCGCCGGCGTGGTACGCCGATTGTGATTGTTGGGACGCGAGACGTGCTTTTTCGGCGGCGGTGAAGGCGGCTTGACGGAGCTTATAGCCTGGCTCGGAGGGTTTGGGAGCAGAAAGGAAGGCGGACCACAGGAAGGAGGCGAAGTTTGACACCGTCTGGCCCATCAACTGCGGTCGACAGGTCTTACAAGATGGGTGCGCATTGATTGGTATCGCGAGTATCAGATCCTGTCCGCAACTTTTTCTCCTGATCTGCCGTCGCCGAGACCTTCAACGACGAATATGTTCGACCAAGTTCATGACAGAACGCCAGAGTTCATAGGTCATGACAGCGCCAGTCGGCGGTCATAATGTCTCTCGTCCGTGTCTTCAAACACGATGTCGTACGAAACCTCAGAGCAAATTTGATATGCCTCCACTTGGAGTCAGGAACCGAGGAGAGATCCGCGCACAGCCTGCGGAAATAGATGCACCGCCGCTCTGAGTCAATGAACATGGATTGCAAAAGCACCAAGAATCGAAACATCGCCATTGTGCTACCTTCTCCTCACACAGCCACGGTCTCTGAAGGACTCATGACTGGGATGGTGACGTGTCGAAAGCCACGGTGCAGTGATATGCGGAAGACGGACATGTTGCACGTTTAGGAACGTGAATTCAGTGTGAGTCTATTCTTACTTCATGCCAAGTGCATATGATCTTTTGCCCCGCCCAAAGTACCTTCTGATCACGGTGTGTTTTACCTCTCAGTGCCTGAACTTGTAGTCACACTTCAACCGACCTAAACTTCCTACGTAGTTGGAGTTATCTTGGGGCGCTAAATGCTTCCGAACATGAGTCGCTATAATAACGGTATATAAATAGATAGCATGAGAATAGAAGGGCGGCGTTCGCGTGTTCTTGGCGAGTTAATCGATTATGTTATAACACATGGGCCATCACGGGAGCTAACGCACGTGAACTTGTATCGCGCCAAGAAAGTGTGTACTTTCTGACTGTAAGAGCCGTTGCTAGACTAAGCCTAGACGGAGTATATTTTTGCACGGAACCAACTCCTGTGCATGGTACAATATTCTGCCTCGACTATTTATTCCTGGTTTCATATGCCGAAACAGGCTGAAAGCAATTAGGAATTTCCCTCGTTAAGGTTTGCGGATGATACCGTATACCAACCGTTTCGTCCCGGTTCGCCAAGAAGTCTCGGCTCGATATTTCGGGAAATCGCAAGCGACAAAGCGATGAAACTACCCGACGAACCAAATCCGAACTGAGATCACTAAGGTCACAAGGGGCTCCAACAATCCGCCGAAAATCTGACTCTAAAGAGTAAGGCCAATTGACTTCGCCACACCTCAAAAGTGGCATACGTGTCATCCCGGGTGAGCGCCTCGGTTGCCTAATTCCAAGCTTCTAATCGAGCGAAACATTTTGGGTGTGGGTCACACACATCGGGCACAGGATCGCTTCGCCCGGTTAATTTCCCCCCCCTTTATACATGAGTTTCCCAATAAAGTGGCGCCACGCACATAATTGTGTCATGACGGTTGAAGCGGAGTCGGTGTGTGTAGGGTGCCAAGCCCACGGGTGCACAGCCCACCTTTTGGTCTCCACCAAGATTACTCATTGGTCATTGCGTAACTCGTTCCTCCTGCGCCATTTTGTAGGTGCATATTGTGCGTCCCGGTGCTTAAAAAAGACAAGCTATCCAACCACTGATATCACCACTCTTTGTTCCCTCCATTTTTCGTTACTCCTCCGGGACCCCCAAAAATCCAAGGAACTCGGCTTCGGGTTTGCGTCTTGATTGCGGTTGCAGCGGCTTTTGGAAGTTTGTGAGATGAAGGTTTCGATTCTTGTGGGTGTTGCGACGGTGTTGCAGGTTGTGTCTGCATATGCGGTAGGTCCGCGACAGGCTGGCTCGAATGGAGTTATCGCCGCTCCGGTATGGCGAAGAGATCAGTCTCGAAATGTGGAAAACGATCTTGTAAGACGAGAGTTGCTCGTGAAAAGACAGTCGAACACTGTCCCCGTATCGCTCGATAATCCACCTTCAAAACTCCTGTACTACGCAAACAGTATGACCCCCCCGGATTCCGGGACTGACGGAGTCTAGTTACGATCGGGACGCCGGGTCAGAAGATTGCGTTGCAGTTGGATACGGGGTCGAGTGATATTTGGGTGCAAGTGCCCAACTCGCAGTTTTGTCAGCAGCGAGGAGATCCATGTGCCAGTGGGACATACAATAATGGGTCGAGTTCAACGTACGTCTACGTCAACAGCGATTTCCAGATACAGTATGCGGACGGAACGCAAGCGGCGGGTGATTACGCCACGGAAACGTTTGGAATAGGAAGTATGTTCCTTCTGGTTATTTGGGGGTTGACTTGGTAGGTGCGACGGTGACAAATATGGAGTTTGGAGTGGGCACGGATGCGACCTCACAAGACGGAGTAATGGGCATTGGATTCGTCACGAATGAAGCCATTTTACAGTTTGGACTTGCACCGTACCCCAATCTCGTGGATCAGATGGTGTCACAGAATCTCATCAAGTCACGCACCTATTCGTTATATCTCGACGACATTGATGCGTCTACGGGGACCATTATCTTCGGGGGAGTCGATACCGGTAAATTCACCGGCACCCTCTCCACTTTCCCCATCAACACTGCCCCTGGAGCAGTCGCAAACCAATTTGTCATTACCTTGACGGGACTGAGTCTTTCCCCTCCAAGTGGGAGTACTCAGGGCATCGGCTCGTCTTCCTTGTTCCCCGTCAACGTCCTCTTGGATTCTGGGTCGAGTTATATCTCTCTCCCATCGGGAATGGCATCGTCTTTGGCTTCGGCTATGGGTGCATCGTACTCGAGACAGTTGGGTGGGTATTTGTTACCCAACTGTAATCAGCAATACTCAAAGGGAACGCTCAACTTTTTCTTCTCTGGCGTGGAAATTAGTGTGCCGTATGATGAGTTGATTGTGAATCCTACTGCCACGGACGGCAGTACGTTCCTGTACAACGACGGATCTCCGGCTTGTATGCTTGGAATACTGTCTGGAACGTCAGATAACATTGCTGTTCTGGGGGATACGTTCCTCCGATCCGCTTATGTTGTCTACGATTTGGTACGTTTTCTCCGTTCAGCGAGGGTTGACTGATTCCAGGATAATCAAGAAATCTCTATTGCACCGACAAAGTTCAATAGTACGTCAAGTAATATCGAAGCCATCCCATCGGGTAAAAATCAAGTCCCATCTGCGACAGTGGTGTCTGGCGCTACGACCCTCGCCATCGGCACTTTGGCGCCAAATCAGATTCCCGCCGGTCAGAGTCCAACGGGAACCGGTGGAGCTATCGGAACAGCTACAGGGAGTACCAGTAATGGATCGTCGTCGGCCGCAAGTGGGTTTGGATTATATGGATCTGGAAGGAGTCTTGTAATGGGAATGTGTATGGGTGTGTGTGTCGTGCTCGGAGCGTGGTTGGCGCTGTAGAACTTGGGATTTTTGTCGCCCAAGTAAACTGTACATGATTGATCTTTTAAGGGATGGGTATTTGGGATGAAGATAGGGTCGGCATTGGACTTGATAATAGAGTGCTAGGTAAAAAGATATTGGCATTGGGTTTTAAGATTGGTTCACTGTCGTGCACGCTAAATACATCTGATGATGTTCTTACATCCATCCTGTCTTTACCCAGTTTCTTGACCTTTCCAGTAATTGTAGAGCTTGCTCTGCTCTATCGAATCCAGGCAGGTTCTCATCGATTCTGTATCCACCCAACTTTTGCAGTACATAAGCCAGACCTCGATAACTTTCACGTGGAAAGTCGATCGCAAGCGGTGCGCTTGGGAGATTCTTTTGAGCCTGGACAGGGACAAGGTTATCCCTATCATAAACACATTCGAGTGACACAATCTTCCAGTCTCCGCCGACTCGAACCAACTTGACAATAAACGTAGCCGAACTGCTCATATCATACTCAATTCCATCCAACCTTGCCCGTCCGATGATCTCGCCGTACGCCTCGCACACGGCTCTGTCTCCATGAACTATCGCTCAACAACACTCGTCAAGGAAACATACTAGTGACATCGACAGGGAGGATTGTATGTTTGACACCAATGAGACCAGACCTTTGCGCCATGGCTTTGCTCCCCTCGATGTGTCCGTCAATGGTGCCGTTGAACCAGGTGATTTTGATGCACGTCTGCTCATCGCGAGGATGCCAGAATGCGCGCATTTTCTCCCATTGGGCGGTATCGCGCGAGTATCGTTCCGTCACGACGATCTGCTCAATCTTGAGCCGCTCAAGTGCATAGTCTTCATGTTTCGGTCTGAACATTCTTTTGGCCCCGGAAAGGTTCCTCCACACGGAGCTTTTCAACGCCGGGGAATTGGAAATTGGAATTGCGACTCCCCGCTCGTAATATTTGTCTTGCGGAGAGACTATTATCACCAGCATATTGTGATTAGGACTAGACGCCCGCATTAATTTTATCTGCAGCCTTAGTCAGGAAAATGAGAAAATCGGGAAAAAGTATTGCACCACACCCTCTTGCACCTTCTCTCCCCCGTTCAAACCCACAGACCGCATTATCGCCTCCCTTTCCTTGTCCCCCGCTGACTCCTCTTCCCGGTTGAGAGAACCCCACGATCAAGGGGGAATTTTTTTTCGTTCCTTCTTCTTCTCGTCTTTCCTTGTTCTTTGATCTCTTTTTTTCTTCCTTTTCGTTTGTCCTTTAATTATCTGGACTATGGCGCGGGAGCGTATTATTCCAGCGGGCTTTGATCACTTCAATGTCGGTTATCCCCTAGCTCCTTGCTCCATGATCCGCCATCCACAGATTGCTGATATTGTGCGTGAAGGATGTCATCTACGACATCGACAACAGTTTCACCATTCCAAAGCTGAAAGCAATGTGCACGGCCTTGGGAATTGCAGTCGGGGGTGCAAAGGCACAATTGCAGACACGGCTCACGACGCATTTGAATTTGCTGTTGACACGACAGGATACAGCTCGTTACAACCTTGCCAAATCCACGGCAGAAGCGCAACGTGGAATTTCCTATGGAGCTGGACCTCGATCCCAGTATCGTCCCCGGAATAGTAATGAAGACAGGACGCTGAATTACAGTCGACCGAATGGTTATCACGCTTCCTCGACGCCTGCATCACTCCCCTCACCAGCACAGACTTCTTCCACCTCCAACAACTGGGGAATGCCCTCCGTATACCATAACATACGACTTCGTACTTACCCCTCTACAGACAAGTCTAATGCCGCTAGCCGTCTACAAGCGACTACCCTTCTATACGCCTCTCACAAACGTCACTCAAGCATATACCGTCAATGGTATCCCTTCCTCCTCCCTTTACGTCGACCTCATTAACCTCCTCAGCATGTCCCACGTCCCGAACAACCCAGCCCATCCACCTGCGTCTCACAACCGAAATGCTTTCCAAACTCCAGCCCAAACAACCCTCAAACCCCTACCGACTAGTCCTCTTCAGCACGCAAACCGACCGTGTCGCATTCGGAAACTGTGTCATCGAATTCCCTGCCCACACCGACATTCGCTGCAATGGGTCCCCCGTAACAGCCAACGTCCGCGGGATCAAAAACCGGCCCGGAACAATAAACCCCCCGGACGTAACCGCTCAGATCATCATGATGCAAGGCGTGCAGAATAAAATCGACGTGACGTTCTCAGAGTCGAAATCCTCATATACCTTGACGGTGTATCTTGTAGAGAAACATACCGTGGCACAGTTGGTGGAGAAGATCCGCAAGAGAGGATTTATTTCAAAGGAAGCAACATTGAGTAAAAGTATGTTCCCCCTCCTGGACCATTGGGTGGGTGTTAATAAATTTAGTGAGAGCGGCGGCCCAGGATGCGGATATTATGCATGGACCAGAGACGTTGACGTTGAAGGATCCCATATCGATGACGAGGGTGACGTTGCCTTGTAAGTCGAGGTATTGTCAACATACTGCCTGTTTCGACGCTGCTACCTTCCTAACATTAAATGAGCAAACACCAACATGGACGTGTCCTATATGCAATCGATCTATTGCCACCGAGGACGACTTATTTCTAGATGGGTAGACATCCTTTGACTATTAAATGCTGACCAAAAAAGATACTTCAATGATATACTGCGTAACACAAACAAAGCGGTAGAATCAGTCATCGTCTATCCCGACGGCACATGGGTCAACAAGGACATCGACACAGACCATCCCGACGCAAAATTCCTCAACACCGACACCAACAACAAGAACAACAATAATACTTCCCGTCCCTCCATCAAACCAGAAGATCGTAAAATATCATTCGGCGCTCCAAAAGCAGAAATCGTATCACTGGATGATGACGACGAAGATATCGGCGCACCAACACCCTCCTCACTCCCTCCCACAACAACAACACAATCACGAAACGCATCTACCTCCGTCCGACCCAGTCCTTCACAAACCCCGTCCCGTAAACGCGGACCACCACAAATAGTAGACTTGACGTTGAGTGACGACGAGGACTATACCCCTCCTGTTCGCGCACGTCCGGATCCCCCGCCAACAAAGCGGATAAGGATTGATCCACCCATCCATACTCAACGGTCTACAGCTGAAACGAACGGTGTCAATCCATCGTTACATTCCGTATTGAACGGCGTTTCGCCCGCTTCAACTGTACGAGAATCTCATGTTCGATCACCTCCCTCGTCAATATCACCTAGAACCGACAGTACAGCCGTATTCCGATTCAACCACTCCCCCGCAACACTCGACAATCAACCCGCGTCATACCTTCAAGCCCAACCACCACAGCAACTGCAGCAACAACAGCAAGAGTATAATCCCTATCAAGCAACCGCTCAGCACAACAATCAACCTACGGTACACTCACCCACCCATACTCGTCCTCAACTCCCCTCGCCAACTTTCACGCGAACATACCCCACGCCGCAATTCCCCGGTACAACCGACCCCTCACAACGATCACCGTCGGCATCACCCGTGCTCCCAGCGTTTTCCCCTCCAAAGCAGCGCTCTTCAATCGTCAATCCAGGCGATTATCTGAGATCGTTTCAGGATGAGTGGGTCGACTCGTTGAATCCCTCGGGGGCAGGACGATGGGGGGAAGACGATGATTATGAGAATGAGGATTTAGATTTAGAAATGGCGAGGTTGCCGAGTAGTATGTTTGATGCGGACGGGAGGCAAGATGATGATGACGACTATTGAAGAATTGTTCCTTACAGGTTTGGAGTTGTAGTTCTATCTTGTTTCTGAAGTGGC
>Ga0335073_10005540_pt1 | contig 17712 bp, 19 predicted proteins | sample Lox_Sample_22_FD_207093 | JGI IMG/M metagenome (GOLD analysis project Ga0335073, IMG submission 207093) | Soil microbial communities from Loxahatchee National Wildlife Refuge, Florida, United States - Lox_Sample_2.2 | ecosystem: Environmental > Terrestrial > Soil > Wetlands | place: USA...
GCTCATTCTTATGCAAAGCTGCGGGGCAAGGTACCGGAGGAATTGACTGTACAGACCCCTTGCTTGCAAGCACCCTGGCTTGCTCAGGTCAGGCCCAGGAAGGATCCGGGGCGCAAGGAACGATCGGGTTGCCGGGAACCACTGTACCGCCCGCCAGCCCTTCGCCGAGCGGGAACCCGAATTCCCTCTCAAATCTTCCCCTGAATTATTCCGATATCGAGCAACTCAGCGGCAGATCGCCGGCGCAGTCCGCGCCGCTCACAGCTGAACCGCTCACCGAACTGCAAAAGTTTGTTGCTTCCACTACCGGACTGGTACTCCCCGTCTATGGTGCGGACCTCTTTCGCCGCATTCCCACAACTTTTGCACCGATTCAGCTCGCACCGGTGCCAGCCGATTACGTAGTCGGGCCGGGAGATGAGCTGCGGATTCGCATTTGGGGCCAGATCAGCCTGCAATCTAATTTGCGTGTCGACCGCTCAGGCGAGATTTATCTGCCTCAGGTGGGCCAGATCCATGTGGCAGGCCTGGCATTCTCCCAGCTTGACTCGCACCTGCGCCAGGCTGTTGGCCGCGTCTATCACAACTTTGACCTTGCCGTCGATATGGGCCAGATTCGCGCCATTCAGATCTATGTCTCAGGTCAAGCGCGCCGGCCCGGGGTTTACACAGTCAGCTCCCTGAGCACGTTAGTCGATGCCTTATTCGCCAGCGGTGGCCCCTCGGTCGAGGGCTCGATGCGCGCCATCGAATTGCGCCGCGGCGGCTCTGTCGTGACGCGTTTCGATCTCTACGATCTGCTGATCAGAGGCGACAAAACCAAAGACGCAAAGCTACTCTCCGGAGACGTCATTTTCATTCCTCCAGTCGGGCCCCAGGCCGCAATCGTCGGCAGCGTGCGCGACCCGGCCATTTATGAATTGCAGGCCCAGGAGACGTTGGGCGGGATAGTAAACGATGCCGGAGGAGTGTCGGCAGTAGCTGCGGAGGCCCGCGTCTCGATCGAGCGCATCGACGAGCACCGTGACCGGCATGCCATGGAAACTGCTTATGACGCGGCTGGGCTCGCCACTCCCCTGGCCGACGGAGACCTTGTGCGCGTGTACTCGATTGTGCCCCGCTATCAGAAAACAGTAACCCTGCGAGGCAACACGGCCAATCCGGGACGGTTCGCCTGGCATGAGGGCATGCGCGTCAGCGAGTTGATTCCCGACAAAGACTCGCTGCTCACGCGCAATTACTGGTGGCGGCGGGCGCAACTCGGGCTTCCGGCCCCGGAATTCGAGCCCATATCCGGGCTCAGTGGCTTGCGGCAGCCCGATGACAACCGTCCCGTCGCGATTCCGCAATCCATCCAGCAGGAGCAACCGGCTGGTTCGATTCAACCTGGATTGGAAGCGGGCGCGGCCGCCATGAACCAAAGCCAGTATGCGTTACAAGATCAATACGGCGCACAGGCGGGGCAAGTCGGATCTGCCGGGAACCCGGCTCTCAGCGCGCAGCAGCGCTCCGGCAGCAGCCCACTGGCTGCACAAGAGGTCGCCAACCCCAGGCAGGCTTTGCTTCCGTCGCGAAGGACCGAGGTGCAGATTACTGCGCCGGAGATCGATTGGGACTACGCGGTGATCGAGCGGCTCGACCCGGAGACGCTGAAAACCGATCTTGTGTCATTCGATCTGGGCAAACTCGTCCTGCAACACGATGCAACCCAGGACCTGACGCTGGAGCCGGGAGATGTGGTCACTATCTTTTCCCAGGCCGATATTAACGTCCCGGTGTCGGAGCAAACCAAACTGGTGCGGCTCGAGGGCGAGTTCGTTCATGCCGGCGTCTATTCCGTTCAGCCTGGCGAAACATTGCGTCATCTTGTAGAGCGCGCCGGCGGCTTGACTGCTAACGCTTATCTTTACGCTTCAGAATTCACGCGTGTTTCAACCCGCGCCGTGCAACAAACCAGAATCGATGAGTATGTTCAAAGCCTGTCTCTGGCGATTCAGAGAAACGTCGTCAACCTTTCGTCGTCGCCGGTAGGGCAGGCAGTCGCCGGAGGCGCCTCAGCACAAACCGGTGAGCAGAACCTGCTGGCAGGCCTGAAGCAGATTCGCGCCACCGGAAGGATCGTTTTTTCTCTTCAACCCGCGAGCTCCGGCGTAGAAAGCCTCCCCAATATTGCGCTCGAGGATGGCGACCGCTTTGTTGTGCCTCACCTTCCGGCCACGGTCAACGTCGTCGGAGCGGTCTACGATCAGAACTCTTTTCTTTACTCTGATGGTTCGCGGGCAGGCAGATACCTGCATCGGGCCGGGGGAGCCAGCAGGGACGCCGACCGCAGGCACGAGTTTATTATCCGTGCCGACGGGGAAGTCGTCAGCCGCGACAGCACGAATGGACCCTGGGGAAGCGAGTTCAATGACCTCCACATCTACCCCGGCGACACCATCGTGGTTCCCGAAAAAATCTTGAAGCCGTCGCCATTATACGGAGTGCTGAACTGGTCACAGATGTTCTCGCAGTTCGCTCTGGGCGCGGCGGCACTGAACGTAATCCAGTAGTAACTGCTTAGCTGCGCTGCCCTGTAAAATGCAAATGGGTTCGCGCTTAAGTTTGATCATTGGGCAAGGAAACGATGGCTACGGATGCTCCAGTCTCCGATTTGCAAGAGAGCCTAACGGCGCAGTCCCCTTCTCCCGGTTCCGGGCGATCGGCAAGGAAATCGGACGAGATTTCGCTGCTTGACCTTTTGATCGTTATTGCAGAGCGCAAGCGAATCGTCCTCAGAATCACAGCCGCTTTCGCGATCCTGGCCATCATCGTTTCTCTGATCCTCCCCGTAAAGTACACCGCTACCGTGACGTTGCTCACTCCGCAGCAGAATTCTTCACTGAGTTCCCAATTAGCGTCTCAATTTGGCGGGTTCGTCGGAGTCGCGGCAGTAGCTGCTGCCGGAAGCGGGCTGCTCAAGAACCCCAATGACATTTTCGTGGGAATGCTGAAAAGCCAGACGGTCGAAGATGCCATGATTCAGCATTTCGGATTGATGCAGGAATACCACCAGAAATTTCTTTCCGACACGCGGAAGGAACTTGAACATTACGCGACAATCGATGGCAGCGGCAGAGACAGTCTCATCCACATTTCCATCGAGGATCGAGATCCACGACGCGCCGCCGACCTTGCGAACGGCTATGTGGAGCAGTTTCGCCAGCTTTCGCAACATCTGGCTATTACCGAAGCTCAGCAACGGCGGCAATTTTTTGAGGATCAGCTTAAGCAGGCGAACAAAAACCTGGCCGATGCCGAGCAGGCTCTGCAGGAAACTGAACAAAAAACCGGCCTGATCCAACTCCCTGGCCAGACGCAGGCTCTCATCCAGTCGGCTGCGGCGTTGCGCGCGCAGATCGCGGCAAAAGAAGTGCAAATCCAGGGCATGCAAACCTATGCCACGGGCCAGAATGCGCAGCTGGTCGAAGCGCAACAAGAACTCGAAGGCTTGCGTTCGCAATTGGCCAAGCTCGGAGGGAACGGCGAGAACCCCGACAGTATCATCGTTCCCAAAGGCCAAATGACCGCTGCAGGCGTGGAGTACATTCACCGCGAGCGTGACGTTACGTACTACGAAACAATCTTCAACATACTTGCCCGCCAATTTGAGCTTGCGAAACTCGATGAGGCGAAAGAAGGCGCGCTCATCCAGGTAGTCGATCCTGCCGTCCCGCCTGACAAGCGGTCGTCTCCCAAGCGTTCTCTGATCGTGCTTGCCTCCACATTCATTGGATTCATCGTCGGAATTTTCTGGGTGCTATGGCTTTCCGCTCTCGATTACATGCGGGGCGATCCGGAAACCTCGCCAAAGCTCAGCCTCCTGCGCCGCGCCGTCTCTGTTCGATCGAGCCGAACCCGGCACGGCTGATTTCTTTGCCGTTGCCGCGCGTACACCCGCCAATGGCGTTTCGAAGCGCTGAATTTCGCCGGCTCCGCACGAGTTCCACTGCTCATAGCGCAGGATGGATGCTTGCCGGGCAAGGTGACGAATCTCCCGTTGCAGTCCGCCCATTTCATTCTCCTGGCTGACCGTCGTTCTGCTATCGTAAGACTCGATGCCTCCAGACGATTCGAAACGGCAAGCTGGCGCAGAGCCGCGCCCGGGCGTCTCGCTTCTCGGCGGTTCCGGGTTCATCGGGACCCGCCTCGCATCCTTGCTGGCCCACGAGCAGATTCCTTTCCGCATCGGCGACCTTCGCAGGAGCAAGTCGTTCCCTGATCAATGGACCGAATGCGACGTCAGACAACGCCACACTTTGACAGATCTTGTGCGAAGCTCTGGCGCCATCATCAATCTCGCCGCCCAGCACCGCGACGACGTTCGTCCGCTCTCGCTCTATCACCAAACGAATGTGCATGGCGCTTCTGAAGTGTGCGCGGCCGCTCGCGACGCAGGAGTTCGAAAGATCATCTTCACGAGCAGCGTCGCGGTTTACGGATTCCAGCCAAAAGCTGTCGACGAAAATGGGCCCTTCGCTCCGTTCAACGAGTACGGAAAGACCAAGCTGGAGGCCGAGGCCGTCTATCGCGCCTGGGCTGACGAAGATCCATCCCGCACTCTCGTGATTGTCAGGCCCACAGTTGTTTTCGGCGAGGGCAATCGCGGCAATGTCTTCAACCTGCTACACCAGATCGCCTCGGGCCGATTTCTCATGGTCGGCGCAGGAAAAAACATCAAGTCGATGTGCTACGTCGGCAACGTGGCCGCATTTCTCTTGCATTTGATAGCCTGGGCCCCCGGCACGCACATCTTCAACTATGCCGACGGCCCTGACATGGACACGATGACGCTCGTCGAACACGTCCGGCGCTGTCTGAATCGCCAAGGCTCTCCTGCGAGGATTCCAAAATCCCTTGCGCTAGCTGGTGGCCACATGGTCGATGTCGTAGCACGCGTCTCTGGCAGAAGCTTTCCCGTCAGCGCAATTCGCGTGCGCAAATTCTGCGAGAGCACGCAGTTCTTCGCCAACCGGATTGAACGAACGGGATTCATTCCACCTTTTACACTTGCCGAAGGATTGGATCGCACGATTCGCCATGAGTTTCCGGCCGAATCTTCGATTGCTTCTGAAATCGTAGCTGCAGGCAGTAGTTAGGCCCACAATTGCGTCAAATGTATCCAGAAGCCTGCTTCTTGCGGGATGGAGCCTGATGGAAAGACAGAGGCAAGTCCCATCGAGAACGAATCACCCTCAACGGCACGGATCGCCACCAGCGGCCAGACAGGGGTGTGAGTGACGCACTGTCGTCTTTTCCTGCCGGCTCTGCTGTGCTTTGGCGTCTTCGTCCGGGCGCAGACATCTCCCTTCGACCCGCACCCTCTTCCAGCCGACGTCCAACTCGATGCATCGATGGCCGATTCGGACATTCAGGGCTCGGTGTATATGCCCGTCGACAACTGGGTCTATCCCGCGCTCGATCGCCTGCACGCGCTGGGTTATGTTGACACTGCGTATCTCGGCTTGCGGCCATGGACTCGCGCCGGCATTGCCCACATGCTCGAACTCAGCGCCGACCGCATCGCATCTGACACCGGCAATGACGAAGCGCGCGCGATTTACATCGCCCTGGTGCGCGAGTTCAAACCCGACATCGCTCGCGGCAAGGGCGCCCCGCCGCCGCAAGTCGAACTCGAAAGCGTCTACACCGTTGTGCGCGGCATTGGCGGCACACCGCTCCGCGACAGTTTCCACCTCGGCCAGACGATTATCAATGACTACGGCCGACCTTACGAAGGCGGATTCAACAATTACAGCGGATTCAGCGCCCGCGCCATGGCCGGCCGTTTCTCGCTCTATTTTCGCGGCGAGACGCAATATGCTCCTTCGGCTGCCGGGTACTCGGCGGCGCTCGCAGCTTATCTATCGAACAATGTTGACAGCATTCCCTTCAACGGCACATCGACTTTTGCCACCATCCCCGAAGGCCCGATCGTCGCAATCGGTCAAACCCGAGTCATGGAAGCCGCGTTGTCATATCATCTGCTGGGCCATGAACTCTCCATTGGCAAAGAAGATCATTGGCTGGCCCCCGACGCCGGCGCCTCCATGCTCTGGAGCAACAATGCCGAGGATATTTACGAATTCCAGATCAATCGCATCGAGCCGCTGCACATTCCCGGGCTTTCTCTCCTCACCGGTCCATTTCGCTACGATTTCTTCGTGGGCGCCCTGCACGGACACACGCTCGTGCCGAACCCCGCTTATAACGGAAATCCCGCGAATGGCGCGAACGTTATCAACCCTGGCAACCCGTGGGTGCACATGGAGAAGGTCAGCTTCAAGCCCACGCGTGATCTGGAGTTTGGTTTCGATCGCCTGACACTCTGGGGCGGTGAAGGGCACTCGCCAGTCACGCTTCACAACTTCCTGCACAGCTTTTTCAGCTTCCAGAACGTTACCAGTAGCGAAAAGTTCGGAAGAGACGATCCGGGAGATCGCATCGGTACCTTCGATTTCAGTTGGAGGCTTCCCTACCTCAGCCATTGGGTGACGCTCTACACCGATTCTCTAGTGCATGACGACGTGAGCCCGGTAAGCGCTCCACGCCGCGCCGGCTATCATCCCGGCATTTACCTGGCGCGATTCCCGGGCCTGCAACACCTCGATCTGCGCCTGGAAGGCGCTGACACCGAGCCTCCGAGCCATGCTGGCGTTGACCAGGGGCAGTTTCTTTACTGGGAGTACATCGAGCGCCAGGGCCCCACCAACAACGGATCCCTGTTTGGCGATTGGGTCGGCCGCCAGGGCCATGGCGGCCAGGCGTGGCTCACCTATCACCTTTCGCCGCAGGAATTCGTGCAATTCCAGTACCGCAATGCCAAGGCATCCCCAACGTTTATTCCTGGTGGGACCACGCAAAACGATTTCGCAGTGCAGGCCGTGAAACGGATCCGGAAAAATTATGAGTTGCGCGGCTGGGTGCAGTTCGAGCGATGGAAGGCGCCGATCTATCAGCCGGGATTGAACAACGATACCGTCGCTGCCTTCCAGTTCACCTGGTTCCCGCCCGAACAGGAAAAGTAGGCGCAGGCGCTCAACTGCATCGCAAGAACAAAACGGGCGTGCCCTGTGTGAGAGCGCGCCCGCTGACCTTACTCGAAAATAAAAGACGAAGGGAACCACCGCTTCCTACGCGGCCTGTTCGCCGCCTTCGCCTTCCGTCTCGGCTTCTTTTTTCTGCTCTTCCAGTTGCTTCTCCAGTTCGGCGCGCTTCTTGGCCTTCAAATCGGCGCGCTTCTGGCGCTTCACTTCGAGCTGTTTCTCCGCCCCCAGCAATTCTATGAACGCCTTGTCGGCGCCGTCGCCCTGCTGAAAACCGGTGCGAACAATCCGCAAATAACCGCCGTTGCGGTCGCCGTAGCGCGGAGCTACGACGTCAAACAACCGCTTGACGGCGTCGTCGGTCCGCAGAAAGGCGAGCGCCTGACGGCGCGAGTGCAGATCGCCCTTCTTGCCCAGGGTGATCATTTTTTCGATGTGCGGACGCACAGCCTTGGCCTTGGCCACAGTTGTCTCCACGCGATCTTCCTCGATCACCGAGGTGACCAAGTTGCGCAAGAGCGCGCGGCGATGGCTGGTATTGCGTCCGAGCTTGAATCCTGCATTGCGATGGCGCATAAAACCTCTCAGTGCTCAGTGATCAGTGTTCAGTGATCAGAGTCAGGCGGCGCCCAGATCGTTGAGGGACCGGAACTGACCACTGACCACTGATCACTGACAACTGTCTTTCAAAAATTCTCCGTCTCGGTAGGCAGTTGCAGATCCACCGAGTCGAGCGGCTCGTCTTCTTCGTCGAAGCGCCCGTAGCTTGCAGAGAGCGCTGTCTGCGGCGGGATGCTGGTCGGGCCCGGCACCGCATTGCCCTGCTCGTCGATCTTCATGCCCAGCGACAGGCCCATCTGCGCCAGGATTTCCTTGATCTCGTTCAGGCTCTTACGGCCGAAGTTCTTGGTCTTCAGCATCTCGGCTTCGGTCTTCTGCACCAGCTCGCCGATCGTCTGAATATTCGCGTTCTTCAGGCAGTTGTAGCTGCGGACTGAAAGCTCGAGCTCTTCCACGCTGCGGTTCAGGTTGTCGTTGCGCAGCAGAATGCGGCCTTCTTCGCCGCGAGCTTCCGCTTCGATCTCTTCCTCGAAGTTGATGAAGATGTTCATGTGGTCCTTGAGCAACTTCGCGGCCAGGCCGATGGCGTCGGCGGGCAGCACTGCTCCGTTCGTCCACACTTCCATCGTCAGCTTGTCGTAGTCGGTGATCTGACCCAGGCGAGCCGCGTCGACAACATAGTTCACGCGGCGCACCGGCGAGTGCACGGAGTCTACGGGAATAAATCCCAGTCCCAGGTCGGCGTCGAAATTCTTGTCGGCGGAGACGTAACCGCGACCACGCTTCAGGCGCATCTCCATGTCGAGCTTGCCGCCTTCAGAGAGCGTGGCGATGTAAATGTTCTTGTCGAGGATTTCGACATCGCCGTCCGCTTCGATCATTCCGCTGGTGACAACTCCCGGCTGATCGGCGCGCAGATACAGCGCCTTCGGGCCGTCGCCCGCGAGCTTGAAGGGAATCTGCTTGAGGTTGAGGATGATGTCAGTGGCGTCTTCCACGACACCGGTGATGGACTGGAACTCGTGCAGCACGCCCTCAATGCGAACTGCGGTGACCGCTGCGCCTTCAATCGAGCTAAGTAGCGTGCGGCGAAGGGCGTTGCCGATGGTTGTGCCAAAGCCCCGCTCAAATGGCTGGGCGCTGAACTTTCCGTAACTGTCGCTAAGCGTCTCGGCATCGACCGCAAGGCGCTTCGGCTTCTGAAATCCTCTCCACAACATATTCGTCTCTCGTTTCCCGCGCGGCATGTACGTCGCGATGCATTTTGCGGCGGCCGCGCAAGTTCTCCTTGTGATTGAAATACAGCTTCCAGCCTCTAGCTCCTAGCTTCTAGCCCCATCGCGGAAGTACCCACAAACTCTCGTTCCCGCAAACATGTGCTAGAAGCTAGTGGCTAACAGCTAGTAGCTGTCTTACTTGCTGTACAACTCCACAATCAACTGCTCGTTAATCGGCAGGTTGACGTCGGCGCGCTTGGGCAGATGGAGCACACGCCCCGACAGATTCTCGAAATTCGCTTCCAGCCAGCTCGGCACCGGGTTCTGCGCTGCAAACTGTGAGGCCTGCTCCACAATGGCCATCTTCTTCGCGGTGTCGCGGATGGCGATCTCGTCGCCCGTGTTCACCTGGTACGAAGGAATGTTCACCTTGCGGCCGTTCACTGTTACGTGCCCGTGGCGAACCACCTGCCGCGCCTGCCGCCGCGAAATCGCAAAGCCCAGCCGGAACGCAACGTTGTCCAGGCGCCGTTCCAGTTGCTGGATCAGCAATTCGCCCGTCACGCCCTGCGCGCGGTTGGCCTTCTCGTAATATTCCCGGAACTGGCCCTCGAGCGCGAAGTACATGCGCTTGGCCTTCTGCTTTTCGTGCAGTTGCAGGCCGTAGCCCACAATCTTGGCCTTGCGGTCTTTACCATGCTGTCCCGGCGGAAAGTTGCGCTTCTCAAGCGGACAGCGGTCTGAGGTGCACTTGGTGCCCTTCAAGAATAACTTGGTGCCTTCGCGCCGGCAAAGCCGGCAAACTGCTCCTGTATAACGTGCCATTTCTTCTCCTGACTTCGGATGTCGGCCGGTTTACGCGAAAGGCAGCTATCAGCCTCTAGCTCTCAGCTCGCCCTGCTGGAACGAGCTGCATGCGCTAGAGTGGTTCACTGACTTACTGCATTGGGACGCTTCGTCCCGGCCCGGGTTAGCTCTTAGCTCTCAGCCTTCAACTCTCAGCTTGTTCTTGCCCCAATCAGAGTCCACAGAATCTCGCAGTGGCTCGATGAAGCTGACAGCTGAAAGCTGAGGGCCCATAGCTGCTTCTTACACTCTCCGTCTCTTCGGTGGTCTGCAGCCGTTGTGCGGCACCGGCGTCACGTCGCGAATTGTCTTGACCTCGATGCCCGCCGCGGCGATTGCTCGAATTGCGGATTCCCGGCCCGAACCCGGACCGGCAACGCGCACATCCACCGCACGCACGCCATGATCGCGCGCCATACCCGCCGCGTTTGACGCTGCCTGCTGCGCCGCGAACGGCGTGCCTTTGCGCGAACCGCGGAATCCCAGCGAACCAGCACTTTTCCAGCTCAGCGTGTTGCCCACCGGGTCGGTGATGGTAACGATCGTGTTGTTGAACGAGGCCTGAATATGCACAATGCCGAACGGCACATTCTTGCGCTCGCGCTTTTTGAACTTCTTGGTTTTGCCCTTTTTGCCGGTCTCGGCCTTCTGCTCTGGTTTCGCCATTAGGTCTTCGCCGTCGCTTTCTTCTTGCCGGCAATCGTGCCCTTGCGTGGGCCCTTGCGAGTGCGGGCGTTGGTGTGGGTTCGCTGGCCGCGAACCGGCAGCGAACGGCGGTGGCGCAGGCCGCGATAGCTCTGGATGTCGATGAGGCGCTTGATGTGCATGGCAACGTCTTTGCGCAGATCGCCCTCGACGTCGCCCTCGTCCTCAATCACCTGGCGGATGCGGTTCACCTCTTCCTCGCCGAGATCCTGGATCTTTTTGAACGCGTCCACGTTCGCCTTGTCCAGGATCTTCCGCGCGCGGGGTTGGCCGATGCCGAAGATGTAAGTAAGCGCGATCCTCGCCTGCTTGTTGCGGGGAAGATCGACGCCAGCAATACGTGCCATTCTCGTTTCCTCTGCTTCAGGTTGTGTGCCCCCGGCCTCAACCGGTTCGCACGGGTTAACAGGAAAACTTCCCGAGGTTCATCGCAAGCCTTGAATCAAGCTAACTAGCCCCGCCGTAGTGATCAGTGGTCAGTTGTCAGTGATCCGTTACGCGCCGCTCAAGCAAGCTTCTTATCTGATCACTGACCACTGTTCACTGAGCACTGTCTTGGAAGTTTTCCTCCTGCCAGTCTCACTTATCCCTGGCGCTGCTTGTGCTTGGGATTCTCGCAGATCACGCGTACCACGCCTCCGCGAGTAATCACCTTGCACTTGACGCAAATCTTCTTTACTGATGCACGGACCTTCATAATTCAGCTCCCAGCTTTCGGCATTCAGCGATCAGCTTCATCGAGTGTTGTCGATGCTCCGGCCTCAGCACGAACAAGCTGAAAGCTGATAGCTGACGGCTAAAGGCTATTTGTACCTGTACACAATTCTTCCGCGATTCAGGTCGTACGGGCTCAATTCCACAGCCACGCGATCTCCCGGCAGAATCCGAATGAAGTTCTTGCGCATCCTTCCCGAGACATGGGCCAAAACCTCGTGGTTGTTCTCGAGTTTGACCTTGAACATGGCGTTGGGCAACGTTTCAAGAACCGTCGCCATTACCTCAATCGCATCTTCCTTCGGCAATCGATATCCATTTCTGCCGGGCGGCGTCCGCACATTCCCGGCGCTCTGCGACCGAACACTTCTACTCGGTCAAAATCCTCGCGCCATCGGCAGTGACCGCAACGGTGTGCTCGAAATGCGCGCTCATGCTGCCATCGCTGGCCACGGCTGTCCAGCCGTCATCCAGCACCTTCACATCGGGCTTACCGGCGTTCACCATCGGCTCAATCGCAATCACCATGCCCGCCTTCAACTTCATGCCCTGGCCCGCTTCGCCAAAATTCGGCACCTGCGGATCTTCGTGCATGGCTACGCCAATTCCATGGCCCACGAACTCGCGCACAACCGAGAACCCCTGGCCCTCAACCACCCCTTGCACCGCTGCGCCCACATCGCCCAACGTCGCGCCGGGTTTCACTGCCGCGATTCCCGCGCGAAGTGACGCTTCCGTTGTTTTCAGCAGCCGCTCGGCCTTCTCGTCGATCTTGCCCACCGGCACCGTGATCGCCGCATCGCCGTAGTACCCGTCAACCACAACGCCGAAGTCGACCGAGACAATGTCGCCTTCCTTCAAAACCCGCTTGGGCGACGGAATGCCGTGCACCACTTCGCAATTCACAGACGTGCACAGCACACAGGGATAACCGTGATAGCCCTTGAACGCAGCCTTCACACCCAGTTCGTGCAGCCGCGCATCCGCAGCCTTTTCAAGATCGAATGTCGTCGCGCCCGGCTTCACCTTGCTGCGCACCAGTTCCAGCACCTCACGGACAATCTGCCCTGCACGGCGCATCTTTTCGATCTCTTTCGACGACTTCAGAACAACGGCCACAAACCCAGCTTTCAGTGCTCAGTTGCCAGCAGTCAGCTTTGTCGCGCTGCGATCTGCTCACTCAACTGCGTCAAAAAGTTCCTGTTGTCGAGTCACAGCTCCAGGTCCGTTCCCATCGAATCGCCCGCTCTGGCACGAGTCAACTCACCACTGATCGCTGTCCACTGACAACTGTCTTTCCGCCGCCAAGCACACACTACTTGCGTAGTCGCTCGACAGCGGCAACAATTCCGGCCGCGATCACACCGATCGGCCGGTCTCCATCTACTTCCGCAAATCGTCCCAGCTCCCGGTAGTGCTCGACAACGGGCGCGGTCAAGGCCTCATAGGCGCGCATGCGCTCCTTGAAAACCTCTTCCGTGTCATCGGCTCGCTGGACCAGCGCAGCACCCTCAACATCACAAATCCCATCCTGCTTCGGAGGATTCATGTAGATGTTGTAGATGGTCTGGCAGACAGGACAATTCCGGCGCCCGGTAATACGGCGCAATAACTGATTATAGTTCACTTGGATACTGACCGCAACTACCGGCAGCGCCTCAGGTTGCGCCGCCAGGCGCCCGTCCAGCCAGTTGGCCTGGCCCAGGGTGCGCGGGAAGCCGTCCAGGATGTACCCCCGGGCCGTGTCAGGCTCGAGCAGCCGGATCGCCACCATCTCGTTCACCAGAGAATCGGGCACCAACTCGCCCCTTCCCATGATCTCTTTGGCCACTTTTCCCAAGGGCGTCCCCTGGGCCACGTTGGCGCGCAGCAGGTCGCCAGTCGAAATCTGGGGAATGCCCCATAACTTCACGAGCTCCTTGGCCTGGGTCCCCTTGCCCACGCCTGGCGCTCCCAATAAAAGAATCGGGCCGGGAACGGTTTCCGATTCCGTTTCCCGGCCACTTTCTACAGAAGTCATTGCAGATAAAGACATTACCAGGTTTTCCTTCCGCGTATGCGACCGGAACGCGGGGAAAAGCCGTCATAGTGGCGCATGATCAGCTGCGATTCGATCTGGTTTACGGTATCCATCGCCACACCCACCACAATCAGCAGCGATGTGCCGCCGAAGTAGAAGTTCACATTCATGCCGTGAATCATGAAGGTGGGCAGATTTTCGAAGAACCTCCCGATAAGCCAAATCTTGTCGAAGCGAATGCCCGAGATGAGGAACGTGGGGACCATCTGGACAAGAATCAGGTAGAGTGCGCCTACCAGCGTGATGCGAGTGAGGATGTCATTGATGAAGTCGGACGTGCGCTTGCCTGGCCGGATCCCGGGGATAAAGGACCCCGACTTGCGGAAGTTGTCGGCGATATCGTCAGGCCGCATGACGATGGAAACGTAGAAATAGGCAAAGAAAATGATGCCAAGAACATTCAGCAGCTCATACCACGGATAGCCCGGCGTGAGCGCGGTAATAATCGGCTGCAGCAGCTTGTTGTTCTGCACCCAGCCCACCTGGCTGAACAGCAGCGGCGCCGAAAGAATCGAGCTGGCAAAGATGATCGGCATCACCCCGCCGGAATTCACTTTCAGCGGCAAATGGCTCGATTGGCCGCCCATCATGCGCCGGCCTACGATGCGCCGCGCGCTCTGGATGGGGATGCGCCGTTCGCTGCGCTCGACGTACACGATGAACGCCACCACGGCCGCCATGCCGGCAACCAGGCCAATCACCACCACAATCGTCAACGGTCCCCAGGCTTCGGTCTGGATCTTGTTGACCAGGTCGGCAATGCCACGAGGCAGGCCGGCGACGATCCCGGCAAAGATAAGCAGGCTCATGCCGTTGCCGATACCGCGATCGGTAATCTGCTCGCCCAGCCACATGATGAATGCCGTGCCGGTGGTCAGCGTCAGAACGGTCAGCAGGATGAAGCTCGGGCCCGGATTCAGCACGACTCCCTGCTTGGTCAGAATCGCCGCAATGCCGATCGACTGCAGCGCGCCGAGAATGACAGTCAGATAGCGAGTCCACTGCGTGATCTTGCGGCGTCCCAGTTCGCCTTCCTTCTGGATGCGGGCCAGCGGCTCATACACCACCGTCAGAAGCTGGAAGATGATCGATGCGGTGATGTAGGGCATGATACCCAGCGCGAAGATGGTCATGCGCCGCAGCGTGCCGCCGCTGAACAGGTCCATCAGACCCAGCGCCGACCCGCCCGTTCCCTGGAAAAGCAGCTCCAGCTGGTGGTAATTCACTCCCGGGGTGGGAATCCAGGCGCCGAGGCGGTACACCGCAAGTATGCCCAGCGTAAACAGGACCCGCTTGCGCAGGTCGGGAATCCGGAAGATATTGAGGAACTTCTCAAGCATATTCGGTCATCCGCTTCTGGCACCGTCGAGCACCAGTCAGAAACTTGCCATTCGCCCCATCTTACGGCGATCCCGGTAACTTCAGCCTACCCAAACCCGGCGATCGCGAACGTGAGTTACATCACAGAAGAACAGCTGAGAGCTATAAGCCGTCAGCTTTCAGTTTCTTGCTCCATGCACGCCTTTCAGCCCATCACAAAAAGCTGAGAGCTGACGGCTGAGAGCTGTCTTTACGCCGCCGGAACCGGCGCTCCCTCGATAACCGCCTTGCCGCCTGCCTTCTCAATCTTCTCTGCCGCCGACTTGGAAAACTTGTGCGCGTGAACGGTGATCGCCTTCTTCAATTCGCCCGATCCCAGCACCTTGATCAGGGTCCTTTTCTTTGAGGCCAAACCGAATCTCATGTAGTCGTCGAGGCTGACCTCGGTTGCGCCCGTATCGGCAATCCGGTCCAGATTCACGATGGTGTATTCGGTGCGGAAGATGTTGGTGAAGCCGCGCTTGGGCAGGCGGCGATGCAGCGGCATCTGGCCGCCCTCAAAACCGCGCATCAGGCTCGAGCCCGAACGCGAACCCTGGCCCTTGTGGCCGCGGGTCGATGTCTTGCCCATGCCGGATCCCATGCCCCGGCCCACGCGCTTGCGCCCGGTGTTGGCCTTGCTCGGCGCGCGCAAATTCGAAAGATTCTTTGCCATGTTCTCCTCGCTATAACGCCGGCAGCGCAAACTGCCGACTCGCGTCTCTCTAGAGTGAAAAAGTGAAGAAGTGAATCTGTGACCGGCTCTTCTTTCACTTCTTCACTCATTCACTCCTTCACTTGCTCTCACTACTTCTCCAGAATGCGGACAAGATGCGGCACAGCCTTCACCATGCCCCGCACAGATTCCGTGTCTTCGCGCTCCACCACCTGATTGAGGTGCGTGAAACCCAGGCCCTTGATCACCAGCTTGTGCTTGGTGGGCGTGGCGATGGCCGAACGGTAATATTGAATGCGAATCTTTTTCGGTGCCGTCATCACAGCTCCTCCACCTGCTTGCCGCGCGTTGCAGCCACTTCGCCCCGATCGCGCAACTGCGTCAGCGCATCGAATGTCGCCTTGATGACGTTGTGCGGGTTGGGCGAGCCGAGGCTCTTGGTCAGAACGTTCTGCACGCCGGCCGAGGTCATCACCGCGCGCACCGCACCCCCGGCAATCACGCCCGTGCCTTCCGGCGCCGGCTTCAATAGCACCTGTCCCGATCCATAGCGCCCCAGCACCTGGTGCGGAATCGTCGTCTCGGTAAGGTGCACCTTCACCAGGTTCTTCTTGGCACTCTCAATTCCCTTGCGAATCGCCTGGGGAACCTCTTTCGCCTTCCCCGATCCGTAGCCCACCACGCCCGAAGCAGCGTCGCCCACCACGACCAGCGCGGCAAACGACATGTTCTTGCCGCCCTTTACCACTTTGGTCACGCGATTGATCGCCACCACCTGGTCCTTCAGGTTGTACTGGTTGGCATCGAGTTTCTTCGTCAACATCGTCATTGCTGTCCTTTTGAGCCTCTAGCTTCTAGCTCCTAGCCTCTAGCCCGTCTCGCTCGGGCAACGCCACTTACGACAGTTGGCTAACAGCTAGTGGCTAGCGGCTAGCAGCGCTGTCTCTAGAATTCCAACCCCGCCTCGCGCGCCGCATCGGCCAAGGCCTTCACGCGCCCGTGATACAAGAAGCCGCCGCGATCGAAAACCACGCGCTTGATCCCCTTGGCTACAGCCTGCTCGGCAATCGACTTGCCAATCTCTTTGGCCGCCGCAACGTTGCCGCCGGTCTTCGCCTTGGCCTGCAGCGTCGACGCCGCAACCAGCGTCTCGCCCTTCTGGTCGTCGATCACTTGCGCATAAATATGATTCAGCGAGCGGTACACGTTCAGCCGCGGCCGCTCCGCCGTTCCGGCAAGCTTCTCGCGAATGCGCGCATGAATCCGCTTGCGAATTTCGTTTCTCTTGGTCTGTGTAATCATTGCATCAGCTCCTAGCTCCTAGCTCCTAGCTCCTAGCCTGTTTGTCTTGAACTGCGCTCTTCCCGCGAGAAAAGCTAGAGGCTCGAAGCTAGCGGCTAGAAGCTGTCTTATTTCGCTCCCGTCTTGCCTGCCTTCTTCTTCAGCCGCTCGTTCGAGTAGCGCACGCCCTTGTTCTTGTACGGATCGGGCTTCCGCAGCGAACGCATATCCGCCGCCACCTGGCCCACCTTCTGCCGGTCGACGCCGGTCACGGTGAGGTGCGTCTGCTTGGGGTCGATCGCCACCTCGATCCCCGCAGGCAGTGGAAACTCGATGGGATGTGAATAGCCCAGCGTGAACACCACTGTGCCCTTGCCCTTTAACTCAGCACGATAACCGATGCCCACGATGTCGAGCTCTTTCGTCCAGCCCTTGGTCACACCCGAGACAGCATTCTGCACCAGCGCGCGTGTTAACCCATGCAGGGCCGCCTTGTCATCGCCGGACCGTTCAATCTCTAAGTGCCCATCTGCCGTCTTCAGCGAGATCCCATCGGCAATCAGCGCCGAAACCTTGCCCTTGGGCCCTTCCACCAGCACGGTGTTGCCCTCGACCTTGTACTTCACGCCGCTCGGCAGCGCAATCGGCTTCTTTCCAATACGTGACATCGATTCAATCCTCAAAAACAGTGATCAGTGATCAGTTGTCAGTGATCAGTCTTCTTGCCTCAACCGTTGATCGCGGCACGCACCAATTGACCACTGATTACTGTCCACTGAGAACTGTGGTTACCACACTTCGCACAACAGCTCGCCGCCTACGCCTTCACGGCGCGCCTGGCGGCCTGTCATCACGCCCTTGGGCGTGGTCAAAATCGAAATGCCCAGCCCGCCCTGGACGCGCTTGATATCGTCGCGGCCCACGTACACACGGCAGCCAGGACGCGAAACACGCGCCAGGTCGCGAATGGCCGCTTCGCTGCCGCCGTACTTCAGGTACACGCGCAGCACCAGCTTGCCCTCCTCGTCCTGGACCTTGTAGTTCGAGATGTAGCCCTCTTCCTTCAAAATGCGGGCGATCTCGGTCTTCAGCTTCGAAGCCGGAACATCCAGCTTCTGATGACGCGCCCGGATCGCATTCCGGATGCGCGCCAGAAAATCTGCTACAGGATCGGTTAGACTCATTCCT
>Ga0335073_10005541_pt1 | contig 17706 bp, 14 predicted proteins | sample Lox_Sample_22_FD_207093 | JGI IMG/M metagenome (GOLD analysis project Ga0335073, IMG submission 207093) | Soil microbial communities from Loxahatchee National Wildlife Refuge, Florida, United States - Lox_Sample_2.2 | ecosystem: Environmental > Terrestrial > Soil > Wetlands | place: USA...
GCTCATTTGCGGCTAACTCCATTCGTTCGTGTTCACGATTGTTTGACCATTTCTTTTAGAGAATCTTCGCTACAATGGGCGAGGGGCCAGCCAACCGGAAACACTCTTCCAGTTTCGGCAATCCAAGCCAATAACGCAAATCAAGACAGGTAGATATTGCCCACCATGAGCAGCACGGACAAGATTGCAGGATTGCGCGAAATTCTCGCGATGGATGCAAAGAACAGTTTTGCACGCTACGGCATTGCCATGGAGCTTGCGAGCCGTGGCGAAGTCGATGAGTCGCTGAAGGAGTTCGACATCCTTCTGGCCAACGATCCGGACTATACCGCCGGCTATTTTATGTCGGCGCAGACACTGGCGAATGCGGGGCGTTCGACGGAGGCTATCGCTCGCCTGAAGGATGGCATCAGTTGCGCCGCGCGCACGGGCAACCGCCATGCCCTCAGCGAGATGCAGGGGATGCTGGACGAGCTCGACCGCTGAGGGTTTTCAGGACAGGAAAAGAGCGTCAATCGGGCGGGTGACCAGCTCGCTTCAGGTGCGAAGGTTTTGCGCCCTTTTGATGCTGCCCGCGTCTATACTATCGATATGCCAAAGTATTCCATCGTTGTTCCTTTTCATAACGAAGAGGAGAACGTCACCGTTTTGTATGCCCGCCTCAAACAGGTGATGGAGCAGGTGGGAAGCAGTTTTGAGCTGGTGTTAGTCGACGACGGTTCGAGCGACCGGAGTTACAAGCTTCTTGAAGAGATTGCGGCGGTGGACAGCCGCGTGCTGGTTGTGAAGCTTCGGCGTAATTTCGGGCAGACTTCGGCGCTAGCGGCTGGCTTCGATCACGCCTCAGGCGACTTCATCTTCGCCATGGACGGCGACCTGCAGCATGACCCGAACGAGATTCCAAACTTCATCGAGAAACTCGAAGAGGGCTACGATGTGGTCTCGGGTTGGCGCAAAGAGCGTATCGACAACTTTGTCATGCGCCGCATTCCTTCGCGCTGCGCCAACTGGCTGATGGCCAAGCTTTCAGGCGTCGATATCCACGACTTTGGCACAACGTTCAAAGGCTATCGGCGCGAGGTAATCACGAACATTCCGCTGTATGGAGAGATGCACCGCTTTATCCCGGCGCTGGCGAGCTGGTATGGCGCATCGATCTGCGAGATCCCGATCAAGAACGTGAACCGCGAGCGCGGCAAGAGCCACTACGGCATCGGCCGCACGTTTCGCGTGTTCTTCGATCTGCTGACGATTCGGTTCCTGCTCAAGTACATGAGCCGGCCGCTGCACTTCTTTGGCAGCTTTGGCGCGCTGGGCATTGTGGTGGGCAGCATTCTTTCAACGATTCTGCTTGCCATGAAGATTGTGAATCCGCGCATGAACATCATGGATCAGCATGGGCCGATGTTTGTGATTGCCGCGGTGATGATCGTGGCGGGCATCCAGATGCTGGCGATCGGCCTGCTGGGCGAGCTGCAGGTGCGGCACTACTACACTTCGCAACAGCGGGTGCCTTACGCGATTGACCGGCTGGTGCGGCTGCGCGCGCCAGAAGAGCCGAGCATGCTCTCGGGTGAGAAGGACAGTTACTAAGCAAGAAGCATTCAGCGATTGAGAAGCCCCGCGTGAACGAGAGTTCAAGCGGGGTTTTTCATTGCGCCTGCACCGGGGTGATGGAGCGGCTGCTTCGCTTTGTCCTTGCAGTACCGCGGCCTTTCGGTGCATGCTTGCACGTGTCATGAAAGCCATACAGATTTACGCTACGGGCGGGCCCGAGGTGCTGCAGCTCGCCGAGTTGGAGATCCCTGAGCCGGGCCCGGGCCAGGTGCTCATGCGCGTTGAAGCCGTCGGCGTCAACTTCGTCGAGATCTACTTTCGCAAAGGCGTTTACAAGGCGACCCTGCCACTTGTGCCCGGTAGCGAAGCTGCGGGAACGGTGGAGAAGCTTGGCCCGGGTGTGAATGGATTTGAAGAAGGCGATCTGGTTGCCTCAGTGAGCGTGATGGGCAGTTATGCCGAGTATGCGCTGGCGCCTGCGGACAAGCTCATCAAGGTTCCGTCGCGGCTGAGTCCGGAGCAGGCTGCTGCGGCCATGCTGCAAGGCATGACCGCGCACTACCTTACGTACTCGACGTTCGAACTGAAGGCAGGCGATACCGCACTGGTGCACGCGGGAGCCGGCGGGGTAGGACTGTTGCTCACGCAGATTGCAGCGCGGCTGGGCGCGAAGGTCATCACGACAGTGTCGACCAAAGAGAAGGCGGAACTCTCGCGCGAGGCGGGAGCGTCGCATGTAATTCTTTACAACGACCAGGACTTTGAAGCTGAAGTCAAGCGCATCACGGGCGGCAAGGGCGTCGATGTGGTGTATGACTCGGTGGGGAAGACGACTTTTGAGAAGAGCCTCAGCTGCCTACGCCCGCGTGGAATGCTGGCGCTCTTTGGGGCTTCGAGCGGACCGGTACCACCCTTCGACCTGATCCAGTTAAGCAGCAAAGGGTCGCTCTTTATCACGCGGCCGACGCTCTGGCATTATGTGGCGACGCGTGCGGAACTCGAGTGGCGTGCGGGCAAGGTACTGGACTGGGCGGCTACAGGCGAACTGAAGCTGCGTACGGAACACATGTACCCTCTGGCTGAGGCGGCGCAGGCACAGATTGACATGGAAGGCCGCAAGACAACGGGCAAAATCCTGCTCGAACCCTGAGGCAGCCGTCAGGCTTCGGCCGTCAGCGTTCGAGCGGGAGACAAGGCCGGCCAGGCACCGAAGTCCCAGGGTTCAATTCGCATGTCTCAGATCTCAATCAAATCGGATGATCGTGTGTTTGTGCTGACCGGTGCGGGCATCAGCGCGGAAAGCGGGCTGCCGACGTTTCGTGCCGAGGACGGTCTCTGGGCGGGATATCGCGTCGAGGATGTCTGCACACCGGACGCATGGGAGCGGAATCCTGCAGAGGTCTGGGCGTTTTATTCTGCGCGGCGGGAAGCGGGCTGGAAGGCGCAACCCAACCCTGCGCATTATGCGCTGGCAGATCTCGAAAGGCAGCTTGGCGACCGATTCTTTCTCTGCACGCAGAATGTCGACGATCTGCACGAGCGTGCCGGCTCAGTGCGGTTGCTGCACATGCACGGAGAGTTGGCGAAGTCGCGGTGCGAAGGGGAATGCGGCCAGCCGCCCGTGGAGGACCGGAGAGTGTATGCCGATCTGGCCGCGGTGCCGCGCTGCGTCTGCGGTGGCCGCCTGCGTCCACATATTGTCTTCTTCGGCGAGATTCCGCTGGAGATGGATCGCATCCAGCGGGAGATTGCGAAAGCCACACTGATGGTGGTTGTTGGGACGTCGGGGTCAGTGTATCCGGCGGCGAATTTTGTGCACTGGGCGCGACAGAGCGGCGCGCGGTGCGTGTATATCGGGCCGGAGCGGCCGCTCAATGCGCAGGCGTTCAGCAACATCGTGCCTGGCAAGGCGGGCGAAGTCCTACCGGGGCTGTTTCAAGTTGCTGCCCAGGGAGAATGACGGACCGCCCTGCCAGGCGTTGGCGTATTTGAAATCGCTACCGCATCAGAAGTGGAACCGGTAGCGCAGCTCGGCTGAGGCCATGCGCGGATCGTTGTAGTGAAAACCGCCGATGGTGACAGAGTTGTCGAGGAGCACGCGGTGATTGGTGACGTTCAGGAGGTTGCCAGTCAAGGTCCAGTTTTCGCCGAAGCCGTGCCCTGCTGAGATGTCGAAGGTGGTATGTGCCGGAAGGTAATCGCCCTGGTATGGACCTTCACCCGAGCCTGCGAGGCCATTGACGAAGCCCGAACCGTAATAGACGTTGCTTGCAAACCACGTGCGCAGGGGCAGGTTGGCGGTGAAGCCGGCGTTGAGTGTGTCGCGCTGGTCGTGATCTACCGGCGTGTAGTCGGGGCCGAGGTTGCAGGCGTCGTCGTTCGGGTCGCTGCAGGCGAATCCGCCGATGACGTTGCCGCGCTGCTCGGCGATCTGGTTGGAGTAGGCCAGATGGAATTGACCGAAGCGTGCGATCTGCGGCGAGCGCAGTGTGAGTTCCCAGGCACGGACCAGCGCTCCATCGACGGCGATGGGAAAGTAGATGTTGGATTCGCCGACGTTGGAGTGATCGAGGAAGTTGTTGACGCGCGTCTTGAAGGTGTCGACGTCGAGGACCCAGCCTTTGTAGGGAATGGTTACACCGAACTGGTGCTCCTCGTCGCGTTCGGAAGGCAAAGGAATAAACGTGTCCTCGCCCTGCTGGCTGGTGACGTAGTTGAGGAAAGCGCTGGAAACCGTCTCAACCGGCGCGGGCTGGAAGAAGTGCCCATAGAAGCCACGAAATACCCAGTGCAGGCGCGGCACTTCAACGGTGGCGCCAATGCGCGGATAGGCAGCGGACTCGTCGAGGCCGGCGCGAAACTCGGAGATGCGCATACCGCCGAGCAGTGCGACGTAACGGTTGAGCTGCCAGTGGTCAGAGAAGTGGAATTCGACGAGGCCGGCATTTGTGGACGATGAGGTGTTGGGCACGCTGTTGGAGGAATAGCTCTGGTCGTTGACGAGCAGACCGAACAGGTCGTTCTCTGCCTGATAGAAGGAGTAGATGCCGCCGGAAAACGTGTGGGGACCGGCGATCAGGTGGGTGTCGGCCTGCAGTCCTGAGTAGTTCGAGGTCTGGTGCCATGTTGTGGCGACGGGATAGTCATTGGGCCGCGAATCGTAGTTGGACTGGTTGAAGTGATAGAAGGGTGCGACTTCGACGAGTGCTCTTGGCGAGAACGTGTGGACCCAATTGGCAACAGCGAAGGAGTCGCGCTCGGTCTGGCCGTCGCGCAGCCCAGACGAGCAGTAGTAGTCGGAGGCGCATTCGTAGTCGTCGGGATTGGGATCGAAGGGGATCTGAAAATAGTCCTGGCGATATTGGCCGTCGAAGCGGAGCTGATCTTTTGCGGTTTGATTGCGGATGACGGAGACAAGCGCACTCTGCGAGTTGGTGGCGTCGTGGTCGATGCCTGGGACGGGAGTTGCGAGGCCATAGTTGCTGCGAGCGCCGGTGACACTGGCGTACCAGGCTGTGCGCTCGGAGTGATTGCCAAGGGAGAGGCCGGCTTCGCCAGTGTAGAGGTTGCCCGCATAGAGAAAGAGCTCGGCTTCACGGTCGCGTTCGAAGCCGTTGCGGGGCAGCACGTTGAAGACGCCATAGGTGCGGTCGCCCACGTCAGCGGCATAGCTGCCGCGCTGGGTTTCGAGTGAGTCGATATCGTTGGGGTCGATTTGAGGGCCGACATTGGACGCGATTTTAGTGTTGGGGATCGCGACACCGTCGATGAGCCAGCTTGTTTGATGGCCTCCGCGCATGTGAAGCATATCGTGAGTCATGTAAGCGCCGGGCACGTAGTCCGTGATCATTTCCATGCCCGTTGTGCGATCGGCGCCGGAGAGTGTTGCCGCGGTGGCCTCGACGACGACAGACTCGGTGTCTGAGCCGAGAGCGAGAGCCGCGTGGATAACTGGATTGGTTCCTGAGGCGACGGTGAGTGTCTGGCTGAATGGGGCAAAGCCGGGCGCAGTGATCTTGAGTGTGTAGACACCGATGGGCGCCTGCGGGAGTTCAAACTCTCCCTGAGTGTTGGTGACAGCAGTCAGGAGAAAGGCGGAGTCGGATGCCTGGAGGCTGACCTGCGCTTTGGCGATGGGGCGGTGTTCCGGGTCGTGGACGACGCCCCGGAGATTGGCGAAGACAGTTGCGAAGGCTGGGAGAGAGGCAGCCAGAGAAAACCATGTCAGAAAGAAAAGAAAACGGCGCATGAAATAGGACCTCCCACGAGGGCGAACAGGCTGACGACGCTTCACGTTGGGTGCGAGGCGTTCGATGCGAGCGGGGAAGCGATGAGTGCTGCCGGAAAAGGCAGGCAGCCGTGATGCACCGATCTCTAGAGATGCAGAGACCAGCAGCAAGACGACTTCAACGCAATGTCAGGCGTGGGAAGAGGAGGGAGGTCCGCGAACAGAGCGGGAGAAGACAGTCTGCGAAGGTGCTGCCCCAGCATGAGCGGAATCAGGGAAGGGCTGCTCGAAGAAGGCCGGGAGCGAATGCAACTCAGCCGCCAGCGCGTGTATCGGGGTTGTGAGGACTCCGGAACCGTTGGGATAGAGGGGGCAGTGCATGGGAGCCGTGAATCCCGGAGTGCGGGATTCAGAACGGATCATCCATGCGCGGACCGCATCGGACATCGCGCAGTGGTGTGCGCCATTGCGGCGGCAGCATGCGGGCAAATACGCGTCATCGCCCGCCTCGAGCGTGGCCGCGAGCGGGCCAATGCCGAAGAACAGTACAAATGCGAGGGCGAGGAAGCGGCGCATCCAGGAACAATGTTACATGAGAGTTTGCGGAGGGTGGCAACAACGAAGATCCAGCCCAGGGTCTCAGGTATCATCGAATCATTACGTTAACCCATAAGAGATTTGAAGGAACCGATGCCGGAAAAGAAGAAAGGATCTGGATCGCAGCAGACGGGCGCGGCGGCAGAGGCAATCGCGCGCAGGCCGTTGAAGATTGCGCTCTTTGGATTTGGAACGGTAGGCAGTTCCGTTGCGCGGATTCTCGTTGAATCGAAGCCCGAGGGGCTGGAACTGTCGCACGTGTTCAACCGCAATGTGGCGCGCAAGCGGGTGGATTGGGTTCCCGGCAGTGTGGTCTGGAGCGAGGCTGCGGAGGCGGTGCTGGCCTCGGACGCGGATGTGATTGTGGAGCTGGTTGGCGGGCTTGATCCGGCTGGCGCCTGGGTGCGGCGCGCCATCGACTCAGGCAAGAGTGTCGTTACAGCCAACAAGAAGCTGATTGCCTATCACGGCGTGGAGTTGGAGAAGCTGGCCGCAGCCAAAGGCGGGCACCTGAAATATGGCGCTGCCGTTGCGGGTGGAATTCCCGTGATTCCAGGTCTTGAGCAAGGGCTTGCCGGCGACCGCATACAGCGGATGGAAGGAATCCTGAACGGAACGTGCAACTTCATCCTGAGCAAAATGGAGGCGGGCGCGGAATATGCCACTGTGCTGGCGGCGGCGCAGGCGAAGGGCTATGCCGAGGCCGATCCGACTGAGGATGTAGGTGGTTTTGATGCACGGGCGAAGCTGGCGATCCTGATGCGCCTGGCGCTGCGTGTGGTCGTCGATCCGGATGAGATTATTCCGCAGGCCATCACATCGGTCACTGCGGTGGACTTCAGTTATGCCAAGGATCTGGGATGCACGATTCGCCAGGTGGCGCGAGCAGAAGAGCGGCATGGGAATGTGGCCGCAACTGTGGGGCCGATGCTTGTCGATTTGCGCTCTCCGCTCGCATGGTCGCGGGGGACCGAGAATATGGTGATTCTCTCGGGTAAGTACGGCGGCGATGTGGTGTTCTCGGGACACGGCGCAGGCGGGCATCCAACGGCAGTGGCAGTGGTCAGCGATCTGATGGCGCTGGCGCATGGTTCAAGACGCGTGGAGATCCCCTCCGTTCCGGCGAAGATCGATGCGGAGTTTGAAGTGCCGCATTACATACGGTTCCTGGTGATGGACCGGCCGGGGATTGTGGCGGAGATTACAGGCGCTCTGGCCAAAGAGCGGATCAATATTCGGGCGATAGTGCAGAAGGCGGGTTATCCAGCGCACGCACTGCCGTTCGTCGTGACTGTGGAGCCCTGCAAATCGTCGGCTCTCAACCGGGCCATGGAAGCCATTCATCAGATGGACTGCATGCTGCAGAGACCTTTGAATCTGCAGATGCTGGAATAAAGAAAAGAGCGGGAAAGCAAGCTTAGCAGGGGTGCAAAGTCAGGAGTTATCCGGGTAATGCGATCGCCCTGAAGTGCCTCGCCCCTTTGCATTTGTCCATGCTATTCTGGGCACCCTTAGTGAGTGTGAGAAGTCTGTCCTGAGATCGCGGCGGGATGGCCGGCTGAATTATGAATATTAGCCCGAACGAAAAGATGAACGGGAACCCGGCGCTGAAATACAGACCAGACATCGATGGTCTTCGATGTGTCGCTGTCTTGAGCGTGTTTATTTTTCACCTCATGCCCTGGCGAATGCCAGGCGGGTTCGTCGGGGTTGATGTCTTTTTTGTCATCTCGGGATATCTGATCAGCGCGATCATGTTTTCGGAAATTGCGTCGCGCCAGTTTTCGGTCCTTCGCTTCTACGAGCGTCGCGTCAGGCGCATCTTGCCGGCTCTTTTCGCGATGTTGCTCGTGATCACCGTGGTCATGAGCGTTCTGCTGCTGCCCATCGAATTTAGCGAGTACGCCAAGTCAGTACTTGCAGCGACGTTCTCAGCGTCGAACTTTTTTTTCTGGACGCGCAGCGGATACTTCGACAATCCGACATCCAATCCGCTGTTACACACCTGGTCCCTGGCGGTTGAAGAGCAGTTTTACATTCTCTTTCCAATCTTTCTCGTTATTACTCGCCGCTTTGCGCCCCAGAAACTCAAGCATGGAGTGGTTGCGCTTTTTCTCATCTCGCTCGCAGCAAGCGCGATTGTTGTACGCCAGCACCCGTCGGCTGCGTTTTATATGCCATACACTCGTGCCTGGGAGCTTTTGCTCGGCACGATCATATCGTTAGGTCTGTTCCCGCGCTTTCGCGCCCGGTGGTACCGCGAGGCCGCCACGCTCGTTGGCATCGGTCTTGTCGGTTATTCGGTTTTTCGATTCAGTTCGCAAACGCCATTTCCGGGACTCGCGGCGTTGGTGCCCTGCGTTGGAACCGCGATCATTATTGCCGCGGGCGAGTCGGGTGTCTCCCTGGTTGGGCAAGCACTGTCGCTGCGTCCCATCGTTTTTGTCGGACTGATCTCCTACTCGCTTTATCTTTGGCACTGGCCTCTCATCGTGCTCAATGGGTATGGAGTTTCTGTGAGCCTCCTGTCGCGGTTGCCTCATATACTCACGGCCCATATGTCTCCGCAGACAATGAATCGCGCCGCAGACCTTATCGTCGCGTTCGTGCTGGCGACCCTGTCCTGGCGTTTTGTGGAGAGGCCGTTCCGAAGCCGTCCTCGGCGTATCGAGCGTAAACCGCTATTTATAGCTTCTGCCGCAGTCATGGCGGTCTTGTCGATTGCCGCTATTGCGATCGTCGAGGCGCAGGGTTTTCCCGGGCGCTTCCCGGCGCGCGCCGTTCAGCTTGCCTCTGCCAACGCAGGCCACGTTTCGCCAACCCTGGGTCGATTAGGAAACTGCGTGATTACCGAGGGGAATCAGGAGTCGGTCTTCACCAGCGATGCCTGCATGAAGACGGCCGCGGGACGCGACACCTACTTATTGGTGGGAGACAGCCACGCCGGCGCCCTCTGGGAGGGATTGGAATCGGCACTGCCGAATTCGAATGTTCTGTTGGCCGCGGTGTGGACCTGTCTGCCTTCGATCCGGCCGGCAGGGAACGAGACTTGCCGCCGCATGCTCGACTTTGTATTCAATAAGTATTTGCCTGCGCATCCGGTGAAAGGCCTGTTGCTTGAAGCGCGCTGGAGCGGCGACGATTTGCGAGGAATCGGCCAAGTGGTTGCGTGGGCCAAAGCTCATGGGACGAAAGTGACAATATTTGGCCCTGTGGCTGAGTACGACTCATCGCTGCCCCGATTGTTGGCCTATTCGGTCGCGTGGCGCCAGCCAGACCTGGCTGAACACCATCGCTCGGCCTTCTCCGGTTCTCTGGATGCCCAAATGCGGGACGTTTCTCAGCGGGACTGGCATGTTTGTTACGCATCCCTGTACCGGGCCTCTTGCAGTAAGGGGCAATGTCTCGAGTTTGCCGATGACAAGCAGGAAGTTCCGCTTCTCCGCGATGCCGATCACCTGAGTGAGGAAGGGTCAAAGCTTGTCGCGCGCCGGATGCTCGAAACCGGAGAGCTGAGCTGTATGCTCAATGCGCCGAGTTCCTCCCACATTGCAAGCGGGACCGAAGGGCAATCCCAACTCCTGGATCCGCCGGGTCATCCAACAAAATAGAACCGAGTATGAAGTTCTTGCGAAATGGTAGTATTGCCACTGCGGCGGCACACCCACAGCCGCAGATGAAAATTGGGCCGGGAATCCATTTCACCTATTGCAATTGACAGGACTACGCAACGGAGGTCGGACCAGACTTGATCGACACGATCTATCGATGTGAGATTTGCGGAACGGAGAGCGATCGGCCAATTCGGTGGATCGTGATCCATTGCAGCGATGCGCAACTGACGATCTTCAAGTGGACGAAGGAAGCGGCGGATACCAAAGGCGCGCGCCACTACTGCGGCGAAGCGCATGCGCAGGTATACATCAGCCGGTGGCTGGAGTCGTACTGTAAGTGACGCGGGTTCAGGGCCGGGGTGGCGCAGGCCCGGTGGACTCGCGCACTACAAATTCCGGTGCAACGACGACTTCTCCCGGATACTTCATGTCGCGATTGCCGATGCGGTCGAGCAACATGCGGGCGCCGCGGCGGCCCATCTCTGTAAGCGGCTGGCGGACCGTCGTCAGCGAAGGCGAGTAGTAGGCGGCGGAGAGGATATCGTCGAATCCCACGACAGAGACATCGCCCGGGACCGACAAGCCAGCGTCCTTGAGGGCGCGGATAGCGCCGATGGCCGCGATGTCGTTGAAGCAGAAGATCGCGGTAAAGTCACGGGCTTTCTCGAGCAGTGCCTGCATAGGTTTGTAACCGATCTCAGGGGCCATGGGATGATAGCCGGCCTTCATCGACCAGCCGGCTGCGTCGATGCGGATGACATGGTTGGGGTCGATGCGCAGGCCCATCTCTCGCGCGACCTGCTGGATGCTCTCCCAGCGGTACTCTGAGTCGGGAATCGCCTTGGGGCCGCGCATGAAGGCAATGCGGCGATGGCCCAGGTCGTAGAGGTGCTTGAGCCCCTGCTCCACGGCGCAGTGATGATCGAGCACGATATTGGTCACGTTTTCAGCTTTGCTGTGGGCTGAGATCGCCACGACCGGCACAGGTACGTCGATCTGATCGGCCGGCGTGTTCAACAGAAGAAATCCGTCCACTGCGCGCTCCACCAGCATGCGCGGATATTGCTCGATCAACTCGCGTTTCCAATCGTGGCATGCCGTGAAGTAGAAGTAGTGGGCGCTCGTGAGTTCGGCGACGACGCCGCTCATTACGCGGGTGAAGTAGCCTTCGCTCAGATCGGGCGCGAGCACGCCGACGCTCATCGACCGGCTCTGGCGCAACGAGCGAGCGAAGTAGTTGGGACGGTAGTTGAGCCGCTCCGCGGCTTCAATGACACGCGCCCGCGTCTCCTGTGGAATCGATTTTGCCGATGGGGAATTATTCAGGACCAGAGAGACTGTGGTCTGTGAGAGTTCCAGGTGCTCGGCGAGCATCCGCAGGTTGACGTGCCCAGATGGCGTCGAACCCTTACCCTTTGCCATGGAGGAGTTGTAACACGTTTCCCGGATCGGTGAACAGCGGGGAACACGCAGGATGTTTCGGGTTGGATGGAGAGGTTATCAAGAGATACATCAAAGGTTTGGGCCGGGCATGGCCGGCCCTGCAAGTCTCACCCGGTTACTGAGCCTCAATATGGTTCGCGCCGGGTTGAAGCGGCCAGGTTTTTCCACCGAAGACAAACGTACCGCCGAGTCCCGGAGGCAGGGTGATGGTGGCATCCAGACCGGCCCCCTGACGGCGATATTCCATGTGGATCTCACCCTTCGGATGGGGATAGGTGGCCGTGATCTGCTTCAGATTGCCCAGATGCGGAGCGATGCGGACCGTGGCAAAGCCGGGGCTGGCGGGCTCGACACCGGCTACCAGGGTGAGCAGGTCGTAGATGGGATGAGCCGACCAGGCGTGCGAGTCGGAGCGGGTTTCTCCCGGGGTTTCGGGCCAGGTGCTGAAGTGCAGCGGCAGCAGCTCGCGCCAGGGTTCGAGCGACTTGATGTAGTCGTCGGCCATGCCAGCGTGGTCGAGCGCGCGCGCCAGATAGAAGCGGAAGTAGTAAGAGGCGCTCATGAGGCCATCGGGCGAGGTGCCTGGCTCAATGGCCAGCATCTTGCGGAGCACGGCCTGCTGCTGGTTATTGGGCACGACGTCGTAAAGGACAGCCAGGATGTTGGCCTGCTGGCTGAAGATTTTCTGGTCGGGGTTATCGGCGAGCAGGCCGCGCGAAGCGTTCCAGCATTTGCTGTAAAGGCCCTCGCGGACATGCGCGGCACGGGAATGGTCGCGGTCGGCAAGGACGGGGTCGCCAAGAGCGCGCTCGAGGTCAGAGGCGTCGTCGAGGGCGCCGAGATACTCGAGGGTTGTTATGCAAGACTCGCCACTCTGGCTATAGGTGGGGATCTCCTGCTTTTCCTGGACCCAATCGATGAAGCTCCACCAGGGAACTTCGCGCAGCAGGCCATCGGGCTGCTCATAGCCGCCGAACCACGCGAGTACGGAGCGAATGCCCTGCAGAGATTCGTGCACGGGTGTGGGATCGGGCCGGTACATCCACCAGTCGTGGAGCATGCCGACCCACAACAGGGAGAAGGTGGGGATGTTCTGCGGCAGCGAACTGGGATAGCGGCTGCGGGTGATGCCTTCAGGGATTCGTGAGTCGTTGAAGGCATCGAGCGCCTGCCGGGCGAGACGGTCATCGCCGGTGACGGAGTAAGAGATGAGCGCCTGGATGCGGGTGTCGCCGATGTACTGAAGCTGTTCGTAGTAGGGCGTGTCCATGTAGGTTTCATGCGCGTCGAGCCGGGCCGTGCGCCAGCTGATGTCCCAGATCTTGTCGAGATCGGGGTCGGCGGATTTGAAGTTTGCGCGCTCGGCGAAGGGATACGCAGTGAAGGCGGCGGTGAAGGAATCGAGGGTCAGCGGCGCGGAGCCGGCAGTGATGTCGAGGTCGAGATAGCGCCAGGTGCGCCACCAGAGCGGCGTAAAGGTACGGTCTGGGCCGCCATCGGGCAGGAACTCGTCGCGCAGGCCGAGGGCGACACGGGGGTGTTTGACTCCGCTGGCGTCGGTATAGTCGAGCGCGTCGCGATCGCCTTTCCGATGCTTGTTGTCATAGAGGGCCTCGGAGTAAGTGAGCCAGATCTTTGCGCCTTTGCCGCCGGAGACGGTGAGCGAGGGATAGGCGGTGGTGAGGGTTTTGCGATCGAGAAGGATGTGAACGTGCGAGCCGGCGGGGATGACGGCGGAATGTTCGGGAAACACACGAAGGGTGGAGAGGTCTGCGCGGACAACGGCGCCTGGGCTGGTGGGTTCATAGGCCATATGGGGCAGACCGTCGGGCACCAGCCACCAGGGGTTATCGCCCGTCGTGTCGGCCGAGTGAGCGCCGTTTACGGGGAAGATGCTGTCACGCATGGGAGTGCCGGGAGTGACCCAGGCGGAGCCGGAGGCGGAGGGGCTGTCCCAGTTCCAGTCGTAATGCGCGGCATCGATGACTTCGCCCGGGCCGGAGGCGAAATAGTCCTGCAATTTGACCGAGGAGCGGTCGAGCGGGTGTTGGCCGGGGTCGTCTTCGACGAGCCAGCCTTTGGGGGTACTGATGCCGCTGTCACCCTCCGCTTCACTTTCCAGCAGGAAGGCGGTGCGGTCGCTCATCTGCGCGATCGGTGCAAACACGCCAAAGTTCCAGACAGTGGCGGTGATCAGATTTGAGCCGGCCTTGAGGTAAGGAGCCAGGTCGAAGCGCTCGTAGCGCCAGTGGTTCAAGTCGCCACGGGCGGGGCCGTCGCCGACGCGCTTACCGTTGACATAGAGGATGAACCGGTTGTCTGCGCTGACGCGGACGATGTAGCTGGACGGGACGGAGGGCAAGCGGAGAGTACGGCGAAAATGCAGGATGATGGGCTCGCGGAGGGGGGCCGTGGGGTGCGTGATCCAGGCGGCGTGCCAGACGTGGTGGGGCGGATCCGGCGAAGTTGTGTCCTCGCAGAGGGAAGCGGCGGCAGCGAAACTGAGGGCGATGAGCGCAAAAAGGAGGCAGCGGAGGGTCTTCATGGGTTTACCAGTGCACAAGACTAACGGATCAGGAAACCAATGGGGAAATAATTTCTGAAAGTGGTGACTGCGGTGGGGAGCAGCCCATAGCTCTTGACCGCCGGGATCAGAGACTGAGTTGGACCAGACCGGCGCCATGAAGCGCCGCCCGCACGCAATTGTTTAAAGCAGTGGAAAATCAGCGGCGTATGCATCTGATTTTGCAGCCTTGTAACCTCCTATTCATCTTAGCCCGGTAGCCTGTTCACGGTGAGCGTCCACGTGCCAGAGATCCGCATCTCTCAATCCCAGTTCCAGCCAGAGTCTACGACGCCCGAGGGGGGGGACCGGGGCAGGCCGGTAGCTCACGAGCCGTCAGAGGTCCGGAAGTACCTGCTTTCGCGAGGGAATTCGGCCCTGGCGGATCGCGTATTTCACGTGCTGATGGTGGTTTGCGGACTGAGCATCTTCGGCATCGTTCTACTGATCGTCTACGCATTGATGCTGGGTTCTGCGCTGTCCTGGCACAAGTTCGGCTTCGGCTTTTTCTACAAGGTCTTTTCCGATCCTGTAACCAATCTGCCTTTGTTCTGGGATCCCGTGAACGCGAGATTCAGCGCCCTGCCGTTTGTGTACGGCACGCTGGTTTCCTCATTTCTGGCGCTGTTAATCGCGGTTCCTCTGGCGCTCGGCCTGGCCACTTTTCTCACGGAGATGTGTCCTGGTGCTCTGCGTGGCCCACTGGCCTTTCTCACTGAACTCCTGGCAGCAATTCCCAGCGTGATTTACGGCTTCTGGGCGGTCACGGTGCTGGTGCCACTTCTAAGAGTTCATGTAAATCCTCCGCTGACCCGTTGGCTGGGCTGGACCGGTCTGTTTAACAATGACAACCCGACGGGACTGGGTTACCTGGCCGGCGGGGTGATTCTGTCGATCATGATCCTGCCCATCATTTCCTCGTTGAGCCGTGAGGTGATGAGTACGGTGCCGCACTCGCAGCGCGAGGCGGTACTGGCGCTCGGGGCGACGCGCTGGGAGATGATCCGGATGGCGGTGCTGCGCAATGCACGGATCGGCATTGTGGGCGCAATCATCCTGGGCCTCGGCCGCGCGCTTGGCGAGACGATGGCAGTGGCCATGGTTATCGGCAACACGCCGGAGATTCATCGCTCGCTTCTATCCAATGGAAGTACGATGGCCGCAGTGATTGCCAATGAATACGCCGAAGCCGTCAGCGACATGCACTACAGCGCGCTGACCGAAATTGGACTGGCGCTCTTTATTGTGACAATTCTGGTGAATGCCCTGGCGCAGCTTTTGATGTGGGTCGTGACGCGCGGGACGCCGTCGCAGACGCGTTGAGGATACGACGTTGAGTGTAGAGACGTTCAAATTCAAATCCCGGATGCGGGCAGTGACCGATAACGCGGTCACGCTTCTTGCAATCCTGGCCACGGTGATTGTGGTAGCGCCGCTGATCGCCATCTTTGCTTATCTGCTATACAAGGGGGCCAGTTCGTTGAATCTGGCGTTCTTTACTCAGATTCCGAAGCCGGTAGGCGAATCGGGCGGCGGCATGGCGAATGCGATTGTAGGGTCTGGCGTTCTGCTGGCGATTGCCAGCGCCATCGGCGTTCCCATTGGAATCGGCGGCGGCATCTTTCTGGCGGAGTTTGGGCGCGGTACCAAACTCGCGAACGCTGTGCGTTTTACGGCCGATGTGCTGAACGGGGTACCGTCGATTGTCATGGGCATGGCAATCTACGTGCTGATCGTGAAGCCGCAGAATTCCATCATCCCCTTCTCAGGACACTTTTCGGCATTCTCTGGCGGCGTTGCACTGGGCATCATGATGATTCCCACGGTTTGCCGGACAACGGAAGAGATGCTTTTGATGGTGCCGCACGCAGTGCGCGAAGCGGCGCTGGGTCTTGGCGTGCCCAATTGGCGTTCGGTGCTGTCAATCACCGTAAAGACGGCCTCGCCGGGCATCATTACCGGATGCATGCTGGCGTTTGCTCGCGTGGCGGGCGAGACGGCGCCGTTGATTTTTACAGCACTCGGCAATGCCTTCTGGAGTGCCAGCCTGAACACTCCGATTGCTGCGCTGCCGCTGCAGATCTATGTTTATGCGCTTTCGCCTTATGACGATTGGCACAGGCTGGCATGGGCGGGCTCGCTGGTGCTGATTGTGTTGATTGTGCTGGCGGTTTCGCTGGTGCGGTACGTAACCAGCCGCGGAGTATTGAAGGGAGCAAGCTAAGTGGGCGTCGGGATTGAAGTCACCAACCTGAATGCGTGGTATGGGACAAACCACACGCTGCAGGACATCAACCTCAATATTCCCGCGAACCATGCGACCGCGCTGATTGGGCCGTCCGGTTGCGGCAAGAGCACTTTTGTGCGCTGTCTTAACCGCATGCACGAAACCAATCCGATTGCGCGCGTCACCGGGTCGGTGCGCATCGGCGATCTCGATATCTATGAAGGCGCCAAGCCGGTGCAGATCCGCCGCCGGGTAGGAATGGTGTTCCAGCGGCCGAACCCGTTTCCGACGATGTCGATCTATGACAATGTGGCGTCCGGTTTGAAACTGAATGGCTACAGCAATAAGCGCGTGCTCGATGAAATTGTCGAAAAGTCGCTGAAGAATTCGGCGCTGTGGGAGGAAGTGAAAGACGACCTCAAGAAGAAATCCGGTGCGAGCCTCTCTGGCGGCCAGCAGCAGCGTTTGTGTATTGCGCGCGCGCTTGCTGTGGACCCGGAAGTGCTGCTCATGGACGAGCCGGCATCGGCGCTCGATCCGGTATCGACATCGAAGATTGAGGACCTGATCTTCCAGCTGAAGTCGCAGTACACGATCGTGATTGTGACCCACAACATGCAGCAGGCTGCCCGCGTGGCAGAGAAGACCGGGTTCTTCCTGAATGGGCGGCTTGTCGAATTCGATTCAACGCACAAAATATTTACGAATCCGAGCGACAAACGGACGGAAGATTACATCACGGGAAGATTCGGATGACGCGCATACGGTTTCAGAAGAGCCTCGACGAACTAAAAGAAAACCTGCTGGTGATGGCGGGGTTGGCCGAGCAGGCCATCCAGCGCGCCATTGAAGCCTATCGCGTGCGCGATCTGTCGATCTGCGACCTGGTGAGCCGCAGCGAGAATGCGATCAACCGGCTCGAACGCGATATCGATCAGGCCGCGCTCGACTTGCTGGCGATGGAGCAGCCCATGGCCATCGATCTGCGCTTTATCCTGAGCGTGATCAAGATCAATGCAGACCTTGAACGTGTGGGCGACGCGGCCAAGAGTATCAGCGACCGCGTGCGTAACATGGAGCAGATGGCTACGGCCGATCTGCCCGTGGATATTCCGCGCATGGCGACGCTCTCAGCCGAGATGGTGCGCAAGAGCCTGCAGGCGTTTATCGAGGCCGACGCGGAGATTGCACGGTCAGTGCTGACAATGGACGACGCCGTGGACGCGATGAACCGCGCAGCTTATAAGGCTCTTACTCTTGTGATGGAAGAACAGAGCCACATTGCGCCGCAGGCGCTGAATGCGCTGATGATCTGCCGGGCGCTGGAGCGCGTGGCCGACCATGCGACGAACATCGCCGAAGATGTGATCTTCTGGGTGCAGGCGGAGGATGTCCGGCATTCGAAGAGCGTGGCCAAGCAGGCGGAGGCCAAGGCTGCAAGTCAGAATTCGCAGGCCTAGTTCGCGACTTGCCACCA
>Ga0335073_10005542_pt1 | contig 17706 bp, 17 predicted proteins | sample Lox_Sample_22_FD_207093 | JGI IMG/M metagenome (GOLD analysis project Ga0335073, IMG submission 207093) | Soil microbial communities from Loxahatchee National Wildlife Refuge, Florida, United States - Lox_Sample_2.2 | ecosystem: Environmental > Terrestrial > Soil > Wetlands | place: USA...
TCGGGCAGCGGCGTGCCGTGCACCCGCAGCCTGGCCACCCCGCCGTCCGGGTAGATCGACAGGCGGACGTGCGTCCACCGCAGCCGCGAGCTGACCGGGTAGCGGTTCGCCGTGTCGCCCAGCGCGTCGGCCCGCTCGACCAGCGTGTGCCACGTGGTCAGCTCGCCCGGCGCCGGGTGCCCCTCGGCGGCGGCCGCCTCCACCGACACCTGCGGCGGGTAGTTGCCGCGGAAGAACGAGGTGTCCACGACCACCTCGTGCACGATGCCCGGGATCCCGAGCCTGACGATCGCGTGATCATGCGCGGGCGCCCGGTGCCGCCGGGTCTCCCAGCCGTCGTAGATCTTCCCGCGGTTCCCGAACTGGCCGGCGGCAAAGGCCGGCGCCTCCGCTTTGATGAGGTTTTCCTTCTCCGCGAACAGTTCATCTGTCGCGAAGATCACACTCCCGCCAAGTGCCCTCAACGCTAGATCTGGGGCCCGGCTGGCTCCGGAATCGGTCATCTGGTGCGCTCCTGTCTGGCCAGCAGCCGGCCCGAGGCCTGACCGGCGTCTACGGGTGTGCCACGCAGCCACGTCCGGCGCACCACGCCATGCAGCCGCTGGCCCGCGTACGGCGTCAGCTTGTGCCGGTGCTGCAGCCGCAGCGGGTCCACGGTGAAGGTCTCGTCCGGCGCGAACGCGGTCAGGTCGGCGGCGAACCCCGGCGCGATCGCGCCCTTGCCGGCCACCCCGGCGATCTGCGCCGGCCGCGCGGCCATCCACCGGACGACGTCGTCCAGGGAGAAGCCGCGCTGGCGGGCCTGGGTCCACACGACGGGCAGCGACAGCTGCACCGATGAGATCCCGCCCCATGCGGCGCCGAAGTCCCCGTCCGCCTGGTGCTTCATCGCGGGCGGGCACGGCGAGTGGTCGGACACCACGCAGTCGATGCTCCCGTCCCGCAGCGCCTGCCAGAGGCGCTCACGGTTGGCCCCCTCCCGGATCGGCGGCGCGCACTTGAACTGGGTCGCGCCGTCCGGGATGTCCTCGGCCGCCAGCGCGAGGTAGTGCGGGCAGGTCTCCACGGAGATCGCGGCGCCGCGGCTCCTGGCGGCCTCGAGCAGCGGCAGCGCGTCCGCCGCGGACAGATGCAGGATGTGCGCCCGCGCCCCGGCGCGTTCGGCCGCCTCGATGACCTGCGCGATCGCGGCCACCTCGGCGGCTGGGGGACGCGAGGCCAGGTACGACGCATACGTGCGCCCGGCCGGGGGCGGTGCCGCCGCGATCTGCGTAGCGTCCTCCGCGTGCACGAGCACCACGCTGCCGAGAGCGGCCGCCCGCCCCATCACCTCGTGCAGGCCGGCCTGGTCGACGGGCGGGAACTCCGGCACCCCGGAGCCGGCGAGAAACACCTTGAAGCCGAACGCCCCGCCGTCGTGCAGCGCTGCCATGAAGCCTGAGCTGCCCGGCACCACGCCGCCCCAGAAGCCGACGTCGACGTGCACCCGGCCGGCGGCCTCCTCCCGCTTGATGCGCAGCGCCCCCGCGTTCGTGGTCGGCGGGATCGAGTTCAGCGGCATGTCAACGATCGTGGTGATCCCGCCGGCCACCGCGGCGCGGGTCGCGGTGGCGAACCCCTCCCAGTCGGTCCGGCCCGGCTCGTTCACGTGCACGTGGGTGTCGACCAGGCCGGGCAGCAGCACCTCGTCGTCGGCCAGGATTATTTCGCTCGCCTCGCCCGGCTCGAGCCCCCCGCCCGGCTCAACTCCCCCGCGCGCCTCCCTTGCCCCACCCGGCCACGCCCGAGCGCCGGGCGGCGACGTGATCGGGCGCACGTCGTCGATCTTTCCTCCGGAGATCCACACCTCGGCCGGGCGCGTGCCGTCCGGCAGCACCACGCGGCTGGCCTGGATCACCAGCGGCCGGCTACCGGATCGCATCGAGCCCAGCCCGGTCCAGGCCGGTCAGCGCCTCCAGTTCCGCCTCGGTGACAGCGCCGCAGTCGAGCCCCCTGGCCAGGAACCCGGCCAGCGCCCGCGCAGTCGCCGGTTCCTCGAGCACCGGCCCGCCGGCCCGCTCGAGGTAGCCCTGCAGCCGGCCGGCCGCGGTCGCCAGCCCGTCGGCGAAGAAGCCGAACGTGGCGGCGTACCTGCTCGCGAGCTGCGCCGGATGCAGGTCCCAGCCCTGGTAGTAGCCACGCTCGAGGGACCGCCTGACCAGCCGCGCGTGCAGCTGCCAGGCCGCGGCGACCTGCGCTGCGCTGCCCTCGGGCACGACGTTGCAGGACCCGTCGCTGAGCCTGACCCCTGTTCCGGCGGCCGCGACCTGCATCACGGCCCTGGCGTGGTCGGCGACCGGATGCTCCATGCTCTGCTGGTGCGCGGCGATCCCCAGCGCGGCGCTGTAGTCGTACGTGCCGTAGTGCAGCCCGGTGAGCCTGCCGCCGCCGGCGTGCACACAGCGGGCGACGGTCATGGTTCCGTCCGCGCCGGTGATTATCTGAGGGGTCTCGACCTGCACCTCGAACACCAGCCGCCCGGCGTCCAGGCCGTGGGCCTGCTCGAGGCGCTGGCACAGCCGCACCATCGCGGTCACCTGGTCGGCCGAGGTGACCTTCGGCAGCGTCACCACGAAGCCGTCCGGGAGCGGGCCGTGGGACAGCAGCTCCGCAAGGAACCCGTCCAGCGTGCGGATCGCGCGGCGGCGGGTGGCCGGCTCCAGGCTCTTGCAGCGCAGGCCGCATTGCGCGGGCGCCGCGCCGGCCGCGACCTCGGCGGCCAGGCACGCGGCCGCGCGGCGCACGTCGGCGTCCTCCGCGTCGTCGGCGCGAACGCCGTAGCCGTCCTCGAAATCCAGCCGCAGGTCCTCGACCGGCTCGGCGACGAGCTTGGCCAGCACCCGGGACCGCACGCCGGCCGCGAGCGCGGCCGGCAGGCACATGACCACGCCGAACTCGCCGGCGCCGGGGGCGAACGTCTCCAGCGCCGCCGCGGCCTGGCGCCCCCAGCCCGCGGCAAGGCCGGTGCCGAACCTGTCGGCGGGCACGTAGACCGTGTGCACCGGCTGGCGGCCGGGCCGCGGCCCGGGATAGCCAGCCTCCAGCGCCCGATCGGCGCTGGCCAGGATCTCGTCGGCCTCGGCAGCCAGCGCGTCCACGCGGCCGACGGTTTTGGCCGTCATCGCCTCCGCGCGCTCGACGGTCATGAGCCGTCCGTGATGTGCTCTGGCCTGATCGGGATCTGCCAGAGGTCCAGCCCGGTGGCCGCGCGAATCGCGGCGGCGACCGCCGGGCCGGAGGAGATCGTCGGCGGCTCGCCGACGCCGCGCAGGCCGTAGGGGGCGTTCGGGTCGGGGTACTCGAGCACGTCGACCCGCATCGGCGGCATGTCAAGAATCGTCGGGATCAGGTAGTCGGTGAACGAGGGGTTCGCAATCCTGCCCTCCCTGACCTGGATCTCTTCCATGATCGCCAGGCCGAGGCCCTGTGCCGTGCCGCCGTGGATCTGCCCCTCGACGGCCTGCGGGTTCAGCGCCTTCCCGACGTCCTGGGTGCAGGCCAGCTCGACGACCTTGACCAGGCCAAGGTCGGTGTCGACGTCCACCACGGCCCGGTGCGCTGAGTAGGCGTACTGGACGTGGGCGAAGCCCTGGCCGGTCTCCGGGTCGACCGGGAAGGTCGGCCGGTGCCGCCACTCGACGGTCTCCTCGATGACGTCGCCGCCCAAGAGCTCGGCGAGCGGGATCCGCTCGGTTCCCGAGACCACGCAGCGATCGGCGAGCCCGGTCGCGGTGTGGCCAAGGCGCCCCTCGGCCATGGCGAGGACCCGGTCCCGGATCCGCTCACAGGCGGCCTTGATCGCACCGCCGGTCACGTACGTCTGCCGGGACGCGGACGTCGACCCGGCGGACCCGACCTGGGTGTCGGTCGGGTTGATCAGCACCTCGTCCACGCCCAGCTCGGTGCGGCAGATCTGCTGCTCGATCGTGACCAGGCCCTGGCCGACCTCGGCGGCGGCGGTGTGCACGGTCGCCACCGGCTCCCCCGCGATGACCTCGAGCTTGACCCGCGCGGTGGAGTAGTCGTCGTAGCCCTCGGAGAAGCCCACGTTCTTGTAGGCCACCGCGTAGCCGACGCCCCGGACAACGCCCTCGCCGTGGGTGGTGTTGGCGACGCCGCCGGGCAGCTCACGCAGGTCGCCGCCGCCGTTGCGCTCCGGGAATGGCATCACCTGCAGGCGCTGCAGCAGCTCGGCCACCGGGGCCGGGCTGTCGACGATCTGGCCGGTCGGTGCCTCGTCTCCCATGCCGATCGCGTTGCGGCAGCGCAGCTCGACCGGGTCCAGGCCCACCGCCGCGGCCAGCTTGTCCATCTGGGCCTCGTAGCCGAACGCGGCCTGCACCGAGCCGAAGCCGCGCATCGCGCCGCACGGCGGGTTGTTCGTGTAGACGCCGTAGCAGTCGACGTGCACGTTCGGCACCACGTAGGGGCCGATGCCCATGGTTCCGGCGTTGCCGACCACGGCCGGGGTGCTCGAGGTGTACGCCCCGCCGTCCAGGTAGATCTCGGCCTTGACGTACACCAGCCGGCCGTCGCGGGTCGCGCCGTGCTCGTAGCGCATGCTCGCCGGGTGGCGGTGCACGTGCCCGTAGAACGACTCCTGCCGGTTGTAGACCATCTTCACCGGCTTGCCGGTGTGCAGGGCGAGCATGCACGCGTGCACGTGCATGGACAGGTCCTCGCGGCCGCCGAACGCGCCGCCGACGCCGGCCAGCACGAGCCTGACCTGCTCCGGCGGCAGGCCGAGCGCGGCGCAGATCTGCTTCTGGTCGACGTGCAGCCACTGGGTGGCCACGTACAGGTCCACCCCTCCCTCGCCGTCCGGCACCGCGAGCCCAGACTCGGGACCGAGGAACGCCTGGTCCTGCATGCCGATGCGGTAGCTGCCGGTCACGACCACGTCGGCCGCTGCCGCCGGGTCGCCCTTGCGGATCTTGAGGTGGCGGACCAGGTTATGGTCGCCCTGCGGGTGCAGCTGCGGGGCGGCCGGGTCGAGCGCCTGCCGCGCGTCGGTCACCGGCGGCAGGACCTCGTAGTCCACCGCGATCTTCTTCGCCGCCTGCCTGGCGATCTCGGGATGGTCAGCGGCCACGAGCGCGACCGGCTCACCCTGGTAGCGGACCACGCCCTCGGCCAGGACCGGCTGGTCGGTGTGCTCGAGCCCGCAGGCGTTCTGGCCGGGGACGTCATCGTGGGTGAGCACGGCGTAGACCCCGCCGGTGGCCAGCGCGTCGCCGATGCCGATTGAGCGGATCTTCGCGTACGGGTGCGGGCTGCGCAGCGTGACGCCCCAGATCATGTCGTCCATCCACAAGTCGCTGCCGTAGGCGAACTGGCCGGTCACCTTCGGCGTCGCGTCCGGGCGCCGGGCGCTGGCACCGATGCCGCTATCGGTGGCCGGGCGGGCGGGGCGCGGCGGGGCCTGGGGTATGGGTGTGCTCACGCTTTCCGACGATACGCGTATGCTGGCCCGGCCGACCGCACCCGCCGAGCCTGCGGCCGGCGCCGAAGCGGACGAAGCGTTCTATCGCGTCACGACATTTGACGGGGCGGCGGCGAACGGCAAGAATTACATCGTGATGCGATAGTTATTGGCCGGGGATTTGGGGAGGTGCCCGCCATGGTCCTGTCGGTCCGCGAACAGCGGCAGCTCGACACCATCCGCGAGGCTGTGAGCCGCTCTGATGTAGGGCTCGCCTCGAAGCTGGCCACCTTCGGCCGGCTGACCGCGGGCGAGCCGATGCCCGATCGTGAGCAGCTCGCCAGGCTGGCCGGCCAGGCCCGGGCGTGGCGCGCAACCTGCGCGGCGATGGCACGGTTCATCGCCTGGCTCGACCGCATGGACACCCCGCGGGTCAGCCCCGCTGAACCGGACAGGGAGCACGCGGTCTGAAACCCGCGGCCTCGCGGCGGACATCCGCGGCTAGCTGCCCGCCTCGACCTTGGCGATCCTCTCGACTGACCTGAGCGCCTGCTCGACGTGGTGCCGCATCAGGCTGTCGGCGAGGGTGGCCTGGCGGCTGCGGATCGCCTCGGCGATCTGCCGGTGCTCCGCCCCGGTACCGTGATCGAGGTCGCGATCGCGCAGCACGATGATCCGGTAGCGGTCGGTCCGGTCCCAGAGCTGGCCGAGTATGCCGGCGAGGACGCTGTTGTGCGACGCCGCGTAGATCGCCAGGTGGAACCGGCGGTGCGCGGTCAGCCGGGCCCGCGGGTCCGTGCCGCGCTGCTGTGCCGCAAGATCGGCGATAGCCTGGGCCTCCTGGTCCGTGGCTTCGGTGGCGGCGAGCTCCGCGGCGAGCGGATCCAGCCGCTCGCGGGTGACGAAGAGCTCGTGCAGTTCCTGCCACGACAGCGGGACAACCCTGACGATCTTGTGGGCGCTGAGCGTGACCAGGTCCTCTGCCTCCAGCCGGCGGAGGGCTTCGCGCAGCGGCGTGATCGACAGCCCCAGGTCGGCCGCGAGCCGTTCCTGGTTGATCGTCGCGCCGGGCGCGAGCGAGCCCGAGAGGATCCGCTTCCTGAGCTCCTGGTAGGCCGCCTCGGCTTTGGTCAGGACGCCGACCAAATGCTGGGTCTCGGAAGACTCGGTCACTCGCTCTCCCACCGCCGCTGAGCCGCCGCCCGGTCGATACTCGGCGATCCCGGGAGCCTACTCGACATGGCCTTCCAGCGCCGCCGCGACCGCGACCGTCTCAGCATCGTGAAACGGCCTCCCCACGACCTGCACGCCGACCGGCAGCCCCTCCCTGGACGACCCGCAGCGCACGACGGTGGCCGGCGCCCCGAGCAAGGTCACCGCGCGGCAGCAGCTCTCCATCTGCGGCGCAGTCAGCACGTGGCCGTCGACGCGGAATTCGGCCGTGCCTGGCGGGAAAGCCGGGACCGAGGCCACCGGCATGAGCAGAATCGGCCACTGCAGCATGAACGCGGCGACCTCGGCGCGGAGATCATCGGCGGCCGCCGTGAGCTCGCGCAGCGTCGCCGGCTCCGCCGGACGGCCTGGCTCGGCATAGATCAGCTCGCGCGCGTAGCCGGTCAGCTCGGCCTCCCGGCCGGCCACGAGCGCCCGGTGCTGCGGGAGCCCCTCGATGCCGCGCAGCGCCGCGTAGACCTGCTCGGCCCTGTCGAGTCCCGGCGGGCGGCGGGCGATGACCGTGGCCCCCAGGCCGGCCAGCACGTCCGCCGCTGACTCGACCGCCTGGACCAGGTCGGCGCGAACCGGGAAGCTCCCGTCGCCCGCGCACCAGGCCACCGCGAGCCCGGCCACGCTGACCCGGTCGGGGTGGCCGAGGGTCGCGGGCACGGCGTTGCTGTCGATGCCATCAGGGCCCGCCATCGCCTGCAGCAACGGCCAGAGATCGTGTACCCGCCGCGCGATCGGAGCGATCGACTGCAGCCTCGCCTGCAGCGACGTGCCCGGCCCGACGGGCTCGGCCCCGGGCCAGGGCGGGCGGGAGGGATTGGGCGGGAAGGGCAACTGGCCGGTGCCGGGGATCAGCCCGGGCGTGGGCCGCAGCGCGGCCAGGCCGGTGCAGTGAGCGGGAACCCGGACCGACCCGCCGTAGTCGGTGCCGATGCCGAACGCCGCCATGCCAGCGGCCACCGCGGACGCGTCTCCCCCGCTTGACCCGGCAGGGCTCAGGCCCGGGCCGAGCGGGCTCAGCGTCTCGCCGAACAGCCGGTTGCTGGTGTGCACGGCCAGCCCGAACTCCGGGCAGTTGGCCTTGCCCAGCAGCACCGCATCCGCGGCGCGCAGCCGCTCGACCGCCGTGGCTCCCCAGGCTGGCACGTGGTCACGCAGGATCAGGCTCCCCGCGGTCGACCGCACGCCACGCGTGGCGATCAGGTCCTTGACCGTGAACGGCACGCCCGCCAGCGGCCCGGGAACGGCGCCGGCCGCGATCGAGGCGTCGATGCCCGCCGCCTGTTCGCGCGCCTCCTCCTCGGTGAGCGTCACGATGGCGTTCAGCGCCGGATTCCGGGACCGGACCTGTTCCAGGTGGGCCTCGAGCACCTCCGCCGCCGTGATCGTGCCCCTTCTCACCTGATCGGCGATGGCCAGGGCAGACCAGGCGGTCACCGGCAGCCTGGCGCTTGCCTCCCCGGTTGCCATCACCGGCCGTCTGCCGGGCTGTCTTCCCACGCGATCGCCCGGATCGGCGACCCGCTCGAGTTCGGCACCGGCAGCGGCAGCCCGCAGAACCGTACCCGCCGGCCGGCCAGGCCGGCCAGATTCGTCAGTCCCTCGATGATGTAGATCCCCGCCGACAGGCATATGCGGTGGGCCGGCCAGGGATCGGTGACCTCGGGCCGGTAACAGTGACGGACACAGACGCCGTCGTAGACGTGCTCGAAGCCGAACGGCTCCACGCCCACGGCGCGCACACCGGCATCCACCAGCCACTGCGCGCCCTCCGGTGTGACATACGTCTGGCTGACCAGATACTCGTCGGGAGTGCCCGGCTCCTCCCCGGAGTAGACCAGCACGATGTCGCCGCGCCGGATGCCCGGGCGCGCCTCGGCGAAGTCCGCGGCGGTCAGGCCGCGCCCCCTGGCGCGGGAGCAGTCGATCACCACGGCCTCCCCGAACAACCTCGTGAGGTCAAGCTGGTCGACGCTGGCGGCGCCGCGGACCACGTGGCTGGGCGCGTCGACGTGGGTGCCGAAGTGATCGTTCAGCGTCCACTGGCACTGGGCGCCGTTGTCGCCTTGCTCCCAGCTCCGCAGCCAGGAGAATTCCGGCGCCTTGACGGGGGCGTCGCCGACCGCGAGCCTGCCAGCCAGCGCGATCAGGGTGTCGTGCGTCAGCGGCCGGGTCAGGTCGTGGATCGCAGGTGACCATGTCATGTGCACTTGTTCCTTCTGGCCTGCGGCGAGCTGCGGCGTGCCGCAGCGTCCTCGATGTACCGCAGCGCTAGCTGGAGATCCTGCCAGGCGCCACCGAACTGGAGACGGAAGTAGCCGGCGCAGCCGAACGCCGGCCCGGGGCAGACCGGCACGCCAAACCGCACGATCAGATCCCTGGCCAGGCCCTCGGCGTCGCCGGCGAAGCGGGGGAAGAGGTTCAGCCCCCCTCGGGGCGGAATGCAGCTCAGCCCGGCGATCGCGGCGAGCTCGCGAGCCGCGCGCGAGCCGCGCTCCGCGGCGGCTGCCGCCATCGCGTCGAGCCAGTCGCCGGGCCCCGTCAGCGCGGCAAGCGCCGCTGCCTGGGCCGGCCGGCTGACCGCCAGCATCGACCACTCGAGCAGCGCCGACACCCGGCCGACGAGCTCCGGCGGCAGAACCGCGTAGCCAACGCGCATCCCGGGCATCGCGTAGTCCTTGGAAAACGAGCCCACGAGCACGCTGCGCAGCTGCGGGTCTGCGGCTGCGGGCGACAGATGGCGGCGCCCGCCATAGACGAATCTCGACAGCGACTCGTCGCTGACGAGCATCAGGCCGGTCCTTGCCGCGAGATCCGCCGCGGCGCGGACGTCGGTGTCGTCGTAGACGTAGCCGGTCGGGTTCACCGGCGTGTTGACGTACAGGATTCTGGTCCGCGAGGTGACGGCCGCTTCGGCGGCCGCCCAGGAGGGCCGGAAGCGGGCGGAAACCGGGCTGGGAAACCAGGCGACGCGCGCACCCACCTGACGGGCCAGGCCCCCGATGAAGAACCCGGGCGCCGGCATGAGTACCTCGTCACCCGGTTGCAGAGCCGAGCGGAACACCAGGTCAAGGGCGTGCATCGCGCCACACGTCACGACGACCTGCTCGGGCAGGACGCGGACGCCGCGCGCCTCGAGCGAAGCCGCGATCGCCTCCCGGAGCGAGGGTTCGCCGCCCGACGGCGCGTATCCCGGGACGGCGGCCGCCGCGTCTACCGCTTCCCGGACGTGGTCGGGCAGCTGCACCAAGGGCGAGCCGCTCAGGTGCAGCCGGCTGCCCGGGTGATGCCTCTCGATGAGCGTCTCGACGACGCGCGTCATCGGCTGCCCCGTCTCACCCTGTAGCCACGCCGCGGCCTCATCGCTCGCGGTCACGCCGCCCGCCCGGGGCCTAAGCATGCGACGGCTGCTGCACACCCGATTCGTCGGTATCCGCGAACGCGGCCCGCCCGATCGCGGCCTCGGCCTGCGCGAGGCGCCGCCGCAGCACGAACGTGAGCAGGATGCCGGCGACGAGATAGACGATCACCACCACCGGAAGGTAGTCGTAGGGCGGTGCCTGCGGGCCGCCGAGCGGGCTGATCGACCACAGCGGGTACACCACGACCGCGATGCCGATCAGCGGCAGCACCACATGCAGGAACGGGTTGAACAGACGGCGCAGGCTGGTGCGGAAGACCACGAACGTCGACACCATGATGAGGACGTACACGGGGACCATCGCGAAGACCAGCACGGTGCCCAGGTAGGCGTACGTGTTCTCGGGACCGACCCACAGGCCGAGCACGAGGAAGAGCACGAGCGCGAGCGCGGCCTCCGCGACGATCGCTACGACCGGTGTCTGGTACCGCGCGGACACCCGGCCAAGGACGGGCGGCAGCAGCCTGTCCCTGGACATCGCGTAGTAGATGCGCGACACCGCCAGCGCGGTCAGCAGCAGCGACGCGGTGAAGCTGGTCACTCCCGCGATGTCGATCGCGAGCCGGAAAGCGGGGCTCGCGAACCGCTCGGCGAGCGTGTCGAACGGCGCGGCGTTGCCGGCCAGGGCGCCCGAGTGATGGACGCCGAAGCCGATGGTCGCGGCGTACGAGCCGAACGTCAGGAACAGCCCTCCGATGATCACCGCGAGGAAGAGCGCGAGCGGGATGTGGCGGCGCGCCCGGGTGGCTTCCTCGCCCGTCGTCGTCACGGCCTCGAACCCGACAAACGACAGCACCCCGAACACCATCGCGCCGCCGAGCGCCCCGAACCCCGACGGCGGCTTGAACGGCACGATCGAGTTCCCCGCCGCGCCGCCCTTCGCGACCACGACGATGCACAGCGCCGTGACGATGGCTAGCTCCACGGCCAGGATGACAAGGCCGAACCGCACCGAGGGCCGCACGCCGACGATGTTGATCACGGTCACGAGCGCCAGCAGGATCAGCGCGATCACGACCCAGTTCAGGCTCACCCCGTAGCGGCCGAGGATCGTCGACACGTAGTCGCCCTCGGCGGCGCAGACGCCAGGAACGGTCAGGAACGATCCGGCGAGAACCAGCCAGCCCACGATGAACCCGGCCCGCTGTCCCAGCGCGCTCCGGATCCATGAGTAGTAGCCGCCCGCTGTCGCCTGATGCTTCGCAAGCTGAGCCATGCACGACGCCACGATCAGCATGGCGACGGTGGCCAGCAGGAACGCGAACGGAACGCTGGAGCCGGCGAACGACACGGCGATCGGCGTGTTGAAGTACAGCGCGGCGGTCGGTGCGTAGGTGGCCGTCGCCATCGCGACCACATCGGTTGCCGTCAGCGCGTTGCGGCGCAGGGTGCCGACGGGCGGAGGGCTAATGGTCATCGCAGAACCTCCCGGGCGCCATATGCTTATAGGCTGTGGGCTGCAGGTTAGAGTCGCGCCTTTCTCCTCGTCAAGGGCGTTCTGCCCTAATCTGCCGCCTCCCCGGGTCGGCGTGATCTGGGTTTACACCGGCGAAACGCAGCTGCCATATCGTGCACACATGCGGTTGACCGAGCGTGAGCAAGAGCGGCTGCTGATCACGCTGGCCGCAGACGTGGCCGAGCGCCGTAGGAACCGTGGCCTGAAACTGAACTACCCCGAGGCCGCGGCGATCTTGACGTCGTTCGTGCTCGAGGGTGCCCGCGACGGGCGATCGGTCGCCGAGCTGATGTCCGCCGGCCGTGAGGTACTGCACCGAGACGACGTCATGGCCGGGGTGCCGGAGATGCTGGACTCTGTCCAGGTCGAGGCCACGTTCTCGGATGGAACCAAGCTGGTCACACTGCACGGGCCGATCCGCTGAGGTCGAAATGATCCCTGGCGAGATTCTTCCGCGCGATGGCTCGATCGACCTGAATCCCGGCCGCCCGCGGGTGCTGCTCGGTGTCGAGAACACCGGCGATCGGCCGATCCAGGTCGGCTCCCACTACCACTTCGCCGCGGCGAATCCGGCGCTGTCCTTCGACCGCCAGGCCGCCCGCGGCTACCGGCTGGACATACCGGCCGGGACGTCGGTGCGGTTCGAGCCGGGCATGTCGCGGCAGGTGACGCTCGTTGCCCTGGCCGGGTCCCGGGTCGTGCCCGGGCTCCGGCCGGAGTGGTCGGGACCACTCGATGGCTGATGTATCCCACGGCAGGTACGCAGCCCTCTACGGCCCGACCGCCGGCGACCGGGTGCGCCTCGCCGACACCGACCTGCTGATCGAGGTCACCGAGGACCGGTGCGGGGGCCCCGGGCCGCTCGCCGGCGACGAGGCGATCTTCGGCGGCGGCAAGGTGATCCGCGAATCGATGGGCCAGTCCCAGGCCACCAGGGCGGAGGGAACACCGGACCTGGTGATCACCGGAGCCGTCGTGCTCGATCACTGGGGTGTGATCAAGGCGGACGTCGGCGTCCGCGACGGCCGGATCGTCGCCCTCGGCAAGGCCGGCAACCCCGACACCATGAACGGCGTGACCCCGGAACTCGTGATCGGCCCGTCGACCGAGGTGATCGGCGGGAACGGCATGATCCTTACCGCCGGCGGCATCGACAGCCACGTGCACCTGATCGCGCCCCAGCAGGTTCCCGTGGCGATCGCCAGCGGGATCACCACGCTGATCGGGGGTGGCACCGGCCCGGCTGAGGGGACCAAGGCCACCACGATCACGCCCGGGGCGTTCTGGCTGGAGGCGATGCTCGCGGCGGCCACCCACTGGCCGGTGAACGTCGCGCTGCTGGGCAAGGGCAACACGGTCAGCAGCGAGGGCCTGTGGGAGCAGTTGCGGGCAGGCGCATCCGGCTTCAAGCTGCACGAGGACTGGGGAACGACGCCGGCCGCGATCGACGCATGCCTCAGCGTGGCCCAGTCTGCCGGCGTCCAGGTAGCGATCCACACCGACACACTCAACGAGGCCGGGTACCTCGAGTCCACGCTGGCCGCGATCGGCGGCCGGCCGATCCACACCTACCACACCGAGGGTGCGGGGGGCGGGCATGCCCCGGACATCATCAGGGTCGCCGGGCACCCGAACGTGCTGCCGTCGTCGACGAACCCCACCCGTCCGTACACGCGCAACACCCTCGACGAGCACCTCGACATGCTGATGGTCTGCCACCACCTGAACCCCTCGATCCCCGAGGACCTGGCGTTCGCTGAGTCCCGGATCCGGCCGTCGACAATGGCAGCCGAGGACGTGCTGCACGACATGGGCGCGATCTCGATGATCGGCTCGGACTCCCAGGCGATGGGGCGGATCGGCGAGACAATAATCCGGACCTGGCAGACGGCACACGTGATGAAGCAACGCCGTGGTCCGTTGCCCGGCGATGACGCGGCCGACAACCTCCGCGCCCGGCGGTACGTGGCGAAGTACACCATCGCCCCGGCGATCACACACGGCCTGGACGACGAGATCGGCTCGGTTCAGCCGGGAAAGCTGGCCGACCTTGTCCTGTGGGAGCCCGCGTTCTTCGGGGTCAGCCCGCACCTGGTGATAAAAGCCGGCGTGATCGCGTGGGCCAACATGGGCGACGCGAACGCCTCGATCCCGACCCCGCAGCCGCAGCTGCCAAGGCCGATGTTCGGCGCTTTCGGCACCCTGGCCGCCCGGCTTGGCCGACATTTCGTATCGCCCGCCGCGCTCGAAGCAGGGCTGGCGGAACGATGGGCCAGCGAGCGCCCGCTGGTGGCGACCAAGGACGTCTCCCGGCTGTCGAAGACCAGCCTTCCCGGCAATGATGCCCTGCCCACGATCGACGTCGACAGCGAGACGTTTTCGGTTCGCGTCGACGGTGAGCTCATTGAGCCGCAGCCTGCCCAGGAGTTGCCCATGACCCAGCGCTACTTCCTTTTCTGAGCCGTCTCGAGCACATGAACGCGCTCCTCCTGCTACTGCTCGACTCGCGGGCCCCGGCCGGCAACCACAATCACTCCGGCGGGATGGAGGCGGCCGTCTCCATCGGCCTGGTCGCCGGACTGGCCGATACCGAGAAGTACTGCCAGGCCCGGCTCCGGACCTCGGGGAAGGTGGCCGCGGCGTTCGCCGCGGCGGCGTGCAGGCTGCAGCTCAGCCCCACAGCCGGCGCCACGGGCATGGCGCTCCTCGACGCCGAGCTCGACGCCCGCACCGCGTCGCAGGCGGCACGTGCCGCTTCGCGTCAGCTCGGCGCAGGACTGCAGCGGCTGCTGCGCTCGATGCTGCCGGGCGCTGACCTGATGACGCCCTGGGCCGGCTGCGGGCAGCCCGCCCCGCACCAGCCGCTCGTGCTCGGTAGCGCCGTAGGCCTGGCCGGCGGCACTCCCGAGCTGGCTGCGCGCGCTGCCGCGCTGGCTGCGTGCGCCGGCCCGGCCAGTGCCGCGGTGCGCCTGCTGGGCCTGGATCCGTACGCGGTGCAGGCGATGCTCGCCCGGCTCGCCCCACGCATCGACGAGTGCGCGGACCTGGCCGCGACGGCCGCGACGGGCCCACCGCAATCGCTTCCGTGCGATGCAGCTCCGGCGCTCGATCTGCTCCCCGACTTCCATCTCACCGCGGAGGTGCGTCTGTTTGCGTCCTGACTGGCAGCGGCCCGCGCCGCACGGCGAGCACGAGATCGGCGCGCACGCCCCCGCGGGGCCGCCTGGCGCCCGGGTGCCGCGCATAGGCATCGGCGGGCCGGTGGGCAGCGGCAAGACCGCGCTGGTCGCCGCGTTGTGCCGGGCGCTTTCCGGCGAGCTGAAGATCGGGGTCGTCACCAACGACATCTACACGACCGAGGATGCCGACTTTCTCCGGCGGGCCGGCGTGCTGCCCGACGGGCGGATCCGGGCAGTGCAGACCGGCGCGTGCCCGCACACGGCTATCCGTGACGACATCAGCGCGAACCTTGACGCCGTCGAGCAACTCGAGGCCGACCACGCCGACCTCGACCTGGTGCTGATCGAGAGCGGTGGCGACAACCTCACGGCGACGTTCTCCTACGGCCTGATACACCGGCAGGTGTTCGTGATCGATGTGGCGGGCGGTGACAAGGTGCCTCGCAAGGGCGGCCCCGGCGTCACCCGGTCCGATCTGCTGGTCATCAACAAGACTGACCTCGCCGGGCTCGTCGGTGCCGACCTCGCTGTGATGGCGCGCGACGCCGCGGCGGTGCGCGGCGAGAAGCCGACGCTGCTCATCTCGCTCGCGGCCGATCCGTCCGCCACACACGTTGCAGCCTGGGTGCGCAGGGTGCGGTCCGCGATCGCCGCGGCGTGATCGCCCGGACGAGCGCCGTCGTCGAGCCCGGCGGCGTTCTCGGCGAGCTGATCTGCCAGCCGCCGCTGACCATCCGGCGGGTACGGCCCGAGGTTGCGGGCCGCTGTGAGCTCCGCCTGGTCGGGAGCGCCGCCGGCCCGCTCCCGGGGGACGAGCTGTCGCTGTCGCTGCGGCTTCGGCCCGGCGCCCGGGCCGCCCTCCGCGCAACGGCGGCAAGCCTGGCGCAGGGCGACGGCATCGGCACCTGCGCCCTAACGAGCCAGGTCGCCCTCGCCGACGGCGCTTATCTCGCCGCCGACCCTGGCGCGCTGATCGTCTGCCGCGGCGCCCGGGTCGACGTGCGTCTCGAGCTAGCGCTGGGAACGGACGTCACGCTCGAGTGGCGTGAGCTGATTGTGCTCGGCCGCACCGGAGAACCGCCGGGCGCGGCGACGTTGCGCTGGGATGTGACCCGTCTCGGCCATCCGGTACTGCGCCAGTTCGTGGATCTCGCTGACCCGGAGTGGACCGCGTGGGCCGGGCTCACTGACCGCCGGCGCGTGCTCGCGTGCGCGCTGCTCGCCAATCCCAGCGCGGCACCGCGTGCGGTCGTCGCTTCGCCGACGGCGGTCGCCCAGCGTCTGGCGGGCGGCCTGGCGCTGGTCACGGTGCTCAGCGACGACGCCAGTGCGGCCATCCAGGAGCTGGACGAGCTCTGCGCTCAGGTGTGGCGCTGATCAGCCGGCCAGGGACATGCTGGCCCGGCGCGCGGCGTCGGCGATTTCCTGCTCGTCGGCGGTCACCAGGCGGTCGCGCTCGACCACGGTCTTGCCGCCCACGAGCAGCAGCTCGAGTGGCGGCGCGGCGCCGAGCACCAGCGCGGCGACGGGGTCGGCGATGCCCGCGTGCGGCAGCGTGTCCAGCCGCCACAACGCGACGTCCGCGAGCTTGCCCGGCTCCAGCGAGCCGATGTCGGCTTCGCGGCCGAGCACCCGCGCCCCGCCGAGCGTGCCCAGCTCAACGGCCTCCCGCACGGTCATCGCGCCGGCACCGCCGACGGCGCGCGCGAACAGGGGCGCCGCCTTCACCTCGCCCACGAGCGAGCCAGCCTCCTGGGAGGCGGCGCCGTCCACCCCGAGCCCGACGGGCACGCCCGCGTCGAGCAGCGATCGGGTGCGGCAGATGCCCGCGCCGAGCCTGGCGTTGGAGGACGGGCAGTGCGCGACACCGGTGCCGGTCGCGGCGAGCCTGGAGACCGCGTGGTCGTCCAGGTGCACCCCGTGCGCCAGCCAGACGTCGGGACCGAGCCAGCCGATCGAGTCCGCGTACTCGGTAGGCGTGCAGCCGAAGCGCTCACGGCAGTAGTCGTCCTCGTCGGCGGTCTCGGCGAGGTGGGTGTGCAGCCGGATACCGGCGCTGGGCGGGTAGCTCCTGGCCAGCGCTGCCGACTGGGTCAGCAGCTCGCGGCTGACGCTGAACGGGGAGCACGGCGCGACGCCGACCCGCACCATCGAGTCCGGCGACGGGTCGTGGAACCGCTCGATCGCCGCCTGCGTCGCGGCGAGGATCGCGTCGATATCCTCCACCACGTCGTCGGGCGGCAGCCCGCCGGAGCTCGCGCCAAGATCCATGGAGCCTCGGGTGGGATGGAAGCGCAGGCCCACGCCGGCGGCTGCCTCGATCGTGGCGGCGAGCACGTCGCCGCCGGACCTGGGAAACAGGTAGTGGTGGTCCGTCGTGGTCGTGCAGCCGGTCCTGGCGTGCCAGGCCAGCGCCGCCGTCGCCGCGGCGAGCACGATCCCCGCGTCCATCCGCGCCCAGACCGGGTACAGCGCGGTCAGCCAGCCGAAGAGGGGCTCGTCGACGGCACGGCCCCTGGTCGCCCACTGGTACAGGTGATCGTGCGTGTTGACCAGCCCGGGGGTGGCCAGACAGCCGGTGGCGTCTATCACCTGGGCGCTGGGGTGGCCGTCGGCGTCGCGTTCCGGCCCGGAACCCACGGCGGTGATCCGGTCTCCTTCGATGACCACATGCCCGGCGGAGTACTCGTCTCGCTCGGGGTTCATGGTCAGCACGTGACAGCCGGACAGGACGAGGGCGGTCACGAGGCGCGGTCCTGCCACCTGTCGGCGGCCAGCCGGACGGCCGCGAGGATCTTCTCGTACCCGGTGCAGCGGCACAGGTTGCCGGCCAGCGCCTCACGGATCTCGGCGTCCGTCGGCCGGGTGCGCCTGCGCAGCAGGTCGTGCGTTGCGATCAGCAGGCCCGGCGTGCAGAACCCGCACTGCACCGCCCCGGCCTCGATGAACGCCTGCTGCACCGGAT
>Ga0335073_10005543_pt1 | contig 17705 bp, 14 predicted proteins | sample Lox_Sample_22_FD_207093 | JGI IMG/M metagenome (GOLD analysis project Ga0335073, IMG submission 207093) | Soil microbial communities from Loxahatchee National Wildlife Refuge, Florida, United States - Lox_Sample_2.2 | ecosystem: Environmental > Terrestrial > Soil > Wetlands | place: USA...
GGGGGCGAATGGCTCAACGAACGCCAAGAGGATCGAGGGGTGAATTCAAATTCGACATTGTCTTGCGCCATCGCCGCCATTCTGAGCGGCTCCTCCGCCGGTTTGGTGCACGCGGCGGCGGCTGCCGGCGCTGACGCCGACGCTGATTCGAGCTCGCAGGCAATCCAGGAGATCGTCGTCACGGCGCAGCGGCGCACCGAGAACATGCAGGAGGTGCCGATCACGATCCAGGCGCTGACGGCTGAGACCTTGACCGAGCTGAACGCGTCCACCTTCGATGATTTCGTGAAATACCTGCCGAACGTCACGGCCTCCAACAACGGCCCCGGCCAAGAGAACATTTACATGCGCGGCCTGAGCGCCAACGGGGTGTCGGGCAACCAGGGGGCCGGCGCCGTCGGTCCGTTCCCGAACGTCGCCATCTATCTCGACGAGCAATCGGGGCAGGCGCCCGGCCGTAACCTCGATGTGTACGCCGCGGACCTGGAGCGAATCGAAGTGCTCGAAGGTCCCCAGGGCACTCTGTTCGGCGCCGGAGCCCAGGCAGGCGTGCTCCGATACATCACGAACAAGCCGAAACTCGATGTGACCGAGGGCAGCGTCGACGCCGGCTACGCGTACACGAGCCATGGCGATCCCAGCAGCAATGTCACCGCCGTAATCAATCTGCCGCTGCTCCCCGATACCTTGGCGGTCCGCGGGGTGATCTACAGCGACACGCGCGGCGGCTACATCAACAATGTGCCCGGCACGTTCGTCCGCAGCAGCACCGATCCCAGCATTCACTACGCCGGCTACACCAACAACATTCCGAGCTACACCTCCAAGCAGAGCAGCGTCAGCAACGCAGATCTCGTTGCCAATGCGATCAATCCGCTGACCTATCAGGGGCTGCGCGTATCGGCGCTCTACAAGTTCAACGACGATTGGAGCGCATTGCTCGCGCAGTCCTACCAGAACATGGACGCGCAGGGCGTTTTTTACGAGACGCCCTACTCCTCCGGCCCCGCGGTCGCGCCGCAGCCGGGCGGCCCGGTCTCGACGCCGCTGCCCGATCTGTCGGTACAGCTGTACAACCCCTCGTACGACAAGGACCGCTTCGAGAACACCGCGCTGACGATCGACGGCCATGTCGGCCCGCTGAAACTCATCTACGCGGGGAGCTATCTCGTTCGCAACATCGATCAGGTGCAGGACTACACGAACTATGCGCGCGGCGTCTACGCCGACTATTATCAATGCGTGCCGGCTGCCAACGGCAAGCCGGCGCAATGCTATTCCCCCAGCACCACCTGGAACGACATCGAGAAAGACACCCACGACAGCCAGGAGCTGCGCTTGAGCACGCCGGATGAGTGGCGGATCCGCGGCATCGGCGGGATCTTCTGGGAAGACCTCACGATCCACGAAGAGACGAATTTCGAGTACAAAACCGCGCCTGGTTTCGCGCCGCTCATTCCGCCGCCCGGAGCGACCTCGAACGACCCCAACGTGCGCAACGACAACACGGCGTTCTTCGAGGATGTCACCCGCGGCTACACGCAGAAAGCCGCATTCGGCTCCGCGGATTTTGACCTCATCCCGAGGCGGCTGACCCTCACGCTCGGAACCCGCTATTACAGGTTCGACAACACCGAGGTCGGAAGCGCGGTCAGCAGCTTCGGCTGCTACGTCGGCTATGTGACGACGACGCCGTGCACGACCTCGAGCGACTCGATCAATCTCAACGCCGAAGGTCTGCACAGCACCTACTCGGGATTCAAGAGCCGCGCCAACCTGAGCTTCAAGGCGACGGATGACGCCATGGTGTACTACACCTGGTCGCAGGGCTTTCGCCCGGGCGGATTCAACCGCAGCTCGAGCTTGCATTTGAACGGAACGTATCAGACGCCGCTTACATTTGCCCCCGATACGCTGACCAACAACGAGGTGGGGTGGAAGACCGAGTGGCTCGATCGCCGCATCCAGTTCAACGGCGCGCTCTACCAGGAGGACTGGAAGAACGTCCAGGTCTTCTTCTTCGATCCGCAAGGCGGTCTCGGCAATCTGGTCTTCACCACCAACGGGCCGAACTATCGGGTGAGAGGGGTGGAGACTCAATTCGTGGCCCGCGTGACGCGCGGACTGACGTTGTCCGGCGCCGCCTCCTGGAACAGCAGCAGCGAGACGAACTCTCCGTATCTGATCGGCGTGAACGGACAGCCGATCACGTCGATAAGAAATCCCTATGGCACTCCCGGCAGCCCGCTGTCGCAGTCTCCGCCCTTCCAGGCCAACCTTCGTGCGCGCTACGAGCTCACGCTGAACGACTATCGCGCGTTTTGCCAGCTCGGCGGCATACATCAGGCGCACTCGTATTCGTCGATCGGCTACATCGCGAATTACGACCTGCCGGCCTATACCACCTACGATGCATCGTTGGGGGTCGCGAAAGATGCCTGGACGGTACAGCTCTACGGTCAAAACATCACCGATGCCCGCTATGTGACCTACATCGGCGACGGCCAGTTCGTGCAGACGGATTTTGTCGGCCGGCCGCGCACGATGGGCCTCAAAGTCGGCTACAAGTTTTAAATCGGTCGTGGACCGCAGGCCTCATGGCACTCGCCGCCGGGCTCTGTGGCTCATCGGTGCCGTCGTGGCGCTCGCGGGCGTGGCCGTTTGGCGCATGCCCGAAGTCGCCGCGTGGCGCTGGCGCCTGAGATCGGGAAACCCGGCAATGGTTGCGGGTGCTCTCAGCCTCGCCAGGCCGCTGCGATGGTTCGATGACTACTATGCCGTGGCGGAGCTTGGCGACGGCGCCTGGGCGATTGGCGAGCCCCGCTACGGACAATGCAACTTCAGTTATCTGATCGTCGGCTCACAGCGCGCTCTGCTGTTCGATACGGGGCCGGGGATTCGCGACATCAGCAAAGTCGTCAAGACGCTGACGCCGCTCCCCATCCTCGCGCTGCCCTCCCATCTGCACTTCGACCATATTGGAAATCTCCGTCGCTTCGACGACGTCGCGCTGCCGGACCTGCCGGCCCTGCGGGCACAGATGCGCGATGGGCGATTCAGCCTCGGTTTTTATCAGTACCTGGGATTTGTCGAAGGGTTTGAGCGACCGACCTTTGCGGTGACCCGCTGGATTGCGCCGGGCTCGCAGATCGACCTCGGGGGGCATGCCCTGGAGCTGATCAGCGCACCGGGGCACACACCCGAATCGGTGGTACTCCTGGACCGCCGCGACAATCGACTCTTCGCGGGCGACTTCATCTACCCGAGTGAGATCTATGCCTTTCTCCCGGGCGCCAACCTCGCCGATTACGCGGCCAGTGCGCGGCGAGTTGCCGGGATTCTGAACGATGCGTCGACCGTGTACGGCGGGCACGGATGCGACCGGCTGCCCACCGTCGATCTGCCGGTACTGCACCGCACGGATGTGGTGGCCCTCGGGAAGGCGCTCGGCTTGGCCGCCGCGGGAGATTGGCGCGACGGCACCGGTTGGTATCCACGCGATATTCCGGTGAACCAGCGGATGACGCTGCTCGCAAAGTATCCTTGGATGCGGCCGTGAACACGAACCGGGCACCGGTCCGCAGCCGCTCGCACCGCCTCCGCATGAATGCACCGGCTCACCGACGCGGGCGAGTGCTGCGCTCAACCGGTTGCCGGGGAGGCGTGGTGTCGGCGGCGGCTTGCCTCACCTGGACTTGCGCACCTTGCGCTTGCCGGGAGTTCTGCCAATCGGCATCGGTTCGGCAAGCGCAAGAAATTGGCCGACCACCGCGGCAACTTCGATATGGCCCATCGTAACCCCCAATTCGGCCTCCCGGATGAGCAGCAGTCCCAGGCTGCTGGCGAACAGAGCGACAGCGGCCGGTGAGAACGCGCGTCCGGACGCGCCCCTTGCCATTGCTTCCTGCAGCGCGGCGATCTGGATACGTCGAGACTCCTCGATGAAAACCACGACCTCGGCACGAAGCTCCTCGATCCGGTTCGCGAGTGCCATGAACTCCAGAATCAACCTCGCATCCGCCGTGTGTATGCAAAAATGCCACAGCTCGTGCAGCGGACGCGGAGAGCTCAGCGCCTTGCTCAATCGCTCGAGATCGCGCTCCGCCAGGCGGCGGAAGGTGTGAACGATCAGATCGTCCATGGTCTTGAAGTAGTAGTAGATCAAGCGTTGCTTGATCCCCATGTGCTCGGCTATGCGACGCGAGGTCAAAGCGCCGTAGCCCTCTTCTTTGAGGATTTCTTCCGAACTGTCCAATATGGCGTTCCAGCTGGCGGAACCCGGAGTACCCATGCGTCGAGTTGGCTGCATACGTCGTCCGAAGGCATGAACGGGGTCAAATCAACTTGAACCTCGCCGGACCGACGGGTGCGCCGGCGATGGCCGATCGTCCGCGGTAAAGGGCTGATGCCCCGCTGAGCGGCTTGCCCTCCTTGAGACTGTCGCCGCCATCGGCGGGAACCACGTTGATGAAGAAGTCCCTCATATCGGATCCGCCGAAGCGTATTTGAGTCGTCGATCCGGGCGGGGTATCGACCGCGGGCAACGCGGTTCCAGCAGGTGTCGTTCGAACGATGACCCCGGGAGACCGGAATCCGGTGATCCAGATGTTGCCCTCGGCATCCATCGCCATCCCGTCGCAGTCCTCCTTATCCAGAAGCACCCGACGGTTGCTGAGCGACAGATCGTCCTCTACATCCCATGCCCACGCCGCCTTGAACGTGTCGCTGCAATAGAATCTTCGCCGTGTGGCATCGTAGATGATGCCGTTGGAGAAGTTGACGTCTTGCGCGAGTCGAATCACCTTGCGGTCGAGTGTCAGCCGATACAGCGCCGTCGGACGCGTTGGCTGGCCCTTCTCTACCATCTCGATGTCGTTGGTGCCGAAGAAGATGCCACCCGTTCCGTCCGGAACCAACTCGTTGATGCCATTGATGATCTTGCCGTCGATCTCGTGCAGCAGCCAACCCGACGCGCCCGTCTCCATGTTGTTCCACATGATGCCGCCGGGCCCGGATGACAGTACCGAGCCATCGGCATTCATGAGGCATCCACCAGTCCATTTGCGGCCCCGGTTGAAGGAACCGACCTTGCGGCCGTCCGCCGTGACCCCATGTACGCCGCCCGCAATCACATCGCTGTACCAAACGACGTTGCGCTCATGGTCCACCGCCAGACCCTCGAGGTAGACCCCCTCGGCAATCTTTTCGAACTGTCCGACATCGAGTCCGGCCATATCTCCCCCCAGGATGCGCCTGCACGACCCAGCGCCCATCGAGACCCCTCAAGCGTGCTCCCCCGCAGAGATCCTCAAGCGTGCTCACCCGCGTCGATCAGCAGAGTGCTCCCCGTCATGAAGATCGACATGTCGGAAGCGCAAAATAACACCACCCGGGCCACATCGTCGGGAACGCCGACACGACCCAAGCGGCTCGTGCTCAGACTCGGGATGGCCTTCAGCAAGTCGGGATCCTTGGCAATGGCAGCCGCGGTTCGTTCCGTCCGGGCATGACTTGGTGCGACCGCCAGCACGCGGATGCCGTTGGGCGCAAGCTCCAGCCCCATCTGACGCGTGATGCCACGAACTCCATGCTTGGAGGCCGAATAGGCGGCAAGCCCCGGCGCCACCCCGCTGAATCCCGCCAGCGACGCCACATTGACGATGACACCGCCGCGACCAGCCGCCATCATGCGGCGCGCCGCTTCGCGCGCGCCGACGAACAAGCCGCGGAGATTCACGGCCATCACCTGATCCCAGATCGCATCGGTCGTCTGAAGGATGGGAACGCTGGGGTAGATGCCGGCGTTGTTCACCCAGATGTCTATCGCGCCAAACGCTCCGACCGCTCGATCCGCAGCCGCGATGATGGTCCCGCTGTCGGCAACATCCATGAAGGCGGCGGTGACTCGCGCCTCATAGGAATCGGCGAATTCCGCCGCGGTGCTTTGCGCCTTATCCAGGTCCACGTCCGCGATCAGCACGCTTGCGCCGGCTTCCGCGAGACGGCGAGCAATGGCCCTGCCGAGACCTTGCGCTCCCCCCGTCACCACCGCACCGCGTCCGGCGAGCGAGATGATTTCGCTCATTGGCTTTCCGGACACGTCCGCTATCGCCATTGGCACAACCTCATTCGACTCGCAACCATCCGCTCCGACAGCTTCGCGACCTCGCTCTTCCGGCACAGCACTCCCGGCGAGCGGTGCCATTGTACACAACCTTTCATCCCCGCTAACATGTTGACGAACACCGCGGCCGGATCCGGGTCCTCCATCTCGTTGAGATGGCTGCACTGCTTCGCGCACGGATCCGGTGAACCGCGCTCGTGTCCTCTGCCGTCCAGGGCGGGGTCAGGCTTTCCGATCGATGCGCACCAGCTCGCCGTGCTAGTATAACGACGAGCAGCGCTGGATGCAGCGGGCGGGAGGTGCACGATGAGCGATGCGGGCGAACGCCTGAAGAACAAGGTCGCGATCATTACCGGGGCTGGACAAGGCATCGGCGAGGCGATCGCCAAGGCTTATGCAAGCGCGGGCGCGAAGGTGATCATTACCGGCCGGACCCTGAGCAAGCTCGAGGCTGTGGCGGGGCAGATCAAGGCCGCGGGCGGCGAGGTCCGCTGCCTCGACGCGCTCGCCGGCAATCGTGCGCATGCCGAGAAGACCGTGGGAACCGCAATCTCCGACTGGGGCCGGATCGACGTGCTGGTGAACAATGCCCATACCTTCACTGATTACATGGCCATCGACAATCCGAAGCTCGAGGACAACATCCGCATCGACATGGATTCCGCCTTCATCGGCTCGCTGCAGCTGATGCAGTGCTGCTTTCCTCACATGCGCGATGCCGGCGGTGGCTCGATCATCAATTTCGGATCCAGCTACGGGCTGCGCTGCGAGCCGGGGTTCCTCGCGTATGCGGCCAGCAAGGAAGCCATACGGACGTTGACCAGGACGGCGGCCAGGGAATGGGGCAAGCACAAGATCCGCGTCAACACCATCCTACCCTCCGCGATGTCACCCAAGGCGCGCTGGTATCTCGAGGAGAGCAAGACCTACGACCTCGAGCTGTCGAAAGTGGCACTCGGTTACTTCGGCTCTCCCGATGACGTTGCGCCGCTCGCGCTGTTCCTCGCCGCCGATGAGTCGCACTACCTCACCGGCCAGACAATCGGTGCCGATGGCGGCAGCACGATGCTGTAGACCTCGTTTCGGGCGCAGGGTCAACCAGGTCGCTGCGGCATGGGCTGCGGACCGAGCCGGCGCGTTTCAACTGAAGACATCGTCCTCGCGGTGCCCGAGGACGAGATCGAACCCGGTGAGATGGCGGCACTGCACCCGGACAGCGCTCCTCCCGGACTGGCCCGCAAGGCCAAGGATATCGCCTTCCCGCATGGACCTTGGGGCGCCGGCCTCACGCACTCTCCCCAGGGCGCGCTCGAGATCTCTGGCGCCGAATTCGATGGCGGCCACGCCGGGTCCGAACGTGTGCAGCTGTTCGGCAAGGTAGCCTTCGCGGGAGAGCGGCTGACAGTATTCGAGTTCGATGCCACCCAGCCCGATTCTGAACGCCTTCGCCAGCGGGCCAATGCGCGCACCGTAAGCGTTGCTGCGGCTGGCGGGCGCAAAGATCTTGGCCAGATTCCGGTAGGTTTCCTCGAGGTCCGCGACCACCAATCTCAGCCGCAGCAGCCTCAGTGTCCCGTCCCCCGTGGCCGGCCGCGGCTGCATGAAGCAGGGATATTGCACCGTTTGCCGGCTGAATCGCAGGAAATTGGGCTCCATGATCTCCAAGTCGAGTCCGATCAGGTCGCGTGAGCCGATGAAATAGAATTTGCGCCCATCGGCACCGGGCCGGGTATTGTCCGGGCCGTAATCCGCCAGGCTGGGAGCGGCGCAGCTCGGCCCTTGCAGGTGAGTTTGCGCGCCCAAGCGGGTCAGCAGATCATGGGCATGCGCGGCGTCGTCGACGAAGAAGTTGAGATTCGTCACACAGTTGCCGATGCGGTCCAAATAGGCCTGATGAATCGACTTCTGGCCGTTGTACAGGATCGAGGGCGAGGGTTCGTTCAACTGGAACAGCGCCTCACCACAATCCAGGTGGTCGACCCGGTAGCCTCCATCCGGGAACAGCTCACCGATTTCCCGGGCCAGTTGCTGCTCGATCGCGCCGGCCCCGAGAGCACTTTGCATGAAAGCTCGCGTCGCCTGAAGGTCGCGCACGCTCAGCTCGATCTGGCAGCAGCCGTAGAGAATCGATACGCTCACCATCCACCTCCGGCATGGCAAGCTAACATAACGACGAACATGGCGGCAATCGAAGCGGACGCGCCCAGAGAGACGCGCACGGAGCCGCCCGCTCCGACGTCATACGTGACCCGCGGCGGCGTTGCGTCGCCAATGCAGGTAAAGCGGCACGCCGAGCGCCGCCAGTGCGAGACCCGTGAGCGACTCGAGCGGCCGGGCGATGAGGGTGGAAATCACGAACGAGAGCGCGACGATCAAATAGATCATCGGCAGCCATGGATAGCCGAAGCAGCGATAGGGCCGCGCTCGATCGGGCTGCGTTCGGCGCAAGACCAGCACCGCACCCACGGTCATCGCATAGGTGAGCGTCATCATGAAGATGAAACACGTGTACAGCTGATCGTAACGGCTCGACAGGATCAGCACGCAGACCCACACGCCTTGCGCGATGAGACTCGTGCTCGGAGTCTTCCAGCGAGGATGGAGCCGCGTCATCGCGCGAAAAAAAGCGCCATCCTTCGCCATGGAGTAGTAAATGCGCGCCCCGCCGAGCGTCACCACCGAGGCGGAGCCGAAGGAAATGATCGCGATGAACAGCGCCAGCCATCGGCCGATGTCCGCCGAGAACATCGCTCTCATGGCCGCGGCGGCAGGCGTGGTCGAGTGGGCGAGATCGGACGGGGCGAGCGCGTACAGAAAGATCGCGTTCGCGAGCAGGTAGGTGACGATCACGAGCAGCACGCCGCCGATCAGCGCGAGCGGCAAGTTGCGTCTTGGATTCTTGATCTCGCCCCCCACCCAGGAGAGAAACTCCCAGCCGTCATAGCAATAAAAGAGCGGAATCATCGCGACGCCAATGCCCGCGGCCGAGACCGGCACGGCGCCGACCGACGCCCAATTGAAGTGCGACCAGGAGCCGGCTCCGAACAGGAAGCCGATCGCGACGATGGCAAGGACGGCGACCACGTAAGCGAGGGCGGTGAGGTTCTGGACCCACGCGGCGAGCTTGACGCTCATCAAGTTGACGGTGGTCAGGGCGATCACGGCCGCGACCGCTACCACGCTGCCCTGCTCCAGCCGAAACGGCACTCCGCGGATCGAGCCGGCGAGCAGCACGTGATCCGCGGCCAGCGCAGGTACGGCCTGACCCAGAAACAGCGCGACGGCGATGCCCATCGAGGCGAGCGCGGCGCTGTTGCCGGCCGTGAACAGTACCCAGCCATACAGAAACGCGGTGAATCCCCCGTAGGCCTCGCGCATGAACACGTACTGCCCTCCGGCCTCGGGAAACATGCCGCCGAGCTCGGCGCAGGCGAGCGCCGCCAGCAAGGTGATGGCGCCGGCGGCGATCCACAGCAGCATGGCCACGCCGGGATTCGGGACTGCGCGCAGCACGTCGGCCGGAATGATGAAAATCGAAGGACCGATCGTGCCGCTCACCACCAGCATGATCGAGTCGAACAGGGTCAGGCGCCTGACCAGGTGAGGCTGTGGCGGGCCTCCCCCGTCCTGTGCGGCCTCGGTTCTCATTCGGCGGATCGGGCCGCAGGCGTCAGAACTGCTTCTTGATGTCGATGCCGATGGTTCGCGGCTCGGTGATCATCCAGCGCGGCCGGCCCGGCAGCTCGCTGATCTCGGATTGCTCATCGCCCAGGTTGCCGCGCGTATCGCATAGATTCTTGACGAACAGGGAGGCTTCCCAGGACTCGTGTCTGCCCCCGACGAATAGATTGATGAGCGAATAGGAGCCCCGCTCGCGCTGGGCGAGGGTGGGATTGACCACGCTCACCGGATTGTTGTCGCTGATGCTCGAGCCCGTGAAGCTGTACTGCGCGCGCACGAATTCCTTACCGAAGCTCACGGGCCAGGAATAGTCGCCGAGAGTCGAGGCGGTCCAGCGCGGCACGCCGTTGAGCGGCGATCCCACGGGGAGCGGGGAGCCCGGCGGGGCGCTGGTGAGCGCCGCATCCTCGAAGCCGAGGCCCGCATTGACGTACAGCCCGGAAAGGGGATTGCCGTCGATTTCCAGCTCGCCGCCCCGGCTTCGCGCCGTCCCCAGATTTTCGGTGACGTGGAAAGAGCACCCGAGGAGGATCGATTGCTGGATATTCTTCCAATCGATCCAATAGGCCGCGAGCCGCGTATTGATGCGATGGTCGAGCCAGGAGTTCTTGGTGCCGAGCTCGTAGCTCCAGAGCGAGTCGCTCTTGTACGGCGTCTCCTCATCGGCGTACGGCGGCCCGCAGAAGGAAGGCAGAACCGAATTCGCCCCACCCAGCCGATAGCCCTTGGCCGCATTGGCGTAGATCATGTCGGACTCGTCGAACTTGTATTTCGCGGTGAAGCGCGGCGTGGTGGCGCGCTGACTGGTGCTCGCCGGACTGTAGGAGCTGCAGCCCGCGAGGCCCGCGGGCGGGGCGTCGCAGCCGACTCCTCCATTGATCCAGCCGGTGGCGATGTAGATATTGCTGTACTCGAGATGCGACTGGCGTACCCCGGCCGAGAGCTCGACGGTATCGAGGATATTGTACGTCAGGCTCCCAAAGCCGGCCGCTTCCTCGTTCATGCGCGGAATGTTCTCCGTGAAGGCGGGATTGCCGTATTGGTCGAAAGGCAGCACTTCCTCGGAGATGATCGACTGGCGCACCTTGCTGTAGTACGCGCCGGCGACCAGCTGCACCGGTCCCGGAAAGCTCGACTCGAAGCGCAGCTCATCGGTGAACTGGTTGGTGTTCACCCAGTTCGGCGACGGCGAAGGACAGTACACGCCCGCGACGCAAGTTCCCCCGATGGGCGGCCCGCCATAGCCGCCGATCGAGATGAGCTCGCTGCCGTCCTCGGTATCGCGGGAGTAGCGATGGAAGTAGGTCCCCGACTCGATGAACGAGCCGAACGGCGCGGCGAATTTTGCCGTGAGGTTCGCAAACGTCCAGATGTCCGCATCGCTTTCGCGGATGTCGAGCGGTCGCACTTGAGTGAGATTCTGGGTGTAGTAATCGGCGAGCGGGAAGCCGTTGTTGCTCTGGTCCTGGTGCATCACCATCGGGGTGACGGTGAGGGCATCGAGAAACGCCGGGCGATAGGTGAGCAGGATGGTCTCGCCGGCCTCGACGTCGTTGCCGAGATGGGTGACCGTTTGCCGCGGCTGGCTCGCCGGCACCGTCAAGGTGGGCCATGGGCCGCCGGAGTAGCTCGGCGGGGCGGCGGTCGTCGCAATGCCGTACTGGCCGGTGAACACGCCGGGATTGTACGTGCTGTAGCCGCTCAGCAAGAGCGCGAGCTGGTTGTCGAGAATGGGCAGGTTGTAACTCGCCGATGCCATGTACCCCGGACCGCCCTCGTGAATGACGTATCCCTGCGCCTCGGCGGAGCCGAAGCCGCTGGTGAGGTCGGGCTGGCGCGTGATCAGGCGCACGGTGCCTCCCATGGCCGAGGAGCCGAACAAGGTTCCCTGGGGTCCGCGCAGAACCTCGACCCGCTCCAGGTCGATGGCCCGCGGATCGATGGAAATCGGCAGCGGGGTGTCATTGATGTAGTAGCTGGTCGTGTTGGTGCCCGCAATGCCGCGGATGGTGATTTCCCGACCGTTCGTGATGCCGAAGGTGTTGCCGGTGCCGAAGGACAGGTTCGGCACCATGTGCGCATAGTCATCGAAGTTCACCGCATCGAATGCCGCGAGCGTGTTGCCGGAGATGGCCGTGACGCTCAGCGGGACGGACTGAATGCTCTCGGCGCGCCGCTCGGCGGTGACCACGATGGCGGACAAGCTATTCGGCTCATCCGAAGGCACGTCCGAGTCGGCAGCGCGCGCAGGTGTGGACGCCAGAGTCGACGTTAACAATAGCGCGGCGACGCCGGCGCGTGCCGCCGAGGCAGTGTTCTGCATCCCCTGATCTCCCTGCGGCCCTGGGTGGCCTTACCCGAAGTATTGTCATAAATTGCATCTTTGATCAAATATTTGATGTTAGATCTCGCCTGCCTGAGGTAAAATGCGCCCGGGATCGATAAGTTGGCTGGCATGTGGAACACCTGGACCGCGAGTTGAGCAGCCTTTCGGCGGGCGGCCTTTCCAAGGCGCATAGGGCCGCGACGGTCGCCGAGACCGATAACAGCCGCGCATATACCGCCTTGAAGCAGGCAGTGCTCGCCGGCACGTTCAAGCCCGGCGAGATCGTGACCTTGCGCTCGCTCGCCTCGCGGCTCGTCATCGGTGATACCCCGGCGCGAGAGGCGATCAAGCGCCTGATCTCGGAGGGCGCGTTCGAGGCGTTGCCCAATCGCTCGGCGCGCGTGCCGCTTCTGGACCGGCGCGAGATCCAGCAAGTCCTCGATCTGCGCATTCTGCTCGAGAGCAATGCCGCCGCGCTCGCCGCGCAGAACATCACGCTGCATCAGATCGAGCGCTTGCGCGGGATGCACGAGTCGATGGGCGCAGCGGTGAGCGCGAACGACAGTCAGGCGTACGGCGAGCTCAACATGGCGTTTCATTTCGAGATGTATCGGATCGCGGACAACCGAATGCTCGCGCATTTGATCGAGGCGCTGTGGCTGCGCATGGCGCCGTTCGTCTCGCGCACGCGCTCGCTCATCACCACTGATCCGGTGCGGGCGTGGCGCGTCGCCTGCGGCCAGCACGAAGCGATGCTGGTGGCTTTGCAGAGTCGCGACGCCGAAGCGGCTCGAGCCGCCATGCGCGCGGATTTATCCGCGCTGAGTAAAATCGATGGCTACTGGGAAGGTGTCGAAGACTCCAGTCCGTGAGCCACGGCGAGCGAGAACCTCATGCGGCGAAGCGATAAGGTCATCATCACCTGCGCGATCACGGGCGGCATTCATACGCCCTCGATGTCGCCGTATCTGCCGATCACGCCGGCCCAGATCGCCGCCGAATCGGTGGCCGCCGCGCAGGCGGGCGCCGCGATGATTCATCTGCACGCTCGCGACCCGCAGACGGGCAAGCCCGATCAGACTCCGGAGCGCTTCCTGGAGTTTCTGCCGCAGATCAAGCGCGACACCGACGCCATCATCAACATAACCACCGGCGGGGGCCTCGGCATGTCGCTGGACCAGCGCCTCGCACCGGCCTTGAGAGTCGCGCCGGAAGTGGCATCGATGAACATGGGCTCGTTCAACTTCAACATCTCGGCCGCCGCGGAGAAGCGCACCGACTGGCGCTTCGACTGGGAGCGGCCGTATCTCGAGGCCAGCAGGGATCTCATCCTGTCGAATACCTTCACCCAGATCGAGCGCGGCATGCGCGAGCTGGGCGAGCTGGGGACGCGTTTTGAGTTCGAGTGCTACGACGTCGGGCACCTATACAATCTGGCACACTTTGCCGACCGCGGCCTGGTGAAGCCGCCGTTCTTCGTTCAATGCATTTTCGGCATCACCGGCGGAATCGGCGCGGATCCCGAGAACCTCTTGCACATGCGGGCCACGTGCGATCGGCTCTTTGGCGACGATTATCATCTCTCGGTGCTCGCCGCCGGCCGTCACCAGCTGCCTTTCGTCACCTTGAGCGCAATCCTCGGCGGCAACGTGCGCGTGGGGCTCGAGGACAGCCTGTACGCCGGCAAGGGCAAGCTCGCCACCTCGAACGCCGAGCAGGTCGCGAAGATCCGCCGCATCCTCGAGGAGTTGAGCCTCGAGATCGCAACCCCGGCACAGGCGCGTGCGATGCTGGGGACCAAGGGTCGTAACAACGTGAGATTCTGATCGCGAAGGCCGCCTCGGGCTTCAGATCGAGCGCGCGATCGCCGCCGTTCTCTCGAGCGCTGCCCACAAGGCCGCAATGGCAAAATCAATGGCCGCACGGTCGTGCGCCGTCGAAACCGCGAGAATTCCGCCCGGACCGAACAGTACGCCCTCGTTTGCGCAGGCGAGCTGAAAGAGCGATGCCAGCCCGAGCGCGGAAGGGTCATCCTCGTGACGCTTCGGATCGGCGGCAAAGGAGATCCCGACGACGGAGCCGACGCCGCTCACCAGAAGCTCGATGCCGAGCTCCCGCGCGCGCCGCCCGATGGCCTCGCGCACGCGCTCGCACGCGGCGTCCATCTCGGTGATCGCGGATCGCGTCAAACCGCGCAGGGTCGCCAGGCCCGCGGCGCAGCCCAGGAGGTTGCCGTTGAAGGAGCCGCCGTGAAACAGCGCTCCCGGGCGCGTGGGGTCGAAGATCTTCATGAGCCCGCGCGCGCCGCCGAACGCCCCGAGCGGCGTGCCGCCGCCGAGGAATTTTCCGAGGACGATGAGGTCGGGCTTGAGGTCGAATTTCTCGCACGAACCGCCCGCCGCGAGTCGCAGCATCAGGCAGTCGTCCAGAATCGAAAGCGCGCCATAGCGGCGGGCCAGCGCCTCGACGCCTTGCAGAAATCCCGGCTCCGGCGCCACCACCCGGCCCGTCACCAGCACGGGCTCGATGACCACGGCGGCGACGTCGCGCCCATGCTTGGACATCACCCGCTCGAAGCTTTGCGGGTCGTTGAAGGTGGCGATCAATGCGCGGCCGCTCAAGCTCCCTTGACCGTAAAGACCCGCCTCCAGATCCGGATAGGAGCCGTGATACGCGCCCACCGCCTTTACCAGGTAGGGGCGGCCGGTGAGGTGCCGTGCCGCCTTCACCGCGAGCATGCCCGCCTCGGAGCCCGAATTGGTGAAGCGCAGCTGCTCCATCGCCGGCAATCGATCGCTCAGCAGTTGCGCGAAGGTGATCTGCTCGCGCGATGCCCCCGACCAGGCCATGCCGCGCTCGAGGGTCGAGACGATCGCTTCGCGCACCGGCGCGTAGCCGTGGCCATGGATCAAGCTCAGGCCGTTGCAGAACAGATCCAGGTAGCGGCGCTCATCGACGTCCCACACCCAGGGACCCTCGCCGCGCTCGATGACCAGCGGATAGGGCGGGTGAAAGCTCGTGGTGCGTGTATTGCCTCCGGGCATCACGCGGGCGGCCTCGCCCATGAGCGCTGCCGAGCGGGGCGTTCGGCTTCGATAAAGTTCCTCGATGGTTGTGCGCATGGACGTACATTCGCCGCCACTTGCAATGGCAGGCTCAGATCGGGGACTTCGCGCTACCCCTGTGGCCGGACCACGGCTACCGCATCGACTTCGAGCTTCGCGCCGAGCAATAAATCGGCGACCCCGACCGTGGCGCTTGCCGGCCAGTCTTGCGCAAAGATCTCGCCGCGAACCTTCGCGTAGGTCGGATAATCGGCGAGATCTTTCACGTAGGCGGTGATGCGCACGACGTCCTTGAAATCGGCGCCCGCGCGCTGCAGGGCATATCGAATGTTCGCGAAGCACTGCCGGGCTTCGGCCTCGAACCCTCCCGTCACGATGGCTCCCGACGCATCGCGTCCAACCTCTCCGGATACGAACACCAGGGACTGGGCGCCCAGGGGTACCACCACCGCGGCGCTGAAGCCTCGATCTCGCTCGTTATGAATCCGACGAAGCGGTGCGTCCTTTCCCACAAGTCCCCCAGTCCAGCATCTGACGGCTTTATATCAAACTATCTATATACGATCAATAATTTGGTTTATGATCATAAAACCTCCCGGCTCACCGCTCGCTCTTCCCGAGCGCCGCGGCAAAGGCGGCGGCGATGATCTCGGCGTCATCGATTCGCAAGCAGGTCGGCACGAGCACGAGCGTACCGGCATCGGCGTTGGTGGCATCGACATGGATCGACGGGGTTGCGGCTCGAAGCCTCGCCGCCAGCGCGGCGGCGCCCGGCGCGATATCCACTGCGACGAGCGGCATGTCGGCGTGCGCCGCATCGGCGATCGTCCGCACCTTGAGCCCGGGGACTTCCCCGAGGGCATCGCAGAGCGCGCCCGCGACCGCCGCGAAGCGACGGTTGCGCTCGATATCGCCTTCCTGCGTGAAGCGCAGCAGCGCGCTGAGCAATCCGACGATCTGCTCTTTGCCCACCTTGCACGAGCGAGCAATGCCATGGCGCGGCACGCCGGGAAACTCGCGCTTGTCGATCAGCACCGCGGGCGGCTCCCAGTCCGCATACAGGTAATCGAGATCGAGCTGCTGCAACAAGGCGGATGCCACCAGATGCCGTCGCCCGCAGAGAATGCCCGAGGCCGACGGACCACCGACACCCTTGCCGCCGCTGAATACGACGAGGTCCGCGCCCGCCTCGATGAAGCGGCGCAAGTTGCTCGCGGGCGGCAGCTCCGCGGCCGCATCGACCAGCACCGGAACGCCCCCGGCATGCGCGACGCGCACCACCTCCTCGAGCGCAGGGCGCGAATCGGCGCGGGCGAGATACAAGATGCCCGCAGTGCGCTCGCCGATCGCGCTCGCGATCTCCCAGGCCTCGGTGTCGCGCACGCCGCAGGCGGTCAAGCGGTCGGGAAGTCCCACCTCCACCAGCCTTGCGCCGGCGGCGCGCACGCCGTGATCGTAGGAGTTGCGATGGCTGCGCGCGACGATGAATTCGTTGCGCATCCCCTCCGTATCGGGAAGCCGCGCCATCTTGATCGGGTCGAAACCGGCCAGGCAGGCGGCGGTACCGGCGAGCAGTCCGGCCATCGCGCCCGCGGTGACGACGCCTGCCTCGGCGCCCGTGCACTGCGCGATGATCTGCGAAGCACCCGCCTGAAGCTGCGCCATATCGACGCTCAGCTGTGCCGCCGCGCCCATCGCCGCAATCACCTGCGAATCGAGCGCACTTGCACCCAGGCGGGTCACGGTGCCCGTGGCGTTGATCACCCGGCTCAACTGCAATCGCCCGATTATGTCTGTCGCCATTGACCCCTCTGGTGTTGCGCTGCCAGACTCTATCGTACGCAACTTGCAGATCAAACCGCATGCCCACCGATGATCCAGAGCGCGCAGCCTTTCGCGCGCTGTCGGACGCCAGCGCGAACGATTGGAAGATCATCGAGCGCGCGGAGCGCGCGCACCGCCGCAATCACGGGCCGGGACGAGGACTCCTTGCCATGCTGAAGTGCACCGAGAGCGGCGCCCCCATCGGTGCGCCCGTCAACCTCTATGCGCATTGCCTGCAAACCGCGACGCGCGTGCTCGAGGCGGGCGAGGACGATGAGCTCGTGGTGGTCGCCCTATTCCATGATCTGCCCGAGGCATTCAGCGACAATCATCACGGGCTGCTCGCCGCGCAAATGCTCGCGCCATGGCTGTCCGAACGGCGCAGCTGGCTGCTCACGCATCACGTCGAGTTTCAGGCCTACCATTTCGCCAACCACCCCACCCGCGACCGCAACGAGCGCGATCGCTATGCCGGTCATCGGTATTTCGAGGAGACGGCAGATTTTTGCGCTCGCTACGATCAGAACTCGTTCGATGCGGATTATCCGAGCGCGCCGATCGAGCTCTTCGAGCCCATCGTGCGCCGCTTCTTCCAGGGCCCTGCGCCTGCCTCGGTGCGCCTTGCGGATTGAGGCTGCACTTGCACGCCCAGCCCGCACCGCAACGTCGGTTACCACGAGGAAAT
>Ga0335073_10005544_pt1 | contig 17704 bp, 13 predicted proteins | sample Lox_Sample_22_FD_207093 | JGI IMG/M metagenome (GOLD analysis project Ga0335073, IMG submission 207093) | Soil microbial communities from Loxahatchee National Wildlife Refuge, Florida, United States - Lox_Sample_2.2 | ecosystem: Environmental > Terrestrial > Soil > Wetlands | place: USA...
CCTGAACTGCGGCAACGAGGTGAAAAAAGACACGGTGGATGAAGTCGCCGATCGCATTCTCACGTTAGGTGAGGCTACGCGTGTGCAAGTGTTCTTCCCCTTGCAGCCGCCGCCGAAGCCTTCGCCGCCGGAAAAGTCGAAGGGACGCCGCACGACGAAGAAGAAAACGACGAAGCCGGCGGAAGACGCTTTCCTCAAGGAGCGCCTCTTCGAACTGCGCAAGCGCGGTTACAACCGCCTCTATCAGAACGGACAGGTTTTCGAATTCTCCACGCCGGAGTCGCTGCTCGACGTGAACTTCGCCGAACCGGTGCTGGTGCTGATTGATCGCATTTCGGTCGGCCCGGAGGCGCGCCTGCGCATCGTGGATGCTGTCGAGCAAGGCTATCGCGAAGCCGGTGAGGTGATCTTCGAAACTGCGCCGCGTGATGACGAGCCCGCAGAGCGGCTTCGCTTCTCACAACGCTTCGAATGCAAGCTCTGCAGCATCAAGTACGAGGAACCCGAGCCGCGACTGTTCTCGTTCAACAATCCTTTCGGCGCGTGCCCGCGCTGCCAGGGATTCGGCAACAGCATTGATTTCGACCTCAATCTCGTCATCCCGAACAAGACGCTGACGTTGGCCGAGGGCGCAATCGAACCCTGGACGAAGCCGAAGTATCGGCCATTCGCTACTGAAATGCGGCGCTACGCGCGCTCTGCCGGCGTTCCGCTCGACGTGCCGTGGCAGGACCTCAGCACGGAACAGCAAGGCTTCATCATTCAGGGCGACGGAAAATTCTGGGGCGTGCGCGGTTTTTTCAACTACCTCGAGCGCAAGAAGTACAAGCTGCACGTACGCGTTTTTCTCAGCCGGTATCGCGGTTATTCGCAGTGTTCCGACTGCAATGGACTGCGCCTGAGGCGCGAGGCGCGACAGGTCAAGATCGCCGGCAAGGACATTTGCCAGGTCACGGGCATGACCGTGGAAGAAGCTGCGCGTTTCTTCGCGCAAATTGAGTTGTCGCGCCAGGAGGCCGATATCGCGGGCAAGCTGCTGGAGGAGATCAACGATCGCCTCCGGTATCTGAACGATGTCGGGCTGGAATACCTGACGCTCGACCGGCTGTCTTCGACGCTCTCGGGCGGCGAGGCGCAGCGTATCCAGCTGGCAACGTCGCTGGGCTCGCGGCTGGTGGGCACACTGTATGTGCTCGATGAGCCGTCCATCGGACTGCACAGCCGCGACACGGAACGGCTCATCAAGATCCTGCATGACCTGCGCGATCTCGGAAACACGATCCTGGTGGTCGAGCATGATGCCGAGATCATGCGCGCCTCCGACTACCTCCTCGATCTCGGCCCCGGCGCCGGCGAAAACGGCGGGCGTTTGATCGCGAGTGGCAGCTACAACGAGATTCGGCACAATGCGGCTTCGCTTACCGGTCGCTATCTGGATGGCGAACTGCGCATCCAGCTACCGCCGGCGCGACGCACGGGCACGGGGCGGAAGATCAAGCTAGTCGGCGCGCGGGCGCACAATCTGAAAAAGGTCAACGTGGCCATCCCGCTGGGCATGCTGGTGTGCATCAGCGGCGTTTCCGGTTCGGGCAAATCGACGTTGGTGCACGATGTGCTTTACAACGCACTCGCGGCGCAAAAAGGACAAGTCACCGGAGGCGCACTCGCCGAAGTCGATCAGTTGGCGGGCGAGGAGTGGATCGACGAGGTTGTGCTGGTCGATCAGTCGCCCATCGGACGCACGCCGCGCTCCAATCCCGTGACTTACATCAAAGCCTTCGACGCGATTCGCGAGCTGTTCGCCGCACAGGCCGAAAGCCAGAAGCGCGGCTACACGGCCGGTCACTTCTCCTTCAACATTCCCGGTGGCCGCTGCGAAGTTTGCCAGGGCGACGGCACCGTCACGGTCGAGATGCAGTTTCTCGCCGACGTCGAATTGATTTGCGAGGAGTGCAAAGGCACGCGCTACAAACCTGAGATCCTGGAAGTTCGTTACCACGGCAAAAACATCCACGAGGTGCTGGACCTGACCGTGAAAGAGGCTCTGCACTTCTTTTCCGGCGTGCCCAAGGTCGTTGAGAAGCTGCGCGTGCTGGAGGAAGTCGGTCTGGGATATTTGCGGCTGGGCCAATCGGCGACCACGCTTTCCGGCGGCGAAGCGCAGCGCATGAAGCTGGCGGCGCATCTGCAACCCAAATTACGCGATATCGGGCGTCCCCGCAGCGAGCAGAACAAGCGCCAGCCGCGCATGCTCTACATCTTCGACGAGCCGACGACCGGCCTGCATTTCGACGACGTAAGTAAGCTGCTGGCCGCTTTCCGCCGTCTAATTGAAGCGGGTGGATCGATTGTAGTGATCGAGCACAACCTTGACGTGATCAAGACGGCCGACTGGGTCATCGATCTCGGGCCCGAGGGCGGCATTCGCGGCGGTGCGGTGGTGGCGGAAGGGCCGCCAGAAGCGATCGCCAATGCGCCGAACTCGTACACTGGACAGTGGCTGGCGCGCCTGCTGGCACAGGATGGGCGGCCGCAGCAGCATTTGCAAACGAATGTGGCACGGTAGGATCATCGGTTCGTCAACATGGGTGCCCCATTCTAGGCCCTGTTTTGGCCTAGGGTGGGTCAGTCAACCGTTGCTGCCAAAATGCCCCGCCCTAGCCAAAAGAAGGCTAGAACGGGGCACCCGCGGTTGTTTTCGGAACGTGCCGGTACTGTTTGTGTTGTTGGCTGCGGCTTTGGCTACACCGGTTCAGGCCCAGCAGAGCCCGCCGACGATCCACCATGACCACATCGAAGAGCCGGCACCGGAGCAGAACTCCGACGTCGATCAGGCAGAAGCGGCGATGGGGAAAAAAGACTTCGCCACCGCGGAAGCTCTGCTGCAGAAGGCTGTCGATGCCAAGCCGGACGACTATCGCGCCTGGCTTGACCTGGGGTATATCTACGAGAAGTCGATGCGGGGCGGCAAGGCCGTTGACGCCTTCCGAAAGTCGATAGCTGCCAAGCCCGACGTATTCGAGTCCAACCTGGATCTCGGCATACTCCTGTTGCAGCAAAGCAAGCACGACGAAGCGGCGAAGTATCTCAAAACTGCGACGCAGCTCAAGCCCACCGCACATCCGGAAGAGTCGCTGTTCAAAGCGTGGATGGCATTGGGCTGGGACCTGATGGACCTCAACCCGCCGGAGGCATTGCGTGCCTTTGCCGAGGCCTCAAAGCTGAAGCCTGGCGATCCCGAGCCACATAGTGACGCCGGAAAAACTTACGAGCGAAACGCTTACCGCCGCTTGGGCATGGACGGCACCACGGAAAGCATATTCAATTCCGCTGCCACAGAGTACAAAGCGGCTTTGGAGCTCGACCCGACCTCACTTGACGCGTTGCTGGGTCTCGACCGCATTTACGAGTCGCAGAAGAAGTATGCAGAGGCGGAGATCTGGTTGCGCAAACTGGTGGCGATCCAGCCGGGATACCGCTTGTACTTGGCTAAGGTGCTCGCGGCCCAGGGCAAATACGATGACGCTGAGGAGCAATTGAAATCGCAATTGCAGGACCATCCCGGCGACGCTTCTTCCGCTCTGGAACTGGCCAGAGTGTACGTGCGGGCGGGCAAAAATGCTGAAGCGGAGCAGCAGTTTCGCGCTGTACTCCAATCACGGCCGCAGGATCCGGAGGTCCACTTCGCGCTGGGCTCGCTGCTGATGGACGAGAAGAGATATCCCGAGGCGCAGCAGGAACTGATCGCAGCGATCAAGCTTAAACCCGACCTGGTTGATGCCTATGGCAACTTGGCGGTAGTTGCTGCTGCGAACAAAGACTACCCGCTTGCCCTGCAGGTGCTGGACGATCGCGCAAAAATCCAGGCGGACACGCCAGCCACGTATTTCCTGCGCGCCACCACCTACGACAACTTGAAAAACATCCCTCAGGCGGTGGAATATTACAAGCGATTTCTGGCCGAGGACGATGGCAAGTTTCCCGACCAGGAGTGGCAGGCGCGCCATCGGCTGATCGCGCTTGACCCCAAACATGCCGACCAGTATCGGGTGAAGAAGTGACATGCGTGCTCACCTGCAATACGCGATGGTTTTGCTGGCGCTGGCCGGCCTCGCCGTCGCGGGCACACAAACCGCCGACGAGCTCAAGGCCAAGGCCGATGCCGCGCACGGCGGCGAGCAGGCCAAGCTGTGTCTCGAATATGCCCGGCTGACCCTGGAAAACTCCAATGCCCTGTTCACCGACGGCGACGTGGACAAGGCGCAGGCCCAGATTCAGGAAGTGGTGACCTACTCGCGCAAAGCGGCCGATGCGGCTTCCTCGTCGGGCAAGCAGCTGAAGGAGACTGAGATCAGGCTGCGCAAGCTGGCCGAGCGCATGCACGACATCGCCCAGACCCTGGCTTTCGAGGACCGCGAACCCGTGCACAAGGCGGTGGAGCAGATCGAACAGATCCGCGATGACCTCATGGTTAGGATGTGGGGTCCGCAGGCTGAACCGAAAGGGAAATCATGAACTACTGCTGGCCTGTTCGTACATGTTTTCTCGCGGCGATGCTGCTGACGTGCGTTGCCCCGGTTGCCGCACAGAAACGCGATCCGCTCAACGAGAAAGAGATCGACGAGATGCGCGAGACGGCAGACTTCCCCGACAAACGGGTGGAAGCTATGGTGCGGTTCACCCGCGCCCGCGTCAACGCGATCGAGCAGCTGGAAGCGAACGGCAAGACCGCCAAGGACCGGCCCATGCAGATTCACGATCTGCTGGAGGATTTCACCACTCTGCTCGATGAGATCGAGGACAACATCGATATGTACGGCTCGCATAAGGCCGACATGCGAAAGGGCCTAACGCTGCTGATCGAAGCCAACAGCGAATGGCAGCTGAAACTGCACCGCTTAAAGGAGCAGTCGCCGCCCGAGGAGCTGGAGCAATATTCCTTCGTGCTCACCAATGCGACCGAGGCGTCCAACGATATGGCCGACGACGCGCGCAAAGAGTTGCAGGAGCAGAATCAGCTGGCGAAGGAGAAGAAGCTGACCCGGGATTATTCCGAGCGGAAAGATTGATTCCCTTCGCAAGAACCTTTTCACCACAGAGGCACAGAGACACAGAGAATATCTTTGCCGGTCAGCAGAAGCTGGATTCGTGAGAATGCCGGAGAGGGAGGACACAACCCAGGCTTGTTTGAGAGGTGCGCGTCGTCGTGCAAATCACTGACTATCTCCGTAAGAACAACTTTTTTCTCTGTGCCTCTGTGTCTCTGTAGTGAAAAAGGATTTTGGTTGGACGCAAATAATAAAGGCCGCCAAATTTCCCCCTGTGGCGGCCTCCTCAATTGTGTACAACGGAACTACGCGATGAAAGTAGCAGAACGACAATCCAGAGTTCAATAGCACTGAAACCTTAGTACCTGCTTTGTCAAGACTGGAATGTCGCGTTATGGCGCACCGGCGCCGGTCGCATGTTAGGTTAAGAACACTTGCGTGAGAAATTACACAGCGTTTTTCAGAAGACCTACCGCGAGTTGCGGCCGCGGGCTCCCATCCCGGAGTTTCGCATCGAGTTCTATGCCTTCACCAACGTGAACAGCACGATCCGTCTGCGCGAGGGCGTGATGCACGTGCGCGTCTCCGACCTGCTGGAAGGGGCGCCCGAAAGTATCCTCAAAGCCATCGCGCATATTCTTCTGGCCAAAATCTATCGCAAGCCGATACAGCCGCTGCACGCTACGCGCTATCGCCGGTATGTTTCCAGCCACGATATGACGGCCAAGGCACATCTGGTAAGGCAGGTGCGAGGCCGCAAGCGGATCGAATCGGCGCGCGGACAGGCGTACGACCTCGACGAAATTTTTGAAGAGCTGAACCAGCAGTTCTTTTACGGGCTGATGGCGCGTCCGCAGATGACGTGGAGCCGCGTGCATGCGCGCAACAGCCTGGCACATTACGATCCCGCGCATAACGCCATCGTTGTCAGCCGGGTCTTCGACCATGCGCGCGTGCCGCGCTACGCCATGGAGTACATCGTCTATCACGAGATGCTGCACCTGAAGTATCCGGTGAAGCTGCGCGGCAGCCGGCGTTGCGTGCACGGCCCGGAGTTTCAGGCGGAGGAGAAGCTGTTCCCGCAACTGGAAGAAGCCAAAGCGTTCTTGAAGACGCTGTAGAAGTCCGTGCCCCAGGTTCGCCCATCTTTTGGGCTAACCTGGGTCGGCTTCACGTGGGACCTTAAGCAGCGCTCGACACTACGCGACCTGCGATGTCTGCGAGTTCCTGCGCGCTGGCTTCAACTCTGCACAGCGCCCGCGACCCATTCGCCAGCCGCAGCTTATAGGGATACTCGCCGGTCATGTAGTCGCAGCTTAAGCCCTCGCCTAACGATCGCGCCGTGACCTCGTACAAGAGCGCAACCCCGGGGGAATACCGCGCCCATTCGGGATGAAAGTAGATGGTGTAACAGCGCCGAACGTCGCCATCGCGGAAGGTGACCAGACCGGCAATCAAGGTTCCGCCCTCTGCCTCCAGCGTGTAAACCTCGCAGCGGCTTTCCGGCAACCGAGCCGCAGCCGTCATGAACTCACAGCGACGCTGATCGCCGAACAGATTGTCGGAGGCTACGGCGAAATGCGAGCGTTTGTACTCGTAAAGCCCGCGCACAACGTGCGACTCCGACCCGCTGTGGACGCGAAATGAGGCTCCCAGCTTTTGCAGGCGCCGTACCTGCCTCGCAAGCCGCGAATGCGCCATGCGAAACCCGGCCTCATCAATCCGTGCGCGCTCGACCTGCGGGGCCTTGGCAAACGGGGCGAGCGGGAAGTCACTCCAGCGATCATCCGCCACCGTCTTCAGCAGCGACAACGCGCCGACCGGTTTGCCCCAACTCGCCAGTTCCCGCCACGCCAGTCGCAGCATCTCCCGGTCCCCGACGCATAGCACATCGCGGTAATCGAACAGGGCGTCTCCCAGCAGCTCGATCTGGCTCATCGCATGATTCAGTGCCGCCGGGATGATGGCCGCGCCGGAATCGCTCTGCACCCACACCACACGCGGCGTGACCCGGTCCTGAAACATCTCCGCGGCCAGACGATTCCAGGCAAAGCTCTGGAAAATCGTATGCGGCTGAGTGGCCAAAATTTCACGCCACAGCGGCGCAATGCGGTCCATCTCGGCCGCGGAGCGCGCGATATTCATGCGCAACGAGAGCATTAAGGGCCCGACCCAGGGAAACCAGAAAAACAAGTTAGACGCCGACTTGCGAGATCGAGTTGTGAGCTGCTGCAGCAAACATCGGCGCGGGTTGCAACTGCGTATTGGACCGGGTGGAGCACCCGTTCACGGGTGTATTGAGGGCAAAGGGCGAACTCGCGCCCGGTACAATGAAGAGTTTCTGCACAGTGAAGGAGCCTGCATTTGATCCCGCGCTATACCCGCCCGGAGATGGGCCGCATCTGGAGCGACCAAAACAAATTCCAAACCTGGCTGGAGGTCGAGATCGCCGCCACCGAGACGCTCGCCGAAGCTGGAATCGTGCCGCTAGAAGCGGCCAAGGCGATTCGCGAGAAGGGCGCTTTCGAGCTGGAGCGCATCAACCAGATCGAAGCCGAAGTCAAGCACGATGTGATCGCCTTCACCACTGCGGTCGCCGAGAAGGTTGGTCCGGAGTCGCGCTGGCTGCATTACGGCTTAACCTCAAACGATGTGGTAGACACGGCGCAGGCGATGCTGGTGAAGCAGGCCTCGGCCATCATCCGCGTCGATCTGCACAAGCTGCGCGATGTGCTCGAGCGCCGCGCATGGGAGTTCAAAGACACGCCGATGATCGGCCGCACGCACGGCATCCATGCCGAGCCGATCACCTTCGGGCTAAAGCTGGCCAACTGGTACTCCGAGCTGCGGCGTGATATCGAACGTTTCGAGATGGCCGCCGAGCAGATGCGCGTCGGCAAGCTGTCGGGCGCGGTCGGCAACGCCGCGCACCTCGACCCGGAGTACGAAGAGGCAATTTGCAAACGGCTGGGGCTGAATGTAGCGGCGGTGTCATCGCAGGTGATCCAACGTGACCGGCACGCGTTCTATGTCGCAACCCTGGCCGTGATCGCCTCGACACTGGACAAGATTGCGACCGAGATCCGGCATCTTCAGCGCACCGAAGTGCGTGAGGCGGAAGAATATTTCAGCGAAAAACAGAAGGGTTCGTCGGCGATGCCGCACAAACGCAATCCCGTGACCTGCGAGCAGATTAGCGGGCTGGCACGCGTGGTGCGGGCCAACGCCCAGGCTGCGCTGGAGAACGTTGCGCTATGGCACGAGCGCGACATCTCGCACTCATCGGTCGAGCGCGTGATCCTGCCGGATTCGACCATCCTCATCGACTACCTGCTCGCGAAAACCACCCATCTCATCGACACCATGTTTGTCTACCCCAAGCGCATGCTGAAGAACCTGGAATCGACCAGCGGGCTGGTCTTCAGCGGACAGTTGCTGCTCGACCTGGTCGAAGCCGGCATGCTGCGCGAGGACGCGTATCGACTGGTACAGTCGAATGCCATGCGCGCATGGAAGGAGGACCTGAACTTCCGCGAGCTGATTCTCAGTGATCCGGAGATCACGTCGAAGGTAACGCGGGAGACGCTGGCGCACGCCTTTGATCTGCAGGTTCCACTGCGCAATGTGGACAAGATCTTTCGCAGGGTCTTCGGAGAAGTGGGGCGGCCTGCTAATTGAGGTCAGCGACTTCAGTAGTTATGGAGCTATCATTTCCGGTTTTGAAAGGGCACGGCTCAGCCGTGTCGTTGGGACATCCAAACCGCCCTGCCTTGAGGCACTGAGGGACCGCCGTCCCCAGCGGCTTAAGCCGATTTCAAGGGTTGCGGTTGCGGCACGACTGAAGGCATGCGCCTTCAAATCGGCGATGCCTACTGTGAAACCGCTGTAACAGATTGAGCTAGGCAGCTCCCACGTTCGTGAGCGGCCGATGGTCACGCCGACGAGCGAGCCAGCGATCCATCCCCAGCGCGGCACACGGTACCGTGAATATTTCGAAAAAGCAGAAGCTGTATCGCAACTGGCCGTCGATCAGGATGGTCGTGATCACGTGAGAAATCGCCACCGCGGCCAGGAACAGCAGATATCGCCGATCCATCACGGGCCACCAGAACTTCCATGTGAACAACACCACGGCGAGCAGGAACAGACGCGAGTCGTAGGCCACCCACTCCTGCCACGTCGGCGAGTTCGTCCACGGTATCAGAGCCAGGCTGCGCACCATTTTCCCCAGCAGCAGCCGCGGCAGTTGCTTGGGATGGGTCCGCACCCACTCCTTGCCGCGTTCGACGTAGTAATCGTTCAGCGCGACATCGTTTCCCAGCCGCTTAGCCAACTCCTTCTTGGGTGTCTCGCCGGGAATGTAATCCGGAAAGACCCAGCCGCCCCAATACTCGACGAGCATCGTTGCCGTGCCGTCGTTATCAGAGCCATACAACGCCTCTCCGTAGAAGGTGGTCAGCAGTGGGAAGCGCCCGGTGACGGCGTAGTTGCGAGCCAGCCAGAGGCCGGTGGGCACCATCGTCAGGCATAGAGCGATGAGGACGCGCACCAGCATCGCACGCGACAGCGCAGCCGGCTTCGTCGAGGGCAGCAGCCACGCCAAAGCGGCAAACACCACCGGAACAATAACGAAATTCGGCCGAACCAATGGCCCGAGACCAATCAGGATGGCTCCCAGATAGAGATACCAGCCGCCCGCATACACCAGCGCCACTCCTGCCGTGACAAACAGGATGAACGAGATCTCCGACAGCCCTTCCAAGGCCACGTAAACCAGAATGGGAGAAAAGATGACGAAGAGCCCGCCGAGGAGACAAAGCCAGGGACGCACGCCCAGCTTACGGCAGAGCGCACCCATGAACACGCCCGACAGCACCAGGCAGATGAGATTGGTAACGCGCGAGATGACTTCATCGCGGGCGTCAGGTGCGAGGCGCATGCCAACCGACATCAGCAGCGGCCACGCGGGGACGCGGTCGGTTGCGGGCTTCATGGGAAAGAGCCCCACCGGGTCGCGATAGCCGGCGCCATGCGCAACACTGGCGGCGATCGAGGCGTACTGCGAACTGTCGGTTCCGGAGACGAACGGCCGAGCTATACCGCTCTCCACGCCGACCCACAGCAGCACGAGCAGGCCCACAATGCCGATCGTCCCATAGAGAACGGCGGGGTGGTTCAGCAGCGATCGAGTCTCTTTCGCGAGCGCGGCCGGCGCGTGCGCCGCGCCCGCCGCCGAAGACCCCGGCTCGACGGATTCAGTGTTCGATGGTGTCCCAGTCACCGGCGAAGCATAGACCTTTTGCGTGGAAAAATCTGTAAGAAAGCGCTCGGTGATTATAGTGGGTTTCGAATTTCTGCGCTCTTGTTCAGGATGGCTTTTATTAAGCCCGGAACCGTGTACTCCGCGGCCTCGATATCCACCGGCAGACCGAATTCGCGCAGCGTCGCCGAGGTGACCGGGCCGATCGAGGCGCTATGCACGCCTTTGTGCGGCGCCGATTTCTTCAATGCGGCGCGCGCGTGGCGCAGTCCCATGAGTTGCACGAAGTTTCTCACCGTGGAAGAGCTGGTGAAGGTGATGGCGTGCGGCCGGCGGCGTTCATTCGCCAGCAGCGTGCGCAAACGTTTGGCCGACGACTGCGGCACAACCGTTTCATAAGCCTCGATGACACCGACGGACGCGCCGGCGGTGCGCAACTCGCGCGGGATAACATCACGCGCGACGCGGGCGCGCACCAGCAGCACATGCTTGTTCTTCACCCGTCGGCGCAAAACGCTCACCACCGATTCGGCAACATACTCCTTCGGCGTCACTGTTACCGCCAGGCCGCGCTGCTCGATGGCTTTCCTCGTCGCCGGCCCGATGGCGGCGATCTTCAAAGGTGCTAGCGCCGAAGGCGGCACGCGTTTCTTTGCCATGCGCTCGAACAGCGCATCTACGCCGTTAACACTGGTAAGGATGAGCCAGTCGTAGCCGGTGAGGTTGCGCAGCGCCCTGTCGAGCGGCTGATAGGAACGCGGCCGGCGAATCTGGATGAAGGGAATTTCGATGACTTCGCAACCCAGCTCGCGCAGCGCCGACGACAATGCGCCTCCCTGTTTCTTCGCTCGCGAAACCAGCACGCGGCAGCCGGCAAGAGGGCGATTGAATTCTGCGGTGTACTCTCGGGAGCGAATCATTTGCGGGTGTCTCTTGTCGAGAACGCTCTTTCATCGTCAACTGACCACTGGCCACTGATCAATGCTTTTCACGGCTGTTGTGGTGCGGCTACGCCGCTTCCGTACACTTCCTCCAAAATCCTGTTCGCGCCCCGCCCCAACAAGACTTCGCCCACTTGCTCCCCTAACGCGATGGGTTCGGCGCCGCTTCGTGTTTCCCGCAAAATTCTCGATCCGTCGGGCCTGGCGACGATTGCCGTCAAGCGAATCGTGCCGTTACTGGATTCGGCGAATGCGCCAATCGGAACCTGGCATCCCCCGCCGAGCTTGTTCAGCAGGGCGCGCTCGCAGGTGGTCGCCGCCCGCGCGGCTGCATCATCGAGAAACGCGAGATGATGTCTCACCTCGGCGTCGCCCGCGCGAATTTCGATGCCCAGCGCGCCTTGTCCCGCCGCCGGGCACATGAACTCTTCCGATAAGACTTCCTTCACCAGCTCCGTTTTGCCCAACCGGGTCAGTCCCGCCGCCGCAAGGATGATGGCGTCGTATTGACCTTCCTCCAGCTTGCGCACGCGCGTGTCCACGTTGCCGCGCAGCGCGTCAATCACCAGGTCGGGTCGCGCTACCTTCAACTGCGCCTGCCGCCGCAGGCTGCTGGTGCCTACGCGCGCGCCCTTGGGCAGCGACTCTACGCTGTCGTATTTGACGGAAAGAAGCACGTCGCGCGGGTTGACGCGCGTGGTAATCGCCACCAGTTCAAAGCCCGGCGGCAATTCGGTAGGCAGATCTTTCAGGCTGTGTACTGCGAGATCGACGCGCCCTTCCGCCAGCGCCTCTTCAATCTCTTTGGTGAACATGCCCTTGGTGCCGACCTTGGCAAGTGCGACGTCGGTGATTTTGTCGCCGGTGGTCTTGATGATTTCGATTTCGACTTCGTGCCCGCGCTCGCGCAGCAGCGCCGAAATGTGGTTGGCCTGCCAGAGCGCCAGTTGCGAGCCGCGTGAGCCAATCCGGAGCCGCGCCATCAGTTGGCCGCTCCGCGCTTGCCGCCAACGGCGACATTGGACTCGTTCCGCTCGCGGACGACAGTGGGTTTGCTCTCGCGCAGGCCGAACAATCGCCGCACCAGGTCGATCACCGTGGTCACCTCCTGCGACTCGCGGGCCGCGCTCTTCAGGGTAGTGATGGGAGTGTGCATGATCTTGTTGATGATGCCGCGGGTCAATGCCTCGACGGCCATCTCCTGCTCCGGGGTCAGGGTGCCCAGTCGCCCGCGCACGCGATCGATCTCCGCCTGCCGCACCGTCTCCAGATGCTCCTGCAACGACACAATGGTCGGCACAACGTCGAGCGTCTGCAAGCGCGCCTGGAATTTCTCTACTTCCATCTGCACGATGGCTTCGGCATGCTCAGCCTCGACATGGCGATCGGCCACATGCGACGTGACAACTTGTTGCAGGTCGTCAATGTCGTAAACGAAGATGCCGTCGAGCTTGTTCATCTCCGGATCAATGTCGCGCGGCACGGCGATATCGATGAAGAACATGGGGCGGTTCTTGCGGCCTTTCAAAAAGCGCTCGCCGTGCTCTTTGCGGAAGATGGTATGCGGCGCACCGGTGGAGCTGATGACAATGTCGGCGCGCGGAACGGTCTCGTAGAGCTGATCGAAGGGCAGCGCCTCGCCATTGAACTTCTTGGCCAGCGCCACCGCGCGATCGTAGGTGCGGTTAGCAACGTAAATGTGTTTGGCGCCGTGCGCCAGCAGATGACGCGCTGCCAGCTCGCACATCTTCCCGGCGCCCACCAGGTACACGCTCTTGCCGTCCAGATTGCCGAAGATCTTCTTCGCCAGATCGACAGCCACCGAGGCGACCGACACCGCCGAGGTCGCAACCGCAGTCTCGTTGCGTACACGCTTGGCAACCGCGAAGGCGCGCGTCAGCAGCGCATCGAGCTGCGAATTCACCGTGCCCACAGCGCGCGCCGTCGCATACGCTTCCTTCACCTGGCCGAGAATCTGCGGCTCGCCCACGACCATGGAATCCAGACTGGAGGCGACGCGAAAGACGTGCCGCACGGCGTCCGCCTCGTGGTATTCGTACAGGTACTGGCGATAGGGCTCGCGATCGAAGCCATAGAACTGGCGGAAGAAGCCGTCGATACCCGAACAGCCATCGGCCGTGCGCGCCAGAATCTCCACCCGATTGCAGGTGGAAACAATCATCGCCTCTTCCACACCGGGATACGACGCCAACGTCGTCATCGCCTCCGGCAGCCGCGCCTCGGGAATGGCGAACTGCTCGCGCACCTCCACCGGTGCGGTGCGATGGTTGACGCCGATGAGAACGAAGTTCATGACGGCAGGAACCTGTGCACGCGGCTGAAATTATTTGCCACCCATGCGCATATGGCGATGACGAACGCGAAAGTCGCCAGGAAGGCAGCGCGCCGGCCGCGCCAGCCCGAGTTCCAGCGGGTGTACAGCAGCAGCAAGTACACCGCCCACATGATCAATGACAGCAGGATCTTCGGGTCGGCGAAAAACATGGCCCCGAACTTCTCAATGGCCAGCACCGCGCCGGTCGCGATGCCGAAGGTCATGAATGGGAAGCCAAACAGCAGCGCGCGATAACCGATGTCGTCGATGGTCTGCAACGGCGGCAGCCAGGTGAGCAGCGGCGTCGCCCGCTTCGCCTTCAATGTGCGCTCCTGCACCAGGTACAGCAGGCTGGCGCCGAAGCTGAGAAACAGTCCGGCATAGCCGGTGAAGATGAGCACCACGTGCACGAATATCCAGCCGTTGCGCAGCACCGGCGACGAAATGACCACCGGGTTCTGGCCCACGGCCGAGATGAACGTCAGAATAAAAACGATGGGAAAGATGACAATGCCCGGCGTGGTCGTGCGGTAGCCAACAAAGAAGACGAAGAACACCACCATCGCCAGGAACGCCAGTATCGATTCGGAATAATGAATCGAGGCCAGCGAGAGATGGCCGATTTGCACCGTGGCTTCCACCAGCGAGACGAAGTGGAAGATCAGCCCCAGGCCGACGGCGGGCTCGACGATTTTGGCCAGTAGGTTTCCCCGGCTGCTGAGCAGCAACAGGGAATAGACCAGCCCCACGGCATAGAAACAAACCGCAACTCGAAGCCAAACTAGCGGCATAAACCCCACGAACGGCTACCCCCGTCCGTTCTACTGGTTTCAGTATATCGGCTGGGCGGCGGGGGCCGAGTATGCACGTCACTGGCGGGTGTGATGTTCGTCACAGGGGCATGGCAGCGCACGACGGTCCGGCAGATCACGCCGTACTCGCTAACCGGGATAGTGGAAATGCACGATGTGCTGCGAGGCGATGTTTACCCCGTCGCGCACCGCGGGATGAAAGCGCCAGCGCTGCAGGACATCCAGAACCTTCTGCTCGATGCCGTAACCGATCCCCTGCAATAGCTTGGTCTCGACCACGTTGCCCTGCGAATCGATGGTGACCTGCACAATCACGTCACCCTGCACACCCGACGGAAGATCCGCGCGCGAGACTGGCGGATCGGGATAGACCACGGGGAACGCCGGCACGACCTCGTCAAAGGTCATGGGCGAGCCAGGTACGCGCGCGAAGGGCGAGCCGCCACGAGCGGTCTCGTCCGGAGCATTGTCCGCAGTCCTCGCGGCCAATTCATGGCGCTCAGAAGGCTTTGGCTGCGACTGCGGCGTCGGAGCTACGCGCCGGAGTGCGAGCTTTGGCTTCGACTGCGCGGATGGCGTGCGCTCCGGCCCGACCGGCGCGAGATACACAATCGAGCGCGAGCCGTACGAGTGCGGGATACCGAGATCGGTTTCCGAAGGACTTAGAAACACCGGAGCGGCGTGGTAGAGCAGCAGCGCCAGCAAAATCACATGCGCCGCGAAGGACGTAGCCATGCCGATGCCGCGTTGTCGGCGTCCCGGCTCAGGCAAGCGTTCAAACATGGCCATCTCACCCGCTCAAAGAACATTATGTTCCGCCTCCGGGCACCTGTACAGCCGTGAGCCTGCCGTTCGTCACAAATCATCCAAAGAGTAGTTGGCACTTGGCACTTGGCATTTAGCATTTGTTCTTGGAGCCCATGCCAAGCAGCGCAATGGTTTCGGTTCGCAAGACGCGGCTTCGCCATTGAGCCAGGTGTAAGCTAACTGCCAACTGCTAAATGTCAAGTGCGGTTTCTATGATCCACGTCCTCCATCTCGGCCTCGTACCTTACGAAACCGCGCTCGAGCTGCAGGGCACGCTGGCGCAGCTGCGCAAGGCGGGGCGCATCGAGAACACGCTGCTGCTGTTGGAGCATCCGCCGGTCATCACCCTGGGCCGCAACGCCCAACTCGACAACGTGCTCGCCTCGCCCGAGTTCCTGGCGCAGCGCGGCGTCGAGTTGCACGAGATCGATCGCGGCGGCGACGTGACCTTTCACGGGCCCGGGCAACTCGTCGCCTATCCCATCTTCGACCTGCGCAGCTTCGAGCCCCGCATCGGCGCCGTGGAGTTCGTGCGCCGCCTGGAAGAAGTGCTGATCCGCACCTGCAGCGATTTCGGCATCGGCGCGCAGCGGATCAAGTGCATGACCGGCGTCTGGACCTACGCGCTGCGCAACAAGCCCGAGGCCAAGATCGCCGCCATCGGCGTACATATTTCGCGCGCTGTCACGACGCATGGCTTCGCGCTGAACGTCGCGACTGATCTCGATTATTTCACGCTGATCGTGCCCTGCGGTCTGACTGGCAAACCGGTGACCTCAATGGAGCGCGAGCTTCAAAAGTCCGTGAGCATGGACGAGGTCGCGACCTCAGCGTCACGCAATTTCGGACGCGTTTTCCAATCGCAGATGCTGTGGCTGGAGTCGCTCGACGACCTGCTGGCGCACGTCGCGGCGCCGCCATCGCAGCCCGCACCGTCTCCCGCCAACCAGGACATCCCCGCCCGTGCGCCGAAAGAACTACGCGAGTTGCACGGTGACGGCAGCGATCTGGCGTAATCGCTCCATAGATCTCTTCGAAGGGGGCCTGAAGGCGCAGCTTTCAGCCTGCGCCCTTCAACCCCGATAACACCATGCCGTAAGCGCGGCCTCCTGCGGCTATGATGGAACGCTGTGACCGTCCCATTCCTGCGAAGGCTCGCCGTCGCCATCGCGCTGTTTGCCATCGTCCTGTTTGCCGGGATTCGCTATCGCCTGCGCGCGATGCCGCTGGAGCGCGATGAAGGCGAGTACGCCTACGTCGGCCAGCTCATGCTGGACGGCATACCACCCTTCGGGTCGGCCTACACCATGAAGCTGCCCGGCAGCCACGCCGCCTACGCCGTCATCATGAAGGTGTTCAGCGAGACGGCTTCCGGCATTCATCTCGGCTTCATCGTGGTAAACGCCGCGACGACCCTGCTGTTGTTCCTGTTGTGCAGCCAGCTATTCGGCGACATGGCGGCTGGAGTCGCGGCCGCGGCCTACGCTCTACTCTCCACCAGCATTTATGTGCTTGGCCTGGCTGCGCACGCCACTCACCTTGTGGCGCTCGCAGCGGTCGCTGGACTGGTTGTGCTGCAGAAGGCAATCGATTCGCGAGGCATCTGGCTGGTCTTTGCCAGCGGGCTGCTCTTTGGCATTGCCGTGCTGATGAAGCAGCCCGGGGTTTTCTTTCTGGTGTTCGGCGCGCTGTATCTGCTGCGCACGGACTGGCGTCATCCGCGCGTAAGGCAATCGCGCATCAAACGCGCGGCCGTCTTTCTGCTGGCAGGCGCGCTGCCCTTTGCAGCCGTCTGCCTGCTGATGCTCAAGCTGGGGGCGTTCCAGAAGTTCTGGTTTTGGGTATTCACCTACGCCGCGCAGTACGAATCTGAGGTGCCCGCGCCGGTCGCTCTTCAGCTTTTCGCCAGAGCCATTCACCAACTCGTGGCGTTCGATTGGTGGATCTGGGTCATTGCCTTGATTGGATGGACGGCGCCGCTATGGTGCAAACGCGCCCGCGAACATGCGTTCTTTACCAATGCGCTGCTCGTGTTTTCCTTCCTGGCTGTATGCCCTGGGCTGTATTTCCGCCCGCACTACTTCGTCCTGATGCTCCCGGTGACCAGCCTGCTGATCGGGGTTGCTGTGAGCTGTGCGACGGAGAAGTGGTTGGCCCGACATCCCGGCGGGGCCCTCGCCGCAGTGCCGCTGGCCGCATTCCTCGTGGCCCTCCTGTTGTCCGTGTATCAGCAACGGGAGTTGTTCTTCCAGATGGATCCGGTGACGGCCTGCCGCGCTCTCTATCCTCGCAATCCTTTCGTCGAGGCGCAAAACGTGGCGGCCTTTGTCGAGCGCCTCACGCAACCCAGTGCGCGCATTGCCGTCCTGGGCTCCGAGCCGGAGATCTACTTCTATGCCCATCGCCGCGCCGCCACGGGGTATCTCTACACGTATAGTCTGATGGAGAGCCAGAAGTACGTCCGCGACATGCAGACGCAAATGATCGCGGAAATCGAGGGA
>Ga0335073_10005546_pt1 | contig 17702 bp, 15 predicted proteins | sample Lox_Sample_22_FD_207093 | JGI IMG/M metagenome (GOLD analysis project Ga0335073, IMG submission 207093) | Soil microbial communities from Loxahatchee National Wildlife Refuge, Florida, United States - Lox_Sample_2.2 | ecosystem: Environmental > Terrestrial > Soil > Wetlands | place: USA...
GCAGGTTTCCCGGCTCGGTCGGACCTGCGGCCTTCCCGGACCAGTCGCGCAGGTTTCCCGGCTCGTCGCGCGGTACGGGCTGGCATCCTGGCTAGGTGCCGTGTATTTTAGTTCTTTGGAATATAATTCTGTGGAATTTCCTCACGAGTCTGATGGGTGCCACCACCATGGAGTTCCTGGCCAGCCACGTCGCGATGGTCTCCCGCCCGGTCGAGGTCGCGAGCTGATCAGGACCGCGGCAGCGGCCGTGCCGGCCGACCCGGAGGCTTCCCGGTAAGTGCGCTGACCGGAACCGCCGGTAATCCGGTTCCGGTCAGCCGGGCGCATACAGGCATCAGCGGATACGAGGACCACCGGATACAGAGATCAAGGAGGCAGGAAACGTGACGACGATCGGTTTCATCGGCAGCGGAAGCGTCGGCAGCAACCTTGCCAAAGCGGCGATCGCGCACGGGTACGACGTCGTGCTCAGTAACTCCCAGGGGCCGGACTCGCTCGCCGGCCTGGTCGCGGAACTCGGGCCGAAGGCCAGGGCGGCGACGCCAGCCGGGGCGGCCGCGGCCGCCGACTTCGCGGTCGTCGCGATACCCGTGACGACGATCAGCGAGGTGCCGGTCGAGCCGCTGGCGGGGAAGGTCGTGATCGCGACCATCAACTACTTCCCCCAGCGCTTCGGCCACATCCCGGAGATCGACGAAGGAAAGACGACGGCACCCGGGCTGCTTCAGGCGCGTCTTGCGGGAAGCCGGGTCGTGCGGGCGTTCAGCATGCTCAACGCCGCGGAGATGTCGGGCGACGGCCACCCCGAGGGTGACCCCAAACGCCGCGCGCTCGCGCTGGCCGGGGACGACCCGGCGGCCAAGCAACTCGTCGCCCGGCTGTACGACGAGTTCGGTTTCGACGCGGTGGACATCGGCGGCCTGGACGAGAGCTGGCGGGTGGACGCCGGGCAGCCGGCCTTCGTCATCCGCCAGAACGTCGCGGAACTGAAGGCGAACGTCGCCAGGGCGAAGCGGCCCTGGGAGCCCGCTGAATGACAGATTTCCACGAGTGCCGGGGGACGACGGGGCCGAGGAAGTCCGCGGCCGGCTAAAGCCGCAACGCCCGGCACCGTAATTCCGCAGCCTCCCGGCACCACGGAATCAGGTACCAGGAAGAGTTCCGGGCAGAGCGGGCGGGAGATTGTCGGAGGGTGGTAGTGACTACCGGGCAAGGCGAACCGGAGGCGGGCAAGTCTCCGCCCGAGTTCATGAGCGCGCTGGTGACCGAGCACTTCGTGCTGCAGTCGGCGTCAAGTTCGACGATCAGCGAGAGCGGCAGCCGGGTGAGCATCTACCTGTCGGCGCTGTCGAGCGGCCTGGTGGCGATCGGGTTCGCGAGCACCTCGCGCCGGGCGCTTGAGGCCCTGGCCTTCACCGTCCTGCCCGTGGTGTTCATCCTCGGCTGGTTTACGGTCGTCCGGCTCATCGGCACCAGCGTGGCCAACGTCGTCTCGCAGCGGCGGATGGACCTGATCAGGCGCTACTACGCGTCGATCCAGCCCTCCGCCGGGCCTTACTTCGATGCGGGCGACACGGGGGCCGGTAACCACGGCGTGCGCTACGGCCGCTGGTCGTTCCTCTATACGATGGCCAGCATGGTGACCGTGGTCAACTCTGCCGTCGCCGGCATCGTCGTCGGGCTGGTGCTGCTCGTGCTTGGCCTGCGCTACGAGCAGCGGCGGCTCACCCCGGTGGTGCTCAGCGCGCCGGCCGTCGGTGCCGGCGACCCGGAGCTGACCTGATGACCGGGTCGTCGCAGTGGCCGAGCCTGCCAGTTGAGCGGTGGCGGGACACGCGGGACACAGTCCACTTGTGGACCCAGATCGTGGGCAAGACCCGGCTCGCCCTCGCGCCGCGGCTCAACCACTGGTGGAGCGCTACGCTCTACGTCTCCGCCCGCGGGCTGACCACTTCCCTGATGCCCTGCCCCGGCGGCGCCGCCGAGATCGAGTTCGACTTCACCCGCCACGAGCTGACGATCACCACCACCGGGGGCGCGGTCCGCCGGATGGCGCTGACCCCGCGCACCGTGGCCGACTTCTATGCCGAGTTCGAGTCACACCTCGGCAGCCTCGGCATTGACGCACCTATCAGCGTCATGCCGAATGAGATCCCCGACGCTGTCCCGTTCGACGCAGATACCGTCCATGATCAGTACGACGCCGAGGCGATGCACCGCTTCTGGCTGTCGCTCGTCGACGGGCACCGGGTCATGAGCCGGTTCCGTGCCGGGTTCCGCGGCAAGGCCAGCCCCGTTCATTTCTTCTGGGGCGCCTTCGACCTGGCCGTCACCCGGTTCTCGGGCCGGCCCGCGCCCCGACACCCGGGCGGCATCCCGAACTGCCCGGACTGGGTTATGGCCGAGGCCTACTGCGACGAGGTGTCAAGCTGCGGCTACTGGCCCGGCGGCGCTGCTGAAGGCGTGTTCTACTCGTACGCTTACCCGGAGCCCGGCGGGTTCCGTGACCAGCGCGTCGTGCCCGAGGGGGCATACTTCGATGACCAGCTAGGCGAGTTCGTGCTGCCCTATGCCGCCGTCCGCGGCGCCAGCGATCCCGACGCCTTCCTGCTCAGCTTCCTTGACTCCACCTTCCAGGCTGCGCGGCGCCTGGCTCAGTGGCCCGGCGACGATCCCGTGAGGACCTGATGAACGGGCGGCATGAGACCCCCGCGCCCGCAGGCCCGCCGGATGCCTGCCCGGACTGCGTAGCCGAGGGCACGGTCTGGATTCGTGGGGCTGGCGCTACGCCGACCACCTCGCGCTGTCCCGGGAGATCAGGCTGACTGCTCCGCCTTGTCGGCTGACCGCACCGCGGACCGGAGCCTGGAGAGCGTCTTCGTGAGCTGGACCAGGGAGCGATCAGGGACCGCCGATCCTACCCGGGCGCGCAGTTCGTCCTCGAATGTCAGGGTGGCCGCGGCAAGCACTCGCTGGCCGGCCGGCGTGAGCGTGAGGATCGAAGAGCGTCTGTCGCTTGGATTTGCGCTGCGCACGCAGTGGCCCGCCGCCTCGATGCGGTCCACGATCTTGCTCGTGCCGCCGACCGTAATGCTGATCTCGGCTGCGATGTCCTGCACCCGGCAGTTCGGGGTCCTGGCGATGACCTGCATGAACTCGAACTGCTGCAGGGGCAGGCCGTGGTCGGCGCGCAGCCTGTCCGCGACGGCGTCCCACAACTCGGTCTCCAGCCGGACCAGTTCGCTGAACAGGTGCTTCAGGTCCGGCGCGCCGTCGGCGGCGCGGTGCGGGAACTGGTCGTTCGGCGACATGTTCGCACCATACCACCTATATCGGGGAACATAGATGCCCGGATGAATCTTCCGCGGAACGTATTCCGGGATGACGAGCCCGGCCCGGCGCGAAACCCGGAAATATAATTCCGAGGAACTAGATTCCATAGATTCTATCAGCTAGAGTGGGCGGGGTGACCAGGCCTAACGGCTCTCGAAGGACGGTGGACGCCGTGGCGTTGAAATGGCGAGCGGCCCGCTTCGGCGGGCCAGAGGCCCTGGAACTCGTCGAGGAAGACGTGCCTCCGCCTCGAGCGGGGGAAGTTGTCGTCGACGTCCGCGCGGTCGGCATGAACCCCGCCGACTACAAGCACATCGCCGCCGGCCAGGACCCCGAGCTGCTGCCGCTGTCACTCGGCTACGAGGTTTCCGGCGTGATCGGCGCCGTCGGCCCCGGTACCGAGATCGCGTCCGGCGGCGGGAAGGCCGGCGACGAGGTCATCGCCGCGCAGATCTCCGGCGGCTACGCCACCCAGGTGCGGGTGCAGGCAAGCGACGTTTTCGCGAAGCCAGCCGCCCTGCCGTTCCCTGACGCGGCCGGCCTTATCCTGGCCGGTTCGACGGCGAGCGAACTGCTGCATGTCACCCGCGCCGGGGCCGGCGACACGGTGCTTGTGCACGGCGCGTCCGGGGCGGTCGGCGTCAGCGTGGTCCAGCAGGCGCTGATGCTCGGCGCCCGGGTAGTCGGCACCGCCGGCGAGTCAGGCCGGGACTTGGTGCGCCGCTACGGCGGTGAGCCTGTCGCCTACGGGCCCGGGCTTGAGGAGCGGGTGCGCGCTGTCGCACCGGACGGGGTAACCGTCGCTATCGACACGGTGGGCACGGACGAAGCCGTGGACATGTCACTCGCCATGGTCACCGACCGTGCCAGGATCGTCACCACTGCCGCGTTCGCCCGCGCCGGCAAGGAGGGATTTCACCAGGTCGGCGCCGGGAACCCGGCCTCTGGCCCGTACCGGGCGCGTATCCGGCCGCAGCTGATCAGGCTGGCGTCGGAAGGCTCGCTGAACGTCCCGGTCGGCCGCACCTTCCCCTTCGCGCAAGCCCCGGCCGCGCTCGGGCTGCTGATGGGTCCCCATCCGGCGGGGAAGATCGCCCTGGTCGTCGAACAATGACCCGCTGGAGACCGCTCAGCACGCGCGCTGCCAGCGTTCCGGGCTGATCGCGGGCGACAGGGAAGCCGCGGGGTGGTCCTGCGGACCGGTCGGCGTGCACCGCGAATGCGGGTACCACGTGCACGGCGGTGTCGTGCAGACCGCGAGGCGGTCACGGTTGGCTGAGCGGGGTAACGCGAGACCGTTCCTGGTTACCTGGATGCTGTACCGGCGGGAACGGTCAGCTGGTCGCGGCGTCCAGCAGGTGGTAGGTTCGCTTCCCTTTGCGCAGCAGGAGCCAGCGGTCGTAGAGGAGGTCCGCGTCGGTGAGGGGGCGGTCCTCGGGGACCACCTGACCGTTGACCGACGCGGCGTTCTGGCTGATCGTGCGGCGGGCGTCGGACAGCGACGATGCCAGGGGGCTGGCGGCGAGGGCCGCCGCGAGCGTGACACCGGCGGTGAACGGCGAGGTCGGGACCTCGGTCGCGAGGAACTCCAGAGCCTGGGCGGAGGCGCCTGCCGGGGAGCCGCCGAACAGGATCGCGCTCGCCTCCTGGGCGGCCGCGGTCGCTTCTGGGCCGTGCACGAGCGTGGTGATCTCGCGGGCGAGGCGGCGCTGGCCCTCCCGCTTGTGCGGCGCCAGCGCGTGCTCGGCCGCGACCGCCTGGCACTCCTCGATGGAGAGCAGGGTGAGCTGGAGGAGGAAGCGCTCGATGTCGGCGTCCGGGATGTTCATCCAGTACTGGAAGAACTGGTACGGGGAGGTCCGGTCCGCGGCCAGCCAGATCGCTTCGCCCTCGCTCTTGCTGAACTTCTTGCCGTCGGAGCGGAGCAGCAGCGGCCAGGTGAACGCGTGCACGTGCTTGCCGTCGGCCTTGCGGATCAGGTCCACGCCCGCGAGCAGGTTGCCCCACTGATCGGAGCCGCCGACCTGGACCTCGACCCGGTGGTTGCGGCACAGCTGCAGGTAGTCGTTGGCCTGCAGCAGCTGGTAGCTGAACTCGGTGAACGAGATGCCGTTCTCCGATTCAAGCCGGGCCTTCACCGACTCGCGGGCGATCATCTGGTTGACGCTCGCGTGCTTGCCGACGTCGCGCAGGAAGTCGAGCAGGGTGAGCTGCCCGGTCCAGCTCAGGTTGTTCACCAGCGGGACCCGGGAGATGCGCTCAAGCTGGTCGGCGATGCGCTTGGTGTTGCGGCCGAGCGTCTCTTCGTCGAGCAGGTTCCGCTCCTTGGAGCGGCCGCCCGGGTCGCCGATCATCCCGGTCGCGCCGCCGGCCAGCGCGAACGCGTTGTGCCCGGCGTCCGCGAACCTGCGCAGCACGAGCAGGCCGACCAGGTTGCCGATCTGGAGGGAGTCAGCGCTCGGGTCGCAGCCGTAATACAAGCCGACCGGGCCAGCCATGATCCGGGCGCGCAGCGCGTCACGGTCGGTACTGTCCTGGACGAGGCCCCTGGCCTCAAGGTCGGCGAGAAGATCCATGCCGCTATGATGCCACGCGCCGGGTCGTGGCCTGGCTGTGATAACGGTGAGTTACCCCGGGACTCCGGTCATCGTGGATTCAAGCAGGTACTGAATCAGGCAGACAAGGACTGACGTGGACGACCGCGGAGTCCGCGCGTCGCACAGGACGATCGGCACGCGGTCCGAGAGATCGAGAGCCGACCGGATTTCTTCGGGCTCGTACCGGAAGGCCCCGTCGAACTCGTTGGCCGCGACGACGAACCTGATCCCCCGGTTCTCGAAATAGTCCACCGCAGGGAAGCACGACTCAAGCCGACGGGTATCGGCGAGCACGACCGCCCCGAGTGCGCCCGAAGACAACTCGTCCCACATGAACCAGAAGCGGTCCTGCCCGGGTGTGCCAAACAGGTAGAGCATTAGCCCGGAGCCGAGGGTGATCCGGCCGAAATCGAAGGCCACGGTGGTCGTGCGCTTGCTGGCCACGCCGTCGAGGTTGTCGACGCCGGCGCTCGCGTCGGTGATGATCTCCTCCGTGGTCAGCGGCTCGATCTCGCTGACCGCGCCGATGAAGGTCGTCTTGCCGACCCCGAAACCCCCCGCGACGAGGAGCTTGACCGAGGTGGGCCGCTGTTGATCAGAGTCGTCGTAGTAGGTCATCGAGCAGTCGCTCCAAAAGGACTCGGTTGGACGTGCCGGACGGCGGCCGCGGCGGCGCCATCGGCACCGTCGAGACCATGGCAGCCGGGGTACTGCGGGAAATGGCGGTATCGCGGACGTCGTTGCCGAAAAGGTCGCGCTCCTGTGCGGGTACGCTCGCCTGCGCGGGTACGGTCGCCTGCGCCTGCCGCCTCGGCAGCGGCGGCCGCCCGGCCGACTCCGCTGCCGTGGCGTCGACGGCCCGCGAGGAAACCCGTGGGATCGGCACCGTGCGGGCATGCCGGCCCCCACGGCTCCGCTTGGTCCGGCCGTCGCCTGACGGGCTGACTCCAGTCATCGGTATCCCCAGGTCACGAGTGCGGAAGACGATGGTGTTCAAAACCCTAAATGAGCGCGACAGCGATATGCGGATAAATCAAAAATTCCCCGCGGGCAATTGTGTAATGAGCTTCGCTAAACGCCCTTCAGGATAAATTCCGCAAATAACGAACAAAGCATGATGATTCCGAACGGATGTGTGCTTCCCGCCTCCCGCCCATGACCGTCCGCCCGCACGTCCGTCGCGGGCGTTGTTATCCCCACGTACGATCTGAAACCGGGACATCCTGCGCGGCCGATCGAACGCCAGCGGGGCCTGAAATCAGGTGAGCGGCTCGAGGAGGCATCCGATGCGGAAGAAGCCGCCGATATCCCGCCGGTCCCTGACCCCGGCGGCGGCGGTCGCCTTGCTCATGGCCGGGGCCATGCTGACCGTGTCCTGTTCGGCGGGTAGCGCGTCCAACGCGGCCAATGTCTCAAGCCGGTCAGGGACGCCGGGCACGCCGCGCCCGTCTGTCACGATCGCCCCGTCACGCACACCCAGTCCGTCAAGCACGACCAGCCCGTCAAGTACGCCCGGCCCGACCTGCAAGCCCAGCTCATCTGGCAAGCCCAGCTCATCTGGCAAGCCCAGCTCATCTGGCAAGCAAAGCCCGTCTGGCAGGCACGGCGCAGCGCCGGGCAGCGAGGAGACCGGCACGCTGTCGAACGGCACCACCTGGGTCGCGGACCTCCCCAGGTCGTGGAACGGCACCCTGATCCTCTACAGCCACGGCTTCGGCGCGCTCACCGCCTCGGACGCACCGGACCCGGAGACGCAGGCCGCACTGCTCTCGGAGGGCTACGCGCTGGCGGGCTCCTCCTACGACCCGAACGGCTCTGAATGGGCGCTGGACACGGCCGTCTGCGACCAGTTCGGCGCCCTGGCCGCCGTCCAAGCCACCGTGCTGCCGTCCCCGCCCAAGCACGTGATCGCCTTCGGCACCTCCATGGGCGGGCTGATCAGCGCCCTCGAGGCGGAGCAGGGCAAGGGCAAGATCGACGGCGCGCTGACCACCTGCGGCGTCGTGGCCGGCGGCGTCAACCTGGACGAGTACCAGATCGACGGCGAGTACGCGATCGCCCAGCTGCTCGGCAGCGCGGGCATGCCGCTCGTCGGGCTTGACTACGACGGCGCGCTCGGCACCGCCGAGACGCTGAGCGCGGACGCCGCCCGGGCACAGCAGACGCCGGCCGGCCGGGCCCGGCTGGCGCTCGCTATGGCGTTCCTGAACGTGCCAACGTGGGACCCGTCCGGATCGGAGCCGGCCCCAGCGGACGACCCCGAGGCGCAGGAAGAGGCGCAGTACGACGCGCTGTTCGGCGGCTCGTTCAGCACCATGGACTTCATCGTGACCGGCCGGGTCTCGATTGAGCAGGCCGCCGGCGGCCAGGCGACCTGGGACACCGGGACGAACTTCGCCCAGGCGTTCGCGGGCTCGCCGCAGGCGGCCGAGGTCGAGGCGCTGTACCGGGCGGCCGGCCTGAACCTCGGCGCCGACCTCGCGACGCTCACCGCGCACACGAGCCTCACGGCGGACCCGGCGGCGCTGAAGTCGCTTGCGGCGACATCGGATCCGACCGGGCAGCTTGCGGTGCCAGAACTCGACCTGCACACCATCGGCGACAACCTGGTCCCGGTGCAGATGGAGAACTACTACGCCAATCTCGTCGACAAGGCCGGCCGCGGCGCCCTGCTCAGGCAGGCGTACACCGACAGCTTCGGTCACTGCAACTTCAGCGTGTCGGAGCAGGTCGCGGGCATCCAGGCGGTGGAGTACCGGGTGGCAACCGGCCAGTGGGGCAGCGTCGCGACGGCAGCCGGCCTGGAGCGGGCGGCCACCTCGCTCAACCTTGACCAGGCCCGTTTCACCGACTACTCCCCCGGCGAACTGACCGGCGCGGTCCCGGCGGGCTGAACTGGCAGCGCCGTCCTTTCTCCCGGCACGGCGCGGCTCGTATACCCTTCGCACATGTCCGGGTTCGTGTCAACTTCACCGCTCGTTATCTACCAGGTCAAGCAGGTCGAGCGTGCTGTCCGCGTGCGGCTTGACGAGATCGTCCGCCCGGCTGGCCTCACCGCCGTGCAGTACACGGCGCTCACCGCGCTCGAGCGGCACCCCGACATGACCTCGGCGCAGCTGGCCAGGTCCTCGTTTGTCACCGCCCAGTCCATGGCGGACATCATCACCGCGCTCGAGGAACGCGGGCTGATCGAGCGGCACCGGGACCGGTCCGACCGGCGACGGCTCGTCGTGGCGCTCACGGTTGCGGGACGCGCGCTGCTCGACCGCTGCCGCGACGAGGTCGACGCCATGGAGGACGCCATGCTCACCGGCCTGTCAGAAGTCGAGGTCAAGGCGCTGCGCTCGGCCCTCGTCACCTGCCGCGCGAACCTGTCACAGCTCTAGCCCTGTTGAAGACCGCGGCCGGCTGGCAGGATGCGGAACTATGGAAACACCGCTGTCTCCGGTTGAATTCGCCCGCCGGACCCGCCGCCTGCACGGCTCCCGCGAGGCCGTCGTCGATGGTGACCTCAGGCTTACCTACGAGCAGTTCTTCGATCGCTGTGATCGCTGGTCGGCCGCTCTGCAGGGGCTCGGCGTCAGGCAGGGCGACCGGGTGGCCACTATCGCGCCGAACACTCACGCGCAGCTTGAGGCGTTCTACGCGGTGCCGCAGCTCGGTGCCGTGCTGGTGCCGATGAATTACCGGCTCACCGCCGACGACTTCGTGTACATGGTCAACCACTCGGGCACGACCGTGCTCTGCGTGCACAGCGATTACCTGGACGCCATCGACCCGGTCCGGGACCAGATGCCCGGGGTCCGGGACTTCGTCGCGTTCGAGGGCGCGCGCGACGGCTGGCTGGATTACGAGGCGCTGATCGCGGCGACCGGGCCGTCCTTCACCCGGCCCGAGATCGGCGAGCGTGACCTGCTGACGATCAACTACACCAGCGGCACCACGTCGCGGCCCAAGGGCGTGATGATCACGCACAGGAACGCGACGATGAACACCATCGGCACGCTGCTGCACCTGCGCCTTGGCGTCGGCGACCGCTACCTGTGGACGCTGCCGATGTTCCACGCCAACGGGTGGACGTTCACCTGGACGGTGACCGCCGCGGGCAGCACGCACATATGCGTGCGCAAGGTCGAGCCCGCGCTGGTCTTCTCGCTGATCAGGGAGGAGCACGTGGGCTGGCTGTGCGCCGCTCCCACGGTCCTGATCTCGCTGGCCAACGCCCCCGCCGCGACCCGGGGCGAGGTGCCGGCCGGGGTGCGGGTGATCACCGCGGGCGCACCGCCCGCCGCGGCCACCATCGAGCGGCTGGAAGGCGATTTCGGCTGGGAAGTGACGCACGTGTACGGGCTCACCGAGACGGCGCCGTTCATCACCGTGTCCGATCCGCTGCCCGAGCATGCGGACCTCTCCCCCGCCGACCGGGCGGTGATCAAGGCCAGGCAGGGCGTCGAGCTGCTCACTTCCGGTGAGCTCCGGGTCGTCGATGACTCCGGCGCCGAGGTACCAGCCGACGGCACCACCCTCGGGGAGATCACCGTCCGGGGAAACGTCGTCATGGACGGCTACTACAACGACCCGGAGGCGACCAAGAAGGCGATGGGCGACGGCTGGTTCCACACCGGCGACGCGGCCATCGTGCATCCCGACGGCTACGTGGAGATCAGGGACCGGATCAAGGACGTGATCATCAGCGGCGGCGAGAACATCTCGTCGGTCGAGGTCGAGGGGGTGCTGCTGCGCCACCCGGCCGTGGGCGAGGCCGCGATCGTGGGGCTGCCAAGCGAGAAATGGGGCGAGACGCCGCACGCCTTCGTCGTGCTGCTGCCTGGCACGTCGGCGTCCGGGCCAGAACTGATCGCCTTCGTCAGGGACCGCATCGCGCACTACAAGGCCCCGAGCGGGATCACCTTCGTTGCCGAACTGCCCAAGACCGCGACGGGCAAGATACAGAAGTTCGTCCTGCGCAACGGCGCGGCCAACCTCTCCAAGCAGTAGTCCCCCCCGGGGGGGACTACCCCGTGCCCCCGGTGTCCGCCCGGACAAGAGCTGCACGGTGACCGCGGAACGGCTTCCCGGACCGGGGAAGCCGCGCGGACGGGCCTGATCGCGGAAAGCGCGACCGTATCAGGCCCGTCCCCGCTGACACCGAGCAGCGTGGTGAGCGAGGGAGGACTTGCCGGACCCCGAGCGGGTGGCCCTGATCACGGAAACCGCAGTCGAAGCGGGGCTGCCGCGCCTGCACGAGCTGCGAGGTGATTCCAAAACTGCCGGTTGAGCCTGTGACCTGGCAGTTCTCTCCTACGGGCAAAGATCTGCGCGGTGACTTCGACACCGAAGATTTCACCGATGCTTGGCCGTTTGGTTATCGTTAGTAGACAAGACGGATGTTTCGCCAGGGGCGGCACTCGCAAGGGCGGCGATGTCGGGTATGGATGATCGGGAGGCGCCACTCGCGCGCCAGGGGGACGGCGCCGCGCGCCATGCGGCCAGTCATCTCGACAGCGCCACCGTGGTGATCGACCCAGGACTGCCGCAGGACATGCAGGCCGCCCTGACCAAGGCGGGTACGGTACTTGTCCCCTACCAGGGGCCAGTGCCGGAGCTTCAGCGGCCCGCCAGCAGCGTCGGCGGATGCGCTTCCGTCGCTGGAGTCTTCTTCGTCATCGCGCTCATCGGCGCGGTGAACGGCGGCGGCGGGCTGACGTACACGATGCTCATCTTCGCCGGCATCGCGCTGCTGACCGCCGTGTTCGACCGCCCCGGCGCCAAGGAGATCGCGGCGGCGCAGGCGCCGATCAACCTGCACCGCTGTTACGTGCTGCCGAGCACCGACATCGACGCGGAGCACTGGCAGCTGTGGAAGCGAGCGGTCGACGCGCGGAACCGGATCGCGGGCTCCGAGGTCGTCAGCGCGGGAAGCATCGACTCGGTTCAGGTGGCCGAGGTGCTGCCGCAGCGCTTGTGGCACATCGCGGAGCGGCTGGCCCGGCTGGCCGAGGTACGCGCCAGGCACAAGGAGATCCTTGGCGACATCTCGCCGGAGGACCCGGATGTCGCCCCGACCGTGTCCCGGCAGCGGCGGGCGCAGGAACTCGCCGTCGCCGACGTAACCCGGCGGGTGAGCGAGCTGGAAAATTTCGCCGACCTCGTCGACGCCGCCGACCTGGCGACCCGCAAGGAGGCGACGGTACGGGAGCTCAACGCCCTGGACGACACGCATGCTGCCCTCCTCGCCGGGATCGGCGACACCACTGTGGACGCCGATATCGCCAGCCGGCTCGGCGACGATGTGACGGCTGTCATCGAGCAGGCCAGGGAGGCGATCAAGCAGGCCAACGAGGCGGCTCTCAGCCTGGTACCGCCCGGTGACGAGCAAGACGCCGAAGGCACCGACGAGACCTAGCCTGCGGCGAGTGCGCTGGAAGGCTGGCGCGCGAGCCCCGGGGCCTGCGCGCCGCCGCGGACGTTCCGCCTGTCGGTCACCACCGCTGCCCATCACCTTGACCGAGAAGTTTGTCTGTGCCACGGGGCCCGGCGGCAAGTTCTGATCAGCGCGGCCTCGTGCGCCGGTAACCGCCGCCCGCGCAGTGACCGGCACGCGGACGCGCTGGCCCCCGCCCGACGTAGGCGTGCGGTGGCTACAGGGCGAGGCGGCGGGAGAGGTCGGAGGACAGGGTGCCGCGCGGATCGAGCTCGGCGCGGAGCTTGCGGAACTCGGTGAGGCGCGGGTACATCTCCTCGAGCGTCGCCTGGCTGACACGGGAATCCTTGGCCAGGTAGACGCGGCCGCCGTGGGCGACGACCAGCTTGTCGAGTTCGTCGAGCAAGGGGCCGAGGCCACGGGTACGGGCCGGGAAGTCCAGGGCGAGGGTCCAGCCTTCTGCGGGGAACGAGAGCAGGCCGGGATCGGACCGGCCGAAGCGCTTGAGTACGGTGACGAAGCTCGGCGCGGGGTGCGCGCTGACCATCTCGAAGCTCCTCCGCACGGCTGCCTCGGCACCGAATGGCATGACGTACTGGTACTGACGGAAGCCGCCGGGGCCGTAGACGCGGTTCCAGTTCCTGATTCCGTCGAGCGGGTGGAAGAACTGGCTGATCGTCTGTAGTTCGCCGGTGCGGTGCCTGGGTGCCTTGGCGTACCAGGCCGAGTTGGCGAGGCGGATCGAGTAGCGGTTCATCAGGCCGGGCGGGAACACGCCCGGCGCGGCCAGCCTGGCGCGCGGGTCGAACGCGAACGGGTTGGCGCGCTGCCCGTCGCTGAGGTCGTCGCGGGCGGCGAAGTCGCCGCTGGTGATGACGGACCGGCCCAGCTGCCTGCCCGTGGCGAGGTCGTCGGACCAGGCGACCGTATAGCCGTACTTCCTGTCATGCTCGGCGAGCACGGCCATCGTCTCGTCGATGTCGCCGGTCTTGACCGTGTCCACCTTGACCAGGGAGCTTTCCACCCGCTTGAGCTGGATGGCGGCCCGGGTGATGAAACCGGTCAGGCCCATGCCGCCGGCGGTGGCCCAGAACAACCCGGGGTCCGATTCCGGCGTGACCGTGTGCGGCTCGGCCTGCTCGGCGACAGGAAACAGGATGTCGAAGCTGGTGACGTGGCTCGCGAAGGAACCGGCCACGTGGTGGTTCTTGCCGTGCACGTCCGCCGCGATCGCGCCGCCGACCGTCACCTGGCGGGTGCCCGGAGAAACAGGAACGAACCAGCCGTGCGGCAGCCCGGCGACCATGAGCTGCTCAAGGGAGACGCCGGCCTCCGCGACCACGGTGCCCGTACCCGGATCGAGGCTGATGATCTTGTTCAGCCTGCTCGAGGAGATGACCAGGCCGCCCGCGGACTGTGCCGCGTTGTTGTAGCTGCGACCGAGACCGCGCGGGATCGCTGCCGAGGGCTGGCTGGCGAGGTAACGGAGCAGTGCCGCGGCCTCCGCGTCGCTCGCCGGCGCCGCTAGGTCGGCCCGGGTGGGTGCGACGCGACCCCAGCCGGTCAGGGTGACGGGTCTGGTCGGGACGGGGCTCGTCGGCATGGCACGCATCTTACTGACCGCCTGCAGGCCCGCCGGCGCCGCTAAGCGGGGCTCCGCAAGCGGTCCAGGCGGTAACCGAACCGCCAGTCGTTTCATCACCCGCCGCGGGTGATAAGCACCCGGCCCGGCGCTGGACGGGCTCCGCCCGGCCGATTCACCACTGGAGGGTGACGACTCCCGCGCGCCCTGCGGGCACGATCACACCATGTCACCTGACTGACGACACCGGGGACCAGGAACGGGAAGGGCTAGCAGCACGGGGAGAGCACAGGGAAAGCCAGGCACAGGCACGGATCGCAGGAGCATGACGGTCTTGATCATGTCCGGCTCGCACTACTCCCCGGTGCCGGGTCAGCACAGCGAAAAAGACACCGGAGAAGGAGGGAAACGCCATGGCAACGTTGATCGCCATCGGATACCCAGACGAGGCGACCGCGGCATCCGCCGCCGACGAGGCGCGCCGCCTGGCCCAGGACCTGATCATCCAGCCCGACGCGATCGCGGTGATCAGGCGCGATATGGACGGCACCTACCACGTCGAGACCAACCACAACCCGGTCGGCGGCGGTGCGATGTGGGGCATGTTCTGGGGATTCCTGTTCGGCCTGCTCTTCTTCATCCCAGTCTTCGGGATGGCCATCGGCGCCGGGATGGGCGCCCTGATGGGCAAGTTCGCCAAGTCAAGCATCGACAAGGAGTTCCGGGACCAGGTCCGCGACATGGTCCAGCCCGGCACCTCGGCGCTGTTCCTGATGCTGGAGAAGGCGACCCCGGACAAGGCCGTTGAGGGGATGAGCAAGTTCGGCGGAACGGTACTCAAGACCTCCCTGTCCAAGCAAGACGAGCAGGAACTGCAGGACGCCCTGCACGGCAGCGCGCCGTCGGCGCAGTAACGAGGACAGCATGCAGCACGGAAACCGGCGCTGAGAACGATGGTGGCCCTGGCACATGCCACCGGCCACCGAGAGGAGACCAGGTGAAGTCACGACTGGCAGCCGGCCTCATGCTCGGCTGCCTTGCGGCGGCCGCGGGCTGCTCAAGCAGCACCACGTCTACCGCCAGTCCGGCCACGACCGCTGCCAGTCCGGCCACCAGCGCGGCCAGTCCCGCCGCGTCCGGCACGTCCCAGAGCTTTCAGGTCTCCACGGAGAACGGTGAGGTGACCCTTTCGCTTAACGGGCAGCTGCCACCGGGGTGGCCGGCCGACTTCCCGGTGCCCCCGGGAGCGAAAGTCGCCGGATCGGGTTCCCTCGCCGGCACGAGTTCCGCGGCTCTTGTGGCCGGCTACACCACGTCGCAGTCGCCCTCGGACGCTTTCACCTTCTACCGGGACAACTCGAAGCTCACCACCTCAGGCGCGACATCGGTGGGTGTCGGGTCGCACTTCGTCGGAGGGATGAAGGTCACCGCACCCGACACGGGCTCGGTCACCGTGATCACGCACAGCGGCGCCACTTACATCGTCGTCGTACTGACGAAAACATCCTCGTCGTCTTCCGCTTCCCCCACCGGGAGCTAGGCCGGGGGAGCCGGCTACTGTTCCCCCGCCAGTAGTTAGGCCGGGGGGAGCCGGCTACTGTTCCCCCACCAGTAGTTAGGCCGGGGGGAGCCGGCTACTGCACCAGGACCAGTCCGCTGACGTGTCTCCACCCTAGGGTGTAGTCCGCGAATCAACCCGTTGGCCGATGGCAGCGCGCCTACCGTTCAGTAGCGTGGGAAGTGCCAGAGCCTTGAACGAGGCAGACGCAGCGAGGGGACATCAGCCATGGACGAGGGGACCACGAGAGTCCCGCGCGGTGACATCCGGGTATCGGACGCCGAGCGCGACCAGGCGGTCGCCGACCTGAGCGAGCACTTCCAGGCCGGGCGGCTGACGCAGGAGGAGTTCGAGGAGCGTTCCGGACGCGCGTTCCAGGCCCGTACCGTCAATGACCTGACCGCGCTGTTCACCGACCTGCCACGGCAGCCGCCGGTCCCAGCGGCACGGCCCGGGGGAACCGCGACGGATCCGGCGCTGGTTTACGGGGGGCTGCGCCGCCGGGGTCGCCGTCTGCCGGTGGCCCTCGTCGTCATCGCCTGTGTCATCGCCGCGAACATCACGGCCAACGTGTTCAGCGGCGGCTACAGCCACGGCCACTTCGGTTTGCTGGTGCCCCTCGTGATAATCGCCTTCGTCTTCCTGCGGATAGCGCGTCACCGCTGCCGGTTACCGAAACGGCGCAGGCGGAGGCTGTTGGTGACCACGAAGACCGAGCTGAACGCCATCGCGGCGGCCGCGATCATCGGATTGAGCAGGCCGGACGCGGCGAGCGGTATGGCGGCGACGTTGTAGCAGAACGCCCAGGCGAGGTTGCCCTTGATCGTCGCGAGGGTCTTCCTTGACAGCTCTATCGCTTCGGGCGCCGCGCGCAGGTCACCGCTGACCAGGGTCAGGTCGGCGGCCTCGATCGCCGCGTCCGTGCCGGTGCCCATGGCGAGGCCGAGGTCCGCCTGGGCAAGCGCGGCGGCGTCGTTGACCCCGTCGCCTGCCATCGCCACTGTCCGGCCTTCCGCCTGGAAGGCCTTGATGACATCGACCTTGCCGGCCGGCAGGACGCCGGCGATGACCTCGTCGATGCCGACGCTGGCGGCCACCGCGCGCGCGGCGGGCTCGCTGTCGCCGGTGAGGAGCACCGGCCGCAGGCCCATCGCGCGCAGCCTGGCGACCGCCCCCGCCGAGGTGGGCTTAATGGTGTCGGCCACGACGAGAACGCCGCGGACCTCGCCGTCCCAGGCGACGAAGGTGGCCGTCTGGCCGGACCGCTCGGCCTGGTCGGCGCGTTCGGACAGGGTCCGCGGGATGGTCAGCGCCCAGTCGCCGGTGAGCCAGGTGCGGCGGCCAGCCAGGACGGCGTGGCCGTCCGCCACGCCGTACACCCCGAGCCCCGGCTGGGCGGCGAAGTCGGAGATGCCGGGCCAGGCCGGTATCTCCGCGGCGCCGGGCGGACCGGCGGCCGCCGCGGGCTGCGGGCGGTAATCCATCGCGGTGAGGCGTGTCCCGGCGCCTGCCGTGATCGCGGCGGCGATCGGGTGCTCGGACCCGGACTCCACGGCGGCGGCCAGCCGCAGCAGTTCCGACTCGGCCACGCCAGGCGCGGCGACCACGTCGGTCAGCGACATCTGGCCGGTCGTGAGCGTGCCGGTCTTGTCGAGGACCATGGTGTCCACGTGGCGCGTGTTCTCCAGGACCTCGGGTCCCTTGATCAGGATGCCGAGCTGGGCGCCGCGCCCGGTGCCGACAAGGATCGCGGTGGGTGTGGCCAGGCCCATCGCGCAGGGGCAGGCGATGATCAGCACCGCCACGGCGGCGGTCAGCGCCTGGGCCGCCGATCCTCCCGCGGCCAGCCAGCCGGCCAGCACGGCGGCGGCGAGCACGAACACGACGGGGACGAAGACGGCGGAAACGCGGTCGGCGAGACGTTGCACCGGCGCCTTGCCCGTCTGGGCCTGGGTCACCAGCCGGGCCATCTGAGCCAGCTGGGTATCGGCGCCGACCAGGGTGGCGCGGACGACAAGCCGCCCGCCGACGTTGACGCATCCGCCGGTCACGGTATCGCCCGGGCCGGTCTCCACCGGTACGGGCTCGCCGGTCAGCATGGACGTGTCGACCGCGGAACGTCCGCTGATGACGACGCCATCGGTCGCGATCTTCTCCCCCGGCCGGGTCACGAACTCGTCGCCTGCCACGAGCGCGCCGGCATCGACG
>Ga0335073_10005547_pt1 | contig 17699 bp, 16 predicted proteins | sample Lox_Sample_22_FD_207093 | JGI IMG/M metagenome (GOLD analysis project Ga0335073, IMG submission 207093) | Soil microbial communities from Loxahatchee National Wildlife Refuge, Florida, United States - Lox_Sample_2.2 | ecosystem: Environmental > Terrestrial > Soil > Wetlands | place: USA...
CGCGTCCGGATTGGTGCTGACCAGGCACTCCACCCCGGCTCTGCGGCCGCCCCCGCTCGGAGTGGCGACGGTACCCGCGCCCACCGGTCCCGTCGGGTCCCCGTCGCCGCCGACGGCGCGGCCCGAGCCGGGCCAGTCGCAGTCAGCGGACCCGCAGAGCGCGACGCCAGCCCCCGTCGCCAGGCCGGCCTCGCTGACCATCCCGCTGATCGGGGTGCGCACCCCGCTGGTCACGCTGGGACTGACCGCGAACGGCACGCTCCAGGTGCCGTCATCGGCGACCGTGGCGGGCTGGTACACCGGCAGCGCGCCGCCGGGATCGGTCGGCCCGTCCGTCATCATCGGCCACGTTGACTCGCTATCTGGCCCCGGCGTGTTCTTCCGGCTGTCGGAGCTGCGACAAGGCGACCGCGTCTACGTCACGCGGGCCGACGGGACCGTGGTGGAGTTCCGCGTGACGGCGGTGCAGACCTACCTGAAGGTGTCCTTCCCCGCCCAGGCCGTGTACGGGGGCACGCCCTATCCCGAGTTGCGCCTCATCACCTGCGGCGGGACGTTCGATTATGCGACCGGCCACTACCTCAGTAACACCATCGTCTACGCCACCGAGTCCGGCTGACCCCGGCTGTCAGGCCGGCACGCCTGCCAGGAACGACTCGATGGCGGGCACGTAGGTCGCCTCGTCCTGGAAGAGGAACGCGTGCCCGGCGTCCGGGTAGAACATCAGCCGTGAGCCATGAATGAGGCGTGCGAGAGCCTGGCTGTTCGCGGACGGGTCGAGCCGGTCCTCGGCGCCGTCAGCGATCAGCGTGGGCACGGTGATCGCCGACGGGTGCTGCCCGGCCGGGTCGGTCCCGGCCCACCACGCGTCGATCGCGTGCCGCTGCTGGGTGATCACCGCGGCGGGCGCCGTATCGCCTGGTGGGTAGCTCGAGGTGGCGGTCACGTAGGTCGTCCCGGCGGCCAGTTGATCGGCGGGAAAGAGAGCGCCGAGCGCGGTCTGCACATCGGGTGACGAGAGCGCGTTGACGGCGCTTTGCGGCGGCCGGACCGTGGCGCCATTGCCCGGATAGGCCGCGGACAGCACGAGCGCGCGTACCTGAGCCGGGTGCAGGACCGCGAGCGCCTGCGCGATCATGGTTCCCATCGACCAGCCGAGGACATAAGGCCGGCCGAGCCCGAGCGCGGTGATCAGCGCGCTGGTCTGATTCGCCATGTCGTCGATGGACAGCGTCCCGGCAGCCGCGGACGTCTGACCGATCCCCGCGCTGTCGAAGATCACCACACGGTATCGCTGCGCGAGTGCGTTCACGAAGAGCGGATCCCAGGTGGACATCGACCCGGCGAACCCCATGATCAGCACGAGCGGCGGCCCGTTCCCGATCTCCCGGTAGGCGACCTCACCGTCGGGGGTCGACGTGACGTGCACCGGCTCGGAGGTGACCGATACCGAGTCAGGTACGGCGGCGGTGGTTCCGGAGGCGGCCTTCGCCGCGGCCGCGTCGGCGAACGCGTCCACTGTCGAGTTGTCGGGCACGCCGATGCTCGAGTACTCGACGGACCCCTGATATTCACCGGCGGAGAAGGTGACGAGGACCGTGCTCAGCGGGATTCCGCTCACCGTGTACGTCCACAGGTAGGCGGAGGAGGTGCTGCCAACCCGCGGGAACGCCAGCGGCTTAATGGCCACCGCTGCCTTCTGCCCGGCGATGCTCAGCGTCGCCGAGTGGCAGTCGGTCAGCTCCCGGTCGAAGCGCGCCCACTGCGCGGCCGCCTTCTTTCCGATCGTGAGGTCCTCCCCGAATGACGGGATAGACGGGCCTTCCAGGAACGCCGCCGCGGCGGATGTCAGCCCGGGCGTGGTTTCTGGCGACGCCGTGAGGCATGACGAACTGATCCGCACGATTGCGGATGCCGGTTGCACCGGGGTGGAAGACCACCCTGCGGGCAGATCGGACACCGAGAGCAGGCGCGCCTTCAGCAGGCTCGCCGCGGTCGGGGGCGGCCCGCCGCACCCCACGACGAGGAGCCCGGCACCGGCCACTACGGCGGCCGCGCCCGAGAGCAAGAAACGGCGCATCCATGACCTCCCAGCGAACCCGTGAGTCTGCCTCGACCGAGTCTCCCGCCGCCTTAAGCCTAGGCTTCCGATGGTCGCGTTAGCGTAACTGCGCCGCCACGGATTCGGCCACCATCGAATAGCCGCTGCACCGTGCCGACCCGGAACCTCATCTCTTGGCGGGCGCCGCGACCAGGAGGCGGTCGCCGGCCGCGATGACAGGGTCGTCGCCGAGCCCGAGGCTGAACTCCCCGTTGCGCACGCGGCCGAGCACCAGCCCGGCCCGCTCGCTCCGGACCGCGCTCAGCGCTTTGCCGACGGTGGCAGCCCCCGCCTCGATCTCGGCGAGCGCTTCCCGGTTGCCGGCGAGCTGGGAGATCATCTCCCCGGCGTGCGGGGTCTCCAGGGCCGCGGCGAGGGTCTGGGACGGCAACTGGCCGGACGAGACCGACTGCCGGACGCCCAGGTCGCGCAGCGCTTCGCGCACCGAGGGCGACCGCCGTTGCGGCACCCCGGGACCCGCATCAGGAGCGTCAGCACGGCCATCACCCTACTGGGGCCACTAACGGCGCGCGGTTTGATTGTGCGCCGCGGAACTCGACCGTGGTAGTGCCCGCGCACCCAGGTATGGTTTTGCCCAGAATCAGCCACGAGCCACCAGACCCCCGCCGACTGGCTAGGAGCCCTCGTCATGACAGCCCGGCAGCAGATCGCGCGCCTGCTTCCGCTGGTGTTGCTGGTCGTGCTGGTAATCGCGGGGCTGCGCGGGACGGTTTCCCCGCCGCGCTGGACTGGCCCGCTGCGCGCCGACGGCGTGGTGATCGGGGTAGCCCTCGAGGTGGTCTTCGGTGCCGTGCTGATCGTCATCTCGGTCCGGAACGCGGCAGCGAGGCGGGCGGCCGAGCGGCAGCCGTACACCGGCGAGTACAAGGAGATCGAGCCCGCCGAGGCGCTGCGGTTCACGCTCAGGTACGTGCTCGCCATGTGCATGATCGCGATCGGCGTCGTGCTGATCTCCGACCTGCACCTGCATTTCTTCATCAAGCCGCGTCCGCTGCCCACGCACAAGACGACGGGGACGCAGCCGCCGCGGCTGGGCGGTGGCGGCGGCGGGGGATCGTTCAACCTTCCCCTCGGCCCGATCCTGTACGGGCTGCTCATCGCCGTGCTGATCGCGGCGGTGGTGATCAGCGTCTGGTGGTCGTCGCGGTTGCGCCGTCCGGCCGCGCCGCTCGTCATCGAGGACGTGAACACCGACGAGCTCGAGGAGGCCGTCGCCCAGGGCCGGGCCGCGCTGCAAGCGATCGACGACGCGCGAGCCGCGATCATCGCCTGCTACGTGGCTATGGAGCGCAGCCTGGCCGAGCGGGGGACCGCGCGCGACGCGGCCGACACCCCGGACGAGCTGCTCTCCCGGGCGGTCGCCGCGGGGACCGTCCGGGGGACGGCGGCGGGCAAGCTGACCGGGCTGTTCTACGAAGCGAGGTTCTCCACCCACGCGATGTCCGCGGGGCAGCGGGACGCCGCGCGGGCGGCGCTCGATGAGATCTCCGCCGAGCTGGCCGCGCTCGCCGCCGCGCGGGCCGCGAAGGCAAAGCAGTCCACCACGGGGCAGTCCACCACGGGGCAGTCCACCACGGGGCAGTCCACCGCGGATGCCGCCAGGCCGGGCGGAGGCTGGGTATGAACGAACGCTGGCGCCCGGCCCGGCCCGAGCTCGTCCTCGCCGCGATCGCCGTTTTGGCGGCGGCCCTCGCCGCCGCCGCCGTTTCCGGCTGGCCGGGCGTGGTGACGATCTGCGCCGGGACCGCGGTGATCGCGCTGCTGATGCTCCGCGGCCTGATCCCGAGGTCCGAGGCGCAGCTATTCCGCAGGGCGAAGAACAAGCAGCAGGCCAGGGCCATCTCCGGCTACGCGCAGCGCCGGTTCGTGGTCTCCTCCAGCCTGCTCAGCCGCCCGATGTACGAGTCGGACCTGCGTCCGGTCCTCGAGCACATCCTGGCCGCCAAGCTGGCGGAGAACCACGGGATCAACCTCTACAGCGAGGCCGCGAGCGCGCGCCGGGCGTTCTGCCGGACCCGCTCCGACGAGCGCCTGTGGCTCTGGATCGACCCCGGTCAGACTCTCGATGCCGACGAACGCACCCGGCAGCACCACGGCGTACCGCGCCGCGTCCTCGCCCGGCTTATCGACCGATTGGAGCAGCTGTGACCCCGGAAGAGACCGCGCGTACCGCGAAGGTCATCCTCGACGAGCTCGACAAGGCGGTGGTCGGCCGCCGCCGCACCCTGGAGCTCGTCCTGATCGGCATTCTGGCGGGCGGCCACGTCCTCCTCGAAGACCTGCCCGGCCTCGGCAAGACGCTCATCGCCCGCTCGTTCGCGCAGGTGCTGGGCCTGGACTTCGCCCGTATCCAGTTCACCCCCGACTTGCTGCCGAGCGACGTCGTGGGCGCGCCGCTCTACGACCAGCGCAACGCGGAAATGGTCTTCCGGCCCGGCCCGGTCTTCACCCAGCTGCTCCTCGCCGACGAGATCAACCGCACGCCGCCGAAGACCCAGGCCGCCCTCCTCGAGGCGATGGGCGAGAGCCAGGTCAGCGTCGACGGTGAGTCACGGAAGCTCCCGCAGCCGTTCATCGTCCTCGCGACCGACAACCCGATCGAATACGAGGGCACCTACGAGCTGCCGGAGGCGCAGCTCGACCGGTTCCTGATGCGACTCCGCCTGGGGTACCTGACCGGCCCGGACGAGACCGACATGCTCCGTCGCCGGGTCGACCGCGCGACGGAGTACGTCCGGCTCCAGCCCGTCACCGACGCGGCCGGCCTGCTCGCCATGCGCGAGTCCCTGGAAAAGGTCGAGATCAGCGACGACCTCCTCGACTACGTGATCGCGATCGTGACCGCGACCCGCAAGGACCCGCAGATCCAGGTTGGCGCCTCACCGCGCGGCGGTCTCGCCCTGGTGCAGCTCGCCCGCGGCCAGGCCCTGCTGCACCAGCGCGACTACGTGATCCCCGACGACATCAAGCAGGTCACCGTCCCAGCGCTGGCGCACCGGATCACGCTCCGCCCGGAGCTGTGGGTCCGCCAGGTCTCCGCCGACGACGTGATCGCGCGGCTGCTGGCCGGCGTCCCGACCCCGCGCACCGACCCGACCCGCCCGGACACCACGGGCCGCTCTGACCCCGCGGCCGCCCGCGCTGCTGCCGGCTGATGACCGTAGCCAGCCCTACGGCGGGCGAGCCGCCGAGCCTCGCCGCGTCGTCACAGGTCACGGCCGACGAGGTGGCGGTCAGCTGGCGGCCGTCGCGGCATGCCCGCCGCCTGCTCACGCTGGCCGCCGCGGGGTTGCTGCTGGCCGTGATCACCAGGAACCCCGCGCTGGCGGGCGTGGCGGGCCCGCCGCTGCTCCTCCTGGGGGTCGGCCGCGCCCGTGCTGGCAAGGCCCCTGCTGGTACGGGCAATGCCACTCAATCCGGTGCGGGCAAATCGGGTGCGGGCAAATCCGGCCCCGCGCTAGTCGGCTTCCGCATCGGCCTGACCGCGACACGGATGTACGAGGGGGAGCCCGTCGCGGTTGACGTAACGGTGGCCGATGACACTGACGACGTCCGCTGGACGTTTGAGCCGGGGCGAGGCATCGAGGCGGGCAGCGCGACCGCGGTGAACGGACAGGCCGCCCGGTTCACGTTCACCGTGCCCCGCTGGGGCAGGCGCGGTGTCGGCTCGGTCACCCTGACCTTGCATGACCGCTGGCGCCTGTTCGAGGGCCGGGTCCAGCTGACCCTCCCGTCCGTCGACTGTTACCCGTCGCCGGCCGTGCAGCGCACGGAAGTGGTGCTGAGCAAGCTGCCGAACCGCCTTGGCGAGCACCGTGCGCGGGTGCCGGGCGAGGGGACCGAGTTCATGGGCGTCCGCGAGTTCGTGCCGGGCGACCGGCAGCGGGCGATCAACTGGCCTGCCTCCACCCGGCGGGGCCGTCTTCAGGTGAACACGTTCGCGGCGGAGCGGTCCCAGGACGTGGTGCTGCTCATGGACGCGACATCGGACGTCGGCGAGCCTGGTGCGTCCGCGCTCGACCTCGCGCTGCGCGGCGCGGCCGGCGCCGCCCGCGCGTACCTGGCCGCGCGCGACCGGGTCGGCGTGATCACCTACCAGTGGGGCGGCTCGCACTGGCTCGCGCCGTCGCTGGGCCGCCGCCAGGTGTACCGGATCATCGACGTGCTGCTGCGGGCCGACACCGGGTTCGCTGGCGGCTCGACGTTCAACCGGCTGCCCCGCGCCGCGCTCCCGCCCGGCGCCCTTGTCGTCGCGTTTTCCCCGCTGCTCACCGGCCGGTTCGTCGAAGCACTGCGGGACATGCGCGAACGCGGCTTCTCGCTGATCGTGGTGGACGTGCTCAACGCGGCGCCGCCGCCCCGCCCGACGTTCGCCGACAATATCGCCCGCCGCGTCTGGCACCTGGAGCAGCAGGCGATCCGCTTCTCCCTGCGCGAGCTCGGCGTGCCCATCGTCGCGTGGGACGGCGAGACCCCGCTCGACCTCCCGCTCGCCCCCTACACCCGCCGCCCCCTGGTGGTCCGCCGATGACTACGGGAAGTCAGGCCCCGAGAATTCAGGCACAGCCCCGGGCGGGGGTGCTATCGGCCGCCGGACCGCGGCTGGCCGCCGTGCTCCTTGGCGCCGCCTGCGTCGCCTGGGCGGCGACCCCGCTGCGGCACACCGGGTTCGCCCCGACCGCCCTTGTCGTCGCGATTATCGCGGTGACCGCGGGCGCCTTGCGGCTGGCGGTGACCGACATCCCGCAGCCGGAAGACGACTTCCTGCTACCCGGGTACCTGCGGGCCTGGCTGGACGTCCTCGCCGTGCTCCGCCTCCTCGCCTGGGAGGAGACCGCCGTCGTGGCCATTCTCTGGCTCGAGGTGCAGCACCCGGTCCGCGGCTGGCACACCGCCCTCCTTGGCGCGGGCCTGGTCGCCTACCTGATCGTCACCCATATCGCGGAGTCCGGCGCCGACCCGGCCCCCGTGCTCCGCCGCCAGTGGAAGCTGCTAGCGGTCGGTGCCTGCCTGCTCGCCCTCGGCGGCGGTTTCGCCCTGGTCCCCGCCACCGGCCCCGGGGCCGGCGCCGCCCTGGTGCGCGTCCTGGCCGCGATCGCGGTAGTCGCGGCCGCCGTGCTCGTCCTCCCCGGCTGAACCGCCGGGACAGCGGGCCGGGTTACGGCGCGGGAACCGTGACGACCGGAGCGGCCTGCCCTCGCTCCGCTGCTCCGGTCACCGTCGAGCCCGCGGTGGTCATGGCGGTGATCTTGGAGACATCGCCGCCGTCCGGAACGACCTTCGACCAGCCCGACGGGCTGACGGGGGACGGCAGGCTCCAGGTGAGGGCGCGCGGATCAGCCTTGGTTCCGGCCTGGCCCGCCACCACGAACCCGGCGCCGGTCGCGATCAGCGCGTTCACCGTTCCGTGGCCGCCAGGCACCGCGAGCCTGACTAGTGCCCACCGCTGACCGCCGTCCGTGGAGACGGCCACGACCGGGACATTGCCGCCGTTGACGACCTCGTTCCCCGCGGCGACCTCGACACCGTCGCCGTTCACCGTGACGGGACCGAGCACCGCCGCCGTGGCGGGGGGCGGCGGCGTCATGGGGTCGAAATTCCACCGCTGCCCGGCTCGCCCGGATGTCCAGACGGCGTCGTCGCTGCCCACCGCCCCGGTCGCCACGAATCCGCCTGGCGTGGCGGTGACGGCGTTCACCATGCTCGCGTGCTGCTGGCCGTCGAGGACCCCGCCGGCGTCGTTGTCGCCCTGCGACCAGCCGCTCAGCCCGGGCGACCACCACATGGCCGCGTAGACGCGGGTACCGTCGACGTGCCTGCCGACGACCACATAGCCGTCCGGGCCCGCCGCGACGGCGACGACGACGGGGCCGGGCCCGGGGAATGTGGCGGGGCTGGCCCGCCAGTGCACCCCGTCGGCGGAGGTGACGGCGATCGGCTGACCGGCGGCGCCCCCGGTTGGGTGGGTGTTACCGACCGCGATCCAGCCGTCGGCGCCGTGCGCGATGCTGTCTAGCGTGCCCGGCATGGCCGCGACCGCCGAGGGGACGGAAGCGGCGAGTGGCCACGAGCCGCCAGCGGTGCGCCGCCAGATGGCCGGATGCCCGTCGGCGCTGCCTACGGCGAGCCAGCCGCCAGCCGCCGCGATCGAGTGGACCCGCACGTTGCCGTGCTGCCCCGGGTATCCGCCGAATGAGGCCCCGGTTTCCTGGGTCGTGTTCGCCGCGCTGCCGAGGGTCCCGTCATGTCTCGACACCGCGACCGCGATCACCGCGGCCGCGGCCGCGATCAGCGCCGCCGGCCCTCCGGCTCGGACGAGCAACGGCAGCCGTCGCCCGCGGCGGGGCGCCGGCCGCGGCCGTGCCGCTTGCCCGGCCGGGTCCGGCCGGGCCCGGTACCGTCCGCCCGCTCCGGCGGACGGCGTCGCCGCGGTCAGCGGTGCGGTCGCCGGCAGGGCGCGGGGCCCGGGCGGCCCCTCGGACGGGGCGCGGGGCGGCAGTACGGGGTCGCGAGCCGTCCGCGTCGGCGCCGCCGGCTCGCGAGCCGTCGGCGGCTGCGCCGGCAACGCGGGCCGGGCGGCCCCGGCAGGCGGCACCGGACCGGGACCGGTGTAGCCACCGGACCGGCCGGGGACCGTGCCGAGCGCGTCGGCCAGCGCGGCGGCGAAGTCACCGCAGGACGCGTACCGCTGCCCGGGAGCCTTGGCCATCGCCCTGGCGAGCACCTCATCGACGGCGGCGGGCAGATCGGGCCGGCGTGCGGTCAGCGACGGCGGCGGTTCGTTCAGGTGCGCCATGAAGACCGCGATCGCGTTACCGCCCTGGTACGGAGCCTCGCCAGCCAGCAGCCAGTAAGCGACGCACGCGAGCGAGTACTGATCGGCCCGCCCGTCGATCGCCCCCACCTCGATCTGCTCCGGCGCCGCGTACTCCGGGGTGCCCATGATGACACCGGGCCCGGTCATCGTCAGGGCGGGCGGGAAGTCGGACTTGGCGATGCCGAAGTCCGATAGGTAGACGTGCTCGGGCTGCCCGGGTCGCACGTCCACCAGGATGTTCCCCGGCTTGACGTCCCGGTGCACGAGCCCCGCGGCGTGCGCCGCGTCGAGGGCCGCGGCTACCGGGGCGATGTACTCCATGGCCCGCTCCGGTGACAGTGGCCCGGCGCCCGCCACCACCCGCCGCAGGTCGCCGCTGCGCACGAAGCGCATCGCGATGAACAGCACCCCAGCGGCCTCGTCGGCCGTGTAGATCGGGACGATATACGGCGATTCCACGCTCGCCGCGGCCCGTGACTCGGCGATGAAGCGGCGCCTGAACGCCGGGTCAGACGCCAGCACTGGGTTCAGGATCTTCACCGCGACCAGCCGGTTCAGCCGCTCATCCCGGGCGCGGAACACGACCGCCATCCCGCCAGCCCCGACCTCAGCCTCCAGCTGGTACCCGCCGAGCTGTGAGCCCGCCCGGAACCTGGCCTGCTCGGTCGCCCAGTCCTCGGTCAACACCCTCCCCGGAGAAAACCTCTCCCGCCCCTTGGGATACGTTCCCCGGCGGGCCCGGGTTCACCTTGGGCGCACAGAACTCCTTGCCGGACGGCACCGCCGATCCGGTGGCTGAGCCAGATCGCCGTCCTGCGTCCGGTCGGCCATCGCCTTGGGGCACCGGCCAGTCCCAGCCGTAGCCTTACTCGTCGGCAAGTGCGTTCGCCTCAAGCCAGAAGTCGTCCACCGAGTGATACCGTTTGGCGGTTGACGCGTAGCGCAGATAGGCCATGGCGTCGAGCTTGCGCAGCGGTTTCAGGACTTCACCGGCGATCTGGTGCACGGTGACGAGCGCTTGGCCTCTGAGTTCTTCGATCACCTGGCTGGCAATGCTGGCGGCCCGTTCGCTGACTTCGCGGTCTGTGCCGCGCCCGCGCAGAACGCCTGTGATGCTCTGTTCAAGCTTGTGGCGCTGGAACGGCTCGATATGGCCGTCACGTTTCAGCACCCGCCACGGTGTGCCCGGAGGATCAGCGGCAGCGAGGGGACCGTAGGTGTCCTGCAGCCAATCCAGGAAGTCGCGGAGCCCTTGAAATCCGGCGCTGGCCCGTGTCGTGCGGCCGAGGAAAACGAGCGCGTACCGAATGCGTGCCACATCAGTAATAGACCGGCTGTCCTGAAGCTCTTCTAGAACGGTTTGCCCGATCTCATAGGATGGGATGGGTAGTCCCGGTACGCCGGGCTGCAGGTTCTGCACCACGCGGTCGATGAACGCGTTGATATCCGCTGGTGGCAAGGCATAGAGGCGAGCCGCGCGGGTCACGCCCCGGACCAACTTGGCGCGCGAGAAGGGCTCCAGGCGCCCGTCGCGCTTGCGGACCATGAGGTCTTCAATCGCGATACGTTCCACAGTCGAAAAGCGTTGGCCGCAGGACTGGCATCGGCGCTGCCTGGTCCGCCCGAGGGCATGGGGTCGGGTATCGATAACCTTCGTGTTCTCCTGGCCGCACGACGGACAGAACATCGGCCAGCTCCCTACATCTAGGGCGATCGTTATCCTTGTCCGACGATTATCCTACTTGTAGGATAATCGTCGGTACCAACCCGGCTTACCCACAGGTTGCCAACATATAGGGTGCATGGTTCGCTTCGGACAGCCATGATCGTCTATGCGGGGCTTGAATGACAGCCGCGTAATTCTACACAAGTAACGACGACGGCCCCGGGTACCCCCATCGTGGCCGCTGCTGACTCTAGGGAAGCGGGTGACGGTCGTGGGCGTGGGCTAGATCGACCCGGAGCGGGAAGGGACCACTCACACGACGAAGGCCCGTCCCGCGCGCCTTGTCGATACGGCGTGGGCGAGTAGGGCCCTCGGTTTATACCCGCTCTAAAGTGCCCGTCCGGCCACAGTGCTCTGCCAGGGCGGACCAATAGTTTGTGGGCGGCTAGTCGTCGTGCCCCAACGGTCCGCACTTCCTTCCAAGTACGTCAGAATGCCTAAGCCACACACAGTATCAGTGCGAGGCCTGCTCCGGCCATTGCCACTTCAGGCCGTATTGGCGCCCGCGTAGACAAACTGCAAAAGTGTGCTCCACGAAGCCGTTGGCGGCCACGGGAAGCCACTGCGGCGCATCGTCCTCGGGCCATTCCCAGCCGTCGTCTTGCGCGCCTACGTCAAAGTAGCAGATCCGCTGCGGTACGGCGTGGATATCGAACACGGCGCGCACGGTAAGATTGCGGATTTCCCGGCCGCGGACTTCGTAGAGGATGGTCGGTCGGCACGGCTGACCGGAGTTAAACCGGGTGATATACGCGAAGTAGTACTGTTCGTCCGGCTCAAGCGTGTGGGAGAACGTTAGCCGGCCCAGGACGCCGCCCTTGGGCAGTTCATGCAACGGCCCCTCTGACGTGCAGTTGGCAAGCGGGGTGATCTCAACACCTGCGGTCGGCTCGTTGTAGTACCAACCTACGGCGTCATAGTGGTCAACCGGTTCGTGTGCCCGCAGCCAGCGGTGGCTGGTCGCCTGGATGCCGACCGTGCCCCTGAATTCGTAGAGGACTTCGGTGCGGTCGAAGGAGATGGGGGGAGCCATCGGTAGCGGCGAGGCGGGCGACAGTGGCGGTTCAGTACCATATCGGTCCCAGGCACCGAGCGTCCGGTTGAGATCGTCCAGCCTGCGTTTGAGGTCAAGCGCCAGTTGCGGCACGGCGGACCGCCAGTAGTCACGGTAATGCTCGACCTGCTTCTTGATGTCCTGCGGGCCGCTGGACCCCTTCTGCTCAGCCAAGACCCGTTCCTGGTGCGCCAGAGTCTTCCAGCGGCCTTCGCGGCTGTCGTTTCCGGCTGCGACGTAGTCGGTGGCCGGCACTCGAAACGCGGCGCGCGCTGCCAGCCGCCAGTTGGCGTTTCTGATCTCATCGATCAGTTCCTGGATAACGGTCAGGACGGCCGATGCCTTGGCGTCTACAGTCCAGTCATCTGGCACGTGCGCGGCGTCAAGAATTGCCTGGTACCCCTTGTCGGCACGGATGCTCAGCTCGCGGACGTTCGGTCCAGCGAACTTCACCAGATTCTTGAGCCCGTCCTCAATGGAACCTTCGGCCGTGCCACCACCCCCGGGACTCGGGACCACCGCTATTCCCCCTCCTAAACCCCCCTGCAAGCCCACGTTGCACACCACCTGGGGGGACGTGCGACGGTCAGGATAAACCAGAGGGCCACGCTTTCCTGAACAAAGTGGAGACCGAGTCTACCGGAATATGCCGCACTCAAATGATGCGCCCATAACCGTGCGGGCGGATTCCCTCAGGTCGGCAACCGCCCTCAACGGCAACCTGCGACGACGAGAACGGCGGTAGTTGACATGGCCATCCTCATCCTCATCTTGCTCATTCCAGTGGCGTACTTCGTCGGCCGGTATGCGCAGTGGCGGAGTGATGTCGACCGCTTCACGGGTTGGTGGAGGAATCGCTGGTGATGAAACGACTCCGTGTCGGTCTCTTCACCCTCATCATCCTGGCGCTCGCGGTCCACCTAGCGTGAGACGCCATCGCGCCACTCATCCCCTACGCCTCATCCTCTACGCCGTCGAGGGTTTCGTGACCCGCGCCGTCCTCAAGGCGCTCCACTACCGGAAGCGCTCGTCGGGCGTTCGCCAGCGGACATCTTTGGGGGCCGGTTGGCCCGACGCGTCGACAGGGCAGGAAGGGAGTCGTCATCGCAGACGCGGATACCGCGCCGCCGACTCTTTTCTACACGCTCCGCTTCCCGGCGGAACTCGAAGCCAGGAAGGTGACGGCCTGAGGTTGCGGCAAGCCTCTCGGTGAAGATTGTTGGCAGGCATGGAAAGATGGGCACACAGTTGTCCGGACGCTCTGGAGGCCGCAATGGCGCTTGGCTTGCCGATTGACCCTGCCGCGAACGCCCTGTTGCAGCGCAGTCCGCTTGCACTGCTGGTTGGCATGATCCTGGACCAGCAGATCAGCTTGGAGAAGGCGTTCAGTTCACCGTACGAACTTGAGCAACGCCTAGGGCACGGGCTGGACGCGCACCAACTGGCAGATTATGACCCGGAGGCACTCGCTGAGATCTTTTCCCGCACGCCAGCACTGCATCGCTTCCCCAAGGCGATGGCTGCTCGTGTCCAGGAAGCCTGCCGCCTCCTTGTCGACCGCTACGACGGGGACCCGACGGCGCTGTGGGACGAGGCCAAGACCGGTGCGGAGTTGCTCAAGCGGACCAGCGAGTTGCCAGGGTTCGGTAAGCAGAAGGCCCAGATCATGGTGGCGCTGCTCGGCAAGCAGTACGGTGTCCAGCCGACCGGCTGGCGGGAAGCCGCGGGGACGTTCGGCCAGCCTGACACTTACGTGTCAGTGGCGGACATTGTGGACGACGCGGCGCTGGCCAAGGTCCGTGAGTACAAGCAGCAGCTCAAGGCCGTTGCAAAGGCCAAGGGTTGACGTCGAGGAGGGATCTCGCGAGTCCAGGCGACCGTAGTGTCATGAGTACGGCGTGTCTCCAGACGTCCTGATGCGCCTGCATAGCTCGCCTCATCTGGCCTGCTGGACTTGAGCCGGCAACGGCCCTACCGGACTACCAGTTTTTCTGAATGCGCTTATCGAGTAGCATCGCGATTAGCAGCGCCAGAGCGTTGCACGACAGCAGTTCGTTGGCCTCATCGTCGACCGGCAGCGATATCGGCACGGCGGTCCTCCACGGTTAACGGATAAGCTGGGTTTAGCAGGGTGTAGCCCGGATGGATGGAGTCATCATGTCACCGCGCGTCACAGCTGGGATCTTCGGGATCGTTCTCGGGCTGATCCTGCTCTTCGTTCTTCCGACCTGGTTGATCTGGGTAGGCATCGCGCTCATCGTCGTCGCCGCCGCCATTCCGGTCGCGGGGTACCTGGCGCTTGACAAGTCGCAGCGCCGTCGCCTGCGTGCGATCCGCGCCCGTCAGCGGGGCTAGTCGTCATCGTCCCTCGGCCACCCGGGTGATGTAGGTGACCGCGACAAACGAGCGGTAGACCGCCACCGGGTCATCGGCGGCGATCCGCACCGACCGGGTCCCTGACCGCTCGGCGCCCTTGACCCAGCTGGCCACCTCAGCCATGTCCGCGGTCTGGAATTTCACGTCCAGCCGCGCCGGGAGCGAGATCGCCGGCAGCCCGATCGACCCCGCGGAAACCCGCCGCACGGCCGCCTCCGCCCCGGCCCGGATCAGCGACCGCGCCTCGTCCGGGTGCAGCTGCACGGCCGCGAACCGGGTGATCGACCCCTTGACCAGCACCTGCTCGGCGTCCTTGAAGAACGGCTCCGCCTCGCTCATCGTCACCTGGTCTCCGGTGACCAGCGCCACCGGCACCTTGTGGCCGAGCGCGACGAGCGCGTTGATCCCCGACTCGCCGCACTCCACCCCGTTCACGGTGACCCGGGAGATCACCGACGGGTTGTAGGTGTGCGACAGCACCGACGCGGCCCCGGAGATCGACCCGTGGTACCCGACGAAGAACACCGCGTCGAAGCTCCCTTCGAGCCCCTCCATCATGTACAGCGGCTTGTGCCGCCCCGCGAGGTAGGCCGCCCGCCCGTGCAGGTCCGCCGGGTTGAGGTTGTTCATCGCCCCGTGCGAGTCGTTGCAGACGACCTCCGTCGCCCCGCCCGCCAGCGCGCCGTCGATCGCCGCGTTGACCTCGCCGAGCAGCAGCGCCCGCCCCTCGGCGTACCCGTGCTCCCCGGCCCGGCACTGCGACCAGTCGACGATCCCGGCCACGCCCTCCATGTCAAACGAGATGAACACCTTCATAAAACCCATTATCCCGAACGGTCCCCTGAGTTCCCGCCTCCCTCAGCCGCGTCTGGCGGACGGCACGGATGGGCTAGGTGCTCGTCCGACGGTCCCGTAGGTGCCCGCCGTCCTCCGCTTGACCCGGTCGGCGGCCGGGATGGGTCCTGGTCGAGGCGGTCCCCGCGGCTCCCGGCGCGCGTCCTCAGCCGCGCTTGGACGGCGGCATGGGCTGGGTCGGGCTCGTCCGGTTGCCCTGCGAGTTCTTGGGCCCGGCGGGGGAGCGGAGCCGGGCGGTGGCCGCGATCCGGGCCGCGATCGTGATGATGATCGCGATCGGCAGCGTCTGCGGCAGCTCCGTCGACGGGACGAAGGCCACCGCCGCGAACGCGATGGCCACCCCGCCGATAGCCACGGCCAGCGCGGCCGCGACCCGGCGGCTAAGCATGGTCCGCCGCACCAGCCGTCTCGCCTCGCGCGGCAGCCGCACGAGCATCACCAGGAAGCTCGCCAGCGTGACGGCGGCGAGCCCCGCGAACCCGAGGGCGAACGGCACCCGGTCAACGTGCGTCACCGCCGGGATCCAGAGCATGATCATCGCGATCAGCACGAAGATGTAGATCAGCCGCGACACGGTCCTGATGATCACCACGTCGATGTTCCGGCTGTAGATGTGCTCGCCCGGCGTGGTCCGTGCCGCGCTGATGAAGTGCCTGATCGCGCCGACGGTGTCGTGGCGGCGCAGCCGGATCCGGCCAAGCTCGTTCATCGCGCCGCTGTGCGCCGGGTCCAGCGCCAGCGCCCGCTCCTGGTGCTCGCGCGCCGCGGGCAGCTCGCCCCGGGCGAGCGCCACCTTGCCGGAGAGGAAGTGCACGTCGGGCTCGTTCGGCGCGAGGGTCCGCGCCTCGGCCGCGGCGGTCGCGGCCAGCGACGCCTGGCCCGCCGCCAGCGCGGCCTGCGCGACGCAGACGTGGGTCTGCCAGTAGGACGGGGCCAGCCGCCGGGACTCCAGGGCCGCGCGCAGCGCCTCGGTGTGGTTGCCCAGGTGCATCAGCGCGTTGGAGGCCAGGCGGTGCGGCCACTCCTCGCCCGGCTCGATGGCCGCGGCCCGGTTGGCGGCCTCGACCGCCTCGACGTAACGGTCGGCGCCCAGGTGCGCGCGGGCGAACAGGCACCAGGCGCGGCCGTTGCCTGGCTCAGCCGAGACGAGGCGCGCGAGCAGCGTCGTGGCCTCCTCGTAACGCCCGAGGTCGAGCATCGTGGCGGCCCGCGCCAGCTCCTCTTTCAGCTCCGTCAAGTCACCGGTTCCGTCGGGTCAGATCAGCCGTCGCTTGCGCAGGTATGCCACAAGGTCATCGTAAGCGCCGCCCTCGTTGGCGAACAGCGCGACATTCCGCGCGGTCTCGAACCAGGTACCCAGCGACGGGCGGACTTCGGCGACGGCGGCCTCCAGGTCGGCCTGGCCGATCAGCCGGGGCTCGCCGCGGCGCACCGAGTCAAGCAGCGCCCGCTCGGCCGCGGTCTCGCAGATGTGCGCGATGTCCGCGCCCGAGTACCCGTCGGTCAGCTTCGACAGCCTGGCCAGGTCGATCCCGGCGACCGGACGGTCCCGCAGGTGGAAGCGGAAGACGCCTTCCCGGGCCGGCGCGTCCGGCGGCAGGACGAGCAGCGTCCGGTCGAACCGGCCGGGACGCCGCAGCGCGCAGTCGACGTCCCACGGGTGGTTGGTCGCGGCGAGCAGGAACACGCCGGTGTTGTCCGACGCCACGTCGTCGAGTTCGAGCAGCAGCTGGTTGACGGCCGAGCGCATCGGCGTGTTCCGCAGCTGCGAGCGCTTCTGCCCGATCGCGTCCACCTCGTCGAGGAAGACCACGCAAGGGGCGTTGCGCCGGGCCACCTCGAAGAGCTCGTGGATGTTCCGCTCGCTGCGGCCCACGAACATGTCGATCAGGTCGGCGAACGACACCGTGATGAAGCGCGCCCCGAGCTCGCCGGCCACGGCGCGGGCGACGAACGTCTTGCCGCAGCCGGGCGGGCCGTACAGCAGAAGTCCGCCGCGCAGTGACTTGCCGTACAGCTTGCGCAGCTCCGGGTTGCGCATCGGGGCGAGGAACGCCGCCTCGAGCCTCTTCTTGACCTCGTCCAGCCCCGCGACGTCCGCGAGGGTCAGCCCGGTGTGCTCCGCGTCGTAGGCTCGAGCCTCGTCGAGCCCGGCCGACTTCGACCCAGTCTCCCCGACGAACATCGTCGGCAGCACGTCCCGCATCTCGTCTTCGGCCTGCGACCAGTCGTAGCCGGGCTCCTCCGCCGGCTCGCCGCCGGAGTCAGCCCCGGCGCCGTCCCGGCCCTCGCTGTCCCGGCCCTCGCTGTCCCGGCCCTCGCTGTCCCGGCCCTCGCTGTCCCGGCCCTCGCTGTCCCGGCCCTCGCTGTCCCGGCCCTCGCTGTTCCGGCCGGTGCTGTCCCGGCCGGTCCTGGCCGGACCGGCGCCGCCCGGGCCGCTGCTGCCGGGGCTGGTGCTGCCCGAGCCGGTGCCGCCGGGCCCCCTGCCACCGGATGCGGGCGTGTCCGCCGCGGGCCTTTCCGGCACGGTGTTGTCAGAGGCCGCGCTGTCGGACACCGTTCTGTCGGACGCCGCGCTGTCAGGCGCGGCCGGGGCGGGCGGGGTGGCACCACGGGACCGTTCGGAAGAACCCTCGGCCTCAGCTGGCGCCGGCGCCGGCGGGCCGGAGACCTCAGCCGGCGACGTCAGCAGCGTCAGCGCCTCGGAGTTCCCCGGCTCGCGCTGTAGCACGGCGCCGAGGTGCCGAAC
>Ga0335073_10005548_pt1 | contig 17692 bp, 15 predicted proteins | sample Lox_Sample_22_FD_207093 | JGI IMG/M metagenome (GOLD analysis project Ga0335073, IMG submission 207093) | Soil microbial communities from Loxahatchee National Wildlife Refuge, Florida, United States - Lox_Sample_2.2 | ecosystem: Environmental > Terrestrial > Soil > Wetlands | place: USA...
CAATATAGCTTCCGAATTGGCGGGCTGATGCGCGCGCGCGCAAGATGATCGGGCCGCCCTGCCGGCTCGGGTCTGCTATCTTCCGCGTCAATTCTGGTTCTGATGCAGATGATAAAATGAAGAAACTGCATGCCCCTGAAAACCGATTCTGTAGCCTTGCCGGATGACACGCCACAACTAGCAGCTACTCCCAAGAAAATTGGATTCGTGAGCCTCGGCTGTCCCAAGAACCTGGTGGACAGCGAGGTGATGATGGGCCTGCTCGCGCGGGGCGGCGCCGAGATTACGCCTCGTGCCGAGGACGCCGACATCATCGTCGTGAACACCTGCTCGTTTATCGACACGGCCAAGCAGGAGTCGGTGGACACCATCCTGGAGATGGCGCAGCACAAAGTGAGCGGGCGCGCGCAGAAGCTGATCGTCGCCGGCTGCCTGGTCGAGCGCTATCGTAACGAAATTCGGAAGAACATTCCGGAGGTCGATGCGGTGGTCGGTACCGGCGAGTTGGAGCAGATTCTGAGCGCAGCGGGCTTGGTGCCCCAGGTTCGCTCCCCTTTTTTGGGAGCTAATCTGGGACCAGCGAGCGATTCGCCGTTCGTGATCCTGAACACGCTGGGTGCCCCACTCATCCCTTCGGTTGGGATGAGTGGGACTTCGGTGGGTTCCCGTCCGGAAGCGACCGCGCGCGAGTCTGCGGGACGCTTCTCGAAGGAAGCGTGGGACGGCGCCATCGCCGACCTGCCGAACTACCTCTACGACGAGACCACGCCGCGGGTGCTGGCCACGCCGAAATATTCGGCGTATATCAAGATCGCCGAAGGCTGCGATCATCCCTGCTCGTTCTGCATCATTCCGCAGTTGCGCGGCAAGTTTCGTTCCCGCCGCTTCGAGTCCGTGATTGCCGAGGCGCAACGGCTGGCGCTGCAAGGCGTGCGCGAGATTACGCTGATCGGCCAGGATACAACCTGCTACGGCGAAGACCTCGGTTTGAAGGATGGCCTGGCGCTGCTGCTGGAGCGGCTGGCGCAGATCGACGATCTTCGCTGGATTCGCTTCCTGTACGCGTACCCCAACAAGATCACGGGCAGACTGCTGGAGACGATCGCCGCGCACGAGAAGATTTGCTCCTACATCGACGTGCCGCTGCAGCACGCCTCGCCCGATGTGCTAAAGCGGATGAAGCGCGGCGCTGGAGCAGAAGTCTTCCTGCGCTCAATCGAGAAGATGCGGCGCGCAATTCCCGGCCTGACACTGCGTACGTCGTTCATTGTCGGCTTCCCCGGCGAGCGGGAGGGCGACTTCGAGCGGCTCTGCGATTTCGTGCGCGAGGCGCAGTTCGAATGGCTCGGCGTCTTCGGCTATTCCGATGAGGAGGGCGCGAAGGCCTTCGACCTGGCGGACAAGGTGCCCGCGCGCGAGATCGAGCGCCGCCGCAGGAAGCTGATGTCGATTCAGAAGCACATCAGCCGCAGGAAGAAGCGTGCGCTGATCGGCCGCCAATTCGATCTGCTGCTGGAAGGACCGTCGTCCGAAACTGATTTGCTCTGGGAAGGCCGCACCGAGATGCACGCGCCCGAGATCGACGGCAAGGTATTTGTCAATGATTTCGGCGATCGCGAGGACGTGCGCGAAGGCGAGTTCTGCCGCTGCGAGATCACGGAAGCACACGAATATGATCTGGTGGCAAAGCTGATCTAGGATTGGGTTATGACAACAGACGAGGAGCGGCAATCCGTTCTGCGGGAGCGGGACCATCGTCGCTTACTGCGCGGCGGGTTGGGTCTGTATAGCCATGAGCAATGTCGCAATACGACCGCATTCCAATTTTATGGACAGATCGTCGTCGGAGTCATTGTTGCGCTCTTCGGGCTGTTTCTCGCCTGGGGATTATGGAAAACGCGGCTGCAGGAAATCTCGGAATATGGAAACGCCGATTCTCACTACGCCGGTTTCGCTTTTAGTTTCGGGGTGATTGTCGTAGGCGCTTTCATGGCTCATCCCGGCGTAATCTACTGCTGGAGAAGGCTGTCGGCGCATCGAAGGAACAACGATTAGCATCGGCGCCCGCTGCACAGCAAGGATGTCCAAGAAAACGGTTCGCAGCCTCCGTTGCCCCGCCTGCCGCAAGATCGTACTGCGCTCCGAGCCGGAGTTTCCCTTTTGCAGCGAGCGCTGCCGGCTGATCGATCTGGGCAAGTGGGCGAGCGGCGGCTACGTGATTTCAACTCCCCTGAGCGATCCCGAGACGGACGACTTCAGCTACCCGAAGCCACATGTCAAGAAGCCCAACTGAGCCGGCGTCACCAGAGCGAGCCTTGAGCACGACGTCGGCGCCGCGCTGGGCCAGGCTGGTCGCAACGTTCTTCGGCGCTGGCCGTCTGCGGCCGGGACCCGGGACCTGGGGCTCGTTGGGGACCGCGCTGCTCTGGTGGCTCATCGCTTCGCACATCGCTCCTGCAGCGCGATTGCCGCTGATTCTCGTGCTGATCGTCTTGGCCGTTGCGATCGGCATTCCCGCGGCGACGCTCGAAGCCCGCGGTTGCGGCAGGAAAGATCCGTCGCACGTCGTCATCGACGAAGTCGCCGGGCAACTGGTTACCCTCATCGCCTGTCCCATCGTGTGGCGGGCGCTCGTCGCCGGCTTTATACTTTTTCGAGGGTTCGACATTCTGAAGCCGCCGCCGATACGTAGTTTGGAGAAGTTGCCGGAAGGCACCGGCATCGTGGTGGACGATCTGGGCGCGGGCGTGTACGGCCTGATCGTTTTGCAGTTGCTGCTGCATTTTGGAATCGTGCGCTGAAGCTGATGATGGATCGCAAGGCAGGAACGAAGAACGTCAACGGCAAGCCGCACATCGATGCCGTCGATCCGCTGTGCGCGATGCCGGGAGGCGAAGTGCGCATCATCGGCAGCGGCCTGGGCCCGCACGAGCTGCGGCGGCCGCGTGTCAGCTTCGGTGACGTGGACGGCGCGGTCATCATCAGCTCCGAGCAGTTCATCCTGGCGCGCGTGCCCGAGGGCGCCGCCTCCGGCGAGGTCGTCGTTGCGGCCAACGGGTCGCGCAGCAACCCGCGCGAGGTGCGCTTGGCAGTTCCCATCGCGGAAAACCTCCATCCTGTCGCTAATCCCGCCATCGATGCGCAGGGCAATATCTACGTCACGTTCTCGGGATCGCGCGGGCAGAAGGTTCCGGTGGCGATCTATCGCATCGACAGCGGCTACCGGGTGAAGCCATTCCTGCACGAGATGATGAACGCCACGGGGCTGGCCTTGGATCGCAGTGGCAGCCTCTACGTCTCGTCGCGTTATGACGGAACGGTGTATCGCGTCGCGCAGAACGGAACCATGACCTCCTACGCCGAAGGCATGGGGGTTGCCACAGGCATCGCGTTCGATCGCGACGGCAATCTCTACGTCGGCGATCGCAGCGGCACCATCTTTAAGATTGGTCGCGACCGGCAAATTTTCGTTTTCGCCACCATGGAGCCGAGCATCGCCGCCTATCACCTGGCCTTCGGCAACAACGGCAACCTCTATGTAACGGGGCCGACGACATCGAGCTTCGACGCTGTCCACCAGATCGATCCCCACGGCACGGTCACCGAGTTCTATCGCGGTCTGGGCCGGCCGCAGGGCATCGCCTTGGACGTTGACGACAATCTTTACGTCGCCGCGTCGCTGAACGGGCGCCGCGGGATCGTGAAAATCACTCCCGACCACAAAGCCTCGCTGGTCGTCTCCGGCCACAACCTGGTAGGCCTGGCGTTCGCCCCGGGCGGCGGCGCGGTGCTGGCCACCACTAGCAGCGTGCATTACTTATCGTGGGGCATCGAAGGACGTTCGTTGTTGCCGAGCAACTAGCAACTAGCTTCAGCCCTTCGTGACGCACCGATTACGGTCAAGCCGGCCTTTACACGTTGAGTGGTCTGAAGACGCAGATGACAGTGGAGTATGGTGTGTGGCAGAGTGGGTTTTAGAGCTAATTGCTAATCGCTAGTTGCTAATTGCTGCCCTTATGATTGCGGAGATCATCGCCATTGGCTCGGAGATGCTGACTCCGTATCGCCAGGACACCAACTCCCTCTTCCTCACCGAGCGCCTCAACGAACTGGGTGTCAGCGTCGCCTTCAAGACGGTTGTCGGCGACAACCTCGACCACCTCACCTCCGTCGCGCGCACCGCCATCAGCCGCGCCGACGTGATCATCTTCATGGGCGGACTCGGACCGACCAAAGACGACCTCACGCGCGAGGTGGTCGCTGCCGCGCTTGGGATCGAGCTGAAGCGCGACAACGATCTGCTTACCAAGCTGTACAAGCGATTCGCCGAGCGGCGATTGCAAATGCCGGAGAACAACGCGCAGCAGTGCGACGTTCTCCAGGGCGCGGTAGTGCTGCCCAATAGCAAAGGCACCGCGCCCGGCCAGTGGCTGGAGACCGAATTCGAGGGCAAGCCGCGCATCATCGCGCTGGTGCCCGGCCCTCCGCATGAGCTGCACGCCATGTGGGAGACCGAATGCCTGCCCCGCCTGCGCGAAAAGGTTCCCGCTGCGGCCATTGCCGCGCGCGTGCTGAAGGTCGCGATGATGGGCGAGTCGGCGGTCGATCTACGCACCGCTCCGATCTACAAGAAGTATCCGAACATCGAAACGACGGTGCTGGCAGGGCAGGGTCAGGTGGAGTTTCATCTGCGCGCAACGGCGGCGACGAAGGAGGCAGCGCAGGCCGAAGTCGATCGCCTGGCCGGCGAACTCGAAGACGAGCTTGACGACGCGGTGTTCTCCTCACAAGGCGAGTCGCTGGAGGAGATCGTCAACTACTATCTGCAAATGCGCAACGCCAAGCTCGCGGTGGCCGAGTCGTGCACTGGCGGGATGATAGCTGAGAGGATCACCTCGGTCGCGGGCAGCTCACGCTCCTTTCTTGGTGGCGCGGTGGTGTATTCGAACGAATTGAAGACGCTGTTCGCCGATATTCCGCCGCTCATGCTCGAGGCGCACGGCGCGGTGAGCCGCGAGGTGGCGCTGGCCCTGGCCGAGAACATCCGCGAGATTTGCAACGCGGATATCGGCGTCGGCGTTACCGGCATTGCCGGCCCGGGCGGCGGCAGCGAGGAAAAACCGGTCGGGCTGGTGATTGTCGCCGTGACCAACGGCCACAAGCATGAGGTGGTGCAACGGCGATTCTTTGGCGATCGCGAGCGAGTGCGGCGCTGGGCCAGCCAGCAGGCGCTGGACATGGTGCGAAGGATGCTGATGTGAGAAGAAGCAGCTAGCAATTGGCAAAGGCGCCCTACGTGGTCTGCGGTACGCGTCCAAACGCCGTCGCGAACAATGAGATTGTCATCCCGAGCCCTAGGCTAGGGATCTGCTGTCCTTCCGAGTCACAAAAAAAGCAGGTCCCTCGCCTGGCGCTTGACAACGCCAACGTCGTCACATACGGGATGACAATCTTCCGACTCATGCATCATTTCCTGACTTCGGCCGTCATCTAACCCGAGTAAGGTAAGCATGGCACTGCACGCACAATCAAACACGATGCCCGCCGGCTCCGCGGGCGAAGAACGCAACTACCGCGGGCCGCTGGCGATGGTGACCACCCTCTTCTTCATGTGGGGATTCCTCACCTGCCTCAATGACATCCTGATCCCGCACCTGAAGTCGATCTTCGATCTGAATTACGCCGAAGTCATCCTGGTGCAGTTCTGCTTCTTCTCGGCGTACGCGGTGTTCTCGATCCCGTCCGGCAAGATCATCGAGGGCATCGGCTATCACAAGATGATGGTGGCCGGGCTGATGACGATGGGACTGGGCGCGCTGCTGTTCGTACCGGCGGCGAGCGTGCCCTCATTCGGCCTGTTCCTGACGGCTTTGATAATTCTGGCCGCCGGCATCACCGCGTTGCAGGTGGCGGCCAACCCCTACGTTGCGGTGCTTGGGCCCGCGCGGACCGCCTCGAGCCGGTTGAATCTCACGCAAGCCTTCAATTCGTTGGGCACCACCGTGGCGCCATATTTTGGCGGTCTGCTGATTCTCGGTGCAGCCGCAGCTCCCAAGAGCGGCCCCGAGCTGCTCACCATGTCGCCGGCGGCGCTGCATGCTTACCGGCTTGAGCAAGCCTCATCGGTGAAACTCCCCTACGTCGGGATCGCGCTCGCGCTGATCATCCTGGGAATCGTGATTGCAAAGTTCAACCTGCCGCACATTCCCGAGGCCGAGGGCGGGCATGCCGCGGTCCACGACAGCCTGTGGAAGCATCGCAACTTGATCCTCGGAACCGTGGCCATCTTCACCTACGTCGGCGCGGAAGTAGCCATCGGCAGCTTCCTGGTGAATTACATGAATCTGCCAGACATCGGCAACCTGCGGCCGGAGGTCGCCGCCAAGTACCTCACCTTCTATTGGGGTGGCGCGATGATTGGGCGCTTCATCGGCTCGGCGGTGCTGCAGAAGATCGCGACGCGTGTGGTGCTCGGTTTCAACGCGATTGTTGCGGCCGTGCTCGTCTGTCTGTCGATGCTCAGCTTCGGACACCTCGCGATGTGGGCTTTGCTGCTGGTCGGCCTGTTCAACTCGATCATGTTCCCCAGCATCTTCACGCTGGGGATTGAAGGACTCGGGCCGCTGACGGGAGAAGCTTCTGGCCTGCTGGTGATGGCCATTGTCGGCGGCGCTATCATCCCGGAGTTCCAGGGATTGCTGGCCGACCGCATCGGGCTGCATCACGCTTTTGTCTTCCCCGTGCTGTGCTACCTGTATATTCTCTTCTTTGCCGCCAAAGGGCAGCCGCGCACACAGACGGCGTAGCCTCTGCCAATGCGAAGTCGCGGCTGTTTCACCGCGCGCTTGCGGCGAGCATCACCGGCGCATCTTGAAGCGCAGAAACGAACCCAGTCCCACAATGCCAGAGCCAAGAAGTACCAGCGTGCCCGGCTCGGGAATCGAGTACCCGCACCACAAGCAAGTGTTGCTGGAACCGAAGACGGTGAAGGACTCCGAGGGAATGGTTCCCGTTTCCGTTTCCGAAGCCGAGGACGGGCCTTCGTTCTCGTCCCAATACACGGGATCTCCAGTGTTCACGACGGCATTGTCCAAGTTGAGCCAGTAGGTGCCGTTGATCAGGTTGACCCAACCACCCCAGCCCGCGCTCGCCGTCTCGGTACACACATCGTAGGGCGTGCCCTGGTACTGAGTCCCGAAGCAGTTGCTTTGAACGAGGTTCACGACCTGGTCGAAGTACGTGGTGCCGCCAAATTCCGAGGAGGTGATGGACACTTCCACTGATTCGAGAACGTCGCCAGGGAACAACCATGCGCCGAAGGCGAGCCCATTAATGTTGCAGCTCTGGCCCCATCCTTGGTTGCAGGTAGTCAAGTTGAAGGTGTTGCTGACCACCCAACCGTAGTTGATGGTCCAGGCATAGTTTTGCCCATTGATCGGGCCGTTGTCGTAGAGGTCGTTCTGCGCCGTTGCGGGGAGTGCAAGCAAAGTTACGCAGAGCAGTAAGGTCGGAATCGGTGCATTACGCATAATTTCTCCTTGCGCACGAGGAGCCGCGCGCTCCGGATGAATTCCGAACAACGAGTAGAAGCAGGCGAAAGGTGGGATCCACGAACATCGCAGACTCCCTGTACCGTCGCTATTGGCACGCTTGTGCGCAACGTTATGGGCCTAGCTTCACGCGCAGGAACGACCCCAGACCCACGATCCCAGAAGCAAACAACAGAAGGCTCGCAGGTTCGGGGACGGTGGGCGGCGGCAGGCAGTCGGGCAACGACTTGGAACCACCGCATGCTCCAATGGTGAACGCCTCCGACGGGATGGTGCCAACCGAATTCTCCGAAGCCTGAGACGGACCGGAGTTCTCGTCCCAGTAGATCGGGTCGCCGGTGTTGACGACGGCATTGTCCAGGTTTACCCAGTAGGTGCCGGCAGCGAGATTAACCGCCCCGGTAAAGAAGCCAGTCTCGATGCAAACATTGAAGCCGTACTGGTTCGTCGAGCAGCCGCTCTGCGTGAAGTTGGCTACGCCGCTGAAGAACGTCGTGCCGCCGAATTCCGAAGATGTGATCTGAACCCCAGCCGACTCCAGCACGTCGCCCGGGAAGGCCCACGCGCCGAAGGTCAGCCCGGTCGCCAAACCTCCACCGGCTGCCACCGTGAACGTGTCGCTGACCACGAAGCCGGAGTTGATGGTCCAGGCGTCGGTGGTGCCGTTGATCGGACCGTTGGAATAAAGGCCTTGGCCGAATGCGGGAAGTGCGAGCACAGCCAGCATCCATAGAACCGCGAAAAATTGCTTATGCATGAGTCCTCCTTAAAAAAGCATCAATCCAAGAACAGCTTGCGCCACAGCCCCAGAAGCCGGCGAGACAGCTTCGGCGCCTGGCGTTTGCCGGTGACGTTACCAACAAGAAACGGTTTTCATACATGCGCTCCTTGCGGATCGACACAATGCAGACTGAGGCACAGCGCGCGCGCCGGGCGCAGGCGGGGGAAGCGCGGCGCGAAACTTAAAACCTGGTCTCGCTAATGATCGAACGCGGAGGCCGGAATTCAATCCCCCATTGGGGATGAAAAACGAGGCTGTTCTGTTTTGGGAATTTGCGGGCGAGCCGCCGGCGAGGATGAGTTCGCGGAGAAGCCGCAGTCGGCATGCTCCTCCGCGCTGTGGGATCGATCTGGTTAGGCGACTTTGTTTCTTGCCGTGCCGCAACTCCGGCAGGCGGCGGTGATGTCCACGCGATTGCGGCGGAGCTGGTCTTCGAAGGCGGCCCAACGGGCGTGACGATCGCGCTCCGAGACGTACACTCCCTCAGGATCAGTCAGGTGGTCGCGTTGCGCCGCAACCGGATTGCGGACGGCGCGGTCTTCCGCTTCTTCTGCAGCCAGCGTCGGCTTCTCTGTCGCTTCGAAGGCGCCCGGCAGGCGCGAGTCTTCCGCCTTGGCCGCCGTACCCGCGGGACGCATACGCAGCTTGCTGGGATCGGGACTGGCTTCGGGAAACTTTCCAGCCAGCCGGTCGGGCATGTACGCCTGATCGTCAACGCCGGAGCCGGTGCCTGCCGGCAGTTCGCTGGGCTCGGGCGTGATGGTGTGCGTGCTGTCTTTCTTCTGCAACAGCGGACCGCTCTCCCACGCCTGGCGATAGCGGGTGTGGTAGTCGCTCCAGCCGGCCTCGGTCTTCATCGCATCTTCGTCATATTTGGGGAGCGACTCGATCTGCTGTTTGGTGGCATCGATCGCAAAATCGTCCTGGTTCTTAGAGTCGGGGTAGATGCGATCGGCGGGTACAAGAAACTTCCTGCTGCTCAGCCAGCCGCCGGTATCGACCACGGCGTATTGGATGGTGCCGGTGGCATGATCGAAGATCACATCGTCGATCTTGCCCAGCTTGTCATCGTTGGTGCCGTAGAGGGTTGCGCCGCGGATGTCGTCCACGTCATCGGAAAAGCGGTAATCGCGCAGCATTCCGTAGTGGGGCATGAGAACTCCTTCGCTGCTGAAGTGGTTGCCTAACTTGAGGTCAGATGCGAGCGAATGGAGCGATGCCGCCTTGGCGAGGCGCGAGAGGTGGTAAAGCGGCGCTCCTCGGCTGCACCCTGGCGAAAATCATTTTCACCACGGAGACACGGAGGGCACGGAGTTTGTGTAGGGCAAATCTCCTGCGTGATCTCCGTGCCTCTGTGGTGAATGATTTTCGGCGAAGGCTGCGGAAGGGCGCGCTCTAGCTTAAGCACTACCAGCGTAGCCTGGGCATGATGGCGCCGGTAGTGCTCGTGTACTCCTCGTACTGCGAGCCGAAGGTCGCCGCCATCGTCTGCTCCTCAATCCGGCTTTTGATTTTGAAGCCGACATAGAGCAATACGACCGCGATCAAACCGCGCACCTGATGACGCTCCAGCGCAGTGCCCAGCATGGCGAGGATCATGCCGGTGTAAATAGGATGGCGCACCCAGCGATAGGGGCCGCTGCGCACCAGCTCATGTCCGACTTTCACAGTGACCACGCCGCTCCAGTTGCGGCCCAAGTACGCGCGCGCCCACAAGGCGAACCCCAAGCCTGCCGCGGTAAGGGCAATGCCCAGCCCCTCAGTCCAGACGTTAGGTGCGAACAGCCGGGCGCGAAGCCATTCCCGTGGGACGTCGCCGGAGAACATGAGCCAGAAAGCCGCTACGTTGAATATGGTGTACGACAGTCGCGAGGAGATGGTTTCCCGCTGTTGCGTCCGCTTGGACCGCAGGGCCCACAACAACCAGATCACAAACCAGGCGCCCCACAAATACGCGCAAACTGTCATCCCGCTCATTGCCATCTCCTGAAGAGTTTACGTCCGTGGGTTTGAAATGGTTCCCGTCCCGACAGGCGTCCCGGTAGCAATGACGCGCAGCGGGCGGAACTCAATTAGCCTCAAATGAATTACTATGTTTCGCGGCGCGATGCGATACTCCGCCCGTACGTGCCGGAAACACAGCCCCGGCCGTCGCGCAGGAAACCAACGGAGGAAAAGCTCTCATGATGAGGAAACAAGTTTTCGCGGCTTTGGTCGCCAGCCTTCTGTTGTCCACGGCTGCGTTGGCGCAGAAGATAAACGTGGATTGGGACCGGCAGGCCAACTTCTCCAATTTTCACACCTACGCGTGGGAGCCCAGCCCGCATCCGGCGAAAAACTTCTGGAACGATCGCATCATGGACGCCATCGACAAGCAGTTGCAGGCCAAAGGCCTGACCAAGGTCGATTCCAATCCCGACTTGTGGGTGGTGTACAGCAACAGCATTCACGACCAGAAGCAGACCGTGGGTACCAACTACGGCTTCGGGCCGTACTGGGGCTGGGGTTATTGGGGACCGCCGACTCAGACCGTTTACAACACTTACGTCACCAAGCAGGGAACGCTGGTGGTGGACATTGCGGACGCGAAAAATAAGCAGCTGCTGTGGCGCGGCGACGCCACCGACACCATCAGCGACAACAGCAATAAGAACATCAACAACCTGGACAAAGCCATCGCGAAGCTGTTCAAGAATTTTCCGCCGCAGGAGAAGAAGTGAGAACCAGCGCTTGGCACTTGGCAGTTAGCACTTAGCCAAATCGTTACTCACGCATACGTGTCGCTGGTAAGGGGAAATCCGGATGCGTCGGCTCGGTTTGGTCAAGAGCCAAGGGCCAAATGCTAAATGCCAAGTGCTAATTGCTGAACCTTTGCGGCGAGAACGGCTCCAGGTCCGGCTCCGGCTTCCTGCCCGTAATCAACTCACTCATCACCAGGGCCGTCGCTGGCGCCAGCATGATGCCGTCGCGATAATGACCGGTCGCGGCGTAATAGTTCTTCAGCGAAGTTTCGCCCAGGATCGGCAATCCGTCGGGTGAGCCGGGGCGCAATCCCGCCCAGGCATCGTGAATGCGCATGTGGCCGATCTCGGGCGCAACCGCCGCCGCTGCGTGATACAGGCGCTGCACAGTATCGGGATCGATGCGCTTGTCGAAGCCTGCCTCTTCCACCGTCGCTCCCAGCAGCATGCGGCCGTCGCTGCGCGGGATGATGTACACCTCCGGCGTGCGCACCACGTGACGAATCAGCGGGCCATGGGATCCAGCAGTATCCACAGCCGGGTTCGTTTTTCCAGCGCCCCCCTTCGGCGGGTTAGGGCCGGACTCCGAGCTTCCTTTGCTTGTGTGGCTTTGCGGTACGACGCACACCATCTGTCCCTTCACCGGCCGCGAAGGCGCGCCGAAGGGCTGGATCTGCGCGGCCCAGGCGCCGGCACAATTCACTACCGCCGCTGCCGGATAATATGACTTCGCTGTGCGTACGCCGGTGGCCCGGCCGGAGAGCACCGCAACCTCCTTCACCGCGGAGCCAGTCACGAAATCAACGCCGAGCGTACGCGCGGCTTTCTCCAGCGTGCTGCCCAGCTTGCGGGGATCGACGCTGTACTCCGGCAGAAAATAAGCCGGACCGCGACGCGCGATCAGCGGCTCCAACTCGCAAAGTTCCGCCTCATCGATCGCACGTGCTCCATCGCAGAGTGGCTTCTCCTGCTCGGCAAAGAACGCGATTGTTCCCTGGCAACGCAGGTCGGGCGACTCGAATGCCTCGGCTCGCAATTCTTCAACGAAGGCCGGATACAACCGCGCGCTGAGGGCAATCAGTTCGCGCAGCTCGGGCGGATTGCCGGGATCGCAGTGCGCGATCATGCCGCCGGCGGCGTGGGTCGCCTCACGCGCAGGCTCCCCCTTTTCCACTAGCAGCACGCCGACGCCGCTGTGCCGCAAGCGCCACGCCAGCGACAGCCCAATCACTCCTCCGCCGATGATGACGACGTCCCAGGTCTTCACGCTTCGATTGTATGCAATGCTACGGCGCGAAGTAGCTGGCGATGTCCAGAATGAGTTGGGTCACCCCGTAGGCGTAAGCGTCGGTTTCGCCATCGACATTCGGGACGATCGCCATGTTCGACGCAATCACGCCATCGGTCGCATTCAAATTGGAGACCCCCGGCATGGGATCGCCATCTGCCCACAATGTCAGATAGCCCAGAGAGCCGGCGGGAACGACGGTCGCGTTGAAGACGAACTCCTGCGCATTCGCGGGAATGCCGCATGCGGTCGCGGCCACGTTCACCGGGGGATTGCGCTGTCCGCTGAACGCGCCGCCCGACGAGCGCGTATCGATTACGCGGCACGGCGCCAGTGGATACAGCGACACCCCCCCGGCAGCGGGCGCCGTGAAATAACCGTTGATGTCGCCGATCAGTTGCGTGTCCTGATCGGGGTAAACCGCGATGGCGCCGTTCGTGCCTGCCGGGACAATGGCGGCGTTGGCCAGCGTGGTCGCCGTCGGATTGTTGAGCGTGGAGACGACCGGCTGCTGACTCCCCGCCGGCCACACCGTGAGGTAGCCCAAAGGCTTGCCCTCGACGGGTACAACCGTGAAGTTCATCGAGTAGGCCAGAGCGCTCGCGGGGAGCTGACAACTGCTCGCCGGCAGCGGGAAGTCGCGTTCCTGCCCGCCCTGCAGATACGGTCCCCCCAGGTTTCCGTTGGTCGCTCGCGTGTCGAAGGCGCGACAGAGAGTTACGGGGAAGAACTGCAAGGAGTTCGCCGAGGGCGATTGGAAGTAGCCGTTGATATCGAGGATGACGTCGGTCGCGTCGGTGACATAGACGCTGACCGCGCCGCCTGCGCCTGCGGGGACGATCGCTGCGTTGGCCTTCACCCGGCCATCGGGCGAGTTCAAGGTGGAGACCACTGGTTGCGATTCTCCCGTTGGCCAGATCGTCAGATAGCCCAGAGTCCCGGTATGCGGCACCACCGTTACGTTCAGGGAGAAGGCCGCGGCCGTGCCGGGAACGTTGCACGGACTTTGCGGAACGGCGAAGCTGCGCGAAGTTCCGCCCGCGAGATACGGGCCGCCAAACGCGCCCTGCGGCTGTCGCGTGTCCACGACGCGACACGGCGTCCCAGGCACAAACTGCAGCGGATCGGCGTTGGCGCCGGCAACCACCGAGAGGTAATTTTCCAGCGGCCGGGTCACGTAAAGTGTGTTGCTCACCGAGTCGGCCGCGAACGCGTTCGGGTACACTCCGACGCCGACGCTGCTGATCGCGCCCCTGCTCTCGTCGTACATGGTGAGCGTACCTTCATACAGATAGTTGACGAAATAAGCTTTGCCGGTCACGGCATCCACGTTCACGGCGATTGGTGAGCCGCCGGCTGCAAAGGCGGTGGTCGAGAGCGTCGTGCCGTCAATGATGGTGGCGGAATTGGCAGCGCCGGTGGCGACGAAGATCTGATTGCGTACAGGATCAACGGCTTCTGCTATCGGGTTAGCGCCCACCGCGATATTCGTGACTGAGTAGCTGCTTCCGTCAATGACCGAAACCTGGGAAGACGCGTAGTCGGCAACATAAATCTGATTGGTGAGGGTGTTGATGGCGATTGCGCATGGATCCGCTCCCACCGGGACGGTCGTCACGGAGTTGCTGGCGCCGTCAATCACCGCGACATCGTTGCTCCCGGAATCGGCAATGAAAATCTTGTTCGTGTTGCTGTTGACCGCAACACTATAAGGACTGCTCCCTATGCTCACGGTCGCCGTGCTGTTATTGGAGCCGTCGATCACCGTAGCGGAATCGGAGTTGTAGTTGACAACATAAATCTTGTTGGTGACGGTGTTTACAGCAACCGCATATGGCGCAATCCCGGTACTCACGGTCGAGGTGTGATTCGTTGCCCCGTCGATCACGGTGACCGTCGCGGCGTCTTCGTTGGCGACATAAATTTTGTTAGTCACCGGATTCACCGCCACGGCATCCGGCTTAGCCCCGGTTGCGACGGTCGCCGTGCTATACGTCACGCCATCGACGACCGTCACAGTGTTGCTGTTCTGATTGACGACGTAGATCTTGTTGGTGACGCCGTTTACGGCCACGGCCATGGGGTAGCTGCCGGTAGCGACGCTGGTGAGCAACGTCTGCGCACTGGAGCCAATAGCAGCCAGCAGCAACCACGCTGTCCAGAACGAAACCCAAGCTCCTGCCGCGTATCGTTTCCTGATCGTCAAAGGACCCTCCGGCACAGCCTGTGAGCGTGCTCTCCCAGCTCGCGACTCAGTCCGACGAGATCACTGAGCGCCGAGGGGATCGGCGTGCTGCTCACCTGCAGCAACGTATTTAGGAGGGCCTTTGGAATGTGCCGGCGAGGATTGCCGGCCCTCGCGAGCGCGCCGCCCCTACCACAGCGGGGGATTACCAAAGTCATGTTACCGCGACGGCAATTCCCATCCTTGTGATCTTGGGAAACAATCTGCCGCGAGTGCAGGAATGGGAACGACTGAAATTCGTCACCGTCACAATGGCGCGGTAGGATGGTTGTGCACTTTTGGAGCCCTCAATGACGCCTGCACTCGCTCAGCTCGAACCGAAGGAAGTCTGGAAGCATTTTGCCGCACTGGCCGCGATTCCGCGCGCCTCGACCAAGGAGGCCGCTGCCCGCGATTATGTCGTCTCCATCGCCAAACGGCTTGGCCTGGAGACGGTGCACGATGCTGCGGGCAACACGGTCATTCGCAAGCCGGCACGGCCGGGATACGAATCTGCGCCTATGGCCCTGCTGCAGGGGCACCTCGATATGGTGTGCGAGAAGAACGAGGGCACGCCGCACAACTTCGACACCGACCCAATTCAAGTGCGCCGCGACGGCGACTGGCTGAAGGCCGAGGGCACAACGCTGGGCGCAGACAATGGCGTCGGCGTGGCCGCGGCGCTCGCCGTTATGGAGAGCAACGACATTGCGCACGGGCCTCTGGAATTTGTCTTCACCATCGACGAAGAAACCGGCCTGACCGGTGCGGCCGAGTTCCCGCCGGGATTGCTGCGCTCGAAATACTTCCTCAACCTCGACAACGAAGAGAAAGACACCATCTGCATTGGCTGCGCCGGCGGCATCAAGACGACCGCGCGCCGCAAGGTCGCACTGCGTCCCGCCACCGGCGACAGCGGCTGGCGCATCAAGGTGTTCGGCCTCAGGGGCGGGCACTCGGGTGTGGACATTCATCTGGGACGCGGTAACGCGCTGCGCCTCCTGGGCGGCACGCTGCAGAAGCTCTTGCGGGAGTTGCCAGCTGAAATTGCGAATGTGAGTGGCGGCAGCGCGCAGAACGCAATCCCGCGCGAGGCGTCGACCGTGATCGTCCTCGACGCCAGTCGCGAAAGCGATCTTCGGGCGCTGCTGGCAAAGCTCGAAGCCGATTACCAAGCCGACCTCGGCAGCTTCGATCCGGAGCTTCAGATCAGCGTCGAGCAAGTCGAGCGGCTGGCCAAGGTGTTTGACCCTGCCGACGCACAACGCGTGGCCGACCTGCTGGTCAGCGTACCGCATGGCGTTCTCGCCATGAGCCCCGACGTTCCCGGCCTGGTGCAGAACTCAACCAATCTGGCGACCATCGCCACCAAAAAAGATGTCGTCGAAATTGTCACCAGCCAGCGCAGCGCCATCGAGAGCAGCAAGCTCACCGCGGCGCAGATGGTCGCGACCGTCTTTCGCCTGGCCGGCTTCGAGGTCGAGAACTCGGGCAGCTATCCCGGCTGGAAGCCGGAGCCGCACAGCGACATCGTCGAGACGCTCCAGTGCGTACACGAGAAGGTCTTTGGCCATCCCGCCAAGCTCATCGCCATGCACGCCGGCCTGGAATGCGGCGTCATCGGCGAGAAGTACCCCGGCATGCAGATGGCATCGTTCGGGCCGACCATCGTGAACCCGCACAGCCCTAACGAGCGCGTCGAGATACCCTCGGTGGGAGGCTTCTGGAAATACCTTAAGGCGGTATTAGAGAGCCTCTGAGGGTTGATGGTGGCGAATCATGAGCCGGAACAGTTACCACTTGCCAAAAACCTGTTGTCTATCCTTCGCCGGAAGCTTGTTCTCCCGCTTTTGTTGTGCTCCAAAGTATAGGCGAAGCGTGGCGTTTCCGCCGCAGCACTTGCACGTTTTGTCGAGCCCTTCCCGGAATCCGTGAAAATCCTGCAAGAAGAAACCAGCCAGCTCCAGATTTGAAGCTTCTCGATTGAGATCGGTGACCGGGTTGAAGGTATCTTCGAAATTCCCCACTCGATTACTCTCGTTAATAGCTTGATTGTGTAACCCTGCAAAACAGGAGAATACGGCATATTTCGGGGCCCTGCATTCTCGTTCCTCACCTTGGGCCGGCACATTTGGATTTCCGAGCGCCTTCTTGGTCATATCGACCGACTCTTTGTCGTTCGACCCATGACCGAAATAAAGGCTGGTCGTGCATTCAGTCCGGTTGCCCTTGGCGTGGGTCAGGAACTCCTGGTAGGGGTCGTCGCCGGTTGCATAGAGCACTTGCAGTTTCGGACATCCTTGTCCCTTCAGACCTTTAAAGGCATTGACGAAGCCGGCCAGGTTGCCGCGGTCCGCCAATGTGCCACCCTTGGCTTTCAAAAGGTTTTCCAACGCTTCCGTGAGCTCCTTGATGTCTTCCTCTTTGGCGCCATTCTTCCTGAGGTCCGCAATACCCTGGTCAAAGCGCGCGACCAGGTCGGCTGCCAGTTTGATGTCCTCGTCGAAATAGTCGTACTCTTCGTTTGGCGCGCTGGTAACATCCAGTCCCGCAGAGTCAAAAAAATTAACCGGGTTGCTGTAGGTATATTCGTAGAGATTGGGGCCTGTTATATATCCCACCGGATCCCGTTGCATGAATCTCCCAAAGAAAGTGGACTGGTGGCGATTCTTGTAGTACAGCAGGCCGGTCTCCGGGTCGAAGCGTTGGCCAGTAAACAGGAATGGGTTGCCGACCGAGCTCGGCGCACCGGGGTCAAACTCGTCGTCGGTACCAAAGTCCAGGCCATTGGCACCAGGCAACACTACCGTCTGATATCCATAGGGATCATAGTAATAACCTTCTACACCAGCGCCCGTCGGATCCGTGAGGGCATATGTCGACCAGATCGTGTTCTGATGATAGTAGTAGGTATGACCGCCGCGATCCATCGTGAGCACTTCGTCGAGGTAGTTGCCGAAGACGTAGGTCGCCTGGGTAACTCCCATCGCATTCTGCTCCTCAACCGTCCGCCAGCCATCGTAGTAGTATAGGGTCTGGTTGCCGAGCTTATCGATCTTTGACACCCGTCTGCCGAATGCGTCGTATTGGTATTGTCCCAGCACGAGA
>Ga0335073_10005549_pt1 | contig 17691 bp, 18 predicted proteins | sample Lox_Sample_22_FD_207093 | JGI IMG/M metagenome (GOLD analysis project Ga0335073, IMG submission 207093) | Soil microbial communities from Loxahatchee National Wildlife Refuge, Florida, United States - Lox_Sample_2.2 | ecosystem: Environmental > Terrestrial > Soil > Wetlands | place: USA...
GCGCTCGCCGATGCGCCGGGGGTCATTGGCATCGCTCAGCCCCCAAAGCGGATGTCGGTCGCCTAATCGGCGCCGGCTGAGAGCGCGCCGGCTGCCGCGGCGGTTGCCCCCGCCGTCGCGGCGCCGGACCTTGCTCCGGCTACCCGCCTCGCATCTCTGGCTCCGGCGTCGCACGCCCTAGCCTCGCTCACGGCTTGGTCGTGGGCGCCACCCGCCTGACGCCCTCGAAATGCCTGCTCCCGGGGAAAATAGCCGAACCCCGATTGCCTTTTGGTACATTCCATGGTCCGTCCGCGACTGGAAGGAAGGACCGATGCACAGCGCCCGCACCGGATCACTCGAGAATCCCGAGGTGCTCGAGAACGTACCGGGGCACGTCATCCCCATCCTCGAGCGCGAGTTCGACGACTTCGACACCGAATCGACCCGCTTCCTCAAGGGCGAGGTCGACGGGGATGAGTTCATCAAGTTCCGCCTGAAGCAGGGCGTCTACGGCCAGCGCCAGCCCGACGTGCAGATGGTCAGGGTCAAGCTCCCGTTCGGCGGGGTCACGCCCGATCAGCTCGACGCTTTCGCCGACGGCATCGAGAAGTACGTCCCGCTGCGCAAGGGTCACATCACGACGCGCCAGAACATCCAGATGCACCACGTCCCGCTGCCCGACGCGGCCGCGCTGATTCGCGACCTCGGCGACGCGGGCCTCTCGAGCCGTGAGGGGTGCGGGAACACCATGCGCAACGTGACCGGCGACCCGCGCGCCGGGACGCTCGACGGCGAGCAGTTCGACATCACGCCCTACGCGGGCGCCTACGTCCGCTATTTCGTCCGCCATCCGACGACGCAGGCGATGCCGCGCAAGGTCAAGACGGCGTTCGCGGCGACGGACGAGGACAACGCGATCACCCGCATCCACGATGTCGCCTTCATCCCGAAAGTGAACGACCAGGGCGTTCGCGGGGTGGAGATGCGGGTAGGAGGCGGTACCTCGATCATGCCGCGCCTGGCACCCACCCTCTACGACTTCGTCGAGCTCGACAACGGCGACTACCTCAAGGTCACCGAGGCGTGCATGCGGATCTTCGACCGCCAGGAGTGGCTCCGCGTGAACCGCGCCCGCGCACGCATCAAGGTCCTGATCGACAAGATCGGGATCGACGAGTTCCGCACCCTCGTCGAGGAGGAACTCGAGGGAGATTGGGTCGACGAGCGCGACTTCGGCCTGGAAGGGATCCTGTTCGAGCACGACGAAGAGGCAAACGCGCCGGCGAAGCCGCAATCCTTTGCTTCGCCGAACGGAGACAACCGTGAGTTCACACGCTTTGTCGAAACCAACGTCCAGCGCCAGCGTCAGAAGGGCTTCTCGACCGTCGAGGTCAAGGTGACGCGCGGCGACCTGACCCCCGAGCAGCTCCGCGGCATCGGCAGCATCATGCGCGAGTACACGGGCGGCGCCGCCCGCACGAGCGTCCACCAGAACCTGATCCTCCGCTGGGTCCGCGACGAGTCCGTCTACGACGTGTGGCGGGCGCTCGGCGAGCTCGGGCTCGGCGACGCCGGAGCCGACGAGGTCACCGACGTCGTCAGCTGCCCTGGAACCGACTCGTGCAAGCTCGGGATCACGAGCTCGATGGGCCTCAATCAGGCGATTCACGAGCGCGTCACGCAGATGGAGCTCGACGACGAGCTGACCCGCCGGATCCACGTCAAGATGAGCGGCTGCCCGAATGGCTGCGGGCAGCACCACATCGCCAACATCGGCTTCTATGGGGCCTCGATCAAGGTCGGCGAGCACACGATTCCGGCCTACATCCCCCACATCGGCGGAGCGTACGAAGGCGGCGACGTGCGCTACGGTCAACGTCTCAAGGCACGTCTCCCGGCCAAGCGCGTACCCGAGGCAGTCGATCGCTGGATACGCTTCTACGAATCCGCGCGGGCCGAGGGCGAGGAGTTCAACGCGTTCGTCGACCGCGTCGGACCAGCGGAGTTCGAGGCACAGGTCAAGGATCTCACGATGCCGATCGAGTTCAGCTTGGACAACATGAACTACTTCATCGACTGGACGAAGCAGTCGCCGTTCGAGGTCGTGCGCGGCGAAGGCGAGTGCGCGGTGTGACCCGGAGCGGAACCATGAGTATCGCGATCCCAGACCTCGAGACGATCTCCGCCGAACAGGTGCTGGCCTACGCCGTCGAGCGCTTCCATCCTCGCCTGAAGATGGCGTGCTCGTTCCAGAAGGAGGAGTCGGTGCTCCTCCACATGCTGAGCTCGACCTGCCCCGACGCCCGCGTGTTCATGATCGACACCGGCGTGTTGTTCAAGGAGACGCTGCAGACGTGGAAGCGGTTTGAGGACCGCTTTGGCGTCAACATCGAGGTGATCGACGCCCGCAGCCCCGACGAGCCGTGGAGCATCAACCACTGCTGCGGCGAGGCCAAGGTCGAGGCGCTCGAGCGCGCGCTCGACGACGTCGACGCCTGGGTGACGGGGATCCGTCGCGAGCAGTCGCCGACCCGTGCCGAGGCCGGAAAGCTCGAGTACGACGACCGGCGCGGGATCTGGAAGGTCAACCCGCTGGCCGACTGGAGCGAGAAGGATCTGTGGCGCTATATCTTCGAGCACGACGTGCCCTACCACCCGCTGCACGATCAGGGCTATGCGTCGATCGGATGCGAGCCGTGCACCCGCCCCGGCTCCGGCCGCGAAGGACGCTGGGCCGGCCTCGACAAGACCGAGTGCGGGATCCACGAGTAAAGAGGATCGCCTAGTTTGAATCCCCTGCATTACGAGCTCTCTCACCTGGAGACGCTCGAGGCCGAATCAATCCACATCTTCCGCGAGGTCGCGGCGGAGTTCGAGCGCCCCGTGCTGCTGTTCAGCGGCGGGAAGGACTCGCTCGTGCTCCTGCGCCTGGCCGAGAAGGCGTTCCGGCCCGGGCGCTTTCCCTTCCCGATCATGCACGTCGACACCGGGCACAACTTCCCCGAGGTCCTCGAGTTCCGCGACCGCTTGATCGAGACGATCGGCGAGCGGCTGATCGTCGCGAGCGTCCAGGAATCGATCGATAAGGGCCGCGTCGTCGAGGAGACCGGTCCGCGCGCGTCGCGCAACCGCCTCCAGACGGTGACGCTGCTCGACGCCATCGCTGAGCACGGGTTCGATGCCGCCTTCGGAGGCGCGCGCCGTGACGAGGAGCGGGCCCGGGCCAAGGAGCGCGTGTTCTCGTTCCGCGACGACTTCGGCCAGTGGGAGCCCAAGCGCCAGCGGCCCGAGGTGTGGGCGCTCTACAACGGCCGCATCCGCAAGGGCGAGCACGTTCGCGTGTTCCCACTGTCGAACTGGACCGAGCTTGACGTGTGGCAGTACATCGACCAGGAGAAGCTCGAGGTCCCGAGCATCTACTACGCCCACAAGCGCGAGGTGTTCGAGCGCGACGGGATGCTGTACGCGCTCAGCCCTCACGTGCAGCTGATCGAGGGTGAGCACCCGTTCGAGACCTCGGTTCGTTACCGGACGGTCGGCGATATGACGTGCACCGGCGCTGTGCGCTCCATGGCGACGACGCTGCCCGAGGTTGTGTCCGAGATCGCGGCCACCCGCATCACCGAGCGCGGAGAGACGCGCGCGGACGATCGTGTGACCGAGGCCGCGATGGAGGATCGCAAGCGCGAGGGCTATTTCTGACCCGCTGATGACTCCGGGAGCCGCCACCAACGGGCACGCGTTGCGTACCCGCACAAGCGAGCTGCTGCGGTTCGCCACCGCCGGATCGGTCGACGACGGCAAGTCGACCCTGATCGGACGGCTGCTGCACGACTCCAAAGCGATCTTCGAGGACCAGCTCGCCCACGTCGTCCAGACGTCCGAGCGGCGCGGCGACGGCTACGTCAACCTCGCGCTGCTGATGGACGGCCTGCGCGCCGAGCGCGAGCAGGGCATCACGATCGACGTCGCCTACCGCTACTTCCAGACACCGCGGCGGAAGTTCGTGATCGCGGACACCCCCGGCCACGAGCAGTACACGCGGAACATGGTCACCGGCGCATCGACCGCGGACCTGTCGGTGGTGCTCGTCGACGCCCGCAAGGGGGTCAGCGAGCAGACCCGCCGCCACGCCTACATCGCATCGCTGCTCAGCATCCCGCACGTTGTGGTGTGCGTGAACAAGATGGACCTGGTCGAGTACGACGAGGCGGTGTTCGAGCAGATCGTTGACGACCTGACCGACTGGACGGCTCGGCTGGGCATCCCCGATGTCAGCTTCATCCCGATCTCCGCGCTCCACGGCGACAACGTCGTCGACCGATCGACCACGATGCCCTGGTATGACGGGCCCCCGTTGCTCTACCACCTCGAGCACGTCGTGATCGCGCCCGACCGCAACCTCGCCCAGGTGCGGTTCCCGGTCCAGTGGGTGATCCGGCCGAACAACGACGCGCACCACGACTATCGCGGCTACGCCGGCACCGTCGCCGGCGGAGTGCTGCACCCGGGCGACGAGGTGCTCGTCCTCCCGGGCGGCCAGCGGACCGTGATCGACTCCATCGACACGTTCGACGGCACGGTCGACACCGCGTTCCCCACCATGTCGGTGACCGTGCGGGTGAAAGACGACCTCGACATCTCCCGCGGCGACATGCTCGTCGAGGCGGACGATCCCCCCGCGCCGGCACGCGAGCTCGACGCGATGGTCTGCTGGATGGGAGAGACGCCGCTCCGGCCGGGTGCACGGCTCGTGATCAAGCACACCACCCGCACCACTCGCGCCCGGATCGACGAGCTCGATTACCGCGTCGAGGTCAACACCCTCGCCCACGAGCCGGCGGATGCGCTGGCTTTGAACGAGATCGGGCGGGTGCGGATCCGCTCCGGCTCCCCGCTGATGGCCGATCCCTATTCCCGCAACCGCAACACCGGCAGCTTCATCCTGATCGACGAGGCGAGCAACGACACGGTGGCGGCCGGGATGGTCCTCGCCGCACGCTGATCCGCGCCCGGCGGCGTGCTCGGATCCGAGCGAATGGGAAGAAACGTCAGCATGGCGGTAGTTTCTTCCCAAGCCCCATGAGGGAACGTTCCAGCGAGGAGGAGGCGTACCACGTCGGCACGGCGGCGATGTCCACCGACGCCGCGCTCAACGACGCGTTCACGCCGGCGCCACCGAACGACGCGCGGACCGTGACCGAGCCGGCGCTGAAGTGCTGCTGCTCGAGCGCTACAACCACCTCGGCGGACTGTCCACCGGCGGCCTCGTGATCTGGATCGACCGCATGACCGACTGGACCGGGCGGCCGGTGATCACCGGCATCGGCCAGGAGCTCCTCGACCGCCTGCCGGAGACCGCGGTGGCGGGGGCCCCGAGATCGCGGTGGGGATCGACGCAACCCGACGATGGGTCGCCGATCCGCTCGTAAACGGACGCAACATGACCGGAGTGACGTTCGAGAGCAAGGAGGGGCGCCGCGCGATCCTCGCCGAGGTGGTCATCGACTGCACCGGGGACCTGGACCTGCTCGCGCGAGCGGGTCTCGAGTTCGAGGCGGACGCCAAGACCGGGGGCGGGGGCATCGCCCACTGCCTCAACACCGGCTGGCTGTGGGCCGGCGTCGACTTCGGGCGCTGGTTGGAGTTCAAGCGCGACGACGCGCGAGCACACAGGCAGCTGATGTCCGAGGCCGGCGACGCGCTGGGGTTCGTCGAGCGCCCGGTGGTCGGGTGGAGCAATGACGTGGCGCTGTTTCTCGGTCCTCGGCTCACCGGCTACAGCGGCGTGGACGTGTCGGACCTGACGCGCGTCGAAGTCGAGTCACGCCGGCGGATGGTCGCTCACCTCGACCACTTCCGCCGCCACGCCCCGGGCTTCGAGAACGCCTGGTTGATGCTCTCGGCCCCGCAGATCGGCGTGCGGCATACGCGCCGGCTCGTCGGCCACCACAAGCTGACGAGCGAGGACTGGAAGGACGGGATCCGCCACCACGACGAGATCGGGGTGTCCCCGTCGCCGTCGCAGAAATTCGCCAACGTCTCCGTGTCCTATCGCGCGCTCGTTCCCCGAGATCTCGACAACGTCCTCGCCGCCGGGCGCCACATCGCCACCGATCCGCAGACCCAGGCCTTCATGCGCGAGATCCCGCAGTGCTGGATGACGGGCCAGGCGGCGGGCGTCGCCGCGGCTCACGCGGTCGCGAGCGGCGTGGCGGCGACCGACGTCGACATCCCCGCCCTCCAACGCGAGCTCCTCCGCCAGGGGGCCTACCTTCAGGCAGAAGCCGGGGCAGCCGCGGGCTCGACCGGCGCGATCGCCGGCGGTCCGCCGCGCGGTCCGAAGGTCTCGATCACCGCCGACACGCCGCTGTTGTGAGCGCCGGCGACCACGATCTGCAGGGCCTGCTCGGAGCCGAGCACCTTCACCTGATCCTGGTCGGCAACGCTGTCTGGGACGGCGTCCGCGTGAGCTGAGGACAGCCGCCACCGGGTCTGCCCGGAGACCGCGTCCTTGCCGACCGCCGCCAGCGTCGCACGTAGATTCAGCGCGTGCTCGAACACGAACCGCCGTAGGTCGTCCTTGCTCCATCCCGCGCCGGCGAACAGCTCGGCGTGCTCCGGTCCGAGCGCGACGCAGGCGCTGATCGTCTCGTGGATGAGCGCGCCCGTCCGCCGGATCGTGTCCGCGAGGTCGAGCGCCAGCTGCTCCGGGACGGTGGTGTGGCGCGCCTCGATGTGGACCACCGAGCGCATCGTCATCGCGGTCACCGTGCTCGCGTGAGCGTCGAAGCCGTGCTCGACGTGGAACGCCGGCCACGCCGACTGCTCCTCGTTCTCGGCGATGCACGCCGTGTACTTGGCCGGGTTGCCTTGGGTTGCCTGATCGAGTTCATGCGGGCGCAGGCCGAAGGCGTTGATCGCGGTCAGGCGGATGGCGCGGCCGATCGTCGCGTTGGCACGGAAGCCCGAACCGAACACGTTCCCCTGGCTGTTCAGCCCGATTCGCTCACGGACCGGGCCGTTCACGAGCAGCATCGGCGCGGTCCCGGTAGTGCTCTGCCAGATCGCGCGCCCGACGTAGCCTTCAAGATCCAAGGCCCGCCACGCCGCCAGGACCACCGGGAAGTACTCGGGTAGGCAGCCGGCCATCGCGGCGTTGATCGCCGCCGTGCGCACGGTGCACGCGCGGTCGAGATGGGGCATGGCGAGCAGCACCTCTTCCGGCGGGAGATCGGTGAGCGCCAGGAACTCGTCGAGGACCGACTCGGTCACCGGCATCACGGGCAGCCCGTCCGTCCAGCCACGCTCGGCGTAGTCCTCCATCACCCGCCGGACCTCGTCGATGTCGACCTGAGGCAGCTCGGTCAAGGCGTGCCCGTCAGGATGCGCACCACGTCCGGAATCGCCCGACGGACGTTGGCATCGATCGCTCCCGGGTCGAGACTGGCAATCGGATGCGGGATCGTCACGAACTCGAAGTCCGGCATCCCGTAAACGCCGGCCATCGCCCGCGCGGACACCACGAACGCGTCGGTGCAGATCGACACCGCGGGCACCCCGGCTCGCTCGAGCACGATTCCGTCGGCCAAACTGGCCGCCGAGCACGACCCTCAGTCACCGACACCGGCGATCACCGCGTCGCAGCTCTGCGCGATCTCCCTGGCGCGGTCCTCCTCCACGGGCGTCCCGAAGTACGACTTGCCGAACGTCGTCACGATGCCGATGTGATGTTGCGCGCGCAGCTGCCTCGCGATCGTCTCCAGCACGAGTGCCGCGTTCGGCTTGGCGTTGTCGAGCAGCCCGAGCCGCAGCCCGGCGAGATCCCGGACGCGGGGTACGAGGCTGGCGTCAGGGCGTACGTCGAGCACTCCGGTCGGATCGAGAATCGCCTCGCGACGGGGCATCCGGTCTCATCCTACGCCCACGTCTTCCGTGCCTCGCTAAAGTCCCGCGCCGCATGTTCTCGAAGGTTCTGATTGCCAACCGCGGCGAGATCGCGGTCAGAATCATGCGCGCCTGTGAGGAGCTCGGCATCGCCACGGTCGCGGTCTACTCCGAGCTCGACCGCGACGCGGTGCACGTAAAGCGCGCTGACGAGGCCTACCTGCTCGGTCCGGGCCCGGCGACCGAGAGTTACCTTGCGATCGACAAGCTGATCGACGCCGTGCGGCGGTCGGGCGCCCAGGCTGTGCATCCCGGATACGGCTTCCTGGCTGAGAACGCCGCGTTCGCCAAGGCTCTCGAGGACGCCGGCATCACGTTCATCGGACCCCCCGCCTCGGCGATCGATGCCATGGGGTCCAAGACCAAAGCACGCGAGCTGATGGCCCAGGCCGGCGTCCCGATCGTGCCCGGGACCACTGAACCGGTCGAAACCATCGAGGACGCAGAAAAAATCATCAAGGACACGATCGGCTACCCGGTTGCGGTGAAGGCGGCCGGCGGTGGTGGCGGTAAGGGCTTCCGTGTCGCGCTCGACGAGTCCAGGCTGAAGGACGCGTTCGAGGGTGCAGCGCGCGAAGGCGAGAAGTTCTTCGGCGACTCGACCGTGTACCTCGAGCGCTACCTGCCCGACCCGCGTCACGTCGAAGTCCAGGTGCTCGCGGACACCCATGGGAACGTGATCCACCTCGGAGAGCGCGATTGCTCGCTGCAGCGCCGCCACCAGAAACTGATCGAGGAAGCACCCGCGCCCGCGGTCGACGAAGAACTCCGCGCCAAGATCGGGAAGATCGCCACCGACGCGGCCGCGGCGGTGAAGTACACCGGCGCGGGCACGATCGAGGGGCTGCTCCAGGACGGCGAGTACTTCTTCCTCGAGATGAACACCCGTGTGCAGGTCGAGCACTGCGTGACCGAGATGGTGACCGGCATCGACATCGTCAAGGAGGGGATCCGGGCCGCCGCCGGCGAGCCCCTGTCGATTTCCCAGGACGACGTCGAGCTCCGCGGCCACGCGATCGAGTGCCGGATCAACGCCGAGGACGCGAGCAAGAATTTCGCCCCGGCGCCCGGCAAAATCGGTGACTACCGCGAGCCCGCTGGGCCCGGGGTCCGCGTCGACTCCGGCGTAACCAGCGGCTCGGAGATCTCGCCGATGTACGACCCGATGGTCGCCAAGCTGATCGTGTGGGACGTCGATCGCGAGCAGGCCACGTCGCGGATGCTGCGAGCGCTCAGCGAGTACGAGATCGAAGACCTCAAGACGCTCATCCCGTTCCACACCGCGATCCTGCAGACGCGTCAGTGGCACGACGCCGAGACGTGTCGGGACCTCATCGAGGACAAGGCGTGGTTGAAGGAACTGGCATTCCCCAAGGCCGAGAAGCCCGCTGGAGACACCGAAGTGGCGGCCGAGCCGGTGGAGCACAGCTACACGGTCGAGGTCTCCGGTAAACGCTTCGACGTCAAGGTGATCGGGCCCCCGCTGGCCGCCGGCGCGCTGAACGGCGCGGCTCCGGCACCCGCGGAGGCATCCGCGGGCACGAGGCGCGCGCCGCGCCGCAGCTCGGGCTCGGGTGCGGGCGGCGGGGGAGGGGGCGACACGCTGGCCTCGCCTCTCCAGGGGACCGTGCTCAAGGTGGCAGTCGAGAAGGGGGCGGAGGTCGAGGAGGGCGCGCTCGTCGCCGTGATCGAGGCGATGAAGATGGAGAACGAGATCACCGCGCACAAGGCCGGGGTCGTGTCCGAGCTGCCGATCGCGGTGGGCGCGTCGGTGGCCACGGGCGACACGCTCGCGGTAATCAGCTCCGAGCAGTAGCGAAGGCCACGCGCCGCGGCCGGCGAATCGTGACCCCAGGGTGGGGCCACGCCAGGGTCGCGAACAACATGACCAGCATCAGATCGCGCCCCACCACCGTCCACGACTGAAGCGCCACGAAGCTCTTCAGCGGCGCGAACTGCAGCGGGTAGTACACCTGGGTCATCACCATCGCGCAGGCGAGCAGCGCGGCCGCCGCCAGCCCGCGCCGGCCGTTGATCATCGCCACGAGCGGCGCGAGCCAGATCAGGTATTGGGGCGAAAGGACCCGGTCGAACACGATGAACGCACATACCGCCGCCGCGGCGGAGGTCAGCAGCCGCTCGCGCGTCGCCGGGCCGAGAGCGTAGAGCACCCATACCGCCAGCAGCGCGAGGATCTGGCAGACGCTCATCACGCTCGCGAAGGTCAGCGTCGCATGGCCGTCGAGGTTGTCCGATTGATGCGTGAAGTAGTACGTGAGGTGCACTCCGAACAGCTGGTGGGCGGCCAGGAACAGCGCCGCGCCGACGCTCTCGAGCTGCAACGGCCGGTTCTCCTGTCCGTGAATCGCCCACCACACCCCGTGAGGCGCGATCACCAGGAACGGCAGGAAGCAGGCAAGCACCACCAAGGCGAACGCGGCCAGGCAGATCAGCGCCGCGCGCCGGCCATGGCGACGCCACACGTACACGGCCGCGATCGGCACCACCACCACCGGGAAAGCCTTCGCGGCGGTGCCAAGGGCGAGCAGTACGAACCCCGTCCGGCTCCAGTCGAAGTAGAGCGCCGTGATCGCGGCCACAGTCAGCATCGTCGGGAACAGGTCGTAGCGCGACAGCACGACGGCGCCGAGCAGCAGCGGCGAGAAAGCGAGCAGGGCCACACCGCAGACCAGTTGCCGCGTGGCCACGCGCTGCGCGGCGAGCACGTACGCGGCGAGTCCGGCCGCGATCACGCCGCACGCGGCCATCATGAGCTCGAACACCTCCATGTAGCCCGAGAAGCTGCTCCCGGAGATCAGTCTCGGGATGAGAAACACGGGAAGCGCCAGCGGCGGATATTCGACCGAGAACGCGCGATACGGCATGAGCCCGCGCACGACGATGTTTCGCGCGTACCGCGCGTACTCACGGGTGTCCCACTGCCGGTCGAGTCGGTACCAGCCATGATGAATCAGGTACCACGCGATCACGAACCCGATCGCGGCGCCGGCCACCGCCAGCATGCTGCGCTGGCGGTCGGACGGGAGGTAGCCCATCCGGCCCGCCGGCAAGGCGATCGGGCCCCCGGCCGTCTCGAGGGCCGGGTCGTGCGTGTGTGGGCGGCGGTTGTCAGACATTGCTCGTCGTCGCGGTTCCCTCTGGGCCCCAGCGAAGGCTCGCCAGCTCCTCCCGGCGATGATTATCCAATGATCCGGTTCGCGAGGTCGTACGGGTAGACGTACATCGTTACCTGGCCGAGCCGGTAGACCGAGTCGGGTCGCCCCAGGTCGGGCGGGCGAATCCACACGTTCGCGAGCGCCGGGTCGGTCAGGAGGAAGCTGCCGGTGCGCGGCCGGGGGCGGTACCAGCTGCTGATGAAGTGCAGATCGAAGCGACACAGGTGCTTGCGCTGGTCGCACACCGACACGGGATAGACGTGCACACGGAAGTCCGTGGCCCAGGTGATCGGGGCCGCGTCCCAGTAGCCCGCGTAACCAACCGCTAGGTGCTCGCGAGCGGCGATTCGCGCGATCTGGCCGGCGAGCTGAGTGGTGACGGGGCTATTCGCCGCCGGCGCCGGGACCGGGCCCCGGTCGGAGATCGCCACGACGGCGCTCAGTGCGAACGCGCAGGCACCCGCCAGAACAACCGCGCGCGTCCACACGCGTCCCGCCGCGGCGGCCGGGACCACCGCTGCGGCCGCGTACAGCAGGCCCAGCAGATAGCGGCCCGAGTGGATGTCACCCGGGTACGCGCTGAACAGGAACGCGAGCGTGAGCAGGATCGCCGACGAGCACCAGAAGACGTAGAAGACCGTGGTCGCGGGAGAGCGCCGAGAGCCCCGGATTACCCGCCGCCACGCCAGCCACGGGATCGAAACCACGGCCGCGATGCTGATCACCGCACAGATGAACTCGAGAACGGTTCCGGGCGACAGCGCGCGCGAAAAGTAATCCCCGTTGCCGATCGTGGCGATCGACTTCCACCACAGCGTGAAGTTCTCGATGTTCTTGTGGCCGATCGCGATCCTCGTGGTGTGGAGCCCGGGCTCCCGGGTCACCGCGAGCGCCCTCATCACGAGTGCCGTGATCGCCCACGTGATGCCCGTGACGACGAGCGTCGCCATCCCGCCCCAGAGAGCGCGGGTGCTGCGACTTCCCGGCACGAGCGCTCGGGCGGCGATCACGGCCAGCGCGAACGGCGCCACCCCGGCGATGCTCAGAAGCGGGTCAGAGGCGGCGTTGACGCCGACGATCGTGCCCACGACAAGCGCGAGCGCAGCGACCACGGGCCACCGGCGCGCCCGCCTCGGCTCGAGCTCGAGCCAGACCGCGAAGGCTCCGAGCAGGGCCACGCCGAACCAGGCGGGAGCGTGCTGAGTCGTCGCGAGCTCGAGGCGCAGCGTCACCGGCGAGGTGCAGAGCAACAGCACCGCGGTCACGCCGGCCGCCCACCGGGTCGCCACCTGCCCAACCGACCACGCGGTCACTCCGGCCCCCGCCAGTGCCATCACAAACGGCGCCGCCTCCCACACCTGGCGGTGGTAGGGAAGCCACTTCGTGCCCAGGTCGAACAGCAGCGTCGCGTACCACCCGAACGTGCCCAACACGACGTTGGCGCTCGCCGGCGCCGCCCCGAACAGTTCGCCGATCACCGGCCCCGACGCGGCGTCTGCATCCAGGTTGGTGGTCCGGATGGCGGCGTCGAGCTGGTGCGCGAGCAGGATCAGATAGAGCAGGCAAAGTGGCACCGCGACCCACCACGCCCACGTCAACCACCCGCGCGGCTCGCGCTTGCCGGCGCCGGGTCCTCTGCTGTCGGGTTCGGAGCGGCTCCGCAGCCGGGGAGCAATCCCGGTCCCGGCGCCGGCCGCGGTCACGAGATCCGCCGCCGCGAGATGCCGAGCACCAGGCCGCGCCGCGATGACGTTCGAGCTGCCGGCGCGGAGATGTCTTCGAGGCGGCCGTTCGCGCGAAGCGTCGCCTGGGCGCGAGTTCCCGGCGCGAACGACACCCACAGCGTGACGTTTCCCTCACGCGGGCCCCTGGTGAGCCGCACGACCGGCTCATTCACCTTGACGTCGGCCGCGAACGTCCGGTCGATCTGCTCGAGCCGGACGACCGAGGTCGTGTAGCGCCCGGTCCGCGCCATCTGCATCCGCTCGGCCGCCGACGCGAGGCCCAACGTCCGCTCAGCGTGGTCCTGCAGGTCGTCCGCGCTCTCCGCGACCGCGGCGAACGCGAGCACGATCACGCCCGCGAGTACGCCGAGAAACAGCGGCAGCGTGCGCTGCGCCAGCCCGCGGCGTCCGATGCACACCAAGACGCCGGCGGTCACCGCGACGGCGGCGGCCAGCACGCCGAGCACGATCGCGGCGGTGGCGAGGGTCGAGTAGCTCATGACGGCGGTAGCGTAGTTGTCCGCTCGACATTCTCGGCATGAATGCGGCGCTGGGCGTTCGTCCTGCGGCCGGGCGGCAGGGACGCCCCGGCGCCGTCGGTCGCCAGGGCGCGGAGATAGGTCGCGTCCTCCTCGAGCAGGCGCACCGCATCGGCCGAGTTGAGCGGGCGGCCGTGCCCGGGCACGATCGTCTCCGCGCGGTCCACCAGCGCCCGGAAGCGCTCGAGCGTCGCGAGATAGGCCTCGACCGAGCCGCCCGGCGAGATCCACGGGATCTCGACCGGCGACAGGTAGTCACCGCACACGAGGACCCCGAGCCAGGGGATCATGAATGCGGTGCCGTCGGCGGTGTGGCCATCCGCCGGATGGAGCTCGAGCTCGCGGTCGTCCGCTCCCAGCGACAGCCGGCCGGGGACGGGCAGGGATTGGATTCCTGCCAGCGCCAGGGGGCGGCGGTCGTCGACGTACTGCTCCTCGTCAAACTCGCGGAGCTCGCGCTGAGCCTGCCCGGGCTCGGCCGCCAGCCGCCGCGCAGTCGTCTCACCCACGCCGAGCGCGGCCTCCGGGAAGGCAATCCGTCCGAGCAGATGGTCCCAATCGGCGTGCGTGGCGAGCAGCCCCGAGACCGGGAAACCCGCCTGCTCGAGCACGCCGGCAAGAGCCTCGAGCTCGTCCGGGTAGACGGGCGAGTCGATCACGAACCCCTCCTCGCCGGCGCGGACCGCGGTGCACGTGGTCTGCCAGAAGCGGCTGACCACGACGATCACGTCGGGGTGGACCGCCAGGACCTTCATTGAGACCGAATCCGGCGACAACGCATCCTGCTCTTGGCCGCGCTTCGCTTCGCTTCACGAGTCCAGGAGACCGCTCCGCTCGCGCGGCAGTCACCACGGCTGCGCATCCGGCCCAGCCCTCTTAGGAGATTCCGAGCAGCTTCATCGCCTCGCGGAGGCTGGCGACCTCCGCGTCCGGCTTCTTCTGATTCGACTCGAGAGCTTCCTTGCTGCGGTTGACCCAGATCACCGGAATCTTGCGCTTCAGACACGGCTCGATGTCGTAGTAGTAGCTATCGGCGACGTGGACCCAGCCCTTCTTGCCGCCGATGCGCCGCTCGCACTCGGCGAAGTGGGCCGGGTCGGGCTTGTAGGAGCGCACCTGCTGGGCCGTGACGACGAGATCGAAGTCGAGCGGAATGTGGCGGCGGGTCTGGCCGAGAAGCTTGTCGTCGATGTTCGAAATCAACCCGATCTTGTACTTCTTGGCGATCTTCTGCAGGACCGAATTGGTCTCCTTGAACGTCGGCCAGCGCTGGACGGAGTCGGGCAGGAAGCCGGCTCGCGAGGGCTCGAGCGGCCAGCCGAGCGTCTTGGCGATCTGCACGGCGGTCCGCCGAAGGACCTCGGCGTACAGCTCGTAGGAGCCCGCCTGAATCTGCTTCTGGACCTCGTAAAACAGCGGAATCAGCTCGTCGCGCTCGATCGTGAAGCCGTCGCGCTCGGCCTCGCGCTTGAACGCGTCGAACGCACCGGTTTCCCAGTCGATCAAGGTCCCGTACACGTCGAACGTGACGAACGTGATGTCCTTCGGGATCGCCATCGCGCGGCCATGATGCCACGGCGAGAGACTCCGGCGCTTCCAGGCCCTTCCGGGCCGTGCGACCGGCTTCGCACCCGACCTACTACAGTCCAGCGGCGGATGGATCTCCTCGAGTACCAGGGCAAGCAGGTGTTCGCGCGGCACGGCGTGCCGGTGCCCTCGGGCAGGCACGCGCAGACCGTCGACGAGGCCGCCTCGGCGGCGGACGACATCGGCTATCCGTGCGTGATCAAGGCCCAGGTACAGATCGGCGGCCGCGGTAAGGCCGGCGGGATCAAGGTCGCGGGCGACCACGACGAGGCTCGCGACTACGCCGGCGCGATCCTCGGGATGGATATCCGCGGCCTCACCGTCCACGAGTTGTGGGTCGAAGCGGCGTCGGAGATCGCCTCCGAGTACTACGCCTCGGTCGTGTTCGACCGCTCGGCCAAGGCGCCGCTGGTGATGCTGTCGACCAAGGGCGGGATGGACATCGAGGAGGTCGCCGATACCGATCCGGACGCGATCGCGCGGCTGCACGTCGATCCGCTGCTCGGCTTCCAGGAGTTCCACGGCCGGCGCCTCGCGTTCGAGTCCGGGGTCGACTCCGACGTGGTTCGTCCGGTCGGGGCCATGCTGGCCAAGCTCTACGACGTTTTCGTCGAAGAGGAAGCGACGCTCGTAGAAGTCAACCCGCTGATCGTCACCCCCGAACGCGACGTCCGCGCATTGGATGCGAAGGTGACGCTCGACGACAACGCCCTGTTCCGCCACCCGGACAACGCCGAGCTGCGCGACCCGTCGAACGAGGACCCGCAGGAGCGGATGGCCAAGGAGCGCGGGCTCACGTTCGTCAAGCTCGACGGCAACATCGGCATCCTCGGCAACGGCGCCGGGCTCGTGATGTCGACGCTCGACGTCGTCGCCCAGGCCGGCGGCGCCCCCGCGAACTTCCTCGACGCCGGTGGTGGCTCGAAGGCCGATGCGATCACGAGCGCGGTCGAGGTGATCCTGTCGAACCCGAGCGTCAAGGCCGTGCTGTTCAACATCTTCGGCGGCATCACCCGCGGCGACGAGGTGGCGCGCGGGCTGATCGAGGCGTTCAACCAGATCAACCCGACGGTTCCGTTCGTGGTCCGGCTGGACGGGACCAACGACGTCGAGGGCCGCCAGCTCCTGGCCGAGGCTGACCTGCCGAACGTGTTCACCGAGTCGACGATGGACGGCGCGGCCGAGAAGGTCGTCGAGCTGGCTGCGGCTCAGGCATGAGCATCCTCGTCGACAAGGACACCAAACTGTGCGTGTCCGGGATCACCGGACGCGAGGGCACGTTCCACTCGCTCCGCAACCGCGAGTACGGGACCCAGGTCGTCGGCGGCGTCACCCCCGGCAAGGGCGGCCAGGACGTCGAGGGCGTCCCCGTTTTCAACACCTTCCACGAAGCCGTCAACCAGACCGGCGCCAACACCGCCATGATCTTCGTGCCGCCCCGGTTCGCGGCCGACTCGATCCTCGAGGCCGAGGACGCCGGCATCGAGCTGATCATCGCGATCACCGAGGGCATCCCGGCGCACGACGAGCTTCGGGCCTATTCGGTCATCAAGAAGAACGGCCGTGCCCGCTTGATCGGGCCGAACTGCCCGGGCATCCTGTCGCCGGGGAAGGCCAACGTCGGCATCATCCCGGCGGCCTTCTTCAAGGAGGGCAACGTCGGCGTGGTGTCCCGCTCGGGCACGCTCACCTACCAGATCGGCAACGTGATCGCCCAGCAGGGGTTCGGCAATTCGACGATCGTCGGAATCGGCGGCGATCCGGTGCCAGGCTCGGACTTCATCGACATCATCGGGTTGTTCCAGGACGACCCCGAGACCGAGTTGATCGTGATGTGCGGGGAGATCGGTGGCGACAACGAGGAGCGCGCCGCCGAGTTCATCGCCGAGAACGTGACCAAGCCCGTGGTCGCCTACATTGCGGGCTTCACCGCGCCTCCGGGCAAGACGATGGGCCACGCCGGCGCGATCGTGTCCGGCTCCCGTGGCACCGCCAAGGCCAAGGCCGAGGCGCTCGAGAGCAAGGGCGTGCGCGTCGGGCGTACCCCCACCGAGGTCGCCGAGATCGCGGTGTCGCTGCTCGGCGCCGCCGCGTAGTCCCGCGCCGCATCGACCGCTAGGCTGGCTCGCGCCCGTGTCGAGCCGACCAGCCAGCACCCTGGGCGCGCATCTCGCCGAGATGGACCGGATGCTGCGCGACGTCCAGACGGACCTCGCCCCCGACCGCGAGCCGCGACCCGTGCTCGACCCCGAGGCACCCGAGGCGGCGATCCCGGCCCCGCCGGCGCCACCCATCCCCGGACCGCCACCGATCCCGGAGCCGCCACCGCCTCCCGAACCGGTGCCGCCGCCCGTCCCGGAGCCGCCTCCGCCGCCACCCGTCCCCGAGCCTGCCCTCGACGCGAACCTCCAGATACGGGCCCTCACCGAGCTCTCGGAGGGTCTGATCGCGTCCATGCGCGAACTGCTCGCCGGCTACGAGCGCGTCCTGACCCTGCCCCAAAGACGGCGCGCCGACGCGACCCGCGTGACCATGTCGGCCGGCCCGTTCGCGAGCATCGAGTCGCTCCACGAGTTCGAGAAGGCGCTGGTGCGAGTGCGCGGCGTCCGCGACGTCGTCGTGCGCGGCTACGAGGGAAGCGACCACGCGATCATCGACGTGCGCCTCGCGTAATCTCCAGAGCATGGCCAAAGCGATCTCATTCGCCCGGGGCGCGCCGTCGCTCGACATCATCGA
>Ga0335073_10005550_pt1 | contig 17690 bp, 12 predicted proteins | sample Lox_Sample_22_FD_207093 | JGI IMG/M metagenome (GOLD analysis project Ga0335073, IMG submission 207093) | Soil microbial communities from Loxahatchee National Wildlife Refuge, Florida, United States - Lox_Sample_2.2 | ecosystem: Environmental > Terrestrial > Soil > Wetlands | place: USA...
CTGACCAGCAGCCCGGCGAATTACTGCCAGAACATGGTCAACATCCAGACGCCGTTCCTGGCGGCCAACCAGGCGCTGCTGGCGACCGGCCAGCCACCGGTGACCGGGGTCGGCGACAACCTGTTCACGTTCCTGGCCAACCGGCTCAGCATGTCCTTCACCAACCTGGCCTGCCAGAACTTCGGCCTCACCAACCCGGTCACGGTCACCCTGAACCAGGCGGGCGTGGCGGTCGCGGCCACCTTCAACACCACGGCGCAGAAGGCGACAAGCACCGGCGCCACCGGCACCACCGGCACGGGGGCGCCGGCCCCGGCACAGCGCAAGGGCCGTCCGCACCACAACCTGATGAACCCGTCGGGGATGTAGCGTCCCCCGCGATGAGTTATCCCCGCGACGGGGCCGGGCTTTGCCCGGCCCCGTCGCGGGTCGCTGCCCGGGAGAGTCACGACGGGCCCGTTCCGGAAAATTCTGGTTAATCCCACACCGGCTCGGCGGACTCGCGGACCGTGCCGTCGGAGCCGAAGACCAGGCAGCTGTCGAAGGAGCGGGCGAACCACCGGTCGTGGGTGACCGCCAGCACCGTGCCCTGGTAGGCCTCGAGCCCGGCCTGCAGCGCGTCGGCGCTCGGCAGGTCGAGGTTGTCGGTCGGCTCGTCGAGCAGCAGCAGCGTCGCGCCGCCGAGCTCGAGCAGCAGGATCTGCAGCCGGGCCTGCTGGCCGCCGGACAGCGTGCCGAACGGCTGCCGCGCGCACTTGTGCAGCTCGTACCGTGCGAGGGCGGCCATCGCCTCGTTGCTCAGCAGTGCGTGCTCTTTCATCAGGATCTCCGCGGGCTCGCGGCCTTCCAGGTCGGGGCGGGCGTGCGTCTGCGCGAACATCCCCGGCACCACACGGGCGCCGAGCCGCCACGTTCCCTCGTGCGCGAGCGGCTCGCCCGCCAGCAGCCGCAGGAAGCTGGACTTGCCGCTGCCGTTCGCGCCGAGGATCGCGATGCGGTCGCCGTACCAGATCTCGGCCCCGAACGGCCGCGTGGTCCCCGCCACCGCCAGCCCCTCGCACATGACGGCACGGCGCCCGGTGCGGCCGCCTTTCAGCCGGACCCGGATGTGCTGCTCTCGTGGCGGGAGCTCGGGAGGCCCGGCTTCTTCGAACTTCGCCAGCCGGGTGACCGCCGCCTGCAGGCGGGAGGCCATGTCGGAGTTGTGGCTGGCCTTCTGCCGGTACATGCGGACGAGTTCCCTGATCTTGGCGTGCTCCTCGTCCCAGCGGCGGCGCAGTTCTTCCAGGCGCTCGATGCGGTCCGTTCTGGCCTGGTCGTAGCCGGCGAAGCCGCCGCCGTGCACCCACGTCTTGCCGTCCTCGACGGTGACGATGCGCTGCGCGCACGCGTTGAGCAGCTCACGGTCGTGGCTGACGAGCAGCACGGTCTTGACTGTCGTCGCGAGCTGGCGCTCCAGCCAGCGCTTGCCGGGGACGTCGAGGTAGTTGTCCGGCTCGTCGAGCAGGAGCGTGGTCGCGGCCTGGCTGCGCAGCAGAGACTCGAGGACGAGGCGCTTTTGCTGGCCGCCGGACAGCGTGTTCACCGCGCGCCAGCGTGTCTGGTCGTACGGCGTGGCGAGGGCGGCGACGCAGCACTCGTCCCAGTGCACCTCGGCGTCGTAGCCGCCGGCCTCGGCGTAGTCGTTGAGCGCCTTCGCGTAGCGGAGCTGGACCGGCTCGTCGTCGCGCTCCATCATGGCGAGCTCGGCGTCGTCGAGGCTTCTGGCCGCCGCCTGGATCGGCTGGGGCGCGACGGACAGCAGGAGGTCGCGGACGGTGAGGTCCGCCGCGGCGGGACCGCCGATGAACTGGCGCATGACGCCCAGCGTGCCTGTTGCTGTTATCACGCCGCTCTGCGGCTGCACGTCGCCGGCGATGAGGCGCAGGAGGGTGGTCTTGCCCGCTCCGTTCGGGCCGACGAGGGCGGCGGTGATCCCCTCGCCGATCTTGAAGCTCGCGTCGTCGAGCAGCGTCCGCCCGTCCGGCAGCACGTGGCTGACGTGCGCCACCTCGACATGTCCCACCCGCCGGACCGTACCCGCGGGGCGGGGCCGGCGGCAAGGCGTTTTCCGGCTGGCGGGCTACCGCCCGCTTCTTGCTGTTATCAGCTCGCGGGAGTCGCCCCGGTGCGACGCGGAGCTGTCGCTCGCGCCATCGGCACTGACTCGAGGGAGCGGGATGGGCGATCGGCTGGCTGGGGGCAGCCCGGCGCGGTTGCCCGCGCGTCCGCAGTGGCTGGCGCGGCGGCAGTTGCCGCCGTTTCCCGCGCCGTGCCCGCCCCCCGTCCCTTTCATGATCACGGTCCGGGCCTCAGCCGTGAACGGGATTGTGGTGACCGCGGGGGGTTTCGGGCAGCCGGGCCGGGTCCGGGCAGGGTCCGGGCAGAGGCGAAGGTCCCGAGGCGCGGCGACTAGAGTTAGTGACATGTCAACTACCTCCCCGGTGCCCGTCGTCGACTTCTACTTCGATCCGCTGTGCCCGTTCGCGTGGGTGAGCTCGCGCTGGATCCTGGAAGTCGAGAAGGAACGCGACATCAACCTGAGCTTCCTGGTGATGTCGCTGTCGGTGCTCAACGAGGGGCGTGACGTCCCCGAGGGGTACCGCGAGTTCCTCGACCGCGGCTGGGGCCCGGTGCGGGTCTGCATCGCCGCCCAGCAGAAGTACGGCACACAAGCGCTGCGCGACCTCTATACCGCGCTCGGCACGAAGCGGCACATCGAGAAGCGCGAGTTCGGGCACGACGTGTACGTCGAGGCGCTGACCGAATGCGGCCTCGACCCGGCGCTGGCCGACGCGGCCGACTCCACCACCTGCGACGCCGCGCTGCGGGAGTCTCACCACCGGGGCATGGACCCGGTCGGCGACGACGTGGGCACGCCGACCATCCACATCGACGGGGTGGCGTTCTTCGGGCCCGTGATCACGCGCGTGCCGCGGGGCGAACAGGCGGTGCGGATGTTCGACGGCGCGCAGATGCTCGCGTCCGACCCGTACTTCTTCGAGCTCAAGCGGACCCGCACCGAGGCGCCGCAGGTCGACAGCTGAGCAGCCGGGTCTTTAGGCGCCGCCGCGGCGGCCCGGCCGCAGCGCCAGGGCCCCGGCGGCGCCCGTCAGTGACGCGCCCGCGGCGGACCCGACGACAAGCCACCGGCTGAACCGCGGCAGGTCCCGCCAGGACACCAGGCTTGTGACCACGTCGAGGGCGTCGGCCAGCGCGCCCGCCGCGACCCAGAGGGACGCCGCTTCCTGCGCGCCGGGCTCGCCTGCCGCGCTCGCGGCGGCAGGCTCGTCGCCGAGCTGCCTGAGCGCCACCAGCGTGGCGAGGCCGAGGGCCAGGTCGCGGCCGCCGAGCGCGCGCCCGAACACCCGCCCCGCCAGGCCGGCCGGCCCGTCACCGGCCCCGGTGCCGACCCACGGCCGGCTGGGCACGTCGGGCCGCAGGAGGGCCGCCACCCCGATCGCCACCCGGGCGGCCGCGACGGCCGTGGCGCCGCGCCGCAGCAGTGCGCGCCGTGCGTCGTCGCTCGTGAGGTCCATCCATTGCCGCGTCCCAGAGCTCATTGCCTCATTCAAGCACGAGCGGCCCCGCCCGACGTGCGCGCCGCCCCGGCTGCCGGGGTCAGTCATGGCTGCCTTCGGGGAGGGCCACGCGACCAAGGGTCGCCACGGTCTGCCGGCGGGGAATGCGGCACCGCAGCGGGGGTAACCAGAAGACATGGCCATGAGTGCGGGCGAAGAGACACACGGTGAGCCCGCCGTGGCCGTCAGCCCGGCGGACGCCGCCGCGGGCCGGCTTCGCCCGGCCCGCTGGCCAGCGGGTCCTGAACGGGTGCGCCGCCCCACTGACCTGCTGCTCGCGATCATCTCGCTGCTGGTCGTCGCGGTCGTCCTCGGCTCCATCCAGACGCTGCCCCTGGGCAGCAAGGAAGCGGCCGAGGACGTATCGCGCTGGCTGCTGCACATCCCCCGGTGGCTCTCGTACGCGGCCGCCGTGGTGGCCGGGATCACGTGCTTCGCCCTGTCGATCGTGGCGCTGGTCGTCATGGCGCGCAGCCAGTGGCGGGACGCGCGGAACGCGGTCGCCGCCGGCCTGGCCGGCGCCGCGGTGGCCATCGTCGCGTCGGTCATCTGGCGGCTCCAGAACGGCGCGATAGAGGCGGCGGTGCTGCACCGCAGCAATCCCTCGACGTTCGTGGTGGACACGGCGTTCGTCGCGTTCGTGGTGGGAACCGACCTGACCCGGCGTTCCCGCTGGAAGCACTGGTGGCCGCGGTCCGGGGTGACGCTGCTGCTCAGCGGGCTCGCCGTCGTCACGCTCACGCCGTTCGCGGTGGTGATCGTCGCGTTCGGCGGCTTGTCCGTGGGCTGGCTCGTGCGCTGGCTGCTCGGCGCGGCGTCGGTACTGCCGTCCGTCGCGGAGCTCACCCGCTGGCTCGGCAGCCACGGCGTGCCAGCCACCGACCTGTCGGCCGCCGAACCGAGCGGCCGCGCGCGGCTGGACGGAACCCTGGCCGACGGCACCCCGATCCGGGTGAACCTGTCCGGCCGGGACACCCGCGGAGCCGGGCTGGCCCGGCAGCTGTGGGCCCTGGCCCGGCTCCGGCCGGCGGTCGCGGGACACGTCGCGCTCGGCTCCCGCGCCCGGGTCGAGCAGGTCACCTTGGCCTGCTGCCTGGCGCAGCAGGCCAAGGTGGCCAGTCCCGCGGTGCTGCGGCTTGGCGAGATGCCCGACGAAACGCTCGTGCTCGTCACCACCATCCCCGGCAGCGGACCGGGCGCCGGGGTAACGAGCCAGGCAGCCGCGGCGTCGCTGTTCGCGGCGCTGCGCGCCCTGCACAACACGGGTGTCGCGCATCACGACGTAAGGGCCGGCAGCGTGTTCATGTCGGCCAGCGGCGCGGGGTTCTGCTCGCTCGACGCGGCCGAGCCCGGCGCCAGCGAACTAGCCCGCCGCCTTGACCTGGTGCAGGCACTGGCGACACTGGCCGAGACACGCGGGCCCGAAGATGCCGTCGCGGCGCTGCGGGCCGGTTACGGCCCGGTGGACGAGGCCGCCGTGGCGGCGGTCGTGCAGCCGGTGGCCCTGGCGCCGTGGGGATGGCGCGCCGCGCGCGCCGCCACCGGTTCACTGAACGAGATCAGGCACGAGCTGCTCGGCGACGGCGCCCCGGTGGCGACCACCCGGCTGGAGCGATTCCGCTGGCGGACCGTGCTCAGCGCGGTCGCCCTCACCTTCGCCGCGTACCTGCTCATCGGCCAGATCTCCGGCGTGGACATCCTCGGCACGCTGGGCCGGGCCAACCCGGGCTGGCTCGCCCTCGCGGTGCTCGGGTCGGCGGTGACCTACGCGGCGGCCGCCGCCAACCTCGCGGCGTTCGTGCCCACGCGGCTGTCCCTCTGGCGCGGTTTCTTCGTCCAGCTGTCGACCGCGTTCGTGGGCGTGGCCATGCCGCCGACGGTCGGCCATGTCGCCGTGAACGCCCGCTATCTGCATCGCGAGAACGTCGACGACGGAACCATCGCCGCCGCGGTCACGATGTCGCAGGTCGTGAACATCGTCACCACGGTGCTCCTGCTGATCGTGTTCGGCGTGCTCACCGGATCCGGGTTCAGCAAGTTCCACATCGCGTCAAGCACCGACATCCTGATCGGGCTCGCGGTCATCGTCACCGTCGTCGCCGTCCTGCTGGGCGTGCCGCGGACCAGGGAAAAGCTGGCCGGCGTCGTGTGGCCGCACCTGCGGGCGGTGTGGCCGCGGCTGCTCGACGCCGTGTCCCATCCGCTGCGGCTCGCCCTCAGCGCCGGCGCCAACCTGGTGCTGACCACCGCCTACCTGGTCGCGTTCATCGCGGCACTGCTTGCGGTGGGCGCGCATCCGCCCATCCTGGCCTGCGCGGTCGTCTACCTGGCCGGCAACGCGGTGGGATCGGCCGCGCCGACGCCCGGCGGGCTCGGCGGAGTCGAGGCCGTCCTGGTCGCGGGCCTGACGGCCATCGGCATCCCGGCGCACGAGGCGATACCGGCGGTGCTGATCTTCAGGTTCGCTACGTTCTGGCTGCCCATCCCGGTCGGCTGGATCTCCTATACCGTGCTGCGCCGCCGCGAGGTCCTGTAGCCGGCGCGCCGCCGGGCGTGGACATTCCGGGGCGCGGGCTCTTCACTGGAACACACAGGCCCCAGCCAGCGGAAGAGGCGGCGATGGAGACGACGACCGGCCCGGCCCACCTCCAGGAAGTCACGGGCGAGCTCAGCTACCTGGCCCCCGAGTCCACGGTGCTCCGCCGGTTCACCGCGCCCGGGGAGAGCGTCAACACCGGGACATACCGCACGTACGAGATGCCGATCCGCAACGGCCGCCCCGTCAGCGACCAGTTCACGCTCGACCGGGACGGCTTCGCGATCGTCGCGCACTCCTCGGCGGTGAGGGACTTCACCGACCGCGCGGAAGTGGACCGGGTCTACGCGGGCGAGGTGGCGCAGTTCGTGACGTCCTACACGGGCGCCGACCGGGTGGCGACGCTCAGCTGGGTGCTGCGGCGCTCCGCGGACCCCGCCGAGAATGCCTCTCAGCCGCAGGCCGCCCTGGTCCATGACGACTTCTCCGTCGCCGGGGCGCGCGGCCGGGCCGAGACGGCCTACGCGTCGCACTTCCCCGACGGGCCCGGCTACCGCCGGGCGCTCATCACCAGCCTGTGGCGCGTCTTCAGCCCGCCGCCGCAGGACTGGCCGCTGGCCTTGTGCGACTACACGAGCGTCGGGCCGGGCGAAGGGCTGGACAACCGGCTGTACTTCGTGGACAAGATCCCCAGCGACCTGTACGCGGAGATGCCCCCGGACGCGCCGGGAACCAGCGGCTTCGAGTTCCACCACAACCCCGCGCACCAGTGGTGGTACTTCCCGGACATGACCCGCGACGAGATCCTGTTCTTCAAGCTGAACGACAGCGACCACACACGGGCCTGGCGTGTCCCGCACAGCGCGTTCCGCGACAGCACCGCGCGGGCGGCCCAGCCGCGGCACAGCATCGAGTTCCGCTCGATCGCCTACTTCGAATAGCGGTCAGGGTGCTGGCCGCCGGGCCGGCGCTCACGGCCGCGGCAGGCCGATCGGGTTCGGCACCGGCATGACGCCGGTGTCGATCAAGTGCCGGCTGACCGGCGTCGCCAGGTCGATGGCCCGCTCCACGCCGGTCGAGCCGAGCCGCTCCACCGGCCCGGCGGCGAGCCGGTCGGTCAGGTCCTCGACCTCGCGGCGCAGCGCGCCGCCGGTCTTGGTGAGCCGCCCGCCGGAGTCGATCAGCCCGCGCGCCTGCAGCCGCCGCGCGGACGCCGTCCAGTCCCCGTCGCTCCACCCGCGGGTCGGCTGCATCATCGCGCGCGTAACCGCCCCGGTCGCGACGTGCGTGAGCACCGCGTCGACCCCGCGCAGCCCGTTCGCCACCCCGGCGAGCACGTGCCCGTCCCCGCGGTGCTCGCGCAGCACGGTGGCCGCCAGCCACAGGGCGCCCACCGGATCGGACGGCCGCGGCACACCTGACCACGCCGCCGCCAGCGGCCGCCCGTCGAACCGGCAGCCGGCCACCGCCTCCCACAGGAGGTCACCAAGCTCGCCCGCGGACGCCAGCACCGCCGCGTCCGCGTGATGCCGCAGCGCCTCCGGCGCGCTGGCCAGCCGCGCTTCCAAAACAGCGGACGGGGACGCGAACGTCCACGCGTCCGGGATGGCGCGCGCCACCATCGCGGGCGCGAACCCGTACGTCACGGCCTCGACTGCCGGCGCGGGCACCGCGCCGAGCGGCGCCACCCGGCCGGCGAAGTAGCTCATCCAGAAGCCGCGCAGGCCGGTCTTCTTGGCGGCCTCGAGTGGTTCCGGCGCGAAGTACACGACGGCGTGAATGGGCTCGATCGCCGTCCAGAACCGGCGGGCCAGCGTCTGCGTGGGTTCCATGAAACCTAGCCTGCCCCGGCGCGCCAGCCAAAGAACAGTGCCAATATCGAGAAATGGACCAGGATTCACAGAGCCTGACGTGGTGGGCCGAGGTCGTCTTCGCCGGCTGGCGGGAGCGGCCGGGCCCGCGCGCGAGGACCCGAGAGCGATCGAGCGCGCCGGGCGCGGCCCCGGCGCCGTGGCGTACCTGATGCCAACCGGGCACAACCCGGCGGGCACGGTCATGCCGCTGCAGCGCCGGCAGGCCCTCGCCGCCGCGTGCGCCGACGGCCGCCACCGCCACTTCGCCCGGCTCTCCTTCGCCGAGCAGCCTGGCACGCTCGAGCTCGCCGCCGAGCGCCTGGCCGCCGCCTGGGAACTCCATGCGGAAAACCTGGCCGCCTCCCCCGCTGCCGGTCTCAGTTATCCGGAACGGGCCCGTGCCTCCGCCCCCACCAGGCCATGACCGTCAGGTGGTGGCGACCAGCAGGTCTTCGCCGCTGGACATCCGCAGGCCGTCCGTCCGGCCGGCGAAGTACCGTTCGCCGAGCATGGCACCCGACACGTGCCTGGCGTCGGCGAAACCCGCCGCACGGGCCAGCGCCAGCATGTCGTCAGGGGCGAAGAAGCTGATGAACGGGGTGCCGCTCGCCCGGGCGCCGCTGGCGGCCATCCGCAGCCCGGGCTGGTCCTGTTCGTCGAGCAGCTCGATCGGCAGCAGGAACGTCATGGCCAGCGCGGAACCGGGCGCGAGCGACGCGAGCCGGCGCAGCGTCGCCTCGTTGGCTTCCCTGGTGAGGTACATGCTGACGCCGGTCGAGGCCACCACCGCCGGCGCGGCGGGATCGAACCCGGCGGCCGTGAGCGCGTCCCACCAGGACCCGGCCGGTCCCGGCGCCTCGAAGTCGACCGGCACCAGCCGCAGCCAGTCTGGGACGCCGTAGCCGAGCTCGGTGAGCCGCTGCCGCTTCCAGGCTTGCGGGCCTGGCTGGTCGACCTCGAACACCCGCAGCCGGGCGGCGACGTCCGGCCGGCGCTGGGCGAAGGTGTCGAGCCCGGCGCCCAGCAGGACATACTGCGTCACGCCCTGACTGGCCCGCTCGGTGACCAGGTCCTCGATGAACCGGGCACGGGCCACGATCGAGGCCCGGAACCCCCGGGTGAACTCCGGGTCCATGTCCTGGCGGTCCCGCCAGCCGTCGGGCGGCGCCACCAGCCGGAGGCCGACCTCGTCCGCGAGCACGTGCGGCGCCGGGTCGACCAGGACGTGCATCGCCCGCCACAGCGCGACCCGCACCGCCGTCTGGTCCGCCTCCGCCACGGCGCTCATACTAGCTTCCCGGGCCGCCGCGGCCGAGAATGACCACGTGACGTCGTTACCCACGGTGTGCGACGTTAAGGTTGTCGTGGCGGTGGGCAGGTGGGGGGGAGATGACACGCAGCGCTGCGCGGGGGGCTCTCGAGCTCGGTGCGCTGGGAGTGGTGTTCGGTGACATCGGCACGAGCCCGCTGTACACCGTGCAAACCGCGTTCAGCCCGTCTGACCCGCACCGGGTCCATGTCTCGGCGCAAAACGTCTACGGCGTGATCTCGCTCATCTTCTGGTCGGTGATGGCCATCGTGACCATCACCTACGTGCTGCTTGTAATGCGCGCCGACAACGACGGCGAGGGCGGCATCATGGCGCTGATCACGCTGATCCGTCGGCGCAGCGCGCCGAGCAAGCGCCGCGTGGCGCTCGCGCTCGCCGCGCTCGGGGTGTTCGGCGCCTCGCTGTTCTTCGGCGACAGCATGATCACCCCCGCGATCTCGGTGCTGTCCGCGATCGAGGGCGTGCAGGTCGCCGCGCCGTCCGTCGGCGACCTCGTGCTCCCGCTGACAGGAGGCGTTCTCCTCGGCCTGTTCCTGCTCCAGCGGATGGGCACCGGGGCCGTCGGCAAGCTGTTCGGGCCCGTGATGGCCGTCTGGTTCGCGGCGATCGCCGCCTGCGGCATCCACGGCGTGGTCGGCAACCCCGACATCCTGAAGGCGCTGTCGCCCACCTACGCGGGAACGTTCCTGTTCGGGCACTTCGGCACGGCGTTCTTCGCGATGGCGGCCGTGGTGCTGGCCGTCACCGGCGCGGAAGCGCTCTACGCCGACATGGGGCACTTCGGCCGCGCGCCGATCACCCGCGCGTGGCTGTTCGTGGTGTTTCCCGCCTGCATCCTGGACTACCTGGGGCAGGGCGCCTTGATCCTCAGCCACCCCAGCGCGGTCAGCAACCCCTTCTACCTGCTGGTGCCGACCTGGGGGCGGATCCCCATGATCGTGCTGGCCGCCGCGGCGACGGTCATCGCCTCCCAGGCGGTGATCGCCGGCGCGTTCTCGCTGACGATGCAGGCCGCCCAGATCGGTTACCTGCCGCGGCTGCGCATCTCGCACACCTCCGAGGAGCGCGTCGGCCAGATCTACGTCCCGTGGATCAACTGGGCGCTGTGCGTCGCGGTGCTCGCGCTCGTGTTCACGTTCCGGACTTCCACCGCGCTCGCCTACGCGTACGGCGTGGCGGTCACCGGCACGATCACGACCACGACGCTGCTGTTCTTCTACATCGTCAGAACGCAGTGGCGGAAGCCGCTGTGGCTCGTCATTCCCGGCGCCGCCGTGCTGCTGGCGATCGACCTGCTGTTCCTTGCCGCCAACCTCACCAAGCTGCCGCACGGGGCCTGGCTGCCGCTGGCCATCGGGATTCTGGTGTTCACCGTCCTGACCACCTGGCAGAAGGGCCGCCATCTTGTCAGCCACCAGCGCACGATCGACGAAGGATCGCTGCACGAGTTCATCGACGGGCTGCACAACAGGCGGCCGCCGCTGGCCCGCGTGCCGGGCACCGCGGTCTTCCTCAACCGCGGCAAGGCCACCGCGCCGCTGGCCATGCGCGCGAACGTCGAGCACAACGAGGTGCTCCACGAGCACGTCATCATCCTGGCCGTCGAGACGCTTCCGGTACCGCACGTGGCGGATGCCGACCGGCTCGAGATCGACGACCTCGGTTACGGGGACGAGCGGATCTACCACGTAACCGCCCGCTTCGGCTATGCGGAGGCGCCCAGCATCCCGTCGCTGCTGCCGCTGCTGCGCGCGGCCGGCAAGGAACGCCTGCTCGGTGGCAAGATCTCCTATTTCCTGTCCACGATCGAGATACGGCGCGGGAACACTCCCGGCATGAGCCGCTGGCGCAAGCGCCTGTTCGTCGCCACCGCCCGGCTGACCGCCGACGCGGCCGAGTACTTCCGGCTCCCCCGCGAGCAGACCGTCATCATGGGCTCGCGTATCGAGCTCTGACCGGCTCAGCCGATCCAGTCCAGCGCGACCGCGGCCGTCCAGGACTGCCGCGGGGAGCCAAGCGGCTCGCCGGTGAACGGGTCGAAATACTCGGCGAACTGACCGCCCGCGCCGAGCTGGGCGAGCGAGTCGCGACGCAGCTGCTCCGCCCGGGCCGGGCAGCCGAGCTCGGTCAGCGACTGCCACAGCAGCCAGTCGATGACCGGCCAGACCGGGCCGCGCCAGTAGTTGTGCGGCTGGAACGCCGGATCGGCGGGGCTAGTGCTCGGCAGCAGCCGCCAGCGCAGCCGCGGATCGCCGCAGAAGCCGGCGGAGTCGAGCAGCCGCAGCTGGGCGGCGAGCTGGCCGGCGTCCGCGGTCCGCGCGAACAGCGGCGCGAACGCCGCGAAGGTCAGCACCCGGATCGGTTCGCCGGTGCGGACGTCGTAGTCGGCGCAGCGGCCGGAGCCGGCGTCGAAGCGACGCGCCAGCCCGGCGCGGCCGCGGTCCAGCCAGCCGGCCAGGTCGCCCCGGTCGGCGTCACTGGCCCCGGCCAGGCCGGCCAGGTCGAGAAGGGCGGCGTTCGCCGCGACGAAGACGGCGCTGAAGAATACGTCCTTGATCAGGAACCGGTGGTGGCGGTAGATCTGCACGTCGTCGTACCGGTACTTCCGCAGCTGTTCGACCAGCCACAGGAACCGGTCGTAGTCCCAGTCGGTGGGCCGCTGCGAGGGGTCGCCCACCGCACTGGTGTCCAGGCGGGTGTACGGGCCGGGGCTGGCCACCTTGATGCGCGCGAGCGCCCGGTCCCAGCGCGGCGAGTTGTCGGTGCCTTCCCACGGATGGTAGGTGGTGACCAGCCCCGATGCCTCCGGGTCGCGCCGCGTGGCGAGATAGCGATGCCAGCTGACCACGCGCGGGAACAGTGCCCGGATGCGCGCCTGGATCTCCGGCCGCAGTTCCGGCGGCGTGAGCTGCCATATCCGCTGGAGCGCGAGGGCGTGCACCGGCGGCTGGCAGATGCCTGTCGTCGGGGCCGGGAGCCCGCGCGCCGCCGGCGTGACGGCGGCGCAGTCCCACCACTCCGGTCCGGGGAAGTACGGGGTACCCGGGCCCGCCCGGAACACGATGTGCGGCACGAGACCCGTCGTCCACTGGGCCGCGAACAGCTGCTCGAGCTCGAGCATGGCCCGGCGGACGTCCAGGTGGGCCCAGCCGATCGCGATGAAGGCGCTGTCCCAGCTCCACTGGTGCGGGTACAGATGGGGTGACGCCTTCGTCCAGGTGCCCGCGTCGTTGTCGCGCAGCACGGCGGCCGCCTGGTCACGCATGGCCGAAGGCTAGCGGTCGGTGTTATCGTCACCGGGCGTTACGGACGTAACGGCCTCATAACAGTTCCAGCTTAATCGCGGCTGGCGTTTAGCGGCCGCGGCCGCGCGCGACATTAGACTGGCTTTCCCCGGCTGTCGCCCGCGTTTCAGGCACGCACGAAAGACTGGTTAATGGGAAAGTTCGTCAAGCGGCCCAACCGGCCAGGCGCTATCGCACTCACCCTGATAGCACTCATGCTGGCGGCGACCGCCTACATCATCGTGTCCCTGAACAGGAGCGAGGTGCCAACCGACGCCGGGCCGCCGCCGTCGCCGTCGCTGCCGCCCCCGTCCACCCAGCCGGCCGTCAATACGGCGGCTTTCCCCGCCACGCCGCCCGCCGCCACCGGCTGCGCCCACCCGGTCTCGCTGCAGCAGGCGACCGGCGCCTGGATGGCCGGATACAACGACGACAAGGAGAACACCGGTGAAATCCCGAGCGGCGCCAGCCAGTTCGGGCTGCTCGATTTCGACTGGCTGACCGTCACCACGCCGACCGAGCTGACCCAGAGCGACCAGTTCGACGAGCCGCTGTCGACCGTGCTGAGCGACGACGTGGCGGCCAACCCGTGCACGCTGCGGTTCGTGACGATCAACGACACGACCACCTCGAAAACGGTGATGGCCGAGATCCTCACGCGGCCCGCGGTGATGGAGGAGCACGTGGCGGCCATCGCCGAAGAGATGGCCAGCCTGCCCGACGCCACCGGCCTTACCCTGGACTACGAGTCGGCGCTGCCCTACTCCCAGGCCGACCTCGCGACCTACGCCCAGGTGGCCGGCTGGCACAACCTGACGTACGAGGAAGAGGTCAACGACGTCACGCTCGACTACGACCGCCTCGTGCAGATGGTCGCCGCGGCCATGCACAAGCAGGACCGGCTGCTGCGGGTGGCGACCCTGGTCAGGAACAACGACATGGTCGATTCCGAGCCGGGCAACATCGCGCCCTATGTGTTCGATTACGGCCAGCTGGCCAAGTACGCCGACCAGATCGTGCTCATGGCCGTCGACTTCCATTACGCGGGCGGCGCCCCGGGGCCGATCACGCCGCTGGCCAACGTCATCCAGGTGGCGAAATACGTGCACAGTTACGGCATGCCGCTGAGCAAGGTCGCCATCGAGGAGGTCGACTATTCCTACGACTGGGAGGTCAACTCCCAGGGCGGGAACGCGACGAACGCGTCCGGTCAGGTGATCGACGCGACCCAGCTCACCCCCACCCAGGTGGCGGCCGAAATGACCGCCAATACCGGCACCTGGCGCCGGCTCGGCACGCAAGACGGCGAGGCCGAGTACGGCTACACCGTCACCAGCGCGTCCGGCCATACCGTGCGGCACATCGTGTGGGACGCCGCGACGGGCATGTCGTACGAGAAGGCGCAGTTGGCCAAGGCGCTGCCCGGAGTGGCCATCGACATATGGCAAATTGGCAACAATGATCCGTTGGGATCAACACTCGCCGCAAATGTTAAGTAAAGTTACTCATGAAACAGCAAGCAGCCTACGCAGCGTGACACAGGAGTTACACTTTTGTCTCAGTGTCACCACGTGTAACTTCTTGATGGCGGTAGTCTGGGCTTGAGCGTTGGACACGTAGTGGCTGTTCGGATAAAATGTAAACGCCGTAGCTTCTGTCCGAACGGTGCGTGCTATCGTGTCCCCGCTGCGATAGCCCGGAAGTGCGCAGTATTGTTCTCGCAGGTAAGAGACACGAACGCCGCTGACAATTCTGAGACAACTATGGGGTAGGCGGGGAATGTCGTTGCAACGACAAGTGCCGAAAGAAGAGGACCTGCAGCGTCCGCGCTCGGTGCGGAACCTCGTGATCGGGACCGGCGTCCTCGGCGCTGTCGTCCTCATCTGCTGGTACGGGACGGGCGAGTCGTCACACACCACGCAGGGAGCGAGTGGTTTCATCGCCTGCAGCGCGGCCAGCTGCCCGGCGCCCACGGCGCTGCCGATGGAGTCGCAGGGCGTCGCTGGCTCGAACGCCAACTCCAGTGCCAACTCCAACCCCAAGGCGATCACGCAGCCGGGGAAGAAGACGTCGACTTCCAGCGGACTCTCGCCGCTGCTGAGCGCGCTGCTCGACCCGACGACGAACGCGACGACGGGCCCGGCGATCAGCCCGTCCCCGGCTCCCGGCACATCCACGTCGACCGCGAAGGCGTCGGCGACCGCCACGGCTAGCGCGACCGCGACGGCGAGCGCGACGACCGCGACCGCGAGCGCGAGCGCGACGACGGCGACCGCCACGGCGACCGCGACGACGACGGCACCCACCACGACCCCGGTCACGACGCCCGTCACGACCCCGGTGACCACGCCGGTCACGACGCCCGTCACGACCCCGGTGACCACGCCGGTCACGACCCCGGTGACGACGCCCGTCACCACGCCGTCGGTGACGGTCTCAGTGTCGGTGTCCGCGCTCCTGACGTCGCTGCTGCTGGGGACTCCCCCGGCGATCATCTGATCGCCTGCCCAGGGACCCATGTGCAGGTAGGAAGACAGGAGAGGCCGCAATGACCCAGCGCTCGCGGGGCGTCAGGAGCCTCGACGCGAGCGAGATCGCAAGGGCCAGGCCCCGCCAGGTCTTCTACAGCCCCGGCGGACGGCGCGGATGGGTGCTTCTCACGGTCGCGGTGTTCGTGGTCTGCTTCGTGGCTGTCGCCATCGAATGGGCGCGGGTGGTGACCACCCAGCTCCCGCCCGGCGCCGCCCGCTACAACACGTCGGTGAATTATCCGCGCCAGATCGCCGACGCCGTATTCGCGTGCGCCAAGACCGAGGGCCAGTACGGTGACAACGGCTCTCTCGAGGTGCCGGTCATCGGCACCGGCGTGTTCCAGCGCGTCGTCAAGATCGTGCCCGACGGCTCCGTCGACTACGCCGTCGACCCGTTCACCGGAAAGGTCTACCGGCCGCTCACGCAGCTCGAGGCCCACGCCGCGGGCCGCTGCGGCTACGCGGTGGAGGAGTTCGGCGTGGTGCCGGACCACACCATCATGCTCACCTACGACGACGGGCCTGAAGAGCCGTGGACGGCGGAGATACTCGGCGTCCTCGAGGCCTACCACGTGCACGCCACGTTCTTCAACATCGGCGTGAGCGTCCTGGAAAACCAGAGCTCCTTCCGCTCGGTGCTGGCGCACGGCAACTACATCGGCAACCACACGCTCGACCACCCCGAGCTGATAACCCTGTCCAACGCCGCGGCCAGGTACCAGATCGTCGAGAACGCGCGCATCATGGCCCAGGTCGATGACTACCAGACCCGCATCTGGCGGACCCCGTACCAGGGCGGCGACCTGGTGTCGGTCGGCAACGGCATGTTCGACACGCTCGTCGGCCAGCAGCTCGGCTTCACCGAGGTCGGCTTCAACACCGACACCTCCGACTACGCCCTGGCCGGGACGGAGATCCCGCCGCCCCCGATGTCGCGCAGCGCGGACAGCCCCGGACTGGTCATCATCATGCACGACGGCGGCGGCAACCGGGCCTCCACCGTGGCCCTGTCGAAGAAGGTCATCAGGGAGGCCAAGAGCGACGGGTACACGTTCATGACCGTCCCGCAGCTGCTCGCCGAGCAGCCGGGCTGGACGGGGCCGGTCACCAGCTTCAGCCGCCCGACCCGGGTCGACACGGCCGGCTACTGGCTGCGCGCTTACGCCCCGGCCTTCCAGTCGCTCTACAAGGCCATGATCCGGTACATGACGGTCATCATCATCGTCATCAGCGTGCTCGTGCTGCTCTGCGCCGCCATCGACCGGTGGCTGAGCTACCGCAAGGCACCGAACTGGCATCCAGACGATCTCGGCGTGCTCATCCCGTGCTGGAAAGAGTCGATGGTCATCAGGAACACCGTCGAGCGGATCCTCCAGTGCGCCGCGGACCTGCCCTTCCCCTTCCACATCGTGCTGGTCGACGACGGCTCCGCGGACAACAACCCCGACGACAAGACCTGGGAGATCATGTGCCAGCTCGCCGCTGAGTACCCCAACGTCACGGTCGTTCAGCAGCACAACGGCGGAAAGGCGCGGGCGCTCAACTTCGGGCTCCAGTACGTCACCTCCGACATCGTGATCGTCATGGACGCCGACACGATCCCGGAGGACGCGAAGGCGATAGCCTGCCTGGTCAGGTGGTTCAAGGATCCCCGGGTCGGCGCGGTCGCCGGGTACACGAAGGCGGGCGACCGGGGCAAGGGCTGGCGGCAGCACATGATCGCCGAGTTCCAGGCCGCCGAGTACGACCTGGGCATCGCGCTTACCCGCGCGGTCCAGAACCTGAGCAACAGCATCGTCATCGTGCCGGGCGCGTTCTCCGCGTTCCGCACCCAGTGGCTGCGTGAGGTCGGGTACATGCCGGACCGGGTCGTGGCCGAGGACGCGGAGGCACCGCAGCGGATGCGGCGCCGCCGGCCGAGGATGCGCATCATGCAGGACCTCAACGCCGTCGCCTACACCGAGGTGCCGCTCACCTTCAAGGTGCTGCGCGGGCAATGGCGGCGGTGGACGCTCGGTGTGCTGCAGACGCTGTGGGAGCACCGCGAGATCTTCTACCGGATGGACAAGTACCAGGTGCTCACGCTGCAGTGGTGGTTCGCGCTGTACGGCAGCGTGATCCCGCCGCTGTTCCTGCTGCTGTCGTACATCATGATCATCTGGGGCGCCACCCATGGGACGCTCGGGCCCATCTACCTGTTCCCGGCGATCTTCATCGGCTTCCGTGCCATCCAGGTGATCGTCGCGATGAGCATCCTGCGCACGAAGATGAACCCGTTCGCGGCGATCTACTACCGGTTCATCAACGACCCGCTGCAGATCTACCTCACGATGATCTGCTTCTGGATGATCCTCAGCGGCCGGATGCCGACCAACAGGAAGATCTGGTCGCAGGTGCCGCGCAGCGGAGTCCTCATCGCCGGCTCTGTCAGCAGTAACCTCGGCGTGAACGCCGTGCGGGTCCCCGAGGCGCTCAGGAACACCGATGGGATCCCGGTGGCCGATGTGACCCCGGTGTCCCGGGAGCAGTGGGAGCG
>Ga0335073_10005551_pt1 | contig 17689 bp, 17 predicted proteins | sample Lox_Sample_22_FD_207093 | JGI IMG/M metagenome (GOLD analysis project Ga0335073, IMG submission 207093) | Soil microbial communities from Loxahatchee National Wildlife Refuge, Florida, United States - Lox_Sample_2.2 | ecosystem: Environmental > Terrestrial > Soil > Wetlands | place: USA...
GCGCCGCCGGAGCCACTCCCGCCGCCGCCCCGCCGCAAGCCCGCGCCGCCACACCGCGCCGCGCAGGTCGCGGCAATCTCCGCGCCACCGCGCAGCGTCACCCCCCTCCCTAACCCTCCCCCTCAAGGGGGGAGGGGCTCGCAAGCTTCATCTTCATCTTCTTCCCCCCTTGAGGGGGAGGGAGGGGTGGGGGGTGCCGCCGCACCCAAGCCGCCGGGTGAGCCCGGCAGCGGCAACGGCATCGCGAGCGCCGTCGGCCCCGGTATCGGCGATGAGGGCGCTGGACATGGTGCGGTCGGCGATGGTCCGGTCACCGGACCGGGCGATGACTATCTCGATCAGCTGAGGCGCTGGCTGAACCGCTACAAGCATTATCCCGAAGCGGCGCAAAAGGCGAAGGAACAGGGTCAGCTCGTCGTCAGCTTCACCATCCTGCGCGACGGCACGGTGATCGACCCGCGCATCGACCAAAGCTCCGGCTTTCCCCTCCTCGATGAAGCGGCACTCAAGATGCTGCACGACGCTTCACCGGTGCCGCCCCTGCCGGAGACTTATCGCGCCCAGCGCCTCGCCGTCGGCCTCCCCGTCAATTTCTCGATCGGTCTGATGGACCGATTGTTCTGAGCCGCCGCCGCTCGCATCAAGGCGCCAGACGGCAGAACCGGAAGGGTCCGCTGAGGCCGCGCAGCACCATCTCGTCCTCGACGGCGTTGCGTCCGGCGATGACGCGGCGCGCGGCGGCATCGGCGAGCACCGCTGCCGACAGCACGATCTCGCCGCCGCGGCATTGCTGTTCGAGGCGCGATGCCGCATTCACCGTCGAGCCGAAATAGTCGAGCACATCCGCCGTGGTGACCGCGATGCAGGGGCCGGCATGGAGGCCGAGCTTCAGCACGACCGGGGCATCACCGCGGCCGCGATTGAACGCCGCCACCTCGTCCTGGATCGAGAGCGCGGCCCGCATCGCATCGGCGGGATCGTGGAAAGCGGCCATGACGGCATCGCCCACGGTCTTGACGACGAAGCCGTTGTGACGCTGGACGCGCTCGGACAGGAAAGCGAAATGCTCGCGCACGAGGCGATAGGCGGTGGCGTCGCCGAGCTGCTGATAGAGCTGCGTCGAGCCCTTGATGTCGGTGAACATGATGGTGACGCTGCCGATCTCCGCATCGTCGCCGGGCCGCAGCAATTGCTCGGGGCAGAGGCGGCGAAACGCCGGCAGCGCGATGACGCGCTCGCCGGTGAGCGCGTCCCTGGCCCAGTTGCGATCCTCGACGACGAAGAACCGGGCGCGTCCGCTGTCGTTGCGGATGAAGAGCTCGCCCTTGCGGCCTGGCGTGCCGAGCTCGATCCCCGCCTCGACCCAGTGCAGCTCGGGGATCATCCCGTCGGCGCCGAGCTCGACATCGGCGGCGGGGCCGGCCTCGACGGTGCGGAAGCGATAGACCCCGGGCGGCAGCGACAGCGCGAAAGCGGCGCTCTGCCCCGCCTTGACCTCGGCCTGGAACTTCACATGCGGCGTCGAGCCTTGCCCAAGGAGACAGTATTCGCCTTGCGGCAGCACCCGCAGCCACGGCTCCGGCCGGAAGGTCAGCTCGACATTGCGGGTGAAATCCCGCTCGTAATCGATGTTGCAGGAGGGGCAGTGAGCGCCTTTGGGCAATTCGTGCAGGAAGCGCACGCGCGCCTTGGCGCCGCGGCAGCGCGGACACAGCAGGTCCCAGCCCATCGTCAGGATGCCGCGCGCCTGCGCCGCGAGAAAGAGCTCGATCACGGCATCGCCCTCGACCTTCCAGGCGCGCGCGATGGCGAGCGGCCGGAGGCTGCGCAGCGCCACATCGGGCGCATGGTGAAGAAGGTCCAACAGCTTCGGCGCGAGGCCATGCGCGGCCGGATCCGCCTCGAGCGGCGCGGCGAGCGCATCGAGGCGGGCGCGCCCCGCGGGCTCGACGAGGTCGCGCTCGCTGCTGCCGGCGGCCGCGCCGTCGCTGTCGCCGGCCTCGCGGATCAGACGCTCGATCGCGGCGAGGCGCTTGTCGCCCTCGCGCGAAATGACGCCGAACCAATTCGCGGCGAGGCCCAGGACGCCGAGGCATTCGACATCGCTCGCGAACACGGCGCGAGTGCCCGTCCCTTCCGGGAACAGCTCCAACCGGGCCTCGAAGTGGCCGATCGGCCCCGAGCGGAAATCGCGCCGCTGCACCATGCGGCGGTTCTCCTGCCACTCGCTGAAGCCTTCTTCCCAGCGGATGGTCAGCGGCCCGAGCTTGACGCTGGCGATGCGCCGGACGCGGCCGTCGGCGTCGGTCTCCTCCTCAACCGAATACGGAGGAGTACCGCTCAACTCGTTGATCCGCGCCGTATCGGCGACGATCGGCCAGACCACCTCCGGGGGCTGGGGAAAGTGCCTCTCGCGGCGATATCGGCAGATCGTTCTCATGCGGCGCACCGGCACAAGATTCACGCGAAGAAGCAGGCGGCGGCAGGCTGTCTCTCGAGCATGGCGCGGCATCGAAATGGCCCCCCGCTTTCGCGGGGGAGACGGAAAAATATTGCAGAATCAAAATGTTCCGTCATGCCCGCGAAAGCGGGCATTCATAGTATGTGCGAAGCAGGGCCCCGGTCGAAGGCAATTCCTTCACCCGCTCTCCGCCGTGGCGATCACCGCGAGAAAGGTCTCGCCATAGCGCTCGAGCTTGCTGCGGCCGACGCCGGGGATGACGCTCATGGCCGTAAGATCGCGCGGCCGGCGGCGCACCATCTCGAGCAGCGTCGCATCGTGAAAGATTACATAAGGCGGGACGCCCTGGGCCCGCGCCAGCTCGAGCCGTCGCGTGCGCAGCGCGGCGAAGAGCGCCTCCTCTTTCGGCGTTGCCGCGCCGTCGAGCGCGGCCGGCGCGATGCCGCGGCCGCGGCGGCTTTTCGCCCGCGGCTCGGCGGCATCGCCGCGAAAGGCGACCGGCATCTCGCCGCGCAACACCGCCGGCGCGGTCTCGCTCAAATGCAGCCCGCCATGACCTTCGACATCGACCTCGAGATGGCCTTGCGCGACGAGCTGGCGGAAGACCGACTGCCATTCGCGCTTGTCGAGCTCGGTGCCGACACCGAAGGTCTTGAGCTTGTCGTGGCCGAAGCGCTGCACCCGCTCGGTGACCTCACCGCGCAGCACATCGACGAGATGGCCGACGCCGAAGCGCTGCCCGGTGCGGAAGACGGCAGAGAGCGCCTTCTGGGCCGCGACCAGCCCATCCCAAACCCGCGCCGGGCGCAGGCAATTGTCGCAATTGCCGCACGGCGGATGATCGCGCTCGCCGAAATAGCCGAGCAGCACCTGGCGCCGGCAGCTCGCGGTCTCGCAAAAGCCCAGCAGCGCGTTGAGCTTGTGGCGCTCGATGCGCCGCTGCCGCTCATCGAGCTGCGCGGCGTCGAGCAGCGCCATGAGCGCGGTCACGTCCTGCATGCCGTAGGTCATCCAGGCATCGGCGGGCAGACCGTCGCGCCCGGCGCGGCCGGTTTCCTGGTAATAGGCCTCGAGGCTCTTGGGCGCGTCGAGATGGGCGACGAAGCGCACATTGGGCTTGTCGATGCCCATGCCGAACGCGACCGTGGCGACGATGATGATGCCTTCCTCGCGCAGGAAGCGCTCCTGGTTGCGCTCGCGCGTCGCGGCATCGAGTCCGGCATGATAGGGCAAGGCGACCCGGCCGCGCTCGCAGAGCCAAGCGGCCACGTCCTCGACGCGGCGCCGCGACAGGCAATAGACGATGCCGGCATCGCCGGTATGCTCACCGGCAAGGAACTGCAGCAACTGCGCCTTGGCCTCGGCCTTGGCGACGACGCGATAGCGGATGTTGGGCCGGTCGAAGCCGGCGGCGAACACCCGCGCCTCTTCGAGCTTGAGCCGCGCCAGGATATCGCTGCGTGTCGGGCCGTCGGCGGTGGCGGTCAGCGCCAGGCGCGGCACGGTCGGAAAACGCTCATGCAGTACCGAGAGCTGCCGATATTCAGGCCGGAAGTCATGACCCCATTGCGAAACGCAATGCGCTTCGTCGATGGCGAAGAGCGCGACGCGGCAGCGCGAGAGCAGGTCGAGGCAGCGCGGCGTCACCAGCCGCTCCGGCGCGACATAGACCAAGTCGAGCGCGCCCTGACGCATCGCCTGCTCGACATCCGCCGCCTCGGCCGCGGACAGCGTCGAGTTGAGATAGGCGGCGCGGACCCCGGCCTGGCGCAGCGCGTCGACCTGGTCCTTCATCAAGGCGATCAGCGGCGAGACGACGACGCCGAGGCCGGGCCGGACCAGCGCCGGTATCTGATAGCACAGCGACTTGCCGCCGCCGGTCGGCATCAGCACCAAAGCGTCGCCGCCGGCGATCACATGCTCGATGATGCCCTGTTGCAACCCGCGGAACGCGTCATAGCCGAAAACCGATCGCAGGATGTCGAGCGCGCGCGCAGCGCCGGTATCGGCCGGCTCGATCCTTGCCGCGCTCCCTGCCGCTTCCATTGGCCGTACTACCCCTCGCCCGCCGACCGGGCGATGGTACCGGTTCGGGATGCGCCACACCACGTGCCCGCGACGTTCCGGCGCGGCTTGGCCGCAGAAACGCGTCCTTTCGACCGGCGTCAGCAAAGCTTTAACCAGTTTGGCTAGACTCGGTGCTGTAGGGGAGATCGCGATGGATGTACTCGAACGGGCCGGTGACATCGACGAAGCGCTGCTTGCCGCCCCGCACGACCAGACGAATCGCCAGTTCATCGCCGCCTGGCTGCGCTGGCGCGCCCCTGGGCGGCGGCTGCCCAAGCGCTCGGCGGCCGAGCTCGGCGACATCAAGCCGCTGCTCGCCCGCGTCGTTCTCCTCGAGCTCGCCGGCGCGGACGATGTCCGCATCAAAGTGGCCGGCAGCCAGCTGCGCGACCATCTCGATTTCGAAGCCAGCGGCAGGAGCCTGGCCGACATCACCCCGCCCGAGCACTGGCCGCTGCGCCGCTGGCGCCTCATCCAGATGGCGACACGGCCCTGCGGCAGCTGCATGATCAACCACGATACCCAGACGCGCGGCGGCGAGGGCGTCACCTTCGAGACGGTGACGCTGCCGCTCGAGGCCGACGGGCCCGGCAAGCCGCGGCTGCTGATCAGCAATGTCGCGGTCGTCGGCGGCATCTACGAGCCGCCGATCAAGGGCCGGCCGCAGCTCTTCCGCCTCTCCAGCGAGTTCCGCTTCCTCGACCTCGGCGCCGGCGTTCCCGACCGCATCGAGCCCTGAACGGAATCGACCCGGGCACTTGGCGCTCTGACGGTGACGCAGCCTGTCGTTCCGCCGATCAAGCGGCCAGGCTCAGCAGCTCATCGACCGACCACTGGTCGTCGGCGTGAGCGCCATATTTGCTGGCCAGAACGCGGCCGTCACGAGCGATGAGGAAATCGGCCGGCAGGCCAAGGCGTCCGCCCTGCGGATGGGTCGGCGGGGGCGGCTTTCGCTCGACGATGGACGCCCGAAGACTGAACGGGATCGAGCGGAGGATCGCGATCCAGGCGCGGGGATCGAGCAGCGCGCGCGGCGCCGCTTCGACGCCGAACTCAATATAGAGCCGCTTCTCCGGGTCGGCGATCACGGAAAACGGCAGATCCGCCGCGTGCACGCGCATTTCCTCCACGGTCGAATGGAAAACCACGATCTCTCGGATATTCGCCGCCGTGACCTCGTTCCAGCGCCGGATCATCGAATGCAGATGGAGATTGCAAATCGGACAACCGGCAAAGCGCCGAAACTGCAAATGGACGAGGCGCTCCGGATCGGGGATCGCGACGGGCGCGCCAGCGACGGTGCAGAGTTCCCGGCCAACGATGACCGTGCCGGTGTTGAGTCTCGCTTCTCTCGGGCGATCGGGCATGAAGAGCCTCCGCAGGGGCACTAAACCTCGTCGCGGCCTTGTCTTGCTGCGACCACCTGAATATGTGATTATTCATTCACATTTTGTAATCGCATTTGGAGCGGTGCCATGGGCGGCAAATCTTTCGACGCAAACCCGCGGAAAAGGCCGCGTCAGGCCCGTTCGCGGGCGACCGTGGAGGCGATCGTCACGGCGGCCGCTCAGGTTTTGATCGAGCAGGGATATGAAGGCGCAACGACCGCCCGGGTGGCCGAACGCGCCGGGGTCAGTATCGGTTCGCTCTATCAGTACTTCCCGAACAAAGAGGCCTTGATCGCCGCCCTGATCGAGCGCCATGCCGGGGAGATCGTGGCGATCATGCACCGGGCGCTCGATGATCCCGCGGGCGGGACGCTGGCGGACGGGCTGAGGGCGATGATCGAGGCCGGTGCCGCGGCGCATCGATTGGACCCGGCCCTGCACAAGATTCTGCACGAGCAAGTGCCGAGGGTCGGCCGGTTCGCGAAAGCGATGGATACGAGCCGGCAGATCGCCGGGACACTCGAGCGGTTCCTGCGGGCGCATGCGGATGAACTGCACCCCGAGCGCGATCCCGCCACCGCCGCAATCGTCATCGAGACAGCCATCGAGGCGTTGGCGCACAAGGCGGTGGTGGAGCGCCAGGACCTGCTGGCCGGAGGCCTTCTCGAAAGCGAGGCCTTCAGCCTGGCCGCAAGCTACCTGCTGCGGCCTGCCGTCGGATAAGGACGGCGCCCGAGACGGGTGACCGCAACCGGCACGTCACGCGAGTTCTTGGCGGAGGATCTTTGCCCCTTCGGACAGAGCCATGAGCTTCCCGAAGGCGATGTCGCGCGGGAGGTATTTCATGCCGCAATCGGGCGCGGCGATGAGACGCTCGGGCGGAACATACTCGAGGGCCGCGCGCAGCCGCGCAGCGACCCGTTCCGGTGTTTCGACCGCCGGATCGGCCAGGTCGATCACGCCGAGGATGATGGTCTTGGCGGAAAGCTCCGACAGGATGCCGAGATCGAGCTTGGGCTGAGCGGCCTCGATTGAAATCTGCCGTGCCGCGGAGCCGGCGAGCTCGGGCAGGAACGAATACCCCGTCGGCTTGGTGTTCACCACCGCGGCATAGCCGAAGCACAAATGCACCGCAGTCGTGACCGACAGGCCTTGCAAGGCGCGGTCGATGGCCTTGACGGCGATCCGCTTCGCCGCCGCAGGATCGGTGCGCAGCCAGGGATCGTCGAGCTGAATCACATCGGCGCCCGCGGCTTGCAGCTCGTGCGCCTCCTCGTTGAGCGCCATGGCGAAATCCATCACCATCTCGTCGCGATCGCGGTAGAAATCGTTTTGCGCCTGCTGCGCCATCGTGAAGGGACCGGGAAGCGTGATCTTGACCCGCCGATCGGTGTTGCGGCGCAGGAACTTCAGATCGCGGATTTCGACCGGACCTTTGCGCCGGATGCGGCCGACGACGCGCGGTACGGGCGTATCGATCCCGCGCGTCGTCTTCACCGTGCCTGGATTCTCGATATCGACGCCGTCGAGCGCAGTCGCGAAACGGTTGGAGTAGCTCTCGCGCCGCATTTCGCCATCGGAGATGATGTCGATGTCCGCCCGCTCCATGTCGCGAATGGCAAGTAGCGTGGCATCGTCCTGCGCCTGTTCGAGAAATTGCTCCGGCACGCGCCATACCGCCTTGAGCCGGGTGCGCGGCACGATATGGGCCTTGAGCATTGCCCGGTCGATGAGCCAGTCCGGTTGCGGGTAGCTGCCCACGACAGTCGTCGGAATGGGGGTTTGGGTCACGGCATTCCTCTCTTAACGGGTCAGACGCCGAGCACTTCGCCCGCGACGTCGATGAAGCTGCGCACGAAACGCAGCTCCCGCTTGTCTGCCGGCGTGACCAGGCAATTGGTGTAGGTTTCCTGCATTTCGGCGATGTCGAGGGCGACCAGGTTGGTGGACGGGAACATGCTGTCATCGAGCAGCAGGCCGACGCCGACGCCATGCAGCACGGCCTCCTTTACCAGCGGAAAGGTGGTGGTCTTCAGCAGGCTCGTCAGCTTGACGCCGAGCTCGGCGCATTTGCGGTGCAACAGGCGCTGAGTGAGCGAACCGTCCTCCGGCACAATCACGATCTGGTCGGCAAGGTCGCGCAGCGATACCCGCTTGCGACCGGCAAGCGGATGACCGCGGCGCACATAAGCGCGGTAGCGGGTCGTCTCCACGGGCAGGCTGTAGAGCTGGTCATCGATGTCCGGCTGGGTGACGATGGCGATGTCGGCTTCGCGCTCGTGCAGCTGCTGCATTGCAACCGCCCAGCTCACCAGCGTGAATTTGATCTGAACGCGCGGGTAGAGCGCGGTGTAGCGAGCGATCACCGGCATCGCGGGACAGGGCGCATTGGCGATCACGGTGAGATGCCCCGTGGCGAATTCGCCGTAACTGCCGACCTTCTCCTCGATCAGCTGCTCCAGCGTGCGCAGCCGGTCGGACACGGCGAACAGCTCGCGGCCGGCGCGCGTCAGCTCCAACCCGTCGCGGCGGCGCACGAAAAGCTGCGTCCCCATGATCCGCTCCAGCTTGGCGACATGCTGGGTGATCGACGACTGCGTCACGCCGAGCCGTTCCGCCGCGCGCGTGAAGCTGCCCTCGCGCGCCGCGAGCGTGAACGCGGTGATCTGATAGGGGCTCGGTTTCATCGCGCTTTTCCAAACATTAGCAGGGCTAATAAGACGTCATGGTGACGTCAATTCTGTAGGTTAGAACGGTGGCCACGCAGACGAAAGCGCGGCCTCATGAAACTCATCCAGCTGACCGACATCCACTTGACGAACCCGGGACAGACCATCGGCGGGCGCGATCCCAACGCCAATTTCGACAGCGCGCTGGCGCACGCCTTGGCGCAGCACCCGGACGTCGAAGCCATGGTCATCACCGGCGACCTGTCGGACTGGGGTGATCGAGCTGATTACGAGCGCCTGCGCGAGAGCATCGCCGCGCTGCCGGTTCCTGTGCACCTGGCGATCGGCAACCACGACGATCGCGCGACCTTCCTGCAGGTGTTCCCGGAGCTCGCCGACTCCGACGGCCATGTGCAGAAGCGCTTCGCGCTTTCCCGCGGCACCGGCGTGGTGATCGACACCTGGGGGCCCGAAAGCCATGCCGGGTTCTTCTGTGCGCGGCGTTGCGCCTGGCTGGACGCCACCTTGGCGGCAGCGGACGCGCCGGTGTTCCTCTTCATGCACCACCACCCCGTACCGACGCATGTCGCACCAATCGACCAGATGATGCTGCGCGATGCCGACGCCTTCGGCGCCGTCGTCGCGGCGCACCGGCATCGTATGGCGCATATCTTCTTCGGGCATTGCCACCTGCCCCTCGCCGGCTCGCTGCATGGCGTGCCGGTCAGCAGCCCGCGCGGCACCAACCACGCCGGATGGGCGGACTTCAGCGAAACACGCATGCTGCTCGCCGCCGACCTCCCGCAAGCTTACGCCGTGATCATCGCCGAGGGTGCGGCGATCACGGTGCAGATGGTGGAATTCGGCTATCGCGGCGAGCGCCGGATCGAGGCGTCACCCGACTACGCAACCTGGAAACGCACCACCATGGTGCGCTGAGCCGAAAACGAGGGACAAATCATGCAACGGAGCACCGAGCGGATACTCACGACCCACGTCGGCAGCCTGCCGCGGCCGACGGAGCTCGAAGCGATGCTGCTGGGTCGCGAGAAGGGCCAGCTCGACCGCAATGAGCAGGAGAGGCTGCCCGGCGTCATCGTTGACGCGGTGCACGATGCGGTCCGGCGCCAAGCGACGCTGGGCATCGACATCATCAGCGATGGGGAGATGAGCAAATACGCTTATTCCACCTACGCCCGCGAGCGGATGTCCGGACTCGAAGGCGAAGACCAGCCGCTGGCGCTGTCGGAGCTGGCCGAGTTTCCGACCTTCGCGCAGCGCATTCGGCTCGATATCAAGACGCCGGCTTGTGTCAGACCGGTGAGCTACCGCGGCGCCTCCGCGCTGACGACGGATATCGACACTTTGAAGACGGCGCTCGCCGAGGCCGACATCGAAGCGGCATTCATGAATGCCGCCTCGCCCGGCATCATGGCGCACTACATGCCGAATCAGTATTACCCGTCGCAGGATGCCTATCTCGAGGCCCTGGCAAGCGCGATAAAGCACGAGTACGACGCCATCGCCGGCGCCGGCCTGCTGCTGCAAATCGACTGTCCGGATCTCGCCTTGGGGCGCCACTTCCGGCCCGCGCCGTCGACCGTCGCGGAATTCCGCAACGAGGTCGCCCGGCTCGTCGAGGTGTTGAACCACGCGCTGCGTGACATCCCGCCAGAACGCATGCGCCTCCATCTGTGCTGGGGCAACTATGAATCGCCCCACCACCACGATATCGAGCTGGCGCAGATCCTCGACCTGATCTTGAAGGTGCGCCCATCGACCTTGCTGATCGAGGCGGCCAACCCGCGCCACGAGCACGAATGGATCGTGTTCAAGGACGTGCCGTTGCCGGACGACAAGGTGCTGGTGCCGGGGGTGATCGACACCTGTACCAACTATGTCGAGCACCCCGAAGTCGTGGCGCAGCGCATCGAGCGCTACGCCAATGTGGTCGGGCGCGAGCGCGTGATCGCCGGTACCGATTGCGGCTTCGCCAGCTTCGCCACGCTTCACACGGTCGATCCGGACATCGCCTGGCGAAAGCTGGAAGCCCTGGTGCAAGGCGCCGAAATCGCCTCGCGTCGCCTCTGGTAGCGATATACGGAAGACAAGGGAGACTCGGTCATGCCTGAAGCAATGCTCCGCGAGGGCGAGTTCGCCGTCGCATCGCCCGCGCCCGGCGCGGACCCGGCGATGGTCGCCATCCCGACCGTCATCGCCGGCGCCGTCGGCCTCTTCCTCACCACCGTCGGCTTCGTGCCGGCCTCGGCCGCGCTGGCGGCAATCCCGGTGATTTTGGCCGCCACCTGCCTGGGGCTGCTGATCGGAACGATCTGGGCCGCCGCGCTAGGGCAAAACATCGTCGCGACGCTTTACGCCGTGTTCCTGGGTTTCTACCTCAGCTATGCGGTCCTGCAGCTCGGCCTCGCGAACAATTGGTACAAGATCGCGGCGAATGACGTGGCAACGACGGTGGCGGTGTTCCTGATCTGCTGGATCGTGGTGATCGTCATGCTGACGGCGGCGACGCTGAAACTGCCGGTCGCCTTCACGGTGCTGCTCGGGCTGGTCGACGTGGCGCTGGCACTCCTGCTGGCCAATCTGTACCGGCCCTCATTCCTGCTCCAGATGCTGGCCAGCGCCTTCGTCTTCGCCTTCGTCGCCCTCGGGATTTACCTCTATTTCCACGTGATGTCCGTGGCGTTCGGCGGTAAGGGCCTGCCGCTCGGGAGACCGCTTGCTTAGGCCGTCACGCTCTGCGTCGAGCTTGAGGGCGGGCCGTAGCTCGTCGTGGTCTCCGTCGTTCCATCCGAATAGGTAATGACGGTCGTCGTCACGCCGTTGGGCGAGGTGGTGCTGGTCTCGCTCACGATGGTTTTCGACGACGACGAGCTGCCGCTACCCCCTGCTCCACCGCCGGCTCCGGCGCCGCCGCCCGCGCCGCCCGGCCCACCGGCGCCTTGACCCGCGCCCGCTCCCGCCGCCTGCGTCGCCGCCGCCGATTGCAGGGCGGCGAAAGCCTGCCGAGCCGACGAGAGATTGCCCGACTGCAGCGCCTCGCCGAGCGCATTGATCTGGCTTTGCAGCGGATTGTTCCCGCCTTGCGGCGCGTCCTGCTGAAGTGCGGCGAAGGCCTGTTGCGCTGCTGTCAGGTCGCCAGATTGTAGGCTCTGCTTGAGCTTGTCGAACTCGGTCTTGACCTGCTGCAGCTGGCTTTGCAGCGTCGTGCTCGTGCTGCTGTTTGACGTCGAATCGATGCTGCTGACCATCGCTGATCCCTCCTCGTGAGACCTTGTCCCGTGCCGGAGGCACGGGATCGAACGTGCTTCGCGGCCAATCTGGCCGGCCGCACATTAATGCGGGATGAACGCGACGGTCTTCGCCGCCCTTATCGGGTAACGCCGGATTTCAGCGAGCCGCGCCGAAACATGCCGTTACAATTTTTCCTCGCCGCAACAAGCCGTCGGCCGGAAACGAAAGCAGTGCCGCGGGCTCGGCCCGCGGCACTCAATCTCATCAGACCAGCACCGAATTGCCGGATTGAGGCTGCAGCCACTGCGACACCGTGGCGTAGCCGAGACTACCCAAGAGGCTCGTGCCGGACGCACCATCCTGGTTGAGCAGCGACAACAACGCATCCTGCGCGCTGTTTCCCCCAGACGCCGTGCTCGTCGACGATGAGGACGAGTCCTCGGCCTGGATCAGGTCTTGCAACGCGCTCACGGCGCTGTTTGCGTCCGAGGTATCGCCGCTGGCGGCGGTGGACGTGGTCGACCCGCTGGCGCCGCCGCTCTCGCTTGGCGGGGGCGGCGGAGGCGGCATGGTCTTCAGGAGCGCAGCCATCGCATCCTGCACGCCATTCCCGCTGTCGCTGCCGTCGGAATCGCTGCCGGGCTGGGGCAGGTTCGCGGCGAATTGCTGCTCGGTGATCGAGCTTGCGCCGCTCGGATCGAGCTGTGCCCAGAGCGCATCGGCCGCTTGCGTCGTTCCGCCATTCTTCGTCACCGCCTGCTCGAGCTGCGTTTTGGTGAGCGTGCCATCGCTATTGCCGTCGAGCTGCGAGAACAGCTGTTGGGCAAATCCGCCTCCCAGCGAAGTGGCGCTCTGCCCCTGTTCTTGAGCCGAAATGAGCTGCGCGCTCATATCGGAACTGAACAGCGATTGAACCGAATTGGCAAACTGCGATTCGCTGACGCTGCCGGTGCCGTTCGGATCGAGCTCGGCATAGAGCGCATCCGCCGACGCGGTCGTGCCGCCGGCGGCGGTGACGGCGTTTTCGAGTTCGGACTTGGTGATCGAACCATCGCCGCTGGAATCGATCTTGTTGAAAAGCGTCTGTGAGAGATTGGCGTAATAGGCGGAGAGACCGCCATCCAATGCCGAGATGGAAGACATTCGCTTGCTCCTCCGTTTCGCGCTTTCGCCTGGCGCGAAAGCGTGCAACGACTAAGCTGGCAAGTTGCGTGCCAGCGAAAAATCGGCGGAACCGTTGAAGAGCAGCGGCGCGACAAGAAGCGCGCTCGGCATTTTCAGGTCTTGATTCTGGAATTATTTTCCCAGCGTGACGAAGAAACGCATTTCTCCGCAATGTAGAAGGATTTCATTTGCGTTTCGATGCATTTCGATCGCCCCCGATCGAAATATATTGAAACATCGCCGCGAGATGCGCAGCGAGTCGGCCGCGCGTCGATACCCGACCGCAACTTGGGCGCCGAAATACTTTGTTACAATAATCGTCTGCAACGCGGGCGCGAGCATGTTACGTCTCTCCCATGGAGCGCACGCCGCATTGTCTCATCGTCGAAGATGATCGCGAGATCGGCGGATTGCTGTCGCGCTTTCTGGCGAAGCACGGCTTCCGCGTCTCCATGGTGCCGGACGGCAGGGCGATGCGGCGCGCGCTGTCCGAGAGCGGCATCGACATCGTCGTGCTCGACGTCATGCTGCCGGGCGAGGACGGCCTCGAGCTGTGCCGGCGGCTGCGCATCGAGTCGAACATTCCAGTCATCCTGCTGACGGCGCTCGGCGAAGAGACGGACCGCATCATCGGCCTCGAAATGGGCGCCGACGATTATGTTGCAAAGCCCTTCAACCAGCGCGAGCTGCTGGCGCGGATGCGGGCGGTGATGCGGCGGGCGTCGAGCCTGCCCTACGATGCGCGCGCCGTGCCCTTGCGGGTTATGACCTTCGAGGGCTGGCGGCTCGATCTCGCCAAGCGTCAGCTCCAGGCGCCGGACGACACCCTGGTCGTGCTCACCTCCGGCGAATTCGATCTGCTGGTGGCGCTGTGCCAGCATCCTCAGCGCGTGCTGAGCCGCGAGCAACTGCTCGATTTGACGGTCGGCCGGGCGGCCGACGCGGGGGATCGCAGCGTCGATATCCGCATCAGCCGGCTCCGCCGCAAGATCGAACCCGACCCCAAAAATCCCAAAATCATCACCACGGTACGCTCCGGCGGATATTTCTTTGCGGCGGAGGTTGCCCTGGCGTGAGGTGGCGTATCCGGTTTTGGCCGCGGCGACTCGCCGCCCAGATTGCTGCCTGCGTGATCTTGGCGCTCTTCGTCTCGCAGCTCCTCACCACATCGCTGGCCGTCTTCTTGGCGCCGCGCCACGCGCCGCCGCCTTCGCCTTTGGACGTCGTCGACCGCGTCGCGTTGATCCTCAACTTGCTCGACGCCTTGCCGGCAGCGGATCGGTCGCGCGTCGCTGCCGCGCTTCCGCGAGGAGATATCCGCGTTCGCTTGGGGGACGCGGCAGGCTTTGCATCGGCCTCGAAATCTCCGGAGGCGACGCCGTTTCGCCGCGATCTCGAGACGCGGCTCGGCAACCTGGCGCCTGTGCAAGTGGCCGCAACCGAGGCCCCCTATCCGACGCACGGCATATTGGTTCGCGCGCGGCTTGGCGACGGCACGGCGGTGCGCCTCGATGTCGAGATGCCGCGGCCGCCCAACATCGTCGCATTCGGAATCGGCGGGTTCCTGTTCTATGTCCCCTTTCTGAGCGTCGCGCTGATCTTTCTCACCTTGTGGACGACGCGTCGCGTGACGGCCCCCTTGCGCGCCTTTTCGGAGGCCGCCGAGCGGCTCGGCAATGAGCGCGCCGCGCCGCCCTTGCCCGAGCAGGGTCCGGTCGAACTGCAACGCGCCGCGCGCAGCTTCAATAAAATGCAGGAACAGGTGCAGCGCTTTATCGAAGACCGGACACGAACCCTCGCCGCCATCAGCCACGATTTGCGCACGCCGATCACACGGCTGCGCCTGCGGGTGGAGGCCGTCGTCGACGCCAAGGATGAACAGCGGAAAATGCTGCGCGACCTCGATCAGATGGATGCGATGGTCTCCTCGGCGCTGTCCTTTTTGCGCGACGGTGCACGCGACGAGCCGATCGTCGCCGTCGATCTGGCCTCGCTTCTCCAATCCGCCTGCGATGAGTTCAGCGATACGGGGTATGACGTGCGCTATGTCGGCGCGGCGAACCTTCCGGCCCGTTGCCGTCCGGGGTTGGTGACGCGCGCGGTCACGAACCTGCTGGAGAACGCAATCAAATACGCCGCCACGACCACCGTGGCTCTCGCCCGCGACGGCAGCGGGAATGCGGTGATCACCCTCGATGACGACGGACCCGGCATCCCCGATGCCGAAAAGGACAAGGTTTTCGATCCCTTTTACCGTCTGGACCGCGCGCGCGGCGCGGCACCCGGCGGCTTCGGCCTCGGTCTCTCGATCGCCCGCACGATCGTCGAGCTTCACGGCGGGCAAATCGACTTGGCGAACCGCGTGCCCAGCGGGCTGCGGGTCGTGGTGAGATTGCCGGTATCCGGCGGCAGGCAAGACCCGGCGTGACGTCGCCGCCCCTCTCTGCAGGGACTACGCCGCCCTCCCCGGTTTGCTCACAAGATGCGTCTCCGCCGCCTTCCTCAGGCTGCCGGACAGGGGAACACTCTTGCCCGACGCGACGCTGGCCAGGACCGCGGTGCAGTCGCTGGTCGCGACCATGCGCGCCGTCACGCTGTTGAACATCTGATGGATGAAGCGGATATACTTGCCGCCGACCGCAAAGAAGCCGCTCTTTATCGTGAGCAACTCGCCGCCCCGCAGCTCCGCCAGGAACTGGTAGTTCTCCCGAACGATGGCGACGCGGAGCTTTTGCTTCTTGATGCGGTCGGGCGTCAGGCCGATGGATTGCAGTAGAAACCACGTCGCCTGGTCGAAGCGCGAGACATACATCTGCGAGTTCATATACGCCTCGGCATCGTATTCCGAGGCGAGAACCGCGCCTTTGAAGGTCTCGACCCACCGCGCCGTCGCCGGCTTTTGCTTTCTGGCCACGACCCGCTCCCGCCGAGTAGAGCCGCAGCGTCAGCTTACCATCGCGCCTGGCTATCGCGAACGACCTCGTAAGGGGGTGGGGCGCGCCTGCGTCTTCGAACGGCCACGGACGGTCAGTGCGAGGAAAGCCCCATCCGCATCGTCGCATGGCTTGCGACGAGCCTCAGGGCAGCCTCGAGTTGATCATCCATCGGCGTGCCGATGATCGCGGGATCGATGGGTGCTTCATCCTCACTCGCCACCAGCCTTTGGCTCGGCGCTGCCGGCCCCGCCGGGTTCGTCCCCTCCAAAGCCGCGGCCGTCAGCGCGCCCGGCAAGTCCCCCTCATGCGTTACCACCGCGCCCGCCTCGCGCTTGTCGCGTGGAAGCGGAACGACGATGTCCGGGGTGATGCCGTTGCCCTGGATCGAGCGGCCCGACGGCGTGAAATAGAGCGCCGTGGTCAGCCGAAGCGCGCCGTGGCCTTCCAGGGGAAAAATCGTCTGGACGGACCCCTTGCCGAAGCTTCGCGTCCCAAGCACGGCGGCGCGATGCCGATCTTGCAGCGCGCCTGCGACGATTTCGGCGGCCGATGCGGAATAGCCGTTGATCAGCACCGCCATCGGCGTGCCGCGGATGAGGTCGCCCTGGTCCGGCGCGGTATAGACGTCATCGTCCTCGTCGCTGCGGCCATGCGTTGCGACCACCGTGCCGCCGTCGAGAAAGTCCGAGGCGACGGTCACGGCGGAGTCGAGCAGGCCGCCGGGATCGTCGCGCAGATCGAGGACGAAGCCTTTGAGGCGTCGCCCCTGCTTCAGCCGCGCAATGGCGTCGGTGAGCTCGGCCGGAGTGCTCTCCGTGAACTGGCTGATTCGGACATAGCCGACCTCGTTCGGCTCGAGAGCCGACGCTACCGAGGTGAAGTGAACCAGCGCGCGGGTCACGGCGACCGTGAAGGATGCCTGATGATCGCGTGCGATGGTGAGCGTGACGGTGGTTCCCGCCGGGCCGCGCAGCCGATGCATCAACGCGTCAATGGTCCAACCGCTGATCGGTTGCTGATCGAGTTTCAGAATGCGATCGCCGGAGCGGATCCCGGCGCGGGCGGCGGGGCTACCGTCGACCGCGGTGACCACCAGCAGCGCGCCCTTCACCTGATCGATGTCGACGCCGATGCCTTCGATCTCGCCGCGGCTGTCACTCATCATGTCCTGGTATTCTTGCTCGTCCAGATATTCGGAGTGCGGGTCGAGATGGCTGACCATGCCTTTGACGGCATCCGACAGAAGCGCGTCGGTGTCGACCGGCCGGACGTAGCTTTGCTGGACCTGGCCGACGACCTTGTGGATCAGCGCCAAGTCCGTCGCCTCGCGGGAAGCCGGCGGCGATGTATGCTCCGCGCCGCAGCTCGAAATCAGCATCAGGAACAGCGCCGAAACCGCAAGAGCGGCAAGGATACGTGATCGGCGTCCCAAAATGAGCATGAGCATTTCCGGCTGACCGCGCCGCTTGACGCCACCGGCAGGCAGCTCGCGACCGCACGCCAGCACCCTCGCCCTGTCGCTGTCGCCTCCGGCCGCGGACCCCGTCGAGCCGCGTCAAGCATCGATAGGCACCATAGTGATCACTCATCCCCGCGCCCTGTCCAGATTTGATGCGCAAGAACCGAATCGATCGCCCGGACTGCGACGGGGACACGCCGCCCAAGACGCCGCGGGGTCGTCTCGTGACCCCTTGGTCCGCCATGTGGCGCTGCCGCCGCCATGCGCGGGCACGCTGGGACTGCGCTCCATGT
>Ga0335073_10005552_pt1 | contig 17688 bp, 10 predicted proteins | sample Lox_Sample_22_FD_207093 | JGI IMG/M metagenome (GOLD analysis project Ga0335073, IMG submission 207093) | Soil microbial communities from Loxahatchee National Wildlife Refuge, Florida, United States - Lox_Sample_2.2 | ecosystem: Environmental > Terrestrial > Soil > Wetlands | place: USA...
GCCTGCGGCGGGCCGGGAACCGGCTACCTGCCCGGCGAGCATGAGTACTTCACGCTGCGGTCCAGGGACCGGGGAGACCTGCCAGGTACCGGCGAACTCCGCTGCGTGCTGAGGTCCAGCGCCCTGTGGCTCGGCGAGTGCATGGGCACTGGCCCGCGCCCGCAGCAGGGCCACGCGCCAGCGGGACAGCACTTGCCAGCCCACCCAATATCGGGACAGCACGCGCCCGGACAGGCCAGTCCCGGCCAGCACATTCCGGGCCAGCACAGTCCGGGCCAGCACAGTCCGGGCCAGCACGGATCAGGACAGCACGCTCAAACACTGCACCTGCCTGGACAGCATGTGCCTGGTCAGCACGCGGGACAGCGGGCCTGGCCGTCGCGGCATCCGGCCGCCGGTCACGGTACGTGGCGGCTGACCAGGCGGGCGGTGATCGAAGCCTGGGGCGCGGACGGGACGGGCGTGCGCGCTGTCCTGACTTCGGCCGAACTGGTGGCATTCTTGGATACGGTTCTTACAGAACCGGAAGGTGCTGAGCCAGCAGGGGCTGCTGTGACCTCAGCGAACGGGGTTGCGGGATCCTCGGCCAGGGCTGGATCGGCCGGGTTCAGCTCGACCGAGGGCCTCTCGACTGAGGGCCTCTCGATTGGAGGTGCCCCGGCTGGGGGAGTCTCAGCTGGGGGATTCTCAGCGGTGGAGCTCTCGGCTGAAGGCGGTTCAGTAGGCAGCGGGTTGGCGGCGGGCATGTTGGCCAGCCCGCAGTCCGCCGGAAAGCGGCCAGGCGACGTGCCGCTGTTGTGGCAGCGAGAAGGGGTGCCGGATGGGATTGCGCGGTCTCGCCTACCGGCTCTACGAGCGCAGGCTCGAGGCGGCTCTGGCGCCTCAGGCGATACCTCGTCACGTCGGGGTGATGTGTGACGGCAACCGAAGATGGGCGAGGTCCGCTGGACTCGCCGACGTCAGCAGCGGGCATCAGGCAGGCGCTGACAAGATCTTCGAGCTGCTCGAATGGTGCCAGGAGACCGGTGTTGAGGTCGTCACACTCTGGCTGCTGTCCACTGACAACCTGAGCCGCAAGCCAGACGAGCTCGAGCCGCTACTGCGCATCATCGAGGGCACGGTCCAGGATCTGGTGGCCCAGCAGTATCACGTGAAGCCGGTGGGTGCGCTCGACCTGCTGCCTGCCGACACCGCGCAGGTTCTCAAAGATGCTGCCGAGGCCACAGCCAGGAACGGCGGCCTGCTGGTGAATGTCGCCGTCGGTTACGGCGGGCGCCGGGAGATAGCGGACGCGGTCCGGTCGCTGTTGCTCGACCATGCCAGCCGAGGTACCACGATCGAGGAGCTCGCCGAGGTCCTAGACGTCGAGCACATCGCCGAGCACTTGTACACGGCCGGGCAGCCAGATCCGGACCTCGTCATCAGAACCTCAGGTGAGCAGCGCCTCGGCGGCTTTCTGCTCTGGCAGAGCGCGCACTCGGAGTTCTACTTCTGCGATGCGTTCTGGCCGGCCTTCCGCCGGGTTGACTTCCTTCGCGCGCTGCGGTCTTACGGCGAGCGGAACCGGCGCTTCGGCGCCTGACCAGCAGTCGCGCGACCGCGCGGTGGCATGGCGAAGTCTCCGCCGGTCATGAACAGATAGTTACGGTACTTCCGTGGGTCGATTCCCTTAGGTACCGTCTGAGGAGACGGGCGGTGCCTAGCCGCCCGCCGGGAAGGCCCTTGAGATCCTCGAGCTTCGCGTCCTGGTGCGCAGGCGAGATGACCGAAGGGCCGGGTTCCCGGTCCTCCGGTGGCCGGACCCGGTCCCGCCGACACGTCTGTGTCCGACCGCGGCGCCCGCCCGGCGCCCAGGGGAGAGCGAGTGGCCACATCCTCAGCCCGCCGATCAACATCCGCCTCGCAGGCTGCAGCGTCAGCAGCGCCTGCCCAGCCAGGTTCCGCCTCGCCGGCGCTCCCGCAGGGCTCAGCGCCCGCCACGGGCAGCCGGCGGTCAGAAATTGCCGGCGTCAGCCAGCCGCGCCGTACCTATGTCCTGGACACCAGCGTCCTGCTGGCTGACCCAGCGGCCGTCGGCAGGTTCGCCGAGCACCGCGTGGTGCTGCCCATCGTTGTCATCACCGAGCTAGAGGCCAAGCGCCATCATCCAGAGCTCGGTTACTTTGCCCGCCAGGCGCTCCGTTACCTCGATGATCTTCGGGTCGAGTACGGCCGCCTTGACGCTGACCTGCCGGTCGGCGACTCCGGCGGCAGCGTCCGGGTCGAGCTGAACCACTCCGACCCGTCGGTGCTGCCGGCCGGCTTCCGGCTGGGTGACAACGACAGCAGGATCCTCTCGGTCGCGTGCAGCCTGGCTGCCGAGGGCGAGAGCGTGATCCTGGTCAGCAAAGACCTGCCGTTGCGGGTCAAGGCTGCGGCGGTAGGGCTGACGGCGCAGGAGTACCGGGCGGAGCTGCCGCCGGACTCTGGCTGGACCGGTATGGCTGAGCTGGATGTGACCGCTGCTGAGATCGACGAGCTATACGAGAACGGCCACCTGGACCTGGCTGCGGCACGGGAGCTGCCCTGCCACACCGGCCTGGTCCTGATCTCCGGCGTCACGGGCGCAGGCAGCGCCCTCGGTCGGGTGCTGCCAGACAAATCGGTGAAACTGGTGCGCGGCGACCGTGAGGCCTTCGGGCTGCGGGGTCGTAGCGCTGAGCAGCGGATTGCGCTGGACATCCTGCTGGACAACGAGGTTGGCATCGTGTCGCTCGGGGGCCGGGCGGGCACCGGCAAGTCAGCGCTCGCCCTCTGCGCCGGCCTTGAGGCGGTGATGGAGCGCCGCCAGCACCGCAAGCTGGTCGTTTTCCGGCCCCTTTACGCGGTTGGCGGCCAGGATCTCGGATACCTCCCGGGGTCTGAGGCCGACAAGATGAACCCATGGGCGCAGGCGGTATTCGACACGCTGTCCGCGGTGACGTCGCAGGCTGTCATAGAGGAGGTACTCGACCGGGACATGCTCGAGGTGCTGCCGCTGACCCACATCCGGGGCCGGTCGCTGCATGATTCCTTCGTGGTCGTCGACGAGGCTCAGTCACTCGAACGAGGCGTGCTGCTGACCGTGTTGTCCAGGATCGGCGCTGGCTCCAGGGTGGTGCTGACGCACGACATTGCCCAGCGCGACAACCTGAGGGTCGGCCGTCATGACGGGGTCGTGGCGGTCATCGAGAAGCTCAAAGGCCATCCGCTGTTCTCGCACGTCACCCTCGTCCGGTCCGAGCGATCACCTATCGCCGCGCTCGTCACTGAGATGCTGGAGGACTCGGGCCTCTGACCAGGCCTTCCGCGCGCCGGGGGTCGGCCAGGAACGCCGGAGTTCCCGGCCAGCACCCGGCGCGCGCTGTGGCGCCAGCCCCCGGCTCGCGCAACGGCGGACGGGAGGGTACGGTGACTCGCGTCATGAGCCAGAAGTCCGATGCTCCCAGCAGCCCCGCTGCATCCGCCGACCTGGCGACCGGCCTGGCGCCGCCGGTCTCAGTGGTCATGCCGGTGCGCAACGAAGAGCGCTATATCGCCGAGTCGGTCGGCCGCATCCTCGGCCAGGACTATGACGGCGAGCTCGAGCTGGTTATTGCCCTTGGCCCGTCGCGCGACCGGACCGCCGATGTCCTCCGCAGCCTGGCCGGGTCCGACCCGCGGATCAAGGTCATCGACAACCCCACCGGCCGGATCGCGACCGCGATCAACCTGGCACTGGCCGCATCCCGACACGCTGTGATCGTCCGGGTTGACGGTCACTCGATGCTGCCCGATGGCTATATCAGGACCGCGGTCGATACGCTCCGCGAGACCGGCGCAGTCAACGTCGGGGGGATGATGGCCGCGGAGGGAATCACCCCGTTCCAGCAGGCGGTGGCCTGGGCGATGACATCGCCGTTCGGGGTAGGCGCGGCCAAGAACCACACAGGCGGCGAGGCCGGGCCGGCAGAGACCGCGTATATGGGCGTGTTCCGGCGTGAGGCTATCGACCAGGTCGGCGGTTACAACGAGGAATTCCAGGTTGCCGAGGACTGGGAACTGAATCACCGGATCCGCCAGGCGGGCGGTCTTATCTGGTTCCAGCCCGCGATGCGGGTGACCTACCGGCCCCGCGCGACGGTAGCGGAGCTAGGGATCCAGTACTTCCGTTACGGGAGGTGGCGGCGGGTGGTTGCGCGCCAGCACCCCGGCACGATTAACCTGCGCTACCTTGCCCCGCCCGCGGCAGCCGCGCTAGTGGCCGCGGGCGCCCTCGTCGGCCTGGCCGGCCTATGCAGCCTGGCGGCCGGCGCGGGCGGAGCCTGGCCGGAGCTGCTAACAATTGGCTTCGCGCTCCCCCTTGGCTACGCCGCGGGGATTCTGGCGATCGCGGCTTATGCCGCACGGCGGTTGCCGCTTCGCGCGGCGGCCAAGGTGCCGCTCGCGCTCGCGACGATGCATATGTCCTGGGGCAGCGGCTTCCTGACAAGTCCGCGCAGCCTGGTTCCCGGCGGGCCGCGACGTCTGACTCCCGGAGCTTCTGCCGACGCCCAGTGACCTCAGCCGGTCTCGTCCGGGTACTCCAGCAGGGCCTGCGCGACGGCTAGATCGACAGCGTAAGTGATCTTAAGGTTTCGCTCGCTGCCCCGGACCACTCCGACCCGGACGTCGGGCAGGTATCGGAGGACTACGCCACAGTCATCGGTGGCCGGAATGGACGCGAAACCGGGGTCGGCATCGGCCAGCTCGTACGCGCGCCTGATCACCGACAGCCGGAACCCCTGCGGCGTCTGGCAGCGCGCTAGAGCGTCGCGGGCCAGCACCCTGCGAATGGCGCCATCAGCGACCTCCACGATGGTATCGGCCGATGGCACTACGACACTGACGGCCAGCCACTCATCAAGCGCGGCGGCGACGTCTGCGATAGTCCGCTGGTCGACCAGCGGACGCGCGGCGTCGTGGAACAGCACCTTCCAGTCCTCGCTGTCCGGCTCGGCTGGGTCAGCCCCCGTTCGCATCGCGGTTGTCAGCCAGCCGATCGCCTGCCTAGTCGAGTCGGTTCTGCTGGGACCGCCCAGTATGACCCCAGCCACCTTTCCGTAGTCGGCGACGGCCCTCCGGACGTCATCCTCAATGTCCGGGGCAACCACGACGAGCACGGCGTCCACGACCGGCGCCTTGTCAAAAGCCTGGACGCAGTGCTCGATCAGATTCCGGCCGGCGAGCGCGCGCATCTGCTTCGGCCGGTCTGAGCCAAACCGGCGTCCGGACCCGCCCGCCAGAACTACAGCCACCGTCCGCATGGCCGGACCCTATCCGGTCGCGCGGCAAGCTTGGCCCGCTGCATCCCGATGCGGATGCTCAGCCCGGTGGGCGCTCGTTGCCGCCAGCGGCCATATGTACGCTAGGTAGCAATCTCGCTACTTGTTGCTCTCAGGGAAGATCAACACGGAGGATGAAGCCGCCGCCGGCGTTAACAGGCCGGCGGCCGACGCCAGTCCAGGCCCGGCTGCGGGAACACCGGCGGCCGGTGGCGCCGTGCGCCCGCGCTTTCGCCGCCGTTCCAGCCGCCGAGCAGAAGGCGCTGGTCGGGGGTCGAGCGCCCGGCCGAAAGCCCGTCCGCCAGCTCAGCCCGACTTCACCGGAATGGACAGCCTCCTGTCCTTCGGAGTCCGTGGAGACCGGTCTTTGCCGGAGCCGCAGGCACTGCCAGATCCAACGGCGCTGGCTGACGCGGTGGCGCTCGCCGATACTGACGCCCGAACCGACACGCAGCTGCTTCCGGACGCTCAGGCGAGGCCTGATGCCGCGGTGCTCTCCGACGCGGTGCTCTCCGACACCGGGGTACTCCCGGACACGGAGGTGCGCCCGGACACGGGGCTGCTCCCGGACACGGAGGCGGTGCCGGAGGTGCAGGCGCTCCCGGGCGCGGAACTGCTCCCCGCCGACCCTGCGGCGGCCGTGCTTTCCCCAGCGGACGCGAGCGGCGCCGACCTGATCAGCACCAGGCCCGCTTACACCGGACCCGCCTACCCGGGACCCGCCCATACCGGACCCATCCATTCCAGACCCGGCGACGGCACTGCTGTCGAACCCGGCCCAGCCGGGCGTGATCAGGGCGCGCGGGGGTCAGATGCCACCGCTCCGCCGGGATTGCAGCTAGGTGAGGTCCGGCCTGGCCGGGCTGCGGCTGATCGGGGCGTATCGGGACAGCCTGACTTGGACCAGACCGAAACAGAGGATCTCGATCCTGACCCGACGGTCTCAGGTCGGCTTATACCGATCGGGCTCCTGTCCGGGTCCGGTCGGCTCGCCCTCGCCGGGGCAGCCCCCGAGCTCCCTAGCGTTCGCCGCGCGGCGGCTCCGAGCGCATTGGACTGGCTGGCTCATGCCAGGCGGGCGGCGGAGGACTGGGCGAGCCGCCGCAGCCTCAGCCTCAGTTCGGCCTGCGGCGTGTCCATCGCTCTCGCCGTCTGCGCAGCTGGCTGGTTCTCGGGAGGAACTAGGACTGACATATTGCGCGGAGTCGGCGCCCTGTGGGCCGGCTACCTGGCGTTCAAGGCCGGGCGGTTTATCTCCGCTCCGGCGCGGTCGCTCCGATCGCCGCAGGCGACCGGTCCGGACCGGCGGCGGCGCGGCGACGGCAGTGAGCCGCTCGCATCTCCGGTTGCCCTGGACATCGCCGTTCCGGTGATCCTCGAGCCAGGGCCGGAAGTAGTGCAGCGTCCGCCACAGCCGTCGCACGAGCAGCACCAGCCATCCGGGACAAGGCTGCCGTCCGGGGGACCGGAGCCGGGCGGGGGAACGGAGCCGTCCGGAGCCCAGCGCAGGCGCTCGGCGAGCCTGGGCCACACTGACGCGGTCCGACGGCCGGTTACTGCTACTGGCTGGGTAGCGGCGCTCGGCATCAGTCTGGCGGAGAGCGTCGTCTACCTGGGTCTGGCCCTCGGCGCGGCCGCCGAGCACTGGGGCCGCGCGTGGCAGTGTGCCATCGCGGTGCTCGGTCTGGTCGCCGTCCGGAACCTGATGACTGCGTGTTCTACGCCGCGCGGGTTCGGCGACCACCCTGAAGGTGCCTTGCGCCGGTTCTGCGCCGCGCTGCTGACGATGCCAACCGGCGGCCGCATCCTGCTCATCGGCTTGGTGGCCCCGCTCTGGGGCGCCCGGGCCGCGCTACTGGCCCTGCTGGAATGGGCGATCATCTCGATCGCATACGGACTTGCCGGACGGGCAGCCGAGGGCGTCATCACCAACGACGATCGGTCCTCGTCCGGCCGGACGTCGGTGCTGCTGCGGCTGCGCGATGACGGCGCGCTCGCGCGCACTCTCGGCACGCTCGTCCGGGGAAGCCTGCTCCCGCTGCCGCCGGCCGTGCTGGGCCTGCTGGCTGTCTCGGCGCTGGCGGTGCTAGGGCTGCACGACCTGCCGGGAGTACTGATGATCGCCCCCGCGGTGGTCATGCTGCTAGCCGCGCCGGGGTCGGCCCATCCCCACACTGGGAGATTCGACTGGCTGGTCCCGTCGCTCTTGCTCGGAGCCCAGGTTCTCTACCTCACCGCGGTCGGGCTGGGCGCCAGGGTGCCCGAGCCGGTGATCTTCGCGCTCGTGGCGGCGTTGATGATGCGCTACACGGATCTGGCGTTCCCTGGACGGCCCGTCATGCTGGCGAAGGCACGGCGTCAGGGCGGGCAACGGGGGGAGCGAGGCACCGCACTTGGCTGGGAGGGCAGGCTGCTGCTGGTCGGTGTTGCCGCCGCCGTGGGCATCGCGACGTTCGCGTACCTGGCGCTAACGGCATATCTTGGGTTGCTCATATACGCCAAAGTCGTGGTTAGCTCGCAGGTGCCCCGGGAGGAAGACCGCTCGTGATCGGATTGGTCCTGGCGGCAGGTGCAAGCCGTCGCCTGCGTCCCGATACCGATCACCTGCCTAAGACCCTGCTGCCGGTAGACGGTGACGTGACGATCCTCGACATCACACTGAAAAACCTGGCCGCAGTCGGGCTCACCGACGTCGTCGTGCTCGTGGGCTTCGCGGCTGCCGCGGTCGCCAGCCGAGTCCCGGACCTGGAACGACGGCATGGCGTGGCGATCGAGCTCGTTAACAACGACCGGGCTGAGGAGTGGAACAACGCTTATTCGCTCTGGCTAGCTCGAGATCACTTCGGTAGCGGCGTGCTGCTGGTGAACGGCGACACTCTGCACCCAGTCAGCGTCGAGGAGACCCTGCTTGCCGCCAGGGATCCTGGCCGCGACGCCGACCTCATCCTGGCCCTGGACAGCGTCAAGCCGCTCGCGGACGAGGAAATGAAAGTAGCCCTCGATGGCCACGGCCTGATGGCCAGGATCACCAAGCAGATGGATCCTGCCCAGGCGGACGGCGAGTACATCGGCGCTACCTTGATCGAGCCGGTGGCTGCCGCAGCCCTCGCCGACGCGCTCGAGGTGACCTGGAAGCGCGACCCGGGCCTGTATTACGAGGACGGCTACCAGGAGCTGGTTGACCGCGGGGGTGCGGTGGCCGTGGCGCCGATCGGCTCGGTCGACTGGGTCGAGGTCGACGACCACCGGGATTTGCAACGAGCCAGGGAGATCGCCAGGCGCTGCTAGGGTCGCGGTTGGCTGCGCCCTGTCATTACTGGGCGCCGCCGGGACAAGCGCCGTCTGCTGCTGAGGAGTGAGATGCCACTGCTAGCCCGGATGCTGCCGTCGCCGCTGGTCATCGAGGTCCGGCCGGGAGCGATCGGAAGTCTCGGCGGGCTGCTGGCTGACCACCGGATCGCGACTGAGGGCCGGGTGGCGGTGGCTGTTGGCCCTGGCCAGGGAGACGAGATCGCCGCAGAGGTGAGCGCAGTGGCGGCCGCTATTTTCCGGGTGCCTGACGGCTCGCTCGCGTCGGCGGCAGAGCTCGGTCAGCGGCTGCGGGCCGGGTCCTACGAGGCAGTGGCCGGGATCGGCGGCGGCCAGACCATCGACGTCACCAAGTTCGCCGCGCATATGGCCGGGATCCCCATGGTTGCGGTGACTACCAGCTTGTCCCACGACGGGATCTGCTCGCCGATCAGCACGCTCCGTCATGAATCGGGGACAGGATCGTACGGCGTTGTCATGCCTGTCGCGGTGATCGTAGACCTGGACCGAGTCCGCAGCGCGCCCGGATCGCTGGCCACAGCGGGCCTCGGCGATGTGCTGGCCGACCTGTCCGCGATTGCTGACTGGGAGCTCGCGGCCACAGACCTTGGCGAGAAGATCGACGGGCTGGCAGTGGCTATGGCGAGATCGGCCGCTCAGGCCGTCCTGCACCAGCCCGGGCACGCCAGGTCGGACGAGTTCCTGACCGTGCTAGCTGAGTCACTGATCTTGTCAGGGATGGCGATGGCGGTCGCCGGATCGAGCCGTCCAGGCAGCGGCAGCGAGCACGAGATCATGCACGCGATCAACGAGCTTTACCCCGGAACGGGCAGCCATGGCGAGCTGGCCGGCGTCGGCACGGTGTTTTGCACCTACCTCCGCGGCGACTTGGAGCAGGCTGAGCTGATCGCGGCTTGCCTGCACCGCCACGGTCTGCCGAGGACACCGGCCGAACTGGGCCTGCCCGATGCCGACTTCGTTGCGGCGGTCCGCTACGCTCCGCGGACGCGCCCAGGCCGTTACACGATCCTGGAGCGGCTCGAGCTGGCCGAGGCGGAGATCGCCGATCGGGTCGATGATCTTGCGAAGGTGATCATCAACTGAACCCACCGATGGGGTTCTCCGCCCCCGTGCACCCCCCGAAAACCAGCGCCGTGCACCACACCCACGGGGGGCTCCGCCCCCCGTGCGCCCCCAGAAACCTGGCCCCGGCTGCCGTCGAAACAAGGACCCGCGGGAGGCTTCGCCTCCCGTCAGGCTGAACTCTTGGCCTGAGCCGGGTAGACCGCGCCGGGCTTGAGGCGCCAGCCCAGGACCTTGTAGTTCTGGGCGGTCGGCGGGCCAAACCACTTAATCAGGAAGTTGGCCAGCGGAGTGCCAAGTTGTGTCTCCGCGACCACGGCGTTGGGCTTCATCGAGGCAAGGTTGGCCTCGATCGTGGCGTTCGATGGCATCGGGTAAGGGACCGACCCGTCGTACAGATAGTTCAGGTAATAAGACGTCGGCGTCATCGCTGACCGTCCGGCCCGGCTGAGATGAGCGGGCTCGTTGGGTGCGATGAAGTCACCGCCGATCATCGTGTGCGGGTAGCCGCTGACTGCCTGCCAGCGCAGCACCTGAGAGGTGGCCGAGTACGGGAAGGGCACGATCAGGACCCTTGCGTCAGGCCGCAGGTGCAGTGCGTCGAAGGTGGCATTCCAGCCGCCCGGGGGCCTGCCGGTGAATTCGGTGAGGTACGGCGTCGGCACGATCGGGATCAGCGCGATGATCGCGATGCCGGCCGCGACAATGCCCCCTCTGCGCCATCTGGCGAACGGGGCGACCTTGCCACTTCGGGCGAGGTCGAGTGAGAAGGCAAGCACGGCAGCGGCGGCCGCGTCAGCCAGGATGCACAGTCGGTCCGGCACCATGCCGCCGAGTACAGGCAGGTGCTGGATGGCGCCCCACGGCAGCAGGAACCTCGGCAGGGTGAACATGCCCGACCGCATCGGCTCGGCGCCCATGCCAAGCCATTCGAGTATCAGGCAGGTGATGCCCGCGACCCGGATCGGGAGGTAGTTCCAGAAGTAGATGATGGCCACTAGCAGCACGATGATGAGCGGTATGCCCAGGTAGGCAAGGTACTCAGGGAGCGGCTGCGGGTAAAGGTTCGCGATCTTCCCCGTGCTGGTGGTGTGCAGCAGCACGGTGCTTGCCGGGTTGATGAAGGCGTAGGGCAGCGTGCCGAGGTTCGTCTGCTGGCCCTGGTAGTTGATGATGACCGTGGCAGCCGCGGAACCCGCCTTGACCCCGTGGAACTGCACCCACAGGGCGCGCGCGGACAGGACGAGCGCTAGTACCCCGCCAGTCGCCAGGCCAACCACGAGCGGCCGAATCCGGCTCCGGATCTCGCGAGGGCGGCAGGCTGCCAGCACCAGGAGCAGCACGACACCCGCGATGACGGTGTCGACCAGGGCTTCTTCGGCAATGAAAAGCTGGGCGGCGACCAGCAGGCCCATCCACAGCCCGTTGCGGACTGGGCTGCCGCGTCCGGTCACGATGCGCAGCAGTCGGTCGATGATCAACGGTGGCAGCATCGCGAGGACTAGCGAGTAGTGCCCGATGCCCGAGTCGATCAGCGCCGGAGAGAACCCGTAGAGAAAGCCGCCCAGGGCTGCCGCGAGCGGGCCCGCCTGCCAGTACCGCAAGACGTAGTACATGCTGGCGGCGGAGCCCGCGAACCCGATGGCCAGCAGGAACGTGAGGCTGACCTGCGCGCCGAAGGTTGCCGTGATGGGCGAGGCCACGATGCCAGGCAGCAGAAGTGAGGTGTTCCACATCAGGTTGACGCCGTGTGGCGCATTCATCGCCATCGTGCTGAGCGCCGGGAGCCTGAAGTGCTGGATGGCCGTCGCCGTGTAGCGGATGAACCAGGTCGCCTGGTTGACGTCCTGCGGGTCGCCCTGCTGCCGCAGCCCGGCCGGGTTCATCCACAGCGTCGAGGTCGCGTAGTAGGCGCCGAGGACGTAGACCAGCATGGTGATCGGCGTCGCCCACCTAGCCAGATTCCGCTTGGGCTTAGGCTGCTGCGATGACTCGGCCGCCTCTGTGGCAAGTCTCGTCACCGTGGCTCCTTCGGGATGTCGGGTCTCGTGTTGACCGTCCAGTGTCAACGGCGTCATGCCCTTCACTCGCCGCGGTTGAGTCGCGGCAAAGGTAATGCAATCTATAAGCCAGTCCTGCGCAAATAAGGGTTGCGATGACGTACCGTGGCGAGGACCATCGCGTACTCACCAGGCTGAACAAGCGAAAATGTCGTCGTTAGTTTACGGTACGGTCTACAGCGACTGGGGCGAGCAACCTTTGTCAGTTACTTGACCCTGTTGCGAAGGTCCCAAACTGCCGTGAGGCGGTTAGCGGGCTCGCCTGGGTAGGTAGGCTCTGGAGCGCTGCCGTAGCCCTCTTAAGGGGAGTCGTTAGTGCAAGACCTGAAAGTAACCGGCGCGCGGGCGCAGCCGGCTGGCCGGGCCCGGCGAGACCTGGTGAGCCGGGACAGCCTGTTCTGGCTGGTGCTGGTGTCGGTGCTATTCCTGGCAGCGGAGCTTACACCGACCCTGCTGCGGATGCCGCTGGGTGCGGATGAGATCACCTACATTGCCCGGACCAGCGCGCGCGCATCACTGGTGTCGCTGCCTCCGGTCCACGGCCAGGGGGCCGGGCTGCTGGCTGCACCAGTGACATTGCTCACGACCTCGCTGACCGCCCTTCGCATCTGGATGTCGATACTGTCAGCGGCCGGGCTATTCCTGGCCACGTTGTGCTGGCGCGGCCTGCGCCCGCTATGGGTGCTGGCGCTGGCTGAGTTGATCCTGGCGAGCCTGGCGATCACCCAGAACAGCGGCGTGCAGGTCTACCCCGACTGGTGGGGTGCGCTTGGGGTACTCGCACTGACCGGGCTGTTCCTTCACGCCGTGAACGGCACGATGCGTGACCGGGCCGTGCTGCCGCTCATCGCGGTGGCCAGCCTTCTCATCGCCCTGATGCGGCCGCAGAATGTCGTCTTCCTGATGGGGCCGGTGATCCTGGCCGCCCTCCTGGTGCGGCGCTGGCGCAAGCTGAAGGTGCTAGCCGCGATGGGAATAGGCGTCGCACTTGGCGCTGTGGAGTGGGTGGTCGGAGCCTATTTGTGGTTCGGCGGCCTATCGGAGCGGATTCAGCTAGCCGGGCAGGAGCCGCCGCCCCTGCACCTGTATTTCGCCCTGGGAACTCAGCTCAGGTCGCTCAATGGCCCGTGGTACTGCACGCCACCGGATTGCACTACCTGGGAAGTGCCTATTGAGACGCCTTGGTGGATTGCCTTTCTCGCCATCGCTGCCCTCGGCCTGTGGGCGGGGTGGCGGAGCACCAGGAAGGCGTCCGCCGTGCTCGCAGCGGCGACCGCGGCCTGGGTGTTCATTCTGTATGCGTTCCTGGTGCCGTTCGGCGCGCCCCGTTACCTCCTTCCGACGTTCGCCCTCATGGCCATCCTGGCGGCGGATGGGATCGTGTGGGCAATCACCGAGTCCCACTGGCGGGACCTGGCTATCACCGCTTCCTGTTTGTTCCTGCTGGGCGGCATCGTGTCACAGCGGGTGATCTTGCAGCATCAGGTCGCCGACCAGGTAGTCGGCCGGCAATTCCAGACTCAGGCTGCAGAGCTGAAGAAGATGGGCGTGCACGCTCCCTGCGCCCTGATCAACACCTCGATCGCCTGGTATCTGGGATGCTCGGCGCCGTGGACCACGACGGGATCGGACGCCCAGGTCATGAACTCGTTCCTGGAGCACCGGACGCCGCCGGGACTGAAGCACTGGGAGATACTCGCGGTGCCATACACCCCGGCGATGATCAAGATATTCGGCCAGCAGCTGCCCTTCGCCTACATGCCGCCTAAGACCGCATTGCCGGTCGACAGCCCGCTGATCAAGGTGCAAAGCGCGGCGGCGCTGCCCGCTTCTGCATCCGGATAGGCCTCCCTCTGCAGTCCTCGGGGCTGCAATTGCGACGTGCTGCCCCGGCGAAGCGCCCGGCAGTGAAGCGCCAGCAGTACGCGTTTGCTGGCTGGCTAGGTGCCATGGGCTAGTCGGCGACACCATCGGCGATGTCATCCTGGGCGTTATCGCCCCGGTGCCGCGCTGCCTGGTAACGATACGAAACCCCGAATCAGGCAGCACCGATGCACGCATACTGCACGCTCTGGCGCCGGGCAAGGGCGCCGGGCTCGGGCGCCTCCGAGCCGGGTTGGCCCCGATTACCCGCCCGCTCTGACCAGGCCGCAGGCTGTGAGCCAGGTCACGAGAGTTGCTAGCCGCCGTCAGGACCCGCGAATGCGCTGCTGTCGTTGCAGATGTTCGTGCTGCCGGTTATTCCGCCGTAGGTCTGGGCGAGGCTCGAGATGCCAGACTTCGACTTGTCGACCTTGAGGCCGGTGAATGTCGAGCCGAGTATCAGGTCCAGCGCTGAGCCCTTGAGATGCGGATCGAGCTGCAGCTTGACGTTGGTGAAGAGTGCCTCGAGGGTCTGCGCGGCGGGCACCTGGGCTGAGCTGCTGTACTCGATGACCGTGTCGGCGTAGGTCTCGGTTGGCGCGTTGCCTGCAGCCCCGACGACATGGAAGCCGCGGTTGGTCAGTTTCGTGGCCGTCGCCGCACCCAGACCTGGCGTGCTGGTCCCGTTGAGTACCTTGACCGCGACCGACGCCGCCGGGACGTGCTGGACCTTGACCTTCGAGGCCTTGGGCAGCTTAGTGTCGTGGGCGATCGCGCGGAAGAGCCTGTTGGCTTGCGGCTGGACCCACTGCACCCAGTTGGCGTTTCCGTAGGTCGGCGACTGGGAGGAGTCGATCCACTGCGCGTTCCCGGTGTAGGTAGTCCAGGGCACGGTGACGAACTGCACGTGCTCGGTGGAGATACCGCGGAGGTCCTCGGCGAGCTGGAGCATGCGGTCCGTGCTCAGGCCGCTGTCGGTGGTGACGAAGCCGTGCCCAGTGAGCGTGTCAATGACGCGCAGCATGGTGCTCGGGCTCTTGAGCAGGCTGCTGTGCTCGAGTCCCTGCAGCAGGGACGCCATCAGGAACTGGTCGCGCTGGATTCGCTGCGGGTCATCGCCCTCGCCCAGATCCTCCCTGGTGCGCCAGAAGGCCAGCGCCTGCTTGCCCATGATGTGGTGCCGCCCGGCCTTCAGGTGCAGGTGTGAGACCGGATCATTCACGGTCTCGGGCAGGCATACCTCGACGCCGCCCAGGGTGTCGATCACCCGCTCGAAACCGACGAACGTCAGCTCGACGAAGTCATTGATGTGAATGCCAGTGGTCTGCTCGATGGTCTTCCACAGGCACCCTGGCCCGCCGTAAGCAAAGCTGGAGTTGATCTGCTCGATGTCAGTGGACGGCTGCGCGGTCTGGCCCGTCGCACCAGGCTCTGGTGTGCAGCCCAGGATCGGGACCACTGAGTCGCGCGGGATGCTCAGCACGACGACCTGGTGTGCCCCGGGCGCGATGTGCACCAGCATGACGGTGTCCGACCGCTGGCCGGCGTTACCGTCGTTGCCGCCAGCTTTGAGGTTGCGTCCAGCCCTGCTATCCGACCCGATGAGGAGAAGGTTCAGTGCGTTCGGGTCTTCTGGCGGCCGCTTGCCTTGCAGGTCCCCCGATACGTTGACGCGCTTGATGCCGTCCAAGACGGTGCGGTACTTGACGTAAACGACGAGAGATCCGCCGACGAGGACGACAGCCACGAGCACGGCAAGACTACCGAGAATCAGCGTGGTCGCACTGTGCCTGCGCGGCCGGCGCCCGGACGTCGGGGATCGCGAGGATCGAGGCCTGGACCGGCCCTGATCATCAGGTTCGTCGTGGCGGCGCATAGCTCCTCGGGGTCCGATGGTTCAGGGTTCCTGGCCGCCGCCAGGTTGCGGTCCATGGTACGTGGCCTAAATATGAGGAATCGCAATTGACGGGCAAAGGTGAGTGAAGCATCGCTTAGCGAAGTATCTGCTGGTCGGCTGAACGGTGCCTGACCTGCGGCTTCGGTATTCCTGAAGGCTTGGAAGATGCGCACCGGAGTATCGGGCGCTGTGGCCTGCCAGACACCCCTTGCCGGCTCACCAGTCGGCAGGATGAGCGGCCGCCTCTACAGTTGAGCCGTGCTCCCATCCGACAGGCCAGGCGGAGGTGCTGACGTCAATCAGCATCCTGCCGCGGCCGACGACGATCGCCCGGGCGCGATCGGAGCGGCTGCGACGGGCAGTGAGCGTGCCCATGTCGCCGCCGGTCCGGCAACCACGGATAGGGAGACCGATACCGCAGTCGCCATCCCGAGCGTTCAGGGCGGGGCGGCAAAGCCGGCCGGCATGGCCCAGCAGGGCGGTCCTACGCCGCAGGCTCCGGCCCGCAAGGCCGCCAGGGCATTCGGCCGACCGCGAGCGCTTGTCGCCACGGCGCTCGCCCCGGTGACAACCGTGCTAGCCCCGGTTGCGACTGTTCTGGCGCCGGTGACTAGGCGGCGGCCGCGCCTCCGCTCCGCCTACGCCGTCACCGACGGCGCGCCTCGGCCCCGGTCAGCGGACGTTGCTGGCGCCGTTTTTGCCCGGCTGACGGTCCTGCCTGCCCTGATTCTCCTGGCCTGGCTGATCCCGGGATTGCCGCTGCTGCTGGGCGACTACTTCCTGCCGGTGCCGATGCTCCTTATCTCGGTGCCGCTCATCGTTGCGCTGAGTGTCAACGGGCTGCGGGTTGTCCCGGTCAGTTGGCCCCGGCTGCTGTCGGCCGACCGCACGACCGAGCCAGGCTGGACAGTCTGGTTCGGTCTGCTGGCGACTGTAGCCATCGTGGCCGGCCTGACTGGGTGGCAGCTGACCGAGCGCTCCGAGGCGCTGATCGTTCTCCGCGATCCCGGCGTATACCTCCAGGCTGGTTACTGGCTTGCGCAGCATGGCTCGCTGCCGATACCGGAGATGGCCAAAGCATTCGGCGCCGCCCACCCAGGCCTGAACTTCGCTAGCTCTGGGTTCCTGGCCCGCGGGGGATCCCTCTATCCGGCCGCGACGCCGGGCCTTCCGCTGCTACTTGCCGGAGCTTTCTGGGTGCACGGCATCAGTGCCGCGACCGTGGCCGGACCGGTGCTCGGCGGGCTCGCCACGCTCGCCTTCGCCGGATTGGTGGGTCGGCTGGTCGGACCTCAGTGGGCTCCCGCAGGGGCACTCGTACTCGGGCTGACGCTGCCCCAGCAATACGTTGGCCGGACCTCGCTCAGCGAGACGGCGTTGCAGATCATGTTGTTCGGTGGACTCTGCCTGCTGGCGGACTCGCTGGCCCTCCGCGTCCTGAGAGCGCCGGACACACAGCCGGCAGCAGCCGGTCCGCCCGATCCTGCCAATCGGCCTGACGGAACCCTGGGCAAGCCCGACCCGGATGAGACGGTTGTCCTACCGAACCCGATTGCTGCGCAGTCCCGGTTCACAGTCCTGCTCGCCTCCGCGCGGCGCCTGGCCTGGGCAGGCCGCCTGGGCCAGTGGCTGACGCCTCAGCGCTTGCTTGCGGTGCTTGCCGGGTTGTCGCTCGGGTTCGGACTGCTGATCAGCCTCGACGCGATCATCTACCTGATTCCGGTTATCCCCTTTGGCTGCGCGCTGGTCATGGGAGGCCGGCCCCAGGCGGCCCCGTTCCTGGTTGGAAGTCTTGTCGGTATTTTCTATGGCCTGCTCGCCTGCTACCTGCTCGACCGGCCGTTCATCGACACCGTTGGGCAGACCGTCGCGCTGGCGGGAGTTGTCGCGGTCTGGCTGATCGCGTTGTGCTGCATGGCGTTCCAGCTTGGCCGGATAAAGCGCGTCCGTACCTTCGTGCCGAAGACGCTCGCTCGCCGCCCGCTACGGTGGCTGCCTGAGGCGTGCGCCGTTCTCACGATCGCCGCGTTCGTCTGGTTCGCAGTCCGGCCGTACGTCCAGACTGTGCGCGGCCATCCTGGCGTGGCTGAGCGTCACTTCATCGGGTTGTTGCAGCGGCTGCAGGGCCTGCCGCTTGACCCGACTCGCCTGTACT
>Ga0335073_10005553_pt1 | contig 17688 bp, 14 predicted proteins | sample Lox_Sample_22_FD_207093 | JGI IMG/M metagenome (GOLD analysis project Ga0335073, IMG submission 207093) | Soil microbial communities from Loxahatchee National Wildlife Refuge, Florida, United States - Lox_Sample_2.2 | ecosystem: Environmental > Terrestrial > Soil > Wetlands | place: USA...
ATTCCGAGCAATATGAAGCGACGTCTGGACTCCATCCCAGACCGCAAACTTGTTTCAATCGTTCCATCAGCTGCGGTACGGAATCGTACGATCTCATCCAAGATAATGACTTCGATGAATCGAACGAGACACCAAGTTATAAACCACCGTTCCCTCGCCATGACAAAAGGAGTCTCCACTTTGCGAACCTGTCAGATGGAACAGCATATAAGGATATTGTTGATGTGGTACGAGGAGGCCGTGTGCTTGATATTTATCTTCGGAAAAACCGCTCGGCAACCGTATCCTTTGTCGAGGGTACCGCAGCTGAAGCTTTCTTCATCTACGCGAAGAAGCGTGATATTTACATTCGTCAGAAGAGGGTGTGTATTCTTCTCTTGTCCTTCGCTGAATTGTCAATTTGACATATCATACAGATTGAAGTTCGATGGGCCGACCGTCACTCCCAACTTCCCAGTCACATGGCTAATAAGATATCCAATGGAGCCACTCGTAATCTCGTTATCCATGGTGGAGCGTCGAAGCTATCCGAACTCCAAATTCGCGAAGATATGGAGCATATCCATAATCTCGTTATTTTGGATGTCAAGATCGAAAAGGGTGACATATACCTGTCAACGAATTCCATCAACAACGCTAGCTTCGCACGTACTTGTATGATATCGCGCCGTGACTACAAGGGTCTCAATATTGAGTGGTATCGAGACGAATGTGACGGTCCTTTGCCGAAACCTCAGCTTCAAGCATTCACCATTCCAGTTCAGGCCAGAAAGACTGCCGCCAGAAGAGGTATGAATCCGTATGCCCCGCTTTTTGTGGTGGAAGACAACGACAACGATGCTGAAGACGATGAAAATATGGGCCATTCCAGCGGTGAAGCACATGAAGGACTTGGTATAGCAATGAACTGGTCCCGACATACCATCAAGTCGACATAGATGCGTCCAACCAGGGAACTGTTGTAGTATGACTTGCTATCTCATCTCAAAACCAAACTTGAGCTCGCTGTTCTCATCGGAAATCTCTCGATCGCTGTTCAGCGAAATTGCTTATCATCACGTTATGTGAACTCTATCGGCGTGGTGTATTGTCGTTGGTTGAAAATTGCTCTGAGGTCTTCATATGATACCCTAGCTCTTTACATCCACTTTGCTAGCTGATTTAGAAATTCCAATTACTTCCTCGCAAGGAATTTTTTATCAGAATTTACTTCATTATACATCTTCGGCATTTTGTCACTTACAGTTTGAATCTACAGTTTCTCCTTCTCCTTTCTTCGATCATGTCTCTAATCGTAATGCCAATCATGCCTTGCCAAGTCCTCTCTCACTTTATAGTTGTCCTCGGCAACATCTAGAACGCTTAAATCCAAATCCACAACGCTCATACCTTCAGCAGAGCTACCAAGCCTGGTGATCGGGCCAACAAATGGAATGGTTACTTGCGACAGTCCGGCATATCCTCTTCCTGGAGGTCCACCGGCGTTCGCGAACACAATCGCTGCAATGGCGTTAGTCTTCCAATTGAGCAATAGCAGACGATGTTCCATTAATACACACCACATGTATTCTCATAGCAGCGAGTCGTCAGAAAACTATCGAGGAAGAGTGCCTCAGCCGATGGATTCCACTTCAGACCCTCCGGGCTGCAGTCACTCAGCGTCCAGAAGCTCGGAATGATGATAAGCTTCGCGCCATCACAAATCAGCTCACGGAAGGCTTCGGGGAACGCCAGGTCCCAGCAAATGAGCATACCACAGCGACCTAGCGGCGAGTCGAAAGCAGTGTGCGGTTTGTCGGTGCACGAAGACAGATGCGGCCGTTCTGGGTGCCACAGATTCTTCTTGACGTACTGGTTCAGGATGGTGCCGGTGTTGTCTATGAAATAAGCGGAGTTCAGCAGTTTATCTTCATCGGCTGTAGCGCCAGGATGTCGCTCGACTATCGTGCCAGGAACGATGCAGATATTGTTCTCCTTTGCGAGTGCTTGATACTTCTTGAGATACTCCTCCCATTGATCACACAGTTCAAGGAATCCCGGCGTATCCGGAACCCAATTGGTCAAGCTGACCCGAAGTTAGAAATGAAATTCCTTCAATACATAATTTCGAATGCATCTCGATCTTTCAATGGGGAGCAATCACTGACTGATACTCCGGTAAAACAACGAGTTCTGCACCTTGAGCGGCGGCAGAACGAATGAAATTTGCCGCCTTATTGAAGTTAAATTCTATCTGCATGGGCTGTAACACTGTCAGAAGTTATCCTTTGTAAACGGAATAGTAATTACCTTTGCGTGCAACTGCACGATTGCAACCTTGTAAACAGGAGCCATTTTGTCAGTCCAAGGGCTAGTAGGAATAAATGCTATGTGCGAGAGTGAAGTCGTCAAGATATTTACAGAAGATCCACCGAAGCAAATCGTATCTACTCTTCTTATTGAGCAGAATAATAAACGTTCTCGTTCTCGAATGATACTGGTAGAAAAGAAGCCGAACCCAAAGCTTGAAGACAATCAAATTCAGTACTCTAGCCCCACTCTCTGGTGGCTTTCGCTTGGGTGTGGCGGTGCTAGAATTTCGACATTCACCCACCACAGAAATTCGCCATTGCTATGCCACTGACCCTACATCAAGCGCGAGTTAATATTCACCCTCTTGACCCGTTCCAAATATCCTTCTGATGAGCTTACGACAAGGTGTCACGCCGTACGGAAACGGCACTGCGCCCACGCGGGATACCATTCCTGGAGATGAGTCTGACGCCGAAGAGGAAGCCTTGGTGGAGGACTACCGAGAACAAGTGCAATACAACGAAGATGGTCTTGAGGATCTTGACCGAACACAAAGCCTGAGTGCTGGAAGCGCTCAAGCGGATATACAGGCACAACTGGTGGCAGCAGCAACACCTTTGGAATTTCAAGCCACACTCGAAACCAAGTTCTCCAGCTACGACAGTTACTGCAGCCTCTTCCATTTCATTCTAAACTCTGAAGGACCGGTCGAGCTGGATGTACCTTCATATTACTGGGCATGGGATGTCATCGACGAGTTCATCTACCAGTTCAACAGCTTTTGCAGCTACAGGCAACGAGCAGCACTCAAAGGCGATAACGAGGAGGAGATTCAGCTACTTCGAGACAATCCGCAGACATGGGGATGCTACAGTGTTCTCAACGTCTTGTATTCGTTGATTCAGCGTTCTCAGATCAGTGAGCAGCTGGCAGCAATGAAACGAGGAGAAGACTCGGTTGCTTATGCAGGCGAATACGGCAACCGACCGCTCTACCGTATGCTAGGATATTTCTCGATCATCGGTCTTCTGAGAGTTCACTGTTTGCTGGGAGACTTCAGTCTTTCTCTCAAGACACTCGACGATATCGAGTTGAACAAGAAGGCCATGTTCGCGCGAGTCATGGCTGCCCACTTCACAACTTACTACTATGTCGGTTTCTCGTACATGATGATGAGAAGATACGCCGATGCAATCCGCTCTTTCAGCCACATCCTCGTCTACGTCAGTCGAACGAAGAATTTCCAAAAGAATGCGCAGTATGACAGCATCACGAAGAAGAATGATCAAATGTATGCTCTTATTGCCATCTGCGTGGCCTTCCATCCGACAAGGTTAGATGACACGATCCATACTGCTCTAAGGGAGAAATATGGCGAGCAGTTCAATCGTATGCAACGAGGTGGACCTGAAAGTTTGCCCATCTTTGAGGAACTGTTCCGCGCCGCATGCCCCAAATTCATCTCGCCAACAATCCCAGATTACGATAACCCGGAAATCAACATTGATCCTGTCGAACACCATTTGGCCATCTTCATGGATGAGGTAAAGAACAACATGTGGAGTCCCACGGTCAAGAGCTATCTGAAGCTATATACAACCATGGATCTGAAGAAGCTTGCTGGCTTCCTTGAAGTCGAACCAGAAAAGCTGAGGAACTGGCTCCTTGTAAATAAGCAGAGGAGTAGGCAGACACGACACAGCGAAGGATCGTTGTTGGATGGAGACGTAGTGAATAGTAGCGACTTAGACTATGCACTCCAAGGGGTACGTTGCACATAATCACCTCACCTCAGCAATAGCAATCTGATGCTAACGGTCTGCGTAGGATCTGATTCATGTTTCCGAAGCCAAGGTAGGAAGGAGACTGGTAGACTGGTATCTGCGGAATCTCGCAAGGACATACTAGACGGCACATTATTATGCAGCATTGCTATGGCGTTGGAGGGCATGGAAGATGGCTTGTCAAGCATAAGGACACGGCCGCAAAGCAAGGTCAGGTCGGCAAGAAGTGCTGATCATTTTATTTTTGCAAGGGAAAGACAACTAGTTATTGCAAAGTGATAAAGTGTCCAATGACATGCCTGGTTTGGCAGCTGTAGTTGTTTCAAAGCAACCCCAAATTCGGACTCAACCGAGTAGTGAAATCAGGCGCGACCTCCACTCCAACACGCTCCAAGCGTCCCAGCACGCCTGCCTCTGCAATCCCTGCTGAAGCCTTCTTGTCACCGAGTCTATGGACCTGTCAAAATTCCTGCTTCGACTCATGATTAGCGGAAAGCGCAAACATACAGACAGGATAGCCATGCGAGCTCCGAGCGCGTAGCACGTTTGCGCGTCGGTACTACTCCACCTTCAATTGTTCTTATACTCTCTACGCCCACTCCTAAGCTACGTCCTCTGCCTTCGAGAGCCTTCCTGTAAACATCAAAAGCCTCTCAGCTGAGGAGCATCTGCACAACATGGCTCCGGATCTGAACTCGGTACCTCCATCTCCTCGCAATCCGCCTCCAGCTGGCTCTCAGCAAACATCAACCCCAACCACCGCGCATAGCCCAGGCTCCCGACGAACATCCCAAATCTACCCTATGAATCCTCCTCCACTCCCGTTGGCTTCGCCAGGAGGCACTATACCACTCAGTGTCCAGCAGAGTCATCAACCATTTCCTCCGCTCAGTCCAGTCTTGACGAACGTCAGCAATTCCGGCAGTGAAGGCGGACCGAGCATGCCAATGCGCCATCCTCGGCCACTGACACCAGCGGAGCTCTATCTGGAGCTCGAAAAGGAGCAGGAGGCAGTAGTACGTGCACTATTCTCACCGCGGCCCATCTCCACTGACAACCACGTCAGGTCAACCGGCTAACCCGCGAGCTCACGGCGCTCCGCGCGCACTCCGCCTCCGTCGCCAGCACCGCCTCCTCCGCGTCAACCTTCGACATCAACGGGCCCTCGCACCCGACCAGCGCGCGGCGCCACCGCTCCTCCTCCTCGACGTCGCAAACCCACGGCGGCAGTACACTACCCGCGCCCCACGGGCACCGCCCATCCGGAAGCGCACCAGCACCGGCACCAACCGAGCCCGCCGCATCGACGCCGTCGGCCGCGTCGCGGCACGCGAGCATCGGCGGCGGCGGCGCCACCGGCATCCCGCTCTCCGCGCGCGCCGAGGACCTCGCGCTGCACCGGCTGGAGCTGGACGAGGCGAAGCGCGAGAACGAGCGGCTGCGGCGGCGCGTGCGCGAGCTGGAGGCGCTGGTGCGCGGGCGGCGCGCTGGGAGCGCTGGCGGAGGAGCTGCTGCCGAGGGCGCAGAGCGCGGTGGAGGCGGCCAGACCAGCGGGCCTGAGGCGGCGGCGAGGGATGGCTAGGGTGTGGCGCGCGGTGGGTGGGCGTCTTTGCTTTGCTTTGCTTTGCTGGGGTGGGTCGTGGGTGGAAGGCGTTTAGGAATCCGGACTGGGTATCGTGGCGTTGGTTCTCAAGCTCCATAAGTTGTATATGGGCAGGTTTCGGATTGTTGGTTTTGTCGCGATGGCTTGAGCGACTGTTGTAACGGCAGAAAATGTGAGATACACTACGTCTTGTAGCTCTTTTGCTGAGGCAATATCATTCGTCGATACTATAAGACTTCAATCCTTACGCTTATCATGGCAGCGATGGGTGTCACGTGGGAATCAAGATGTGCTCGGATTTCAGTCCTAGATGCTCTCTAATTGGAACGCTTCTTGGATTGTGTACAAAAGAAAAGGATAGATTACAAAGACCATTGTACTCCATACTCGCTGCCAGGATGGATGTTTACCAAATCGCTAGCTCTTTCAAAGCATACATTCTACGAAGCACTGGCTTCCGCTGCCACAGTACCACTGCTAGAAGTGTCTTTCTTCTCTCCATTAACTGGCTCTTGACTCTTCTTGCCCGCAGCCAACTGCCATGCCGGAATACTCGCACCTCCTCTACCGGATCCAAATCGGGTTGCGTACGACGGTGTAGAGGATTGTGATCGGTCCGGTGCCGCCGGAATCGCCTCAGCTGTGGCTGCTGAACCAACTGTCTGGCCGTCAGTTGTTCCGTTTGCGGTCGGCTGATTCTCCTTTGGCAGAGTAGGCGACGGCAGCGCAGCGCCACTAACACCAGGCACACCTGTCGTGGTGGTAGGGATCGACGAGCTCGACCCAGTGGATTTGTGTCCCGAGCCGACTGATGGCGAAGCGCCGCCCATACGGTTCCCAACGAGCGTCTTCAAGCTTCTCAACTCCGTACCCAGCTCCCGTAGCCTCTCCTCGGTGCCCTCCTTGTGGCTATCCAACGACTGAGGAATGAGCTGCCTGAGACCTCTGATATCATCCGCATTGCGACGCGCATCATCCTCTCTCTTCTTCTCCGCATCCTTCAAGCTCTGCACAACAGCTTCTACTTCGGCAAGCGCCGTATCTAGCCTGTTTGTCCGGCTCTCCTCGGCTGCCTTGAGCGTCGCAGTGTCGTTGGACAATTGTTCGAGTAATGCAAATGCTTTCTCGAAAGAGGCGTCAACGGACGCTTTATCCTGTTCGAGTTGCGGAGGTGTCGGAGGTGCAATCAGTGGAATGACATATCGCTTCGCTGCGAAGTACAGGCCATAACCAACGCCGCCCATTACCGTGGCCATGATAAACCAGTCTCTCCAATCTCTTTTTGGCACCTCTGGCGGAGGAGGCTGCCAGTATCCTGGATACGGGCCATAGCCGGGCGGAGGTGGTGGAGGTCTTCCGTACGGTGCATATGGAGTCGCGGCGGTTGTGGTTGTTGTCGTGCTGCTTACGGTGGAAGAGTCACCAGCTCTGGCAAGCGAGACATCGATTTCATCTTGAGTGAGGTTCTTGGATTGCAGGAAGGCGATCTTCTTGTCCAAAGCAGCGTTCGCGACGGAGGGGTCGCGGAGGAAGTCCACGGCGGAGTTGACAAGGTCCTCGCGGACCATGGTGGAGGCTTGAGCTTATCGCATCGACCGAGATTGAACTATATAAGATGAGAATAGAAGGAGAGGAAATGCGAAAGCGCGTGAATGGATTGACGGCGACTCGACCTGTGCTCGTGCCGGCTCTCGAAATCTGATGGCTGGAAGACTAAACGAGCCCGAGGAAGGCACCAAGGCGACTAATCTCAGGCATGAAAGCAGTCAGCCAATCACATGTGACTGCGCCGTTGCTAAGGACCAGGATAATAAGGTAAACAATACGCAGTTCAAGCACTCATCCATCCATCACCACTTCGCATCCAAATACATTACCTGTTTCAGCCCATATTGATCAAGCCTACGAGCTGTGCGCATACGCATCTACATCAATCGATAGCTGCATCTTTCAAAAACTATGGCGCAAGACGCCCATTTGTTCTCGGTGCGCCGCACGCGCGAGGTAAACAACACACCGTTCAATCCCACGAAGGCGTTACTGACAGGCAAAACAGACGCTGGGCGGCATTAATGCCAACTCTGCGATTCCAATGCCCACTTCAGCAATAAAGCGTTCGAATTCGGTCCACAATCTCCAATCTGGCGCCCCCGGTACCCACGGCCGCTCAGCGTCAGGATCTCGAATGTCGCTCGCACCGGGACGACCCAGTCAACCCGTCTTCCAGCGTTCATCAAGCGGCACGAACCTGTATGAGAGCGCTCTTACGGCCTCCGCTCAGCGCCCATCGGCGGGTCTATTTGGTAGTCTCCAAAGCGCACGGAAATCGTACGCGCCGTTCAGCATATCAACTCCGGCTCAAGCTCTAGCGACTCCAGCTCAAGGCCTCGATACAATCCAACGCCGAAGCAGCATCTACAGTGCGCGACCATCTTCAGGGCCTGGTACAAATACTCGACAATCCTTCTTTTCGACTGCACCTGCGCCTGTTGGGATTCCACAGGACCCAAGACGACTCCGAGATGCATCGGTGCGCGCACAAATGGCGCAAGAGTTGCTCGACTACATGACACGTCACAACTTCGAAATTGATATGCAAATGTCACTGACATCCAAGTCACTCACGTCGCCGACGCAGAAGGAATTCAATGCAATGTTCAAGTGGCTGTACAACCGCATCGACCCGAGCTACCGCTTCCAGAAAAACATCGACGCCGAAATTCCACCGTTGCTAAAGCAACTGCGATACCCGTTCGAGAAAAGCATCACAAAGTCTCAGATCGCAGCGGTGGGCGGCAACAACTGGCACACATTCCTCGGCCTCCTACACTGGATCATGCAGCTGGCCGTCATGATGGAGGCGTTCGGGCAGGGCGCGTTCGACGAAGCATCGCTGGAGGCCGGCGCACCCGTCCGCGAGGACCGCATCATCTTCGAGTTCCTCAGCGACGCGTACCGCGCGTGGCTGTCGGTGCCGGACGACGCCGACGACGAGGTCGCGGACAAGGCCGTGCAGGAACACGTCGACGGCATGGCCGAGCGCTTCAAGGACCTCAACAAGGACATGCTCGAGGACGTGCAGATGCTCGAGGCCGAGAAGAAGGCGCTGGCCGAGCAGATCGAGGAGCTGGAGCGCAAGGCCGAGAAGGGGAGGAAGCTTGACGAGGGTATTGCTACGGTTGCTGGCGATATCGAGAAGTTCGATTCGTGGAACTCGAAGGCTGCGAATCGCATCAAGACCAAGGGACAGAAACTTGGTACTCTCGAAGAGGATATAAAGAAGATCGAGGCGGAGATCGAAGCAGCAGAGAAGGAGAGGAACGACTACCAAGATGCGCTTGGAAAGCAAGGCATCAGCATTCAGGACATCGATCGCATGTCAGTAGAACGCGAACGATTAGCGCAGAGTCGCTCTGCCACCGTAACACGTCTTGACGAAACCAAAGCCCGAGTCTCAGAAAAGGAGTCGGAAGCATCGAAGAAACTCGACGAGCTTGAACGGCTCGTAGAGAAGTACAACAGCCTCTGCTACAAGATCTCCCTCATACCCTCGACGGCCGCCAACGCAAAGGGAATGGACTATGAACTGCTTCTAACGGTCAATCCGGGGCCCAACTTCTCCTCCAGCCAGCTATCACGGTCGCAAAACGGCAGCCAGCAAAGCGAGCCAGACCGGCTGCTCAAAGACCCCAGCTCGGGCTACCTGCCGCACCAGCTGCTATCGCTGGACTTGAAGACCGCGATCAAGAACAGCATCGTGGGGTTGCGCAAAGAGGTGTCGGAGCGGCGCACGGCGGCGCTGGAGGAAGACATGCGCAACCACGACTTCCTGGACAGCGTGAAGGAGGCGATGGACGACAAGCGCGCCGAGGTCGACGGGCTCGGCCACCGCATCCGCGCCGCCGAGGAGGAGTTCGAGAAGACCCGCGAGATCGCCGCCGCCCAGCGCATGACGCTGGACGCCCAGGTCGAGCGCATGGAGAAGGAGCTCGCGAAGCTGAGGGCTGGGCTGACTGAGAGCGTCCAGATGATGGAGCAGAAGGAAATCAATACTAACCTCGAGTGAGTAGTCCACTGCCCTCGACTTTGCTAATCAGTTGCTAACATTGTAACGCAGGTACGAGCAGCTCACCATCCGCGCTGCCGCTCTTCGTGAGGAGCTTCACACCGAGATTGAAAGGATCCTGAACGATGTCATCAAGTTCAAGATCCACGTCCAGAAGAGTCTCGAAGAGTACGAGGCCTTTGTCGATGAGGAAGTGAGCAGGGAATATGAGAACCTTGCAGCTGGCGAAAACGGGCCAGAGGCTGAAGACGATAACAAGCAAGACGAAGCCGAAGCCGGTGCCGACATCGACGAGGGCGCAATGGAGGAATAATGTGCAGGATTTCTTCACTTGGTTCGTTTCTTGTCTTTCATTTGGTGGCGTTTCAGGAATGGAGTGGCCGCGTCGCTGCATAGACTAGCGAGCGGTGGGAATTTGGATGTAGCTGGATTTCATGACGATGATGGAGTTGCATACCCTTTGTTGATTTGTCTCTTGTTCTCATTGTAGCAATCAGAAACATGCTCTAGAAATCAGACAGTAGACTCGACTTGCATGTGCGAAGTGAAAGATGAAGCGAAAGTAAATGATAGTAGTTATAGGTTTTGATATTGGAGTGGCGCTCTAAGCACCAGACTCAGAAGCTGACGACAAGCCATCCTGACGCCTTTGAATGCCCAGCTACCCGACGAGCTCCACATACAATCACTCTATTTCTTCGCCGAAGCAGCCTCCTCAGCCTTCGCCTTCGCACGCTTCTCCCTCACGCCAACCAAGCGCGCATCCGACCTCGCAGTCCTCAACTTCTTGTAGGCATTCTCCTCACCCTCCACATCATCGAGGCTAACCTCCAGCACCTCCTTCACGTTCGTAATAGCGAGCGAGTCGTGGGTGGCCAGCGTGGAGAGGACGCCCTCGCCCTTCCTGGCCGCGGCAACCTCCTCCTTGGAGGCGTCGCCGGCCTGCGGCTTGCCGGCGCGGCGCGGGAACAGGATGAGGCGCTGCTTGTACTCGAGCAGGCGCGCCACGTTGGCCTTGAGGCCCTCCTCCGAGAGGTTCTGGCGGCGCGGGTCGACCGCGATGCCGACGGTGCGCGCCAGCTTGCGCGGGATGCCGGCGGCCTGGGGTCGTGCGTCAGCGTTTTTTGCTTCGGTGCGCGATCTGAGCTCAGATTGCGGCGGGGGGGCTCACCTTCAGCTCAGCCAGCGAGAAGCCGCGGCCGGCGCGCACGCGGCGGTTGTATTTGATGGTGGGGCAGCGCACGATCGGCCGCAGCTTGTCGACGGGACGGGGCGCGACTTGCGCGACTTTCGCTATCCGGGCTTGTCTGCGGCGGAGCTTGCGGCCGGGCTGTAGCGCGGGACTTCAGTCAATATCGGGTTCCATTGAAGGTTTTCTCTGCTTCGCAGGTCGCATTTTCATGTGGCGCCACTGCTCTCATGCTTGAGATGGGAATAACCACTGACCTGTTCGAAGTGCACGCGGACTCGGCGTTGCCAGTCCTTGCGGAAATCTAGTGCATTCAAAGTTAGATCAACTGTTAATTTTGGCGATAGATGAGTTCACTTACGATTCTTCACCAACTGCTGGTTGTGCTTGAGGGCCATCTTGAAGAATTGATAACCGTGTGGCCAACTTCACGAGATGGCTTTGCTTGAGGACTTTGGGGAAACTTTTGGAGTTGGATTTGTGTGAATTCCTGAGTCAGTGCCGAAGTTTTACCGCGAGTGCTTGAAGCCTAAGGCGACGATGTGGATGCCTTATTTCGCTGCACACAGCACTTGGAATAGAAGCATTCACGATGCAGTCGTCTTCGGCAATTCCTATGCAAAATAATTGCTCTATTTTGAGTCTTCCTCATTACTTGTCTGTCTAAATGGTCTAACATCAATTGACCGATGTAGGGGATCAGACGCCGTAAATGCCGCTCATAAATGCAATCCGATCTATTACGCCGGAGTACGCCCACGATCAAATCATCGATCAAATCATCCTTCCTCTGAAGTACTCTCCATCAGCACCGGAAGCTTGACTACCCGGCGTTCCAATACGATTGGGCGTTTCCATCGGCGTCGTACTTCCCTCGCCGGAGGCCATCGGAGCAGCACCCCTCAGCAAGTTCCTCTCACTCCCAAACGGCAGGCCGCGGTCAGGGCTCGGACTGTACCCGCGCAAGCCGCGCGAAGGGGTCTGATGGTAGCCCTTGGGGTAGACGGTGCCGACGCCACGGTCAGCGGTCTCCTCGCGCAGGGTCTTCTGGGAGTCGCTGCTAGCGGAGCGGGCGTGCTCGTCACCCCTCACGCCGACGGGCGTGCCCGACCGCACGGCGTCCTCCGGCCGGCCGTACATCTCGCCGTCGCCGCCGAACTCGCTGCGGAACTCCGCGCGGTTCTTGAAGTTCGCGAAGTCCATCTTGCTCTCGTCGACGATCTCGAAGCCGCTGAGCCCGGCCTTCTTGCCCGTCGCAGTGCCGCCGCGCTTCATGTTGGACAGGCTGTACACGTCGGAGAAGCCGGCGATGCTCGCTGCGTCGTCGTCGTCGAGGCGGCCGTGGTAGACTTGCGCGAGGAGATGTTGGCTCTTTGCGGCCACCATGGGCGTCATGAGAGGCTTGAAAAGCGCTGGATGGCCGAAGCGGACTCCGAGACGGTCGCTTCGAATGGACCGATTGTCGCTGGCTATGGCAGCCTCAGTACCTTGAATACCCTTGCTGTAGAAACGCATTTGGTCGTCGAACGTCCGGCTGCAGTACCACTTGAATGCCAACATCAAGAAAGGAAGAGGTACCATTGCAAGAAGCATAGATACCCACGTGATGCCCTTGGCCTTGACGAGGAGAGCGATTACAAGGTTCGAAAAGATAGTGGCGAAGATGAAGCGGTTGAAGAGGACTCGCCAGAATTGGCCGCCAGATTCGGTCTTAGTGACGAAGACGTACATCATGAGATATTTCTTGAGGTAGCTGTCAATGATGAAGTAAAATGCCGTGACCGGGAGAACGAGCGGCTGGAGCGTAGCAAAGCAGAGGGCCACGGTTGAGTAAAAGGTGAAATAGTTGTAATAGGACGCATAGTCGATGGCGGGCGGAGCGGTAAGTTCGATAAGTTGTCGAGGAGTTGGGGACAGGAATCGTCGCGAGAATGATCCCCAGGCCAAGTTAGCCATTTGTGAAATGTCCACAGCCGCTCCTAAGTTACGCTGAAGAAGCCATGTGATCCAGAAAGGTGAAACAGAGCACATGGCAATCATTGCCTTGTCCCAGAAGTCACCAGCAAGAATGGCATCGTGCACATTCAATCCCGAGTCTCGCGCTTGTATGACAACAGTGATGAACTGCCACAAAGCGCCGAAGAGTGAGAAGACGAGAAGATTGTTGAAGACAAAGAACGAGTAGAGCTTCGCGTAAACGTGACGGTCTCGCGACGTCTTCGTCAAATCTCCAGCTCTCATGGAAAGCCTTCGAAAAACGCTCGGGAGGATAAAATAGAAGAGTGAGGTGATGGCTGGTGACGCCACACCCTGCACAATCGCCCACAATTTCGGATCTCGATGCAGTTCATTGTTGAACGCAGGCCACACTCGCCCGAGATTGGACAAGTTAGAAATAAACACGGCTAGAAGTGCGTTGGGTACAATCCAGATAAGCGTCATCAGCGTAATCCACAGGTTGTTCGTAACACGACGAATGCGCCTCTGCTTCTTGGTCAAAGGCAGATTCTTCCAGATGATATCGCTCGGTCTTGGTGCCAGTCGCAGATTTGTGCCATGTGGATGCTTGTTTCGACCTGCGTACGCCACGCCATGCGCTTGATCAATGCTGTCGTAGCTGGCAAATCCATAGGACATAGGATTGCGCTGGTCGACCGACTCTCGGACCTGGCGAATCTCTGTTTCAAGCTCCTTGATGCGGTTGGTGAGGTAGTCAATAGAATCGACCTTTTCACCTTTGTTGTGGCTCTTATCCTTTTTTGACGGCTTCATCATTGGACGTTTCGCAGGTAGCTTGTTGGGGTCTTTGAGGTATTTGGCCAGAACTTCCTCCAACTTGCGAACATTCTCCTCGTACTCCTCGATCAAGTCCGGAAGTTCTTTAACGTTTCGAGCAATAACTGCGTTGGGAAGCTCGTTCTCCTGCTTGACATCGTCGATTATTCTCAGAATACCTTCTTCTGTCCGAAGCGACGTAGGAATTTCCGTTATCATCAAAGTCCGAGAATGGAGACTGTTCTGGTACTCTTTGCTTTCGAAATACTCGCGTCGTAGCCGTACTACCGCGCGGTAATTTGTCCAGAGAAAGAAGCAGACAACAATGTCAATCACCCAGGCGCACACGACCATTGCCCAGAAGACTTGCCCGGCCATGAATTGCGGTGTCATCTTCATGAATCCGCTCACGTTGAAAGAGTTGCCTTTGAAGGTTTGAACATTGCCGGTGACGACGTTCACCGGAATGAGAATACCACATCCAAGTGCTGATAAGACCAGGAACATGTTGCGGCACATTTTGATGAAGCGCATGAAGATTGCGGCATCCAGACCAGCCTTTTCCACCATTATTTGTTCCTTTGTTTTAATGACCGGTGTGACCCAGGCGAAAAGGCCCTTTCCGAGTGGAGGAGGTGCATGCTTCTCATCAGCATGTCGCAAGCGGGGAGCGTAAACGACGGTGTTCCACGGTCGGAGAAGGCAGAAGAGAAGAGCTATGACGGCGGTGATAAGGATCGAAGTTGCGACTGATGCCACGACGGCATCTGATTGTATCTGGAGTGTGAGTTAGCCAGAGCTATGCCATCTTCCTTATGTGCGCACACGTACCTGTGTTGAGAATGGATCAGAGATGAGTTGAAGGAATTCGTTCGTAGAACTCGTTGTAGTTTGCTGTCGCGGTAGGATGTCCAGCACCCGACTAGGACCCTTCGCCGCAAGGGATGTCATAATGTGAGCGAAAGTGAAAAGACAAAATAAGCAGATGGTGTTGTTGTCGTTCTTCTGTTGGGAACAAGGGCTCGTGTGGCGGAGAAAGGTCAAGGAAGCATAACGAAAGGTGCAATTGCCGCGGAAGAAGTCAAAGAGGGCAATTGATAAAGAAACAAAGTGCAAAGGAGTATTGTACGAGTGTCTTGAAGAGAATCAAACAATGTTGGGAGAAAAGCGAGCAGCGTAACTCCGCAATCGTTGGTGTAGACCGGGTAGCAGACGCGAAAGGAAAAATCTAGGGCCGTGCGACGCGACGCGATTGGCTGTTTCGGAAGGTCTATTCCTGGGGCGTTGGCGTGCCACCCGCCAAACCTTTTTCGCTGCGAGTTTGATTGAAGTTTTTGCAGCTGGCCCTGCTCTGTGGGTGCCCGCCTATCAAATAGCCACGGCTGCCACCGCTTGAAACGATGCTCAAACGCGCGCTCAATTGTCAATCTTGCTATCTTTTGCTCCCAATCACCTCCTAAAGCGTGTTGTCGAGACAGCAGCTTCGCGTCATGCCTCCTTTTTACCGCCTATAGCAGAAATCCCAGTGCGTATCATGCTCCACTACTTTACATTGAACCCCTGAGGCAGTGCAAAGCTGCCAGCTGCAAAGCACCCGACGACCTGCCGAAAGCGGGAACTTACCCTCTGACAACCACACATGTGCACTGAAGCAAGCAAGAAAATGCAAAATCACGGGACTCATAGCAAGCAAACGAAAGAATGAAATATTTCCATTAGACTCCCTACGTCACATCTTCCAATTTATGCCGAAACCATTTTCCAAGCTAAATTCCACCGTTGAAACGTCGAGTCCAAGTTAGCCGCCGGCCCACTTGGTCAACCCAAAAATACCTGATCGCTACTGCAATCCTTCGGGAAAGAATTCATCCAAGGATCTTGTACAAATCTTCACCAATGCAAATTGCCAGTCGAATAGGCATCAACGAATGTAGGGTGTAAATCTAACAAATGGACCTCTTGTTGCCGCCAGCGCCGTGATACCTCTGCAGCATGGATGACCGGGCTGTCCTGAGGGTGTAGTTGAAACGCCTTCGTGAGGGTGCGGGAGTTGGTGATCATCTGCGGTTTAAGGAGTGTCTGAAAGTACGATGTCGAGGAAAGAAGTCGGAGAGTCCCGCAAAAGAAGTTTGATTGTTGAAAAGAGGCGATTGATAAAGCCATATCGATCAGGTCCGGTGTGCCATGGTGTCGTGACCAAAGTCCCAAAGACAGAAATCCCAATGAAGGGGTCCGAATGGACAGCGAATCGAATGTATTATGGGTACGGCCATTAGAGCGTTGAGTCGTAAGGCATTACAAAGGCTAAGACATTGATATTGTCAGTAGTCATCAGCCCAGTGATCTGCTCCTAGTTCTTCGTATCCCTTATCGAACGTAACGACCTTGGACACCACTTTCTTCGGCTTCTTTTTCTGTGGCTTCTTCTGCTTCAGCCGTTGTTTGCCAGATGATGTAGTGGTGGTGGTCGTGCTAGTTGACTCTGGGTTGTGGCTCAGAGCCTCTTTGATCTTGTGCCCTAGTCGAGCAAAGCTTATTGATCGGGCTTGAGAGAGGTCTGATGTAGTCGGTGAACTCGAACTAGAGGATGTAGTTGCCTTTTCTATTGTTGTCTTCGACTCCGCCCGTACCGCTGCCTTGCAGTGAGGACACACGTGCCACTCCACCTTCTCATCGGAGACTGGAGAAGATACGGTCGAGTGCAATCGAGAGTCCGGTTTGACAGGCTGTGCACTGCTCGTTGGAACTTCAGGTTGTGACGGCACCGGATCTGTTGAGGAAAGCCCGTTGGCGGCCATGGTTGATCGATTGGAATTGGAAAGATGAAAGAAGTAACGGAAACTAAAGAGGCCGAAGGGCTGTGCCAGACAGTAGCCAACGGTTTTAAAAGAATGAAAGCATAAAAGGGAATACCCAAAACAGAACGGAGTTGTGTGAGGAGAACAGAAGCTGCTTTCGAGATGTCTGGAGGTTGTTATAAGATTCAACAGCCGCGCGCCCAACCGCTCCGGAGAAGGATAAATGTTGTTAATGCACGATAAATAAAGGACTTTGAAGAAAAGCGGAGGGAGTTGTGGGCACGAGAAGAAGAGGCCAGCGCTGAACGACCCTGGGGCGCTTCAGACTGCAGGCATGTTGGACCTACGCTCTGCGAGGCTGAGTTTAGTAACAAACATCTGGAGGCGGCTGGACCACATGAGCCGGCATGGAGGCGAATCTGACAGAAGCATAACACCCAATAGATCGCTCCGAGCCAATCATCCCACAGTCAGATGGGCCGATGCCCTAGGGGAAGAGCGGTGGGACGGGAGGGGCGCGCTGGCGTTTGCACCACCACGCCAGAATGCCAATTCCCGGTCTGCAAATCAAAGACGCGACAGCCGGTACATTATGCGTTCGCCGACAAATGAGGCATGGAAACCAGCGCGCTTTGGACGTTGTGACTGTGCCGCAAAGTCGTAAATGCAATTTACATTTGCGACGGATGTCGGTTTGGAGGCACAGAGAGGTGAAAACAGATGGCCCGAGCAGTAGGATTGCATGTTGCGGAGAAGACACACACGGCAGAAGCCGGACTTAGGCGGAAGCTGAGAGCAGTCCAACATGGCCTGACTTCCTGCCAATGATGTGCCGGTACCGCCTCATACTCCCAGGCAGCGGGCGAACTCCAGCTGGTAGCGGTTCGCTGGCGGACTCGTTCGAACAAGATTCGTTGATGGTGTGAGCGAGAGCAAACCGCGCGGGCGACCGGTGATTGGCAACAGCGAAGAGGCTGAACGTTGCAACACACCACTACCGAGGACGTGGGTTCACGGAGAGATTATCCAATGGCTTTGCGCATCCGGGGGAGATTCGATTTGAGAGGGGTGGGCGGCTGGAGAGAGGGTATTTTGGGGGCGAGTTTATTTTTATGCCCAGCGGCTACAAGATGGCTGGCACTGGATGTGGTGCGTAAGCGCCTTCAGATCTGCCAGTGGTG